>Ga0209648_10006253_pt1 | contig 10247 bp, 7 predicted proteins | sample GraSoi2013_115cm_FD_185830 | JGI IMG/M metagenome (GOLD analysis project Ga0209648, IMG submission 185830) | Grasslands soil microbial communities from the Angelo Coastal Reserve, California, USA - Sample 9_17_2013_115cm (SPAdes) (version 2) | ecosystem: Environmental > Terrestrial > Soil >...
GGCCGCTACATCGAAAAGAAAGATGGCGCCCTGAAGGGACGCCGCTACAGTTGGGGCATGTGCGGCGCTTCGTTCAGATGGCTAGGAGCTTTTCGAATTCGGGTTCGGTGAGGACTGGGACGCCGAGCTCTTTGGCTTTGTCGTACTTGGAGCCGGGGTCGGCGCCGACTACTACGTAATCGGTTTTCTTGCTTACGGAGCTGGAGACTTTGGCGCCGTGCTGCATCACCAATTGACCGGCTTCTTCGCGGGAGCGGTTGGCCAGGGCGCCGGTGAAGACGAAGGATTTGCCGGCGAACTTCTGGCTTTTCAGGACGCGCTTTTCTGCGGTGGGGCGAACGCCGGCTTTGTCGAGCTTCTTGATGATTTTTTGGTTGGCCGGCTCGGAGAAAAATTCAGCGATGGCGGCGGCTACTTTCGGGCCTACTTCGGTTACTTCGAAGAGCTGCTCTTCTTTCGCCTCGGCCAATTCGTCGAGAGAGGAAAAATGTTCGGCGAGGAGCTGGCCGGTGCGCTCCCCTACCATGCGAATGCCGAGCGCGTAGATGAGCCGCGCTAGCGTGTGCTTTTTGCTGGCGGCGATTTGGTCGAGCAGATTTTGCGCGGATTTTTCGCCCATGCGCTCGAGATTCGCGACATCATCCAGCTTCAGGGTGTAGAGATCGGCGATGTCTTTGACCATGCCTTTGTCGACGAGCTGGTCGACAATTTTGTCGCCGAGGCCGTTGATGTCCATCGCGTGGCGGCTGGCGAAATGCAATAGCGATTCCCTGCGCTTTGCCGGGCATGCCGCGTTGACGCAGCGATACGCGACTTCGCCTTCGGCGCGGTGAATGGCGCTGTCGCACTCGGGACAGTTTTTCGGCATGCGAAACGGCCGCCGATTCGCTGCCTCCTTGGTCACCTTCAAGACGTGCGGAATCACTTCGCCGGCGCGCTCGATCAACACCGTATCCCCGATCTGCAGGCCCAGCCGATCGATTTCGTCCATGTTGTGCAGGGTGGAACGGCTGACAGTGACGCCTCCCACCTGCACCGGCTCCAGGACCGCTACCGGCGTTAGGGTGCCCGTGCGCCCGACCTGCACACGGATATCGTTCACGACGGTCGTCTCTTGCCGCGCAGGATATTTGTAGGCAATCGCCCAGCGCGGCGCCTTCGCGGTGTAGCCCAATTCGCGCTGAATGCCCAACGAATTGACCTTGATCACCACACCATCGATCTCGTAGGGGAGTTGCTCGCGCTTCGGCTCCCAGGCGTCGCAATATTTGAAAACCTCCTCGATGCCGTCGCAAAGCTTCCAATCCTCGGAAGCGCGGAAGCGCAATTGCTTCAGTGCTTCCAGGGAGTCGGAATGCTTCGCGAAAGGAACCTCGCCATCCACGAGCAGGTAGTACGCAAAAAACTCCAGCCGCCGCCGCGCGGTGATGGAAGGATCGAGCACGCGCACCGAACCCGCCGCCGCATTTCGCGGATTCACAAAGATTTTGCCGCCGCTTTCCTCCTGCTGGCGGTTCATGGCGTCAAACGCTTTGCGCGTCATCAGGACTTCCCCGCGCACTTCAAACGTGGGCGGGAGCTTCAGCTTCTTCAGCGCGGCCACGTCCACGCGCAACGGAATCGAGCGAATCGTCTTCACATTCGGCGTAACGTCCTCGCCGGTTCGCCCGTCGCCCCTCGTAACGCCGCGCGCCAAACCGCCATTCACGTACTGCAACGAAATGCTCAGCCCGTCGAACTTGTGCTCCGCGATGTACTCGATCTTCTCGCGGCCGCTTCCCTGCCGCACCCGCCGGTCAAAATCCGCCAACGCCTCGTAAGAAAACGCGTTGTCCAGGCTCAGCATGGGCCGCGCGTGCTGCACGGTTTGGAAGCCCGCGCGCGGCGTGCCGCCAACGCGCACGGTAGGAGAATCCGGTGTAATCAGCTTCGGGTGCGCGGCCTCCAATTCCTCCAGGCGCTTCATCAAGCGGTCATACGCGGCATCCGAAATCTCCGGCTGGTCCAGAACGTAGTAGAGATATTCGTGATGGCGCAGCTTGTCGCGCAGCTCTTCGATCTCGTGTTTGGCGGCTACCGCCTTGGCCATGGAACCCTCGGAAGAACCTTCGGTGAAATTCGCATCATATTATATAGAATGGAGGTTTCGCGGCGCTGCTAGCGAGCGCCCCGGAACGGTCGATGCTGCCACCACTTCGCAACGCTTTGCTGATTCATAATCCGAACGCCGGCAACGGCGGCACGGGCAGGCGCCGCATGCTGGACGAGGCGCGCCGCATCCTCTCGATGGGCGGCATTGAGGCTGAACTGCAGGAAACGCGGGCGCCCGGCGATGCCACGGCGATGGCTCAGCAGGCCACCGCGGAAGGACGCCAACTCGTCATCGCCTGCGGGGGCGACGGCACGCTCAACGAAGTCGTCAACGGACTTGCCGGTGGACAAAATGGCCATCGCGTTCCGATGGCGTTGCTCCCGGGCGGAACGGCAAACGTGCTGGCAAAAGAATTGGGCCTTCCGTGGGATATCCCAAGTGCCGCGGAAAAGCTGGTGCATGGAGAAGTAAAAGAGATTGCGCTCGGACTGGCCACTCCGCTGAACGAGCCGAACAAAAAGCGCTACTTTCTGAGCGTCGCGGGCGCGGGCCCAGACGGCACGATCGTTTACGCCATCGACCTCGACTTGAAAGCGCGCGTCGGCATTGTGGCCTACTGGTGGCAAGGCGCTCGCGAAGTTTTCCGGTACAAGTATCCGCACTTTCGCGTGGTGACCGGCGACGAGAAGCGCAACGTCTCGCTCGTGGTGGTCGGCAGAACCAAGCACTACGGCGGGCCCTTCCGCATCACGACCGAAGCCGACCTCTACTCCGACGAGTTCGAACTAATGGCTTTGACCACCAAGAGCGGCTGGCGCTATTTGAGCTATCTCCCCACCTTGTGGCTGGGCAAGCTGCGCGGTACCGAGGGCGTTCATTTCTGGAAGGCGCCTAGCATCATCTGCGAGCCGCTCGACTCCAATCCGGTTTACGCGCAGATTGACGGCGAGCCGCTCGCGCGCCTTCCCGTCGAATTCAAAATCGTGCCGCGCGCATTGAAACTTTTAGTGCCAAGAGACTCCACCTCCACGAGAATTTCGGCTCTATCAAAAAACTAAAATGGACGCGTTCACGCACGGGCTGGCGTCTTACTGCGTGACCCGCGCCGCGTTCCCCAGGGCCGCGCGCGCCACTATGCTGGCAGCAATCCTCGCCGGCTCCGTCGCTAACATCGATCAATTTAGCGGCACCGTCGGCCCGTCTGCATACCTGGCATGGCACCGCACCGTCACGCACTCCATGCTCGGGACGCTTGTGATCGCCATTATTTTCTCGGTGGCCGCAGCATTTGCCACGCGCCGACAACCAAATGCAGACCGCCTCCGCACGATTCTTCTGGCTGTGCTGGCCGCGTGCGCGCTGCACGTGGCAATGGACCTGACGCAAAACGAAGGCGTGCAGCTTCTTTGGCCCTTTCGTGCGCAAAGATATTCCGCGGACTGGGTCGCGTACTTCGATCTCTGGATTCTGCTGATTCTTCTTACCGGGGCGCTCTTGCCGCAATTGCTCGCGCTGGTCACTGAAGAGATCGGCGCAAAGTCCAAGGCGCCGCGCGGGCGAATCGGCGCCATCATCGCGCTGCTGGCCGTTTTTCTTTACATCGGGACGCGATTTATTTTGCAGGGCAACGCGGTCGCCGCGATGGAAGCGCGCACTTACCGGGGAGAATTGCCGCGCCGGGTCGCAGCCTTCGCCGAATCCGACTCGCCCTTTCACTGGCACGGAATCGTGGAAACGGAGCGCGCGTTGCACGACTTGGATTTAAACGTGGCGCCCGGATCCTCGTTCAGCCCCGATGCCGCGGTCGTTTCGTACAAACCGGAGGCTTCTGCTCCGCTGGACGCGGCGCGCAGCACCGAATCCGTGCGCCGATTCTTGCAAGCGGCAAAATTCCCTAAAGCCTCGGTGGAAAAAACCAATACAGGATACCGCGTGCAAATTCGCGACTTGGCCGAACCGCGAGATGCGCGTTCAGGCCTTCGGGTGATGGCCATCGCCGAAACCGACCCAAACGGCAAAGTACTCACCGACGAACTTGCCTGGGATCAAAAAAAGTTAAGCGTTATCTTCTGAATGTTTTCGGTCCTTCAGTACCACCCGCGAGACGGCGTAACTTACCGTGACGAACGCGATCACGAAAACGGTGACTTGCAGTTTGTGCTGCGCCAGGTACGGCAAAGCGTTCGCGCCATAGCGCACCGCCAAATATCCCACGCCAAAGTAGCGAATCACGCGAGCCAAGCCAATTGCCGAAGCAAAACTCAGCAGGGGCATCTCAAAGGCTCCCGCGGCGAGAACGAAAAACTTGAAGGGTGTCGGGGGCGGCAGCATCGCGGCCACCAGCATCCCGCCAAATCCGTTGCGCTCCACCCAATGGCGGATGGCCCCGGCCCGCGCGCCCACCTTCTCATGAAAGGCGGCTTCCTCCACCGTGCGCGCCAGCAAAAAAAGGAAGACGCAGCCCAGCAGCGAGCCCAGCGCTGCCATGCTCGCATATAACGGCATGCGGGCGGGCTGCCGCACCGAAAGATTAATCAAGAGCAAATCATTTATGACGGGAAAAGTTAGAACGGACGAATCGAGGAAGGAGATGAGGAACAGCCCCGGCGCCCCCAGCGACCCCGCAAATGCCACAATCCTCTGTTTCCAAGCGCCAAGCTGTGCGGGCAATGAAACGTGCTCCCTCCTGCTTCTTCCTTACGCCACGCTGTTACTTCACTACTCTACTTCATTGTACTTCGGTATTTTTACTGCGAAAATGCCCCGCGATCAAAATGACTCATGAACACCTGCATCAGCGCCGTGCGATGCAGGTTCGGCAAGCGTGGAATCTCCCCGATCACGCGAACGTGCCCGAAGCGCTCGATGGTTTCGCGATTCTCGCGGTTCTGGTCGCCGATCAGCACCACGCCGTGCACGGGCAACTCCGCTGCGTGCAGCGCCGCAAGCGTCAGCAGCGTGTGATTTACGGTGCCGATGCTGCTGCGCGCCGCCAAGATCACCGGCAGCTTGAACTTCACCATCATATCCAACATGAACTGCTTCTGGTTGATGGGCACCAGCACTCCGCCGACACCTTCGATCACTACCCAATCATTGTTAAGACTGGTCGGCAGATTGATGCGCGCAAGATCGATTTCCGTGCCGGCCCAACGCGCGGCCAAGTCGGGCGAAACCGGCGGCACAAATTTGTACACCTCATCGATCGTGCGGTCCGTTCCGATTCCCGCCAGCCGCATCACGGAAACACGATCCGACCCTTCCAGCGTGCCCGTCTGTATCGGCTTCCAATACACCGCGTCCAGCGCCGCGCACAGCAGCGCAGCGAGCGTCGTTTTGCCCACGCCCGCATCCGTCCCTGTAATGAAGAAGTGATTCCTCAACCGCGCTCCTCCTCAATGATGCGCGGCCAGCCCAATTTTTTTCGAGCGGCGGGCTCTGCAAGCGCGTATCTAAGTTCGTATGAGTCGATAAAATGAGATGGCATGCGATTCGACGGAGTTACGCCTTAAGGTTTCCCGCCAGGGCGCCTCCCATTGCGGCGATTTCCCCTTCGTTTCGCAGTAAAAACGACGACGGGATTTCCCCCGGCATCGCCATTGATTTGACGTGGCTCTTCATTTTTTCTCGATCGACCCGTTCTATCCGTTCTAGGACGATGGACGCATGTTACCATTGCTTGGCGAACCTGTGTCGCTCGCACTTGCGCCACCGATATCTTTCCGTTAGCTGCGCACGACTTGGCTTCGCAGCTCCAGCGACGATCCTCGCGAATCATAGCCGCACGTTTGACCCGCCATTAGCGAAATGTTATAAATCAACGTTCTTCGGAAAGGCATGTGCCGAGCATCCAGGGTCCCTGCCCAGGGTAGGCGCAGGCTAAGACGCTCGGTGCTCAAGTTCCGGTCCCGTCTACAAATGGGGCTTTCTCGTAATCTGGCAAGCCCCTCCCGGCTCGGCAGGTCACCATCATGCACACTGGTGTGCCGGATAAGGATGCCCAGAAGCGTTACGAAGTTATTTCGAAATCTTTTTGTTCTGATGGAGGAGTGTTGATGCGCACCTGGCTTACACCTGCCTGGGCACTTGTTTGTCGATTCGCGAAATTCGGCGCAGCCGCCGCCATTGCTTCCTTGCTCAGCGCTGCGGCCGCGTTGGCTCAAACCACTGAGGAAGCTGGCGGCGAAGCCAGCCTGAAGCTCCCCGATTTGAGCCAGGTCCAATTCCTCGGCGTCGATGGTCACAAACTTTTGCTCTTCGGCATTCTTTTCTGCGTCTTTGGCCTGGTCTTTGGCCTGGTAATCTACAGCCGTCTCAAAAATTTGCCCGTGCACCGTTCGATGCGGGACATTTCCGAACTGATCTACGAGACTTGCAAGACCTACCTCATCACTCAGGGCAAGTTCCTTATCATTCTGTGGCTCTTCATCGCCGTGGTTATCGTGCTCTATTTTGGCGTGCTCGCTCCCGTGCCGGGGAAGTCGATCGCGGTCACGCTGCCCATTATTCTCGCTTTTAGCCTCGTGGGTATCGCCGGAAGTTACGGAGTCGCCTGGTTCGGCATTCGCGTCAACACGTTCGCCAACTCCCGCACGGCGTTCGCCAGCCTGCGCGGCAAGCCTTACCCGATTTATCACACGCCTCTCGAAGCGGGCATGAGCATCGGCATGATGCTAATTTCTGTCGAACTCTTGATGATGCTCCTGATACTGCTATTCGTTCCCGGCGATTATGCCGGGCCTTGCTTCATCGGCTTCGCTATCGGTGAATCGCTCGGCGCGGCCGCGCTCCGCATCGCGGGCGGCATCTTCACCAAAATCGCCGATATCGGCTCCGACCTGATGAAGATCGTTTTCAAGATCAAGGAAGACGATGCGCGCAATCCCGGCGTCATCGCCGACTGCACCGGCGACAATGCCGGAGACTCGGTCGGGCCCAGCGCAGACGGTTTCGAGACCTATGGCGTCACCGGCGTCGCGCTGATCACCTTCATTCTTCTTGGCGTGAAAAGTCCCACCGTGCAAGTCCAGTTGCTGGTCTGGATTTTCGTTATGCGCATCGTCATGCTCGTGGCCAGCGCTGCCGCCTACTTCATCAACGGTCTCATCGCCAAAGCGCGGTACGGCAACGTCGACGAGATGAATTACGAAGCGCCGCTCACCTCCCTTGTGTGGATCACTTCGCTCGTTTCTATCGCGTTCACTTACGTCGTGTCCTCGCTGATCATCCCGACGCTCGGCGGAGACTCATCGCAATGGTGGAAACTGGCGACAATCATCTCCTGCGGCACGCTAGCCGGCGCCATCATCCCCGAACTGGTGAAAGTCTTCACCTCCACCGAATCGCGGCACGTAAAAGAAGTCGTCCGCTCCGCCGAAGAAGGTGGCGCCTCGCTCGGCATTCTGTCCGGCTTCGTAGCGGGAAATTTCTCCGCTTATTACATCGGGCTGGCCATGGTCGTTCTGATGTCGGTCGGCTACATCATCAGCAACCTCGGCCTCGGCGGCATCATGATCGCCGCTCCCGTCTTCGCCTTCGGTCTGGTAGCCTTCGGCTTCCTGGGCATGGGTCCGGTGACCATCGCCGTTGACTCCTACGGCCCGGTCACAGACAACGCTCAATCGGTTTACGAGCTTTCGCTGATCGAGCAAGTGCCCGGGATTAAAGGCGAGCTGAAAAAGGACTACAACATCGAGGTCAACTTCGAGCGAGCCAAGGCTATGCTAGAAGCGAACGACGGCGCGGGCAACACCTTCAAGGCGACCGCGAAGCCAGTGCTCATCGGCACCGCCGTTGTCGGCGCCACCACCATGATCTTCTCCATCATCATGGCGCTTACTCATGGCCTGACCGTCAACGTGGAAAAGCTATCTCTCCTGCACGCGCCTTTCGTCCTGGGCCTCATTACCGGCGGCGCCATGATTTATTGGTTCACCGGAGCTTCCACGCAAGCGGTCACCACCGGCGCTTATCGTGCCGTCGAGTTCATCAAGGGCCACATCAAGCTGGACGGCGCCGCTGCCGCCAGCGTCGCGGATAGCAAGCGCGTCGTCGAAATCTGCACGCAATACGCGCAGAAGGGCATGCTTAACATTTTCATCGCCGTGTTCTTCGCGACGCTGTCTTTCTCTTTCATCGAGCCGTTCTTCTTCATTGGCTATTTGATGTCCATTGCCACCTTCGGCTTGTACCAGGCTATCTTCATGGCCAACGCCGGCGGCGCCTGGGACAACGCCAAGAAAATCGTCGAAGTCGAGCTGAAACAAAAAGGCACGCCACTGCACGATGCCACCGTAATCGGCGACACCGTCGGCGATCCTTTCAAGGACACTTCCTCCGTCGCGCTGAATCCGGTGATCAAGTTCACGACTCTCTTCGGCCTCTTGGCCGTAGAGCTAGCCGTGCAATTGACCGCCAAGCAGGGTGCAGGCCTAGCGCACATCCTTGCCGCAGCCTTCTTTGCCGTATCCTTCTTCTTCGTCTATCGTTCCTTCTACGGCATGCGCATCCGCGCCGGCGCGTAGCTTTGGAGTGCGGGAGTCTTGCTCCCGCTTTTACGATTTGCGAAGCAACACCCATTCGACCCGGCGCGCACGATTCCGAACCTGCTCCGCGCCGGGGTTCGCTCCACACATTCCACCTCAAAAGCGGGAGCAAGACTCCCGCACTCCAAAATCATTGGCGGGGGGTTGCAGCCGCGGTTACAATTACGGGCTCAAGGTCGGCGTTAAAATTCGTTTACCGGGGTTCGCATTGAAAAAGACGGCCGCTTTTTTCAGTCTGACGCTTCTCGCCTTACCCGCAGTCGCTCTCGCGCAAACGCAAGTCGATCCCAAATGGGAAATCCACGACCGCAACCGGCCGGTCCCCGTAGCAATCGACTCCGGCACGGCAAGCACGCAAGAAATGCCGGGCCGTCCGCCCTCGGACGCCATCGTCCTCTTCGACGGCAAAGATCTTTCCAAGTGGCAGCACAAAGACGGAATCGCCGCCAAATGGAAGGTAGAAAACGGCTATTTCGAGGTCGTGCCGAAAACGGGCCAGCTCTACACTCGCGACTCCTTCGGTGATTGCCAGCTCCACGTGGAATTCGCCGAGCCGAGTCCCGCGAAGGGTGAAGATCAAGACCGCGGCAACAGCGGCGTCTTCCTCCAGGGCCTCTACGAAGTCCAGGTACTCGACTCGTACCAAAGCAAGACCTACGCCGACGGCCAAGCCTCCGCCATCTACGGCCAATTCCCTCCCCTTGTGAATGCTTCGCGGCCGCCCGCACAGTGGCAAACCTACGACATCATTTTTCACGGCCCGCGCTTCGACTCCGCCGGCAAGCTCCTGCGCCCCGCGCGCATAACCGCCTTTCACAATGGCGTTCTAGTGCAAGACAACGTCGAGCTGACCGGCCCAACGGGACATCATCAGAGGCCACCTTACACTGCCGGTCCGGAGAAGCTGCCGCTATCGCTGCAAGATCACAATCATCCCGTGCGCTACCGCAACATCTGGATCCGCGAACTAAGATAATTTTGGAGTGCGGCGCCTGCCTGCCGCAGGCAGGGTCTTGCCGCCGCTTTTACGGTTGAATACACTAGCGCATCGTGTACCATGTGCGCCGTGCACCCTAAGCTCGAATCCAAGCCCGTCATTGGCCACCTGAGTGCTATTCACGATTGGCCCCACGCATCTCTTCACCAGCTAACAGATGCAGGGGTCTTTATGGTGACTTCGGGAACGTACCAAAAGGCTGGCTTATTCCGCACACCCGAACGTTTGACTTTCCTCACTCACTCCCTAACCGAGCTGTGCCGAAAATACAGTTTAGACTTGCAAGCTTGGGCCGTATTTCCGAATCACTACCATTTCCTTGCTCAGATTCTTCAGCCTCGAAACCTCTCAAGGCTTACGCGGCATCTTCATTCCTCAACAGCAATTTGGATCAACGAACAAGACGGAACACCCAATAGAAAGGTGTGGTTTCAGTATTGGGAATCGCATATCACGTTTCATCGCTCCTATCTCGCCAGACTCAACTACGTTTACCAAAATCCAGTCAAGCACGGGCTAGTCCGTGACGCATCTGCGTATCAGTGGTGTTCCGCGGGATGGTTCAAGGGGAAAGCCGATCGATCTTTTTTCAAGACGGTACTTAGTTTTCCTT
>Ga0209648_10006255_pt1 | contig 10245 bp, 6 predicted proteins | sample GraSoi2013_115cm_FD_185830 | JGI IMG/M metagenome (GOLD analysis project Ga0209648, IMG submission 185830) | Grasslands soil microbial communities from the Angelo Coastal Reserve, California, USA - Sample 9_17_2013_115cm (SPAdes) (version 2) | ecosystem: Environmental > Terrestrial > Soil >...
CAGATCGAAAATGTAGTACCGAATCCGAGACGCTTCTGCGCGGAAGTTTTGCAACAGATTGAAGTCCGGTCGGCCGCTTTCATCGATAGCGACTACTTCTCCGTCTACGACCGTTCCTGCAGGCAGATCGGCCAGTGCTTCCACGATATAGGGAAATTGGCTATTCAGAGATTTTCTCCGCCGCGAGAACAGCGCGACACCAGTTCCGGACTTGACCGCCAGGGCTCGATAACCGTCAAACTTAATTTCCCAAATCCATTCCAGCCCCTCCGGGAGCTTTGACACCGATAGACACTCCATCGGCTCGACAAATGACGCTTCCGTTTTGGGCAACGAGTCCAAACGCGCGCGGATTTCCTTCTGCATCTTGTTCCTTAGGAAAACAGACGCCAGTTAAATAAGCAAACCCGAGAGCCATTCATTTCGTTCGGCCCTTCCTACCGAAAGACTGCGCTTCGCCGCCTGCTTCTTCTGTCAAGGCTCTTCGCTGCGCTCCGATGAACGCCTAACTCGCGGCCTTGACAGCGCACGCGGCGAAGCGCCCGGGACGGCTAGGAAGGGCTTTGTTTTTTGTGCAGCAAAGTGCCGCTGCGCAAAAGGCAAAAACCCACAAACCAAAGGAGCGAACAATGCAACCAGAACGTGCAGAGTTGTATTACCAGCAAGGCAGTTCCGACAAGGTGTACCACCTGCAGTTGGAGGGCGCACAAGACCAATGGGCCGTTCAAGCGCAGTGGGGGCGACGCGGTTCCGCCTTGCAGAGCGATGTGAAGGTGAGTGGTACGAGCTACGAGGAGGCGAAGCGAGTGTATGACCGCATCCTCCGGGAGAAAACAGGCAAGGGCTATCAAATCGCGCACGCGAGTGCAAACGGCAATGAGGCAATCGCGGTCGGACTGCCTGCCACAAAAGAGCATTCCGGCCATACCCCGGAGTTGCTGACCCCTATCGAGGAGCCAGAAGCACTACTATTGGCGGAGGATGCGGCTTGGTGGTTCCAGCAGAAATTCGACGGGAGGCGGCTCGCAGTACAAAAAGCCGAAGGGAAATATTCAGGCATCAACAAGCTCGGCCACATTATCCCTATTGACTCTCGGCTGGCCGAATCGCTAGACCGAGTGCAGGCGCACAGTTTCCTAGCGGACGGCGAAATCACTGATTCACGCTTCTACATCTGGGACTTGCTCAGCGTGAACGACACGGACTTGCGCGTTCAACCATACGAAATCCGTTATGTGCACCTGACCCAGCACTTTCGCGGAGTTAGCGACGTGTTGCGAGTCTGCGAAACGGCCATGACAACGAAGGCCAAGCGGGACTTCGTGAAAAGGATGCACAGGGCGAACGCCGAAGGGTTTGTGTGCAAGAACCGCAGCGCCGTATACGCTGGCGGACGAGCGGGACAGCACTACAAGTGCAAGTTTGTCGTCACCGCCTCCCTCATCGTTGGCCCCAAGCCCGAGAAGAAAGCGAATGACGGACATCGCTCCATCGCGGTGTATCTCTTGGATGCCAATCGCCAGCGATTCATGGGAACCGTGGGAGTGCCCGACCGCTATCGCCTGCCGAAGGAAGGCGAGATTGTTGAGGTTCAGTATCTCTACTGCCATCCCGGACCCGACGGAAAGCTCATCCAAGCGAAGTATTTCGGCAAGGTTCGCGACGACATCCAGCTTGCCGAATGCAGCTTGAGCCAGTTGAAGGTGAAGGCTGGCGACAGCGACGAGACCGAATCTTGCTAGCAGATTTCATCGCTACCACCTGAAACGCGAGCCCGCCGCATCCTTCACGGGATGCCGGCGGGCTTCTCTATTGTCGTATCACATCGAAGCATGCAGGCAGTTGTTGCCGCTCGGGTCAGGAACCCGAAGTCTGCCGCGCGTTCTTGCCTACTCGGATTGTCGGGCAGAACCAGCTCCCGATGGCTTATCCGAAGTTGCGCCATCACCGAATCGATTGAGCATTTTCTGGAGAAACTGCTGAATTGTCGCCTCGTCGCTCTGGGCGATCACCCTGAGCATGAGGTCCGTCTGGCTCCACTCCCGAACGATTCCAGCACCGACAATCGCCGCGGTACGGTGCGAGTTCCCCCGATACACATCAATCGCGACGGCTGCGACAGCGACAAACGCACCCGCACACACGATGGCAAAGCAGATCCAGTAAAGATTTCTGGTCAGACGTCGGTGCCCCTCGAGATCCTTAACCAGCGATTTCTTAATCGGTTCGGAACCAAGCAGGCCAACCGGGCGAAGATATTTGAGCAGCCTCTTTTCCCATCCCATGCGAGTCCTCACGTTTCGAAGTTCAGCTTCTTCAACGCTCAACCTGGTTTGGATATAGCCGCCACCGTTCGCGGCCATCATTTCTAGGGTCATCGCGATCTTCCGCAGCTGCGGCGCGGCGTCAACCTGGCAATCCCAATACAGATTCGCAATTCGGTTTTTGCGCCGCAAGTGGCGAGCGACACTGACCTACAAAGTGCCAGATCAAGCTCCCCTGCGAACCCGCTCCATAGCATGGCCTCAAACTCACCAGGTGTGTGCAGCCCATCGAAAAGCTCGACACAGTTTCCAGGTGCGATATCGGGACGCAAGGCCTTGTCAATGATGTCGCGCGAAAGGACTTGGCCTATGGCGGGTGTTCGTTTTGCAGCCTCCAATACCGATTTCGGTAGCGAGCTAAGCAGAGACAAGTCCTTGTCCTTAATCGCCACATTCAATGACTCCACTACGCAGTCTTCATCGCAACTCTGCGGGTGTAACGATGCCAGCGCAGGGTGCTGCCGAATTCGCTGGACAATCGTCTCCGGGTTAGACCGGAGATCTCGTGCCGTCACACGCGCACCACGCCAGTGCGCACAAACGACCACGTATTGGTATCGAGCCGTTGCGCGCGTCACATCCTCCAACGTAGCTCTTACAAAAACCCCAGCTCCCAACTTCCGCGCAGTGCCAATCAGTGCCTCTGCGGCCTTCGCTACCCTTTCGTATTTCTCCCATCCCGCGTGAGGGTCAACGCTGTAACCGAAATCCTCCAAAAGGTAGTCCGGCAGAGGCGTACGGCTCAACGCCGCATCAAATTCTTCGCGGCTTGCAGGAATCGCAATAAGAACAGCGCAGCGCGAAGCGGTCGAGTTCCGACTCGTCACGCGGCGCACCCCAGCTCTTCGCATGGCTTGGGCCAATCCGCTTCGGCGGCTCGGACCTTGCCCTTGTTGCTCCTATAATAAAATTGCAGCTCCAATTCCGGATTCTTCAGATCTTCGCGAATCTTCTCCCTCAGCTCTATGATCTGTTCGGGCCATGGCATTGGCCGGGTGGGCTCCGATTTGAGCCACTCGTTAACGATTCGCCTGAGCCCGACTGGAGTCGCGGTGTGTCCTTTTTCGCCTGCCTCCAAGCGAATGCCAAGGGACGTAAAACGGCCGCGTCCGTCACCGAAGCGCACAACAAGCGCCTGCGAGTTCACCAGCTTCGGCTCCTTGCCGAATAGCAAGGCCCATTGCACTGGAGTCGGACTTGCGATGGAGGAACTATGCGATGGAATCGGTTCGCTGAACGAACCATTTCCCGACTCCTCCCTAAGAGCGAGCGTTTCGAACCCACGCTCACGCTGAATAATGAGCGCAGCTTTCCTCTCCGCCCTTCGATCCCCGAGCAATGCTCCGATTGCATCGATCGCTCGGCCAAAGCCGCCCTGGCGTGTACTTGCCCTGAGGAGTGCCGCGGTACGTGCGATGTTCTCTACAGTCGAATCCGGGAAGTTCTCGAAGCGCACGAGCCGAGCCGCACGTGGTCCACCAAGAGCATCAATGAGTCCGCTTTTCCCAAAGACCGCTTGCGGTTCGGCGCCACTTTTTACCACATAACTGACTCCACCTTCGCCTTGAACGACCAGCGCGTCACACTGGAATCTCGCAGCCTTCGCTTTCAACTCCTCAGCTTGCTGTGCTGTTAGACCACCCTTGTCGGCTGCCGTCAACATTTCATCTAGGAGCGATCCCGTTGGGTCGACCTTCAACGACTCCACCTGCGGACGAGGTGGCGGCAATTCTGAGGGCAGATTTGGTCCCGCGGCAGGTGCGACCAATCTTCTTCGAGGAATAAGATCAATGTTGTGCCCGCCGATCGATCTCACGTCCACGCTGTTCTTTGACAAAACAATCGAAGGGGTTCGGATTGACCCGTTTATCGGCGTTCGAGAAATCGCTTCGAGAACATCCCGCAGCACATTTTCGAGGTCAGTGTCGGAGGCTCGTTCTGATACCTTTTGAGCGACCTCGGCGGCCTTGGCATACGTTTCCGAAAGTCGCATCAGCTCCCGCTGCTCGCCCTCGAAACTGGCCGCGATCTGTTTCTGTCTGGCCCGGAGTCTGTCGACTCCGGCGAGGTATGCGTTATAAGAAAAAAAGACCCACTCCGCCGAGGTACCGAAGATGCTCGTCCAAACGCACTTGGATTGACCCGATGCTTTAGTTTCGATATGGCCGCCGACTCTATCGCACGTGCCAAAGAACAAAGCATCTGCATTCCGGCTCGCGTTGCGCAAGTAAGAAGAGATCCATTCCTCCTCCGTCGCTTCTGAGCGGAGGCGCTCCACTCGCTGTTGCAAATCTCTCTCAACACTCTGGGGAGAGCCCAAGATGCGCGCCATCTCGTCGGTCGTGAGTCCTCGCGCCCTCATGAACTGCGTCACAATCGAGTTAATCTCCCGGTCGGCCTGTGTTTTCCCCTTCGCGATCTCTGCTAGCCACGCAGCGGCTCGTTTCTGCAAAACATCTGCAACCTGGTCCGACCGTGATACCCCTGTGGTTTGTGGCGAGTCCGAGAGAAGGAAGCTCTGGAACGCTTGACACAGCAATACATTTTGTACAACCCGAACGAGGATCGGATCGCCCATCCCTGAGAAATAATCTCGTGCCCCAACTGCGCGGCTGTCAGCTTCTTGCTGCATAGGCGAACGCACCGTACCCTGCCTCGCGCCAGCTTCGCCGATAGCATCGGACGGCATATACAAGACGGGGAGCGCACCAGTACGGTCGCTCGTAAGGATGTCCCGGCCGTTCACCGTCGTTACCGTTGCCACTCCTTCAGTGTTCCAATTGAAGAGCAGAGATGTAGTGCGAAACCTCTGGGCGAAGTATTCGCTGGCTGCCACATCTCCGAACGGAAAGCTTTCCGGGCGCGGATACGCAAAACCGAAATAATCAACCTGCCCACGCTGCGACCATGATTTCAGAATCTGATCGGCGAGGTTCAGCAGAGTTCCAAACTCGCTGTCATCAAGCTGCGGCGACAGCAAGATCGGTGCCCAATCCCAACCGGCGTATTCCCCTGTCCTCAGACGACCGGCAAAAATACGCTGACGCTCATAGCTCTGGGCGAGGTGCTCGCTAGGGCTCGCGGCAAACCTCGCCACTGTTTCCATGCGCAAAGGGGGTAGCACCCCAAGAGGTAGCTGGCGCAAACGTGCGAATAGGAGCAGCCCGCCGGCATCCGTTCGCGAAGCCCCAATGAGCAGATCGGACGCGGTCGCGAACCGACGAAAATGAGGTTCAAGATCGTCGAACCGCACAGCCCGTGGCACGACGATTGCGACCATGCCACCAGATCGGAAAACACCAAGGATCTTTTCCGCGTACAGCTCCCTCGTTGTGCGCCCACCGCCCGCGCCGTCAGCGGAATTCCACAATATCTTTTCGTCATCCAGCCAACCGGCGAGGTCGGACACTGGTATTCTGAGGTCTGGTATTAATCCCCGGGTGGGACTCTGGCTGGTAATCCGGTCCACCCAAAAACCTCTAGACGTTCCATAGAAGAACTGGTGAAGTAGCCGCAATCGGTCGACAAGCTCCGCGGGAGCTTTCCATTTCTCAAAGTTCGCACCTGAAAGCACGTCGACGTGCGACTGATCGACATTGCGTACGCTAAGAACCACATCCTCCAACCATCCATCGAGTCCGGTCGGCCACCTGTAGTAATGCACTGAAACCAAGTTGCCTCCGAACAGTGCATTCAATACCGTTTTCAATCCTTCGTGTGTGAATAGCAGTGGTGGTTCGGAGATAATAACTACGTTTTCCGCAGTTCCTTCATCCAGGGCAAAGGCTTGATAAGGCCATGGGTGGGCCTTGCGGAATCCGACCCAAGCACCACAGGTGGGCATCGACGGGCAGGGTGCATTCGATTCTTGGGGATTGTACGTCCATGTTTCCGGGCGTGTGGATTGTGCGTACGTTTGCCCGACCGAAATGATCACGCACAGCGTGACTATTACCAGTAAGAGCCCAGGCACCCCTCGCTTCATGAAGCGGCCTCCTGGAAGTGGAGAACAATTGGTGGAAGATTCTACTAGTAGTATTGACCTGCGACAAATATTGAATAAACAATAAAGGACCTTATGGCAGTGTTGCTGGTCGCCAAACTAGCAGGCAGCTCTAAATCAAGGCTTTTCATATCCTCACCCATCGGGGGAAAATTCGCCTCCCAGTCGTTCCGGTAAAACATCAGGCGAGCCTCTTTATAAAAAGGCGGCCCGACGTTAGTGAAAATCGTGCGACTGCGTTTCCGCTGCGCTAATTGAGATGGGCAGAACGCGCGCGGCTTTGATGGAAATGGTATGGTCCTGATTCTGCAGGACGCCTTCCACCCGAAGGAATTTCTCACGGTTGATTACCACGCGGTATTTCTCGTAAAGGTCAGGATTCACAATCACGTTCGAAATTCCTGTCTCATCTTCCAGACTCAAAAAGACGAAGCCCTTCGCTGTCCCCGGACGCTGCCGAGCGATTACGCATCCTGCTACCCGCGTGTATTGCCCGTCCGGCACCCGAGGCAAATCGCACGCCCGTTTTACTTGGAGCTTGGATAGAGCCTCCCGGCAATACGTCATCGGATGCGGGCCAGTGCTCATGCCCGAGCCGTGAAAATCCGCAACAAGCCGCTCTTCGTCCGTCATCTGACGCAGTGGCGACAATTCCATTTGCTCCGGAATCGCATTCAGTAACGGCCCGGCAAGCCGGGCCGCGCGTTCCACTTGCCACAGAGCAGTTCTTCGATGCACTCCCCTTCCAAGAGAGTTCAGCGCCCCAATCTCGCTGAGCGTTACCAACTCCGCTTTCTGCAGTTCCGGGACACGGCGCACCAGATCATCAATCCCCTCGAACGGACGTTTCTGCCTCTCCGAGACAATCTTGTCGGCCGCCGTTTGCCTCAGGCCGCGGAGGTAACGGAACCCGATGCGCAGACACGGAATATCCTTGTCACCCTTAATCGTGTGCTCGATGGTGCAGTTCCATTCAGAATTGAGGGCGTTGATAGGTTTCACTCGCAGGCCATGCAACTGCGCATCGTGCACAAGCACTGCCGGGCTATAAAAACCCATTGGCTGATTGTTGAGCAATGCCGCCGTGAACGCTCCCAGATAATGGAATTTCAAGTACGCGCTGGCATAGGCGATCAAAGCGAAACTCGCCGCGTGCGACTCTGGAAACCCGTAACGCGCGAACGAAGTAATCTGCGTGATGATTTCCTCCTGCGTTTCCGGACTGAAGCCATTCTTGGTCATACCGCTCCGCAGCTTCGCCTCAATTTTGTGCATGCGTTCTTCCGAACGCTTGAAACCCATCGCTCTGCGCAGCTCTTCCGCTTCACCCCCTGTGAAGTTCGCCGCCACCATTGCGATGCGCAGCAGTTGTTCCTGAAACAGTGGCACTCCCAGAGTTCGTTCCAAAATCGGTTCGAGCGAAGGATGAGCGTACGTGACCCGCTCTTTGCCTTGCCGCCGATTCATGTAGGGATGCATCATCTTTCCTACAATCGGGCCGGGCCGAATGATGGCTACCTGTACGACGAGATCGTAGAACTTGACCGGAGCATTGCGCGGCAGCGAAGCCATTTGCGCTCGGCTTTCTACTTGAAACATTCCAACCGTGTCCGCGCGCCGCAACGTCTCATAGACGGGAGGATCGTCGGGAGGAAGTTGCGCTAGGTCGACGGGTTTGCCATAGTGCTTGGGAATAAGGTCCAAGCAATCTTCGAGCACTGCCATCATGCCGAGTCCCAGTAAATCCACCTTGACGATGCCCACATCGGCGCAATCGTCCTTATCCCATTGCACGACGACGCGTCCCGGCATCGTTGCCGGTTCGAGTGGAACAACCGAATCAAGCTGCCCCTGACACACAACCATCCCGCCGGAATGCTGGCCCAGATGCCGTGGCAAATCTTGAATGCGTTCGCACAACTCCCAATATTTCCGAACGCGAGGATGGTTCAGGTCGAAGCCAATTTGCTGAAAATGATTTTCGAAATTGTCGGATGGGCCGCGCCATTCTCCGCTGTTCACCACACTTGAAAGCTGGTCCAGACTCTCTTGATCGAATCCAAGCGCTTTGCCCACCTCCCGCGCAGCGGAGCGGTCACGATAGGTGATGACGTTCGCCGTCATTGCCGCTCCCAGCTGGCCGTAGCGCCGATACACGTACTGGATCGCCTTCTCTCTTTGGTCACCGCTCGGCAGGTCCAAGTCGATATCCGGCCACTCGCCGCGTTCCTCTGAGAGAAAACGCTCAAAGAGCAGTTTCATCCCGACTGGATCGACCGCCGTAATTCCGAGGGAATAGCACACCGCGCTGTTTGCAGCCGAACCGCGGCCCTGCACGAGGATCTTGTGTTCGCGGCAGAATCGAATGATGTCCCAGACGATCAGGAAGTACCCGGCAAGATGCAGCTTTTCGATCAGCGCCAATTCGCGCTCTACCTGGCGCTTGGCGCGTTCAAACAGATCATCGTCCCGTTTAGCGCCATACCGGTTTTGAAAGCCTTCTTCCGTGCGCTTGCGAAGAAACGAATCCATCGTTTCTCCCTCGGGAACGGGATAGCGCGGAAATTCGTAGCCGAGGTCAGCCAGGGTGTATTGGAGTCTGGCGGAGAGTTCGCTCGTGTTCTGAATAGCTTCCGGCAAATCCGAAAATAGCTGCACCATCTCTTCTGTCGAACGAAGATGGCGCTCGTCGTTTCGTTCAAGCAGCCGGCCGGCCGTTTCGAGTTTGCAGTGATTCCGGATGCAAGTGAACACATCCAGGATCTCGCGCTCGGCCGCCGTCGCGTAGCGAACTCCATTGGTGGCGAGAAGTGGTAGGCGCAGCGTTTCGCCAAGCCGCACCGCCGCCTGATTGCGGCGCTCTTCAACAACGTCGCAGTGTCGCTGCAATTCGACATAAACATTCTTTCTGCCGAATATCGTCGTCAGCAGTTCAACGTCCTTTCGTGCATCCTCAAAACCCTTGTTTGAAAGAGAGGCCGCAAGCACGCCTTCCTCGCCGCCCGTCAAACACACCAGACCTTCGGCGTGTTCCGCGACCTCGTCAAGATTTGCTGTTCCTGTTCCTTTTTCTTTTTCGCGCAATTTGTAACGCGTCATGAGACGACAGAGATTTTGATATCCCGTCCGGCTTTTAACGAGCAGAGGCAACCGTACCGGCCTTGCGGGAAAAGAATTCGGCATCCACGACGGCGGCCTTGCCAGGTTTCCAAAACCTTCTACGGAAATCTCGCCGCCGACGTGAGGCTGAATCCCTACGGATTTTGCGGCCATATGCAATCGTGGAGCACCGTAAACACCGTCGCGGTCCACCAGCGCGATGGCTGGCTGTTCCAGCTCCTTAGCGCGAGAAACCAGGTCTTCCGGGCGCGAAGCACCTTCGAGGAAACTGAATGCGGAAGCGGAATGTAGCTCGACGTACTTCAATCGTAGATTCCTTCCACGAACCAGCGCTTCGCACGCAGGTCCTTATAAACTCGATATAATGCAGTCTCGTTTTCACCATTCCCCGAGAGTTCCGCTCGAACCTTGGGACGTAACGTCCTTATCTCGATATCCCACTCCTCGCGCGCCCATGCCGTTTCAGACCACCAGTCACCTTTTCTTTTCCACGGTCCCGCGAACGCGAGGATCTGCCGGCGAGTATCCTCGCAACTGAGAAACGTCGGCTTTCTTTCTCGAAACTCGAGCGTTGCCGGAAGTGGAGGCCGGTAAATGCGCATCACAGCAGTAGCTTGTTTTTCTCCGCCAGCGCGTTTTTCTCTCATTTCCGGTAAGACAAAACGGTTCTGTTGAAAAGAATCGGGACCATGCGTATCGAGCAGAACCGGCGCGCCCACTCGGCCTTCCCCAACTGTGTTTTGGATTCGCGCGAGCGTGATTTCTAGACGCTCCGGGTCGGGAGATAGGGGCAGAAAT
>Ga0209648_10006256_pt1 | contig 10244 bp, 7 predicted proteins | sample GraSoi2013_115cm_FD_185830 | JGI IMG/M metagenome (GOLD analysis project Ga0209648, IMG submission 185830) | Grasslands soil microbial communities from the Angelo Coastal Reserve, California, USA - Sample 9_17_2013_115cm (SPAdes) (version 2) | ecosystem: Environmental > Terrestrial > Soil >...
TAGCCGTGTTCGAGACCGCCCCCGCCGGTGTCGGTCGAACCGCCGGCGATCCGGTTGCCCCACACACCGTAGGCCGTGTTGCTGAGGGCGCCCGGCCGGTTGTTGGTCGTGTAAGTGCCGGTTGCGATGTTGTAAATGAAGGCGCCGCCGGTCGATTTGGTGGTGGTGGTGTCGTAATTGCCCACGACCTGGTTGCCGAAGGTGCTGTGGGCGATCGTGTCGAAGGTCGCGCTTGCGCCGGGCAAGATGGGAAAGAGGAGCGGCGTGATTTGCTGCCCGGGCGCTGCCGCGCCGTCGTAGAGGAAGCTCTGGTTGCCGGGAAATGAAGCGGTGATGAAGCTGCCGACGACGCGCAGGATGCCGGTCGGCGCGCCGAAGGTCGGACCGTAGGGCGTGCTGGAGATCGCGCCGGGGAAGTTGCTGCCGTTGGCTGTCGCCATGGGAAATGGTTGAAAGGCGCCGGTCGAGAAGCGATGAAGCGATAGAGCAGGCCGCCCGTGTTGCCGTTGCTGCCGGTAATGGCGTAGTTGCCGGTCATGTTGTCGCCGCGGATACCGGTGACCCCGGTGAAACCGCTGCCGTCGAACTGCAGCCGGTTGTAGGTGAGCTGGGCCATCGCCGGCGCCGACATCAGGCCGATGCTCGCTGTCGCCAGCAGGGCAATTAGTGCAGTCTTGATGGCTCCGACCGAAGTCCAGCGGCATCGCAATGCGGATGCCTCTTCCCTTCCATTGACGGCGTAAGAAGGCATCCGATCCTCCCCCAGCGGCAAGTTCATCCAGGACCGGCGGCATTTTATGAGGATTGCTCAGATATCGTACTCGCTTTTCGCCCATGCCGTGCAGGTTTGGCTCCGCGCCGGCAAACCGTTGAAATGGAATTAGGAATTTCATGCGAAGCGCACGAGGGCGGAGGTCGTCTCGCCGATTCTGGAGGCGACGGCTCAGATTTTCCGACGCCCGACCGTCACCACACGATGCGCAGGCCGACGGTGCCGGCCAGGCTTTGGCCGCGGTCGGACAGTTCGACATTGCCGTTGGCGAACAGCGACGTCTGGCTGCCGACGGCGTATTTGACGCCGAGGTCGAAGCGCGCGGCGTTGCTGGCGGCGCGCGCGCCGTCGACGGTGAAGCTGCTGCCCGGCAGCACGGTGAAACCCGCCGTCACGCTGCGGTCGGCCAGGAATTCGTGCACCCAGGCCGCCCGCAGCCAACCCGTCAGCGGCCGCGCGTTGATCTCGGTCTTGGCGTCGAGCTGGGCGCCCAGGAACGTCGGCAGCGACGTCGTCGCCTGCGGCTGATAGCTGAGTGCGAAGACGCCGGGCGCGCCCGAAGCGGTGACGCTGCTCTCGCTCACCCCTGGCGTCCAGAGTTGGGAGGGCTGCAGGGCGACGAACGGCGTGATGCCGAGTTGGCCGCCGTCGAATTGGCCGATGTCGAACGGGCGGCCGATCTCGATCCTGCCCGCAAGCTGGCTGGACACGGCGGAGGACTTGGCCGTCTCCGTGTTGCCGATGCCGGCGATCGAGCGGGTGGCGGTGCCGTCGAAGCGGCTGTAGGCAATGGCGGCGTTGACGTAGAAGGTGCGCCAGTCTTGCAGCCCATAGAGGCCGAAGTGCGCGCCGGTCGCGCGCCCGCTGGCGCCGGTGTTGGCCACCGAATAGTTGGAATCGCTGAGGCCTGCGGCCACGCCGACCAAGGTCTGCGGACCGGCGCGATAGTCGCCGCCGAAGGCGCCGCCGCCGATATTCTGCTGCGCCGCCGCGCTTCCCGTCACGGGATCGGCGTTGAGCCACTGCGCGCCGCCGAAGGCGGTGGCCCAGGCGCTCCAGTCGGGGGACGGATCGCAGGCCGTCGGCGCTTCGGTGTTGCAGGCGGCCGCCAGCTCCGCAGTCTGTTCCCCGGCGCGGCGCGTCGCCGAGCGATTGGTCATGAGGGCGGCGAACTGGCTGCCGGCCGCCATGGTGACCGACTCGCCCACGCTGGCATTGTCGCCCGCCAGGATCGACAGCGACGACGGGATCTGGCCGGCCGTCAAGCCGAACAGCGCCGGCATGGCGCCCAGGCCGGGGCCGGCGTTGAAGGCGGTATCGAGGCCGCGCGCGACGGAGAGCTGGTTGCCGCCGAGGCCCGGCGTCGCGGCAAAGGACGATTGCAGATTGAGGAAGGCGTCGGTCGGGGTGTAGCCCAGGCTGCCGTTGATGAAACCCGGCAGGCCGGAGATCACGCTGGAGTCGAAAGCACCGACGCGGCCGCCGGCGGCAGACACGACCGTGTAGCGCTGGTTCAGAACGCCCGGCTGGAACGCCGCCGTCACCGTGCCGCCCAGCGTCGCCGTGCCGCTGACGTTGGTGCGGCCCGCCACCGGTCCGGCAACGCCCAGCAGGTAGGTGCTCCCGCCGTTGAAGGTGAGGTTGCCGTTGACCGTCATCGTGCCCAGCGAATTGCCCGGCGACAGCGCGCCGCTCACCACCGTCGACGGCACGATGCCGGTGCCGCTCAGCATCGCGCCCGCGGCCACGAACAGGCCGCTCGAGCTGCTGAGATTGCCGTTGGCCACCAGCTGGCCGGCCAGCACGCTGGTGCTGCCGGAGTAGGCCGTCGTGCCGCTGATCGTGAGCGTCCCGCTGCCGACCTTCTCGAGCGAGCGTGTCGCGTAGTTGCCGTTGGTCAGGAACGAAACCGGCGGCGCCGAATCGTTGTCGGCCAGGCCGAAGCGCAGCACGGTCGCGGAGGGGAAGTAGGCCGTCACGTCGTAGAGCAGCCAGGCGCCGCGCCCGAACAGGCTCAATGCCAGCACGTCGACCGCGGGATTGTAGACAATCTGGTTGACGATGGTGTTGGGCAGCCCGAAGCCGAAGGTGCGCCAGTTCGCCAGGTTACCCGCCGGGTCGCTGTCGGCGGCCGCCAGGTTCTGGCCGTTGACGACATTGCTGAGGCCGCCGACCAGCAGGGCGTTGACGCCGTTGTTGGAGATGAACTCGAGCGACGTCGGCCGGACGATGTTGAGCGCCGTGACGTTGCTCGTCAGGTCGGTGAAGGTCGTGCCCGTATTGTTGGTGCCCCACAAGGCGGCGGTGTCGGCGACGTAGAAATGGGCCACGGTGCGGTTGTCGAACACGACCGACGAAGGCGTGCCGCCGGCATAGGCGGTGAGTTGCGTCAGCGAGCCAGCCGCGGTCGTCGTGCTGAGAAAGAGTCTGCCGGGCTGGTCGGAGAAGGCGGGCGCCGACCCGGCCAGCAGGGCGTTGGGGGTGTCGATGGTACCATAGGCCAACGCCGTGATCGGGCCGACCTGGGATCCGGACACGCCGAGGTTGGTGAGTTCGAGCGTGCCGCTTGAGGCGTTGATGTCGACGGTGGTGTAGACATAGTTGGTGCCGAACGCGATCTTGGTGGGATCGATCTTGTTCAGCACGATCTTGCTGCTGAAGGGCGGCCTTTGCTTGCCATCCTCCAGCTTGAAGTCATCGTCTTCGAAACCGAGCACGTTTTGCGAGCCCTTGGTCGTGTCGAACAACGTCTCGTTGACGGTGACCCCGTGAACGTCGACCACCTGGCGCACCAGCGGCCCCAGGTTTTGCGAGGTGGTGTAGATGACGCTGCGGTCGCGGAAGACCTTGTCGTTCACCACGGCATTGACGCCGTCACCCCCGCCGATGGCGGTGAAGAGCGTGCCGCCGCGGTTCGCTTGGTAGGCAACGCCGGTGTCCTGCGCCGCCACGACCAGCCGCTTGCTGATCGCGTCGTAGGCAATCGCATAGGCCTCGCGCAGCTGAAGGGTCGAGCTGTTGAGCCCCGTCCAGACGCCGTCTGTTCCCTGCGGGTTGGTGCGCACATAGACGCCGCCATCGCCGACCATGATCAGCCGTCCGCTGGCGTCGAAGGCAAAGGCGCGCGCGTCGGCATGCGGCGTCGAACCGTTGGCCGTTCCGTCATCGGTCAGCGTCTGGATGACCGAGCTGTTGTCGTTATTCAGCACGACGCGATAGGCCGAGAGGGTGGACGCGGCGTTGTTGAGGGTGCCGGCGACGTAGACGATGTTGGGGTTGTTCTTGTCGATGGCCAGCGCCAGGTTGGTGCTCGCTTGACCGGTCGAATTGGTGTTGGGAAGAGCCAGGTCGATCCACGAGCCCGCCGCTCCGCCGCTCTTCGACAGTTTCAGCCCCACCAGTTTGTTGGTGCCGTCGTAGATGCCGGCCACGACCGAGCCGCCGGGCCCTGTCGCCAGCCGTGCAATCTGATCGGCGCCGAGATCCAGCCCCTTGCTCCAGCTCGCGCCGGCGCTGTTGCTGAAATAGACGCCGCGATCGCCCGCGACCGTCGAATTGACGGCGGCATAGAAGACACTCTGGTTGTTGGGGTCGGCGGCGAGGGCCGTCACGGCGACGGTGCCGCCGCCCGACCCCAGGGTCACGGGCGCGAAGCTGGCGCCGGTGTTGACGCTGCGAAACAGGCCGCCGGCGGCGTTCGCATCGTAGGGCTCGGCCGCGGCGGCGAGGATGGTGCTGCCGCGCGCCGCCACGCCGACGATGCTCTTGCCGGCCAAGGTCGCGCCGCCCAGCTCGCTCCACGAGGTCCCGCCGCTTGTACTGTAAAGAACGCCGATGCGTGGGCCACCGCGGCTCGCTATGTCGCCGTTGCCGATGAAGCCGTTCGAGGTGAGGCCAGTGCCGGCGATCAGAACATTGGGATTGGTCGGATCGACGGAGAGGCTGGCGATCGACAGCGAGCGCTGGTTGTCGCTGAGCGGCGTCCAGCTCGCGCCGCCGTTGCGCGTCACCCAGACGCCGCCGTTGGTTGCCCCGATATACATCGTGTTGGGATTCGTCGGATCGGTGACGATCGCCTGCACCGCGCCGGAAACCGTTCCGTTGGGTGGCGCGTCGCCGCTTTGGATGGTGGTGGTCGGCCCGAAGCCGGGCGACGGGCCCATCGGGACGAAGGTCTGGGCAAGCGCTGCCGTTGCCCAAAGACTGCCGAGAGCCGCCGCCAGCAGGGTCGCGCGGACGGTTCGTGAGCAGAACTGAAATATGGCCATAACAAGGCAACGCCAGAAGCCATCATAGGCTCCATCGCCGTTTCGCCGAACTCGCTTTTTCCGCTTGGTGATGCGTGAGCGGTGGCGCCGCGCTCAGTCGCTGTAGCGATAGTTGAAGTCGCAATGACTGGCGCCCTGCATGATGGTCTGCGTGCGTTCGAGCTTGAGCTTGGGGTCGTAGCCCTCGCAAAACGCGCCGTCGCGGTTGCAGGAGAGAAGGTGGCCGATCTCGCCCAGCCCCATCGCCTTGTAGGTTTCGGCGTAGCGGCAGCGCACCACGTTGAAGGTGAAGCTTTTGTCGGTCTGCTCCTTGACCTCGATCTCGAGCGCCCCGCCCTTGGTCCAGAGCGGCATCACGTCCTGGAAGGCCTTTAGCGACGTCCCGCCCGGCGCCGAGGCCGCAAACTGGCGGGCCTGCTCGATGGCCGAGCGCCGCACCGATTCGGCGATGGTCTTTTTGGCGACCTCCTCGCCGTGGCTCTCTTTCAGGGTCTCGTAGACCTCCTTCAGGATCTCGGCCTCGATCTTGCGCTTCTCCAGCATGGAGAGGCCTTGGGGATGTGTGAACTGGTTCATATTGGGATCTCACCGACCGTGGGACGATGCACTCGCAAAAGGCTGCATGGTTTGCGCACGCCGCGCAACCAGGACTAGAATAGGTAAAAGGGGGGCTGGGATGGCTTTAAGGATGATCTGGGTTGCAGCTGCCCTCGTGATGGCGGCGGTCGCGACTACTGGGTGTTCCAGCAGCGGGAACGAGGTTCTGAGATCGCAGGACGCCAATGCCGTCGATCTGAACATCATTGACGGCAAAACGACGCGAAGCGAGGTCGAGCGCATATATGGACCGCCGAATGCCACGTCCTTTGCCAGCGCACAGACCGACATTTGGATTTACCGCTGGTCTCGTAGCACGGCGAAGGCGGAAAATTTCATTCCGTATGTCGGCGCGTTTGTCGGTGGCCGTGACGTCCAAACGAAGGAATTGGTCATACTGTTCAACGAACAGAATGTGGTGGTCAGGCACTCGATGCGGGAAAGTACCGATTCCGTTCGTAGGAACCTGAGTTCCTCATCGAGCCCGACACCCAGTCCGGCGCGAATCTCGACGTCACCGGCGCCGCCGCCGACCGCTCCTGCGCCTGCGACCCCTGCTCCCCCTGCCGCAGCGACCCCTTCGCAACCCGTCACCTCGACGGCAGGCGAAGGGCCGGCGCCTGCGCCCATCGCCCCCAGTTCGGGATTGTCGCGGTCGAGACTTTAGTCGCCGGATGCGCGATTTCAGGAGAAGGCGCCTGGACGTTCGATTCTCGGTGGCTCTGATCGTCCTGGTCGCGGGCATCGGAAGCGCCGCTCACGCGCAAAGCCTCCCGCTCGGAGCCAAATACCGCGACAGCGTCATGGTTGCGGACCGAAAGATCCCGCTGCTCGACGGTGAATGGACCGTCGTCGCGGTCGGGTCGACTAAAAGTACGAAAGGCAACGACATGGAGCGGGTTTACCTTGCGCAGATGGCCGGCAACCGGCTCGCGCGATGGGTAAACATCTCAACCAACGAAGAGTGGTTTCCGGGAGGCTGGAGCCGCGACAAGGAGATCTGCGACCGCAAGGACGTGCACGCCGGCTATTCCGACACGTCGCACAATCCCAAAGATACGGAATGCTGGGTCCTCAATCATCACGGCATGACCCTCGGCAAGGATCCTTCCCAGGCCAGCATCGACTTTTACCGCTGGAGCGACGCTCTGGGCCGTCCCAACACCGCCCTTTCGTTGTCCTACTTCTTCGCCAAGAAGGTTGATTTTCTCCGTGTCGAATACTTTTTCAATCCGGTGGTCGCCGGCTTTCGCGACACCGGTGGCGCGGGATGGCGAGGCAATCCGTGGCATGTCGACCTTGCCAGCAAGGACGAAAAGAAGCTTGCCTATTTGCGCGAGCTGAAAGTCACGGGCGAGGCGCTGTTCGAGAAGCTGAAAGGCGTCCTGAAGTGATGCCCGGCGGCGACGCCCTTGACATCGGGGGCCGCCGATGAAATATGCGCCCACCATGATGCCGTTCGCCCCCTCCCGGTCGCGACGCCGCCGCCCTGAAAAGCGGTGTGAGAACGCGCGCGCCTGAAAACGCGCCGTTTCGTGAAGCCGCTGGAGAGGATCAGGCGGCTTCCCATTTCCCTTCTTCTCCAGTCGGCCGAGTCCCCAAGGCCCTTAATTTGCGAGAGAGAAGACCATGACCAGCAACAAGACCAAAATCTTCATCGACGGCCAGCACGGCACGACCGGCTTGCAGATCCACGACCGGCTGAAGGATCGGCCGGACATCGAGCTGCTCGAGCTGCCGATGGCCGATCGCAAGGACCTCGGCAAGCGGGCCGAGATCGCCCAATCAGCCGACATCGCCGTGCTCTGCCTGCCCGACGCGGCGGCCAAGGAGCTGGTGGCCGCCCTTGATGGCGCTGAGGGGGGCGACGCCGACACCTGCGTGATCGACGCCAGCACGGCGCACCGCGTCGCCGACGGCTGGGTCTACGGCTTCCCCGAGCTCGACAAGGCGCAACGCGCGAAGCTGCTCGCCTCCAAGCGCATCAGCAATCCCGGCTGCTATCCGACCGGCGCCATCGCCATCCTGCGGCCGCTGGTCGATGCCGGCATCGTGCGCGCCGACGCAACGCCTGCCGTGTTCGGCGTCTCGGGCTACACCGGCGGCGGCAAGGAGCTGATCGCGGTCCATGAGAACACTCCCGAAGTCGAGCCGTTCGGCCTTTACGGCGTCGAGCTCACGCACAAGCACGTGCCGGAGATGAAGAAATACGCCAACCTCCAGCACGCCCCGCTGTTCGTGCCGTCGGTCGGCCACTATGCGCAGGGCATGCTGGTCATGGTGCCGATCACCCGCGACATCGTGGCCAGGAAGGTGACGGCGGCCGACGTGCAGAATGTGCTGGCCGACTACTATGCCGGCGAGACCTTCGTGCCGGTGCGGCCGCTGGCCGACCGCAAGTGGCTGGAGCGCGACCGCTTCCTGCGCGCCGACCGGCTGATCGACACCAACTCCATGGAGCTCGCCGTCTACGGCAACGAGGCCGAGCAGCAGATCCTGGCGGTGGCCTCGCTCGACAATCTCGGCAAGGGCGCCTCGGGCGCGGCGGTCCAGGTCATCAACCTCAAGACCGGCGTCGACGAGACGACGGGGCTGGCCGTGGCGGCCTGACGGCCGCTCTGCCCTCGGTCATCAAAGCGTAACGCGCCTCGGACAAGGAGGGCGGATGATCTTCGACGCGGGCGAGCTCTTGCCCACCGCACTCAGGCTCGCCATCGCCCTGCTGCTGGGCTCGGCGATCGGCGTCGAGCGGCAGTGGTATCAGAAGATGGCGGGCCTGCGCACCAATGCCCTGGTGGCGCTGGGCGCGTGCGGCTTCGTCGTCTTTTCAGGCCTGGTCGGCCAGGGCGATCCCACGCGCGTGGCCGCCCAGGTGGTGACCGGTATCGGCTTCCTGGGCGCCGGCGTCATCCTGCGCGAGGGCATCAACGTGCACGGGCTGAACACGGCGGCGACCTTGTGGTGCTCGGCCATGGTCGGCACCCTGGCCGGCGCCGGGCTGATCGGGCCGAGCGTGCTGGCGGCGGCGTTCGTGATCGTCACCAATCTTTTGCTGCGGCCGTTGGTGCGCCGCCTCAATTTCCGCTCGCTGACCGCAACCGATGTCGAGACCTGCTACACCGTCGAGATCGCCTGCAAAGCCGCCGAGGAGGCGCGCATGCGCTCGCTGTTGCTGCACGCTCTTTCCCAGGCGGGGTTGGGACTGCGCCGTCTCGACAGCCAGGACATCCCCGACACCGCCAAGGTGACGGTGACCGCGCAGGCCGTCGCCGCCAAGCGCAATGACGCGGCTTTGGAGCAGATCGTCGGCCGCCTCAGCCTCGAGCCCGACGTCTCCGCCGCGACCTGGCAGATCGACCAATCCGACGCGGAGGCGTGAGCCGCAGCTCGTCGGCGCGCAAGAGCCTTCAGTTATTCACCCCACACCTCGTGCGGCGCTCCTGCTGCCGGTGCGACAGGCGGAGGTCGATCATGAAAGTTCTGAACATTCTCGTCCGGCGCTATCTTCCTCTGGGACGCTTTGATGCGGCGGTCGCCTTCCATGAGGCGTTGATCGGCCAAAAGGCTCGACTGCGCTTCGACTACCACGAACACAATCTGCGATTGGCCCAGGTGGCCTCGATCCTGTTCGTCGCCGGCACGGAGGAAAGCCTTGCGCCCTTCGTCGAGACGCAGGCGACCTTCATGGTCGATGACATTCAAGGCTTCGCGGCCCATCTGCCGACCATTGGCGTGAAAGTGCTCAAGCCGCCGAAGCCGGTTCCAACCGGATGGAACATGCTGGTTCGTCATCCCGATGGCATGCGCGTCGAGTACGTCGAGCATCGTGACAAGCATCCCGCCGACCGATTGTTCGATGCCGGTGAAAGCGGCGCGGAGGGTCAGTCCGGGAAATGACAGGCGACCGAACCCTGCGCCAGCGTGCCCAGGGCCGGTTCCTCGCGCGCGCACAAGTCGGCCGACTTGGGGCAACGCGTGCGAAAGCGGCAGCCGGAGGGTAGATTCCCCGGGTCAGGCGGCTCGCCTTGCAGCCAGAAATCCTTGGTCACGCGCGCGCCGCCGATCTTGGGAATGGCCGCGAGCAGCGAGCGCGTATAGGGATGCCGAGGCCGATCGAAGATTGCCTCGGTCGGCCCGGTCTCAACGATGCGGCCGAGATACATCACCGCAACGCGGCTGCACATCGTGCGGATGACGGCGAGGTCGTGGCTTATCAGGATATAGGTGAGGTCGAAGGTCTCGCGCAGGCTGCGGAACAGGGACAGCACCGTCGCCTGTACCGACACGTCGAGACCCGAGGTCGGCTCGTCGAGGATGACGACCTTGGGATGCAAGGTGAGGATGCGCGCAAGGCCTACTCGCCGCTGCTGCCCGCCGGAAATTTCGTGCGGGTAGAGATCGAGGTGCGTGTCGGGCAAGCCGACCGCTTCCAGGATGCTGCGAATGCGCGCCTCGCGCCTGGCCGCGTCGAGATCGCTGTGGATCACCAGCGGCTCGTGCAGCGAGCGGCCGATCTTCCAGCGCGGATCCAGCGACGCCCCGGGGTCCTGATAGGCGTATTGCAGGCTGCGGCGCACGGCGCGGCGGGCGGCCGGCGCCAGCCGGTC
>Ga0209648_10006257_pt1 | contig 10243 bp, 12 predicted proteins | sample GraSoi2013_115cm_FD_185830 | JGI IMG/M metagenome (GOLD analysis project Ga0209648, IMG submission 185830) | Grasslands soil microbial communities from the Angelo Coastal Reserve, California, USA - Sample 9_17_2013_115cm (SPAdes) (version 2) | ecosystem: Environmental > Terrestrial > Soil >...
ATCGCGCACACACGGGCGATCGTGAGCGCGGTGGTGGAGGGAAGGCTGCGCGACGTGCCCGTTCATGTCGACCCAATATTCGGGTTGCACATCCCCGATCGGGTCCCCGGGGTTCCTTCCGAGGTGTTGGACCCGCGCGGTAGCTGGGCCGACCCCGACGCCTACGACCGGCAGGCCCTCAAGCTCCGCCGCCTGTTCGAGGAGAACATCCACTCCATCGGCAAGAACGCCGCCACCGCGGGGTAGTGCGTTTCGCCATCGTCGGCAGCAGGCGCTTTTCCGATCCGGAGCGCGTCACCGAGTATGTGAAATCGCTGCCGCCGCGCGCCTCCATCGTCACCGGGAGCGCGAGCGGCGTGGACGCCGCGGCCACGAAGGCGGCCCGCGCCAAGGGCATCCCCGTCCAGGTCATGCCAGCGTCGTTCGACGAGCTGGCTGACGCGAGCAAGTCCGCGGCGCGCAACCAGCGGCTGGTCGACGCGTGCGACGTGCTGGTCGCGTTCTGGGACGGTGCCTCCAAGGGCACGCGCGCGACCGTCGACCGTGCGCTGGACTCCGGGAAGGAAGTCCACGTGTTCGTGCTGACTAAACTGGGCTGATGACCGTCGCGATCGCGGTCCGCACGCGGCTCTTCGCCCGGCTGCGCGAACAGGCCGGCACGGACGCCGAAACGGTCGAGGTGCGAGCGGGTGCGACCGTCGACGACGTCTATGACGCGCTCCAGAAGTTGCATCCCGCTTTGGACCCCAACCGCGAATCGGTGCGCGCCGCCGTCAACCAGGAGTTCGCCGACTGGGACGTGATCGTCGCGGCGGGCGACGAGGTCGCGTTCATCCCACCGGTGAGCGGCGGGGCGCATGCGGTCGGCGTCCTTTTCGAGCTCACCACCGACCCCCTGGACGCGCGCCGCATCGAAGCCGCCGTCGCCCACAAGGGTGCCGGCGCCATCTGCACCTTCACTGGCGTCGTCAGAGATAACTCGCGGGGTCGCTCGGTCACTCACCTCGAGTACGAGGCTTACGCCGAGATGGCCACCGCCGAGATGCGCAGAATCGCGGGCGAGATCGCGGAGCGCTGGCCGCAGGCGCGCGTCGCCATGGCGCACCGGACCGGCCGGTTGGAGATCGGCGAGGCGTCGGTGGTGGTGTCTGTCTCGTGCCCGCATCGCGCCGAGGCGATCGACGCGTGCAGGTGGGGCATCGACCGCCTCAAGGAGTCGGTGCCGATCTGGAAGAAGGAGCACGCGCCGGACGGCACGTTCTGGATCGAGGGCGACGACTCGAAGCCTTCGCCTAATTCCTGACGCGAGCGACCGAGACCCCGTCCCTGATCGGGACGACCACGCTTTCCAGGCGAGGGTCCTTCGCCACCAGCTGGTTGTAGAACGCGACGTTGCGCGACTGCTGGTTCGTGGGCTTGACCACGAGGCCCTGGCGCAGGGCGTTGTCGGCGATCAGCAGCCCGCCGCCGTCGAGTCGCTGCATGCAGAGGTCGAACACTTTGCGCGTGACGTCCTCCGAAGGGAAAGAGTTGAGCAGGTCGATGAAACAGGCATCGAACCGCGCGTTCAGCTTCTCGAGCCCGTGTACTGCATCCTGCTCAAGGACCAGCGCCCGTTCCGCGAAACCTGCCGCCGCGAAGTTGGAACGCGCCCTCAAAGCACGCGCGTGATCCGTTTCAAAGGTGGTCAGGGTGCCGCCGACAGTCCCTCGCAGGAGCCAGATCCCGCTGTAGCCGATAGCCGTCCCGAGCTCGAGCACCCTCTTGGCGTTGGCAATGCGGACGAGCAGGCTGAGGAACGCGCCCTCATGCGCATCGACGATGGGAATGTTTTCTCGGTCGGCCTCCTCTTCCATTCGCGCCAGCACGGGATCGCGCCGCGCCAGAAGGCTGTCGAGGTACGCCTGCAGCTCGTCGGTGACCTGCACGGTGTTCATGCCAAGAAGCCTAATAGCATCGGCTGCAGCGTCGTGACGTAAGCGTCCAGGCGCTCAACTGCATTGGCAAGAACGATCTCGTCGAGCTGCGGCGCGGGCAGGGTTTCGTAAAGCCGCGTCCACCCACGATCCCAAGGCTCGAGCTCCGCGCGAGGCAGGCGCGCCTTGACCTCCACCATGCGCTCGCGGAAGTATTCGAAGGCTCGCTGGTTGGCGCCGGCCGAGCCCTCGAAATGCAGGCCGACCTCCAGGCGCCCCGCGCCCGTGTGATGCCAAACCTCGAAGTGGAATTCCGGGTGGCCGTAATGGAGCTTGGTCAGGCGGCTGTGGCCCCGGGCTGTCTCAAACCCCCGCAGATCCTTGGGCAGCTTCGACTTGACGCCCTTGCGCAGACCGGTGAAGAAGTCCGCGGGCGCCAACGCCGTGCCACGTGCCAACTTTCCGAATATAGCTTCTCGTACAGTTTCGGCAGTGGCTTACATCCCGACGGTCACGGAGAACGAGGGCGGCAACCGAGAACGCTCCTTCGACATCTACTCGCGCTTGCTCAAGGACCGCATCATCCTCATCGGCCGCCCCATCGACGACGTCGTCGCCAACCTGGTGGTGGCGCAGCTCATCTACCTGTCCGCAGACGACCCGGAAAAGGAGATCCAGATCTACGTCAACTCCCCGGGCGGCGCCGTCAGCGCCGGGTTCGCGATCTACGACACCATGCAGTACGTCCAGTCGCCGATCTCGACGGTCTGCATCGGACGCGCCGCCAGCTTTGGCACGGTCGTCCTGATGGCGGGCGCCAAGGGGAAGCGATTCTCTCTACCGAGCGCGACGATCCACATGCACCAGCCGCTGATCGGCGGCAAGGGCCTTCAGGGCCAGGCCAGTGACCTTGACATCCACGCGCGAGAGATCGTGCGCATCAGGACCGTCCTCAACGAGCTCATCGCCAAGCACACGGGTCAGCCGCTCGAGCGAGTCGAGCGTGATACAGACCGCGACTTCTTCCTCACTCCCGAAGAGGCGATCGAGTACGGCCTGATCGACTCGATCATCCAGCAGACGCCGGTACCCGTCCTGGCAGCCACCCACTAACCCGCACCAGCAACCAGCCGATCACAACGACTCCGACGATCGCCGGCAGCGGCGCCGGCACGAGCGCGGAGACGAGCGCGCCGATCGAGAGCAGCAGCCAATCATGCCAGCGCGCCTGCCCCCAGATCGCCAGCGCCAGGCCGACCAGCACTAGGTCGGCCGGCAGGGCGTGCGGTGCGGCCAGTACGCCGCCGGCCACCAGAATCGCTGCCTGCCCATCGAAGTCGTTTTTGCATCGCCGCGCCACCAGCACCACGCCGACCAGCGTGAGCAGGGTGAGAATGGCCACCGCGTAGAGTTGCCACGTTGCGGGCAGGAGCGTCCCCAGGTGTGGAAGGTCGACCTCGCGGCTGCCCGGCGTGACCGTCGTACCCGTCGGCGCCAGCCAGTCGAAAACCCAGCGCGGGTTCAAGACCGCGACCGATGCCCACAGCAACACGCCCGCAGAGGCCCAGCCGGCCAGCGCACGCCACCGCCGCGCGAGCAGGAGCGCGGCGCCGAGCGGCAGCACGAGGTGAGGCTTCACGAGAGTGAGGCCGAGCGCGAACCCGGCGATGTATTGACGTGACCGGAGCGCGAGCGCCGCGCCGATTCCGAGCACGACCAGGCCGTCGACCTGCGCATTGAGCAGCATCAGGGCCGTGGGCACGGACGCGAATGCGGGCAGGATCGCCGACGGCGGGCGCGGCCGGATCGCAAGATATGCGCCCAGCGCCAGGCAGGCCAGGCCGAAGAGGATCCACAGCCGACCGCCGAGGTCGGTACCCAATGCCTCGAACGGCACCGCGATCAGCGCGACCCAACCTGGGGCCAGGAAGGGGAGGATGCCCTTGATGCCGAGCGTGACGAGGACCTTGCCGCCTGTGACCTGAAATTCGACCTGCCTCTGCCGGTCGAGGTCGTACAGGTGCCCCGGGTCGGTGACGATGAGCCGCGCCCCGGTCGCAAAGGCCGACCAGTCGGAGTTGACGACATTGTCCTTGCTCTCGATGAGGGGATAGATGACGAAGGCCAGGGCGATGCCGACCAGCGCCACCGACGCTCGCCACCGCCAGCGCGAGCTCACGCGATCCGTTCGATCCGCAGCGCCCTGGCCACCGGCGCAATCAGCCCACCCTGGATTAGAAGCGACAACAGCACGACGCCATAGGCGACGATCGACACGCGCTTGTCGACCTGCGCGAGATCCGCAACCGAAAGTGCGAGTGCGACGGACAACGCCCCGCGCAATCCCGCCCAGAAAGTCAGGTGACGCCACGGCCACGGGATCGAAATTGCTCGCCGGTCAACTGCGGTGAGCAACCCGTAAACGGGCACGGCACGAGTGACCAGCATGATCACGAATGCGGCGATCACAAGTCCGGCCACCGGCAGAAGCTTGGATGCGGGTAGCGCGGCGCCGACCAGGATGAAGAGGATGGCGTTGAGGACGAACGCGAGCAGGTTCCAGAAGCCGATCAGCTGCGTGCCATGGAGCTTGCCGGTGGTGGATCCGTATCGTGCGATGACGACGCCGGCCGCGACGACCGCGACGATGCCGGACGCGTGGACGATGTCGGCGGCCAGGTAGCTGCCGTAAGCGATCACAAGAGTGGCCAGGATCTCGAGCGGCGCATCCTCGGCCGCCCGCATCAGCGCCACTCCGAGGAAGCCCACTGCAAGTCCGATCACGGCGCCGCCGACGCCGATTTCCACAAAACGGACCGCGGCGTCCCCGAACGATGGCGCGCCCGCCAGGATGGTGGCCAGGACGGCGCTGAACACCGCGACCCCGGTGCCGTCGTTGAGCAGACTTTCACCTTCGAGGATGGCGGCCAGCCCCGAAGGGGCCTTGAGCTGTCGAAGCAAAGTGACCACGGCGATCGGATCGGTGGCCGCGAGAATCGCTCCCAACAGCATCCCACTCGCCCAGCTGAAACCCAGCAGCACATGCGTGAGGGTCCCTATCAAGAGCACGGTAAGGGCGACCCCTACGGTGGCCAGCAGTCCGACCGGCACCAAGCGCCGCCTCAGCTCTGGCAAATCCAGCGTCAGCGCGGCCTCGAAGACGAGCCCGGGCACGAAAGCCAGCAGGATCACATCCGCGCCGACATGCGGCAGCTGCTCGCCGGGTAGCAGCCCGACCACGATGCCCGCGCCGGCCAGCACCACCGGGTAGGGCAGCATGCGGGCGCGTCTCGAGACCAGGCCGAGCACCGTCGCAAGAGCGCCGACCAGGATGAGCAGAAGCAGGAATCGCTGCTGCGGCGAAATTGACACTAAGAGTGTCCTGCGCCGGAGGTCCGTCGCATATTCGCGGCACTGGCGGCCGGAGCCAAGGAGAGGGTGGCGCGAGGAGGAGCGCATCTGTCGATGCGCGACGACGCAGCGACAGGCCCCTCGACGCAGGCTTCAGTGCCGAAGGCACCCGGCCGCCCGGGCCGATGAAGATGCAAGGAGCTTCCGGCGCGGGACACTATATTTCGAGGACCATGCCGTCGCGCGCTGCCTTGACCTCGATGCCGAGTCGCTGCGTGAGGTCGGCGGCCAGCTCCCATGGGTGGGCGCGCCACACGGTCATCCCGAAATGGGTGAGGATAGCGAGCCGCGGCTTGGCGTCGCGGATGATCCGTTCGGCGTCGGCAAGGCAAAGGTGCGGGAGGCCCGCCCGACAATCCATCAGCACGAGGTGGATGATCATCACCTCGGCCTGGTGCTGCTCGGCGATGCCTTCGTAGTACTCGGAATCCGTCACCCAGCCGAGCTTGTCGGCGAAGCGGAACCCGAACGTCTCGGCCTGGTGCACATGGCGTGGACTGGTCGTGAACGAAAGGCCGTTGACGTTGTAGGTCGTCTCGGGCTGCAGGCGCACGACCTCTTGCGGAAAGTGCCGGAGGTACTGAAGGACTACCGGATCGTCGTCGAGCGCATCGGAAGGACAGAACAACCGGCCGCGGTGCCGAAATCCACCCTCGGTCATCGCCTCGACCATCACGTTGACATCGCCGGCGTGGTCGAGGTGGCGGTGGCTCAGGACGATTGCGTCGAGCTTGGTGAGATCGACCTTGCGCTTGGCGTACTGCACGATGGCGCCGGGTCCGGGATCGAGACTGAGGCGCGCGCCGCCTTCCTCCAGGTACAGGCCGCCGGACGCCGCGAGCTGCTTGGCGACCATGAAGCGCGCGCCGGCTGTACCCATGAATGTGACTTTCATATTTCAGCGACTTCCGACAGCTTCTCCACCGTTTGCGCTCCGAAGTAGCGCTCGTACAACTCTGCTACGCGCTCGAGTGTGTCGATCTCCTCGACCGGCTTGTCGTCGCGGATCCGCACGATGCGGGGAAAGCGCAGCGCATAGCCGCTGGCGTGGCGGCCCGAATGTTGAATCGAATCGAACGCGACCTCGAGCACTACCTCGGGCCTCACGACGCGAGCCCAGCCTCGATCGTCGACCGTGAGGTTCAAGAACCGCTTGGTCATCTCGGCGATCTCCGCGTCGGTGAGCCCGGTGTACGCCTTGCCCACGTTGACCAGGCGGCCGGTGGCCGTGTCCTTGACCGCAAACGTGTAGTCCGACAGGACACCCTTGCGCTTGCCGTGTCCCCACTCGACCGCGGTGACGACGACATCGAGCGTCGCCAGGGGCCGCTTGAGCTTGAGCCACGCGAGGCCGCGGCGCCCGGGCGTGTAAGGGCTCGCCGGGTCCTTGACCATCAAGCCTTCGTGGCCGCGCTCGCGCGTGTCGGCGAAGATCCGGTCGAGGTCGGCCGGGCTGGTCGCCTCCTCGAGGCGCGCGAGCAGGAAGGGGTGCTCGACGCCGAGTCCCTCGAGCAGGCGCCGGCGCTCGTCCAGCGGTTCGTCGAGCAGAGAGCGGCCGTCGAGGTAGAGCAGGTCGAAGATCACGAGCACCACAGGCACCTCGCGGCGAAGCTCGGTCGTGACCCGCTTGCGGCCGAGCCGGTGCTGGAGCTCGAAGAACCGCAGCACCCTTCCGTCTCGATGGGCCAGCACCTCGCCGTCGAAGAGGACCGCGTGACCGAGCTTGGGGGCGTTCTCAGCCAGCTCAGGGAAGGCGCCGGTGGTCTCTTTCAAGTCGCGCGAGAAGAGCTCCACCCGCCCATCAGCATGGTGAAGCTGGCAGCGGACGCCGTCGTACTTCTCCTCCGTCCACACCTTCTCTGCGCCCATCCGCTCGAAGGCCTCGGCGGCCGCTTCTACAGGGCTCGCCAGCATGAAGCGAATGGGCTGGAACACGGTCACCTTGCTCGTCTCCATGAGGCCGCGCTTGACGCGCACCGCGGCCTCGCCGATGTCGCCGGTGATGAGGTGGACACGCTTGACCTGCGTCACCGGCTGCCCGAACGCCTCGGCGATGGCGGCCTCCACGAGACCTTCGCTCAAGCCGATGCGCATCTCGCCGGAGATGATCTTGACCACGAATCGGGCGGCTTCCGGGTGGAGACGGCGCAGGAGCCTCTCGAGCGGCGCCGCCTTGGCAGAACCGCGCGCAGTGCGCACAGCCTCCAGCGTCTGCTCGACCTCCTCGAGCGGCACGTCGCCGTTCTCGGTGCTCCCTTCGAGCGCTTCGCCCGCCCAGTCGCCGAGGTCCGAGTGCTTGCGGAAGAGACCCTGCAGCTCGCCGTCATCGCGGCTCGAGATCGCGCCGACCACCTTGCTGAGCGCCGCCCAACCGAGGCCGAGCGTCCTGCGCTTGGCCTGTCCGAATGGTCGACCGGCCATGAAAACGGCCGCCCTTCGAAGGTCGTCGTCATTGTCCAGGGAGCGAAAGTAAGCCGCGAGCACGCGTGTTTTCTCGAGGGTTGCGGATGTACCGCCCACGGCCGCCCCGGTGCGCGCGAAATCGAGCATGTCTGGGTACGGTGGCCTATCGTAAGTCGCGTGCGTCGGTGTCCCTACCTGGAGGAGCTAGTCAAAGATCAGCGCATGTTCATGCGAAGGTATCGCTTCGACTGCCATGTCGACCATCTGTCGAAGCGCAAGTACGCGCTGACCGACAGCCCTCCGATCTGCGTGCGCAACTTTGAGGATTGCCCGTTATACCAATCTGAGAAGCGGCGCGAGGATCAGATCATCACGAGGTACACGGATTGAGCGCGTTGGACGCGCACCAGCGCGGCGCGGGTGTGAGCTGCGCCATCTGCGGGGCGCCTGCGCTGCCGCTCGATGGAATCTGCGTGTTTTGCCATTCGCCCCTGGATAAAGAGGACCACCCGATCGAGTTGCTCGACTACCTGGTGGAGCGGATCCCGATCGCCAAGGTCAAGCGCGGCCATCTGAATCGGGGCCCGATCACCGAGGTCGTGTTCGAGCTGGGCGGCCGCACGCTGCGTGCGCGGTGGAACAAGGAGGAGCTGGAGTTCCATCCGCCGGTCCTGCTCACGGCGTGGCTCGACCTCCTGCTGTCTCGGCTCAGCGACGCCGCCGCCGGCGACGCCGACCTGCGCCGGGCGGTCCTTCGCTCCGGCTGGGCCCTGCGCTGACTCAAATACACACGAAGCAGGTATGCGAAAACGCCTCGATCATCAATGTGACCACCAGGCCGAAGAATCCGACCACAACACCTAGTTCCGAGATCCCGAGCGTACGTCTCTGACGGGCACCGACGACACCCGCAACGATGGCGATCGCGCTGGTCAAGATACCCGCCCGGTTGACCGCCAGGGCCTGGTCCCAATTGGGTTGTTCGGTATGCACGGCGCTAATGAAAACGCCGGCCTCGACGACGCCGGCGATCAGGCACGCGACAAGGACGACCACCGCCCACCTGTACAGGTGAATGTGTCGTATCTCGTTCACTAGAGGGCCAGCGCGAGCTGTTCTGTGGCCTCCAGCGCGGACGCGCGGATGCCCCGCTTGCGCAGGTGTCGCGCGAAGTCCTCGGTGTAGCCGTGCACGGTGTACACCTGGTCGGCGCCTGATCGCTCGACTACCTCGATGAGCTCGTCGAAGTCGCAGTGGTCGGAGAGGTCAAAGGTCGCGTCGGCGCCGAACAGCCGTGCGAACTCGGCGTCCTTGGCCCACCCCGAGATCAGCGCTGTCCGGTAGCGACCCAGGCGCCGCACCTCGTCCTTTCCCGCCGGCGGGGCGATCACCACTCGACCAGATGGCGTGTCGCCGTTGAGCTCGACCCATTCCGGAAGGCGGCTACCTGCGCTCGCGTATGCGCGCGCGCAGGGTACACAGCGGCTCTCGAGGGCGAATTCGAAGCCGTAGGGCGCCAGCGCGAGCATCACCTCTTCGGTCTTGCCGAGCGCGTGGCAGAGCAGCACCGGCGTGACACGGCTGTCGAGGGCAAGGCGGCACCACCGGGCGATCGACTCGACCGTCGAGTCCGGATCGCCAAACCGAAAATGTGGCCGCCCGTAGGTACTCTCCATCACCAACACGTGCGTGCGAGGCACGGGTGTCGGCGCATGCCCGCCGGGTTGGCGCAGCTTGATGTCGCCTGTGTAGAGAAGGCTGGTGCCTTCGTGCTCGAACCGCAGCTGCGCAGAGCCGAGCATGTGCCCGGCCGGGTGCAGTGTCACGGTCGCCGGTCCCCGTCGCATCGGCTCGTCATACCCAAGCATCCGCCAGCCGCGCGGGCGCCGCGCCTCGGGAATGAGCGCAAGTGTCTGAGGCGTGAGCAGGGCTTCCTTGTGGCGCCGAGCGTGATCTGTGTGGGCGTGGGAAATGAACGCGAATGCGCGCACTACGAGCGGGTCTAGCCACAGGCTGTGCTCGGGGAGGGAGACGCCGTGGTCCCAAACGACTTCGCGTGTCACGACGGAGGCGCCTCGAGGCGGAATCGGTCGTGCGCCGAGAAAAGGGACGAAGGCACGTCGACCCCAAGCGCCGCGTAGACCTCGAACGGTATGCCGATGTCCACGACCCAGATCTCGCCCGCGTGGCGGGGTCCGTCGCGGCTCACCAGGCCGGCCTTGGGCAGACCCAGGGTGACGGTTGTCTGCGCCTGCACAGTGGGAGCGTAGGCGACCCCGGCGTCCGCGTCGAGGCCCGACGGGAGGTCGACGGAAACGACCCGAGCACCTGACGAGTTGATGGCTTCGATCCACTCGGCGAATTCGCCCTCGGGAGGCCTTGACAGTCCGGTTCCGAAGATGCCGTCGAGCACTACCTCGGCGCCGTCGAGGCTGAACGTGTCGGCAACCTCCACGCCCAGCCTGTGTAGAGCCTCGAGCTCGCGTGCGGCCGCGCCGCGCAGACGGTCGACG
>Ga0209648_10006258_pt1 | contig 10243 bp, 8 predicted proteins | sample GraSoi2013_115cm_FD_185830 | JGI IMG/M metagenome (GOLD analysis project Ga0209648, IMG submission 185830) | Grasslands soil microbial communities from the Angelo Coastal Reserve, California, USA - Sample 9_17_2013_115cm (SPAdes) (version 2) | ecosystem: Environmental > Terrestrial > Soil >...
AAGCATGCTCAAGAATGACATGGCGAATCATCTTTATTACGGGACCGGCCTCATCGCTGTCTTCGGTTATCTGTTCCTCACCAGCCGCAACAAGGAAGAAGAGCGCGACTCACCCTGGTGGTGGTAGACTCTCAGCCGAATTTCTTGAGTCAAATTGGATTTAGTTGCCGCTTACGGCGGTAGCTTCTGCGCTGCGATTCGCCGAAATCGTGCACTGTGCGTATCGCTAAACTTCTCATTCCTTTGACGATCCTAGCGGCGGTCTTTGCGATCGGCCTCTCGATACTCGCGGTCCACGGACACAGGTTACATCCCGAAGGGGCCGAGTTGCTTTGGATGTTTGAGGTTAGAATACTGCTGGCGTTCTGGGTGCGAACCGACAGAAGAGCCCGGCGATTCAGCTTACCGTTTGAATTCGACGCCTTCGTTTTCTTTGCGTGGCCGCTCGCCGTTCCCTACTATCTGCATCGAACTCGCGGCGGCCGCGGCCTTCTCCTCACGGCAGCGATTTACGGCCTATACCTCGCGCCTGAAGTAATCGCGGACATTCTCCGCCTAACGCACTAGCTTCGCGACGCTAGGTGCGTCTCTCTGGTTGCGCCCGCTGCAGCCCTACAATACCGCCACGAACGGCTGGCGATGGAACGCGGGCACGGCGTCGTCGAGGACGTCGTAGGCCAACGCGTCGTAGGCGTGCTCCTGGCGCTGCTCGCGATCATATAGAGCGCGCTTCCCTGCTGACCGCTGGTGGTGGCGCGACCATTCGATTGCGCGCGCGATGTGCTCGGCTACGGTGGCCGTAAGCTGCACGAATTCACCGCGCGGCCCTTCCAGCGTGAAACAGTGCTCGTATTCGCCGCGCGCGGGATACGGACCGAGCGCCAGGACGCTGCGGCCGCCTTCAATCTCCGCCGTTTGGGCCCACCACGCTCGCGGCGAACCGTATGTTTCTGGCGGCAGCCACTTCTCAATGTGCCAGCGATTCACCGCGGGATATTTCGGCTCGAGGCGCAGCTCGACGACTTCGCGAAGCAGCGAACCCGTGGCGGGGTCGCGCTCCTCGAATTTTCCGCCAATCCACGCCAGCCGATTCCATCCCCACACCGCCCGATAATTCGGATCGCGAAAACGGTTGATTCCGCCAGCCAGTTCCAGACAATAGGCCACGGTGTCCGGAGTGTCGTGCGTTTCGCGTAAGATGTGGATCATTTCTTGACTCGAGGCGAAGTATCCTGATGTACCATTCCGTAATCCATGCCATACAAGAAGGCCTCGGACCGGCGACGTAGATATAGAGAATGCCGCTTGAGCGATGCCAAATGGGTTGCCCGATACCGTGCGTATCAGCGCGAATACCAAAAGAAGTGGCTGAAAACACATCCATCAAAGCGGGAACACCACCGGCAGCTAGTAAAGAGATGGCGCAAAGAGCATCCGCGAAAATTCCGCGCGTCTCGACGTGCCTGGCGCCGAAAAAACCCGGACAAAATTCGCAAAATGAATCAGCGCTGGTATGCAAAGCATGGACGCGACTGGTATCAGCGCCACCGGCTTAAACGAAGGGAGCAGGCTAAGCGACAATACAAAAAGGAACGCAGAGTTAATCTAGAGCAACAAAAAGCGCGCAGGAGACGACACTACTGGAAACATCGAGAACGCATAAATGAGAAGCGCAGATTCCTGTGGGCCCAGACTCCAGAGCTCTACCGAGCTAGGGAAAAGAAACGCTACCGAAACCACCGAATCAGGAGGATCGTTGCGCAGCGAAATGTGCAGGCGCGCAGAGCCGGGGCTAAGGGCCAAATCACGCCTGGCCAGTGGCTCCGTCTACTCAGGGTGCATAAATTTCGATGTTTTTATTGCGACGTTATCCTCAGGGTGAAGAACAGGACGCTCGACCACAAGATTCCGCTGTGCAGAGGCGGAACGAACACAATAGGGAACGTTGTGCCCGCTTGCCGCCCCTGCAACCAGAGGAAGATGCGGTTAACCGCCAAAGAGTTCCAAATCCTGCGACTGAGGACCGAAATTTCTCAGTAGCCTTGCGGCCTGGCAAGCGTATCGATGAACGCGCCGGTACGCGGCGAGTCGTCCCACACCTGAAACGCGGTGTCGAAATAGAAGATGTAGCTTGCAGCGAGGCCGCCGCTGGCGCCGTAGATCGGGAACACGGTGTTGCCATTGACTTCGTAGAAGTCGATGTCCTTCAGCACGGCGCGTCCCCAGTGTGAGAGGTCCAGGAAGTCCACGCGCGTCTGGTCGGCGTTCACGCTGGACTTGATCGGGATGCCGCTCATCGTCTTGCGGCCGCTGAAGAGCAGGTCCAGATCGTTGCCGTCGCTATTGCCGCCTTCTTTGATGATTTGGCTGACGGTGATGCCGAGATTTTCCCACGCGTGCTCCTGCTCCACCGCCATGTAGGCGATGAGCTTGGCGACGTGGTTGATGCCCAGCGATTTGCGGACCTTGTTGATGGCCAGGCGCACGTTGGACGGCGTGAGCGCGGCATTGCCGGCATTCACGCGCGGCGTCTGCAACTGCACCGGATAGGTGGCGCGGTTGAGGTTGAGCCAAGTGCCGGTGGTCGCGGCGTTCTGGTGATACTTGATGCCGAAGAGCGAGACGGGCTGCGCGCCGCTGAGGCCGTCGTGCACGATCACGTCGGTGGCCACGGTGCCGGCGGGGACGACGTCGACCGTGATGGTCTGCGCGTTGATGGGATCGCACGCAGTCACGTTGCACGTGCCACGGTTGGTGGTCAGCGTGGTGTCGTAAACCTGCACGGTCTGCCCGACGTAGACGAGTGCCGCGCCGCTGGGCACGGCCATCGTAAACGTGGTGCTGGCGATGGAGTTGATCGTGCCGAGCACGCCGTTGCCGGCGGTCTGCATCAGCTTGTCGAGAAACGCGCGGAACTGTTTCATGCCGTTGGCCACTTCGCGCTTCGCGGCGTTTTCGATGGCGCGCTCGCGGCCGGTCGTCGCGTATTCCACCAGCTTCGTGATTTCAATCGCGAAGCGGAAGAAAATCGGCGAGACTTGCGCGACGTCATATGCCGTGCCGGAGCCGCGCCCGAGGTCGCCGCCGTCCGCGTTGTACGAGCCGGCTTTGCCTCCCGGATTCACTTGCAGGGGCAGGCGCATGTTGCGGCTGGAAATTTTCTCCACGTCGCCGCGCTGCTGAATCATGGTGAGCAGAATGTCGTCGCGCTCATAGAGCAGGGGCACTTTGTCGCGCACCTTTTCGAGCTGCAACGCGATGACATTCGCGTTTGCTTGTGCTGGCATCTGTTTTTCTCCTTAGAATTTGCGTGATGATTGCGGGAAATGTCGAATGACGAAACTCGAAAAGCGAAACTCGAAAAGCGAAAAGCGGGGATGTGCGACTTACGCTCCGGGTGGATCGAGTGTCGATTGTCGGATTTCGAGTTTCGTTTTTACAGGTCGAGGATTTGTTCGTCGCTGAGCTTGCGGTAATTGATCTGCCGAGACTTCGTCGTGCTGGCTTGTCCCGCGCCCCGCGAGGTGTCTTGCCGTCGAGTTTGAGTTTGCGAGTTGCTGATGGGACGCGCCGGCACGGATGCCCTTCCGTAAACCTCAGGGCGAGCCAGCGCTTCGTCGGCCCTCGACGTCGCCGAGTCCGCACGTTGCGTGCGTCCGCGATGCGCGGCCAATGTCGTCTGCGTCCATTCATTTAGCACGCGCTTGGCGGCAACGGGGACGAGCTGCTGCGCGCGTTCGGCGATCACGCGCACGATTTGCGCGCAGGAAACGTTGTCGAAGCGCCTGGCTGCAAGCATCTGCGCGACTTGCTCGCCAAGTTGGCGATCGCACTGCAGCGCTTTTTCCACGTCGGCGCGCACCGATGCGGCTAGCCGCTCGCGTAGGGGCGCAGCACGCTGCGCCCCAGCTTGCCCGGGCGTATTGTGCTGCTCAAAGCTGGGCAGCGCCTGCGCCAGCGTGCGATCGATCGCGCCGCCCACGCTGCGCTCCAAATCTTCATTCGCGGCGCGCTCGAACGCGGCGTAAGCAGAAAGTGACTCGTGACTCGTGACCGGTGACCCGTGAAGAGCCTGACTGGCCGGCGTCGCTGCAGGTGCAGCGTTTCCTTGTGGTGGCGCAGCATGCTGCGCGGCTACAAGGGAGTTCTCACCAGCATCATGCCTGCTCGCTCGTGGCTCAGAAATGGCCGATGCTACGCTCTTCGGGGCATGATTCTGTGTCCCGGCTTCCTGCAGAACTCTTATTCCCGCCTCGACCATTTCGCGGAACGCCGCGGGATCTTCGCGCATCATGCGCTGCGCGAGCTGCGCGCGCGACGCGCTGAGCTGCTCCGGCGAATTCCCTGCCGCGCCAAAATACGCGCGATCCACTTCGTCGAGCAGCCGCGCACGTTCCGCGGCGGCGCCCGCTTCGCTGACGCCGCCGGGATACAATTCCTTCAGCGCCCGCGCATCCTCGGGCGACGCAATCGCCGCGCGATACGCCGCCGCCTCCGACCTCGCCTGCTGCACGCCATCCCAAAACTCCCGCGCCTCTTCCCCGCCCCAGGGATCCTGCATCTGCGCCGTCAACCACGCTGGCGGCTCGGCGGCGGCGTCGCTCGTGGCGCGTAACTCGTGACTCGTGGAACCTGGTGCCGTTGCATTTGGCGTTGCGTCTTCAGCTCGAGTTGCCAGAGTCTGCCGAGGTTGGGCCTCTTGGCTCGCGACTGCATCAGGACGCGCCACTTCTTTTTCGGGCGCAATGTCCAAAATCTGTTCGTCGCTCAGCGCGAACAACTCCTGAATCGAGCTCTCGCCGCTGCTTGCCACCGCCGCTGTCGTTTGCGGATTCATTTCTTCCCCAAAAATAAAAAAGCCCCATTCGCGGGGCCAATCTCTGGCAAGTCGTCCTTCAGTGAAACGGGACTAGTAATGCGGGCGGCTTGGCCGGCGAGACTTACTGAGTCACTTCGATCCATACAGGATCGGAAGGGATTGACGGCGTATCCGACCAAAGTGCAGGCAGGTTCCGCAATTGCGGTGCAACCAATTCCTTGGAAATCATGCTTTGATATATCACTCTGATGGAGTACCTGCCTGGCTTGGGAAAGAAGCCCTTAACGAGAAGGCGTAATGACGTACCATATAGAAATCCGCTGTCGAGCGGAATGAGGATCGACGTGTCCTCCGGTCTTGGTGCCGGCATCATCGCATCACTAAAGGGGTGCGCAGGAAGAAAATCGCCCCGCTCGTCGCTGATCACCAGCTTTAGGCCGCCTGAAAGTCCAGTCCAGAACATTCTGCGGTCAACGTAGACCTGATTGTGGCCGGTATTTTCCAGCAAGGCATTGATCGTAAGAGAGTCGCCCGACGAGTATTTCTCGTGGTCCGCATAGACAACCATGCGCACTCGCCGGTCCGGGGCGGGCCTGTGCGACAGTCGTGAAGCTTGAGAACCGGCTGTTTCTCCGCTCGTTGGGAACAGGAAAATCGCGGAAATCGCAGATAGGAAAATCCGCTGAAGACATCTTAAGAATGTAGGCATGATGAATTCCCGGTTAATCAGTATAGCCCTTCATCATGTGTTCCTGCATTTTTGCCCGATTCTTGTCATCCATCCAGTCCCGAAGATTCTTCTGATCGTTCGCACTGAGACCGATCTTGCTACCGATTCCAAGCTGCGTCTTGCTAGCGGATTGTTCGTCTCTCCATAGATCGGCGCCGGAATACTTCCCGGCGTTTAAATAGTGCTGCCCTTCGTGGCCAAAAGTAGAGGCTAGCCAAGGCGCTGAGGTGTCCTGGATATAGCTAAAAAACAGCGTCATAGAGCGCTTACCCGTCGCGCCGAGGTAAACGTTTGGAGACTCCGTCACCCTGAACGAGGAGATTTCGCCAATCGCTTTCTTCTCGTCATCTGTGAACTTAGCAGCATTCTTGCTGAGTAGGTCAGCGGCGGCGGCAATCGCTGTACTAGCTTTGAGTTGGTCACGCAGCAGGATCCCTGGGTCGTAGGTAATGACCACCTTTTTGCCCAGAACCATTACTGACGAGAGCGGCTGTTCCTGGGCCGGCTTCGTCCCTTGCGGCTCGTGTATTAGAACATGACTGCCGTTGATGGTCACCCAGTGGTCGCCTGGACGATCTTGGTCCGCTTCGGCATGCACAGAAAGGTCTCTGAGCTAGTGCTGTCGAGTGGAGATGCTCGATGTATGGAATCCGTTGATGCCTGGCGAAGGCACACTCGTCATGGCGCGGAGGTGGGCTTCGGCGTGGGCGCGGACGTTGGCGAAGCCGGCGGGATTGGTCATGCGAGCGGCTTGGCCGGCGTCGGAGTTGGCCCAGCGCTTGCACTCCTCGAATTCGACGGCGTGATCGTCGAGCAGTTGATCGACGGGGACGGATGGGAGGAGTACAGAGCGTGTCTCGTGGTCCGTGGCCGGTGTCCCGTGCGACTCGGAAGACGGCGGCGTGCTTTGATCTTCACGGACCACGGATCGCGGGTCACGGGTCACGTCGCTAACCACCGGAATCGCGATTACAATTGGGGCGCTGGCCAGGAGCTGCTGGATTTCGCGCAACTGTTTGTTGCGGGATTCTTCGCCGGGGATGACGAGTTCCGTGAGCCCAAGCACATTTTTGATGTAGCCGAGATTGGCCGGCTCGGTGAGCGCGCGCTGGATCATGGGATCGTTGATGCTGAACATTTGCTGCAGCACGCCGCGCTGCTGCGACTTCAGCCGCGGGAACGTCTCGTCGGCTTCCGGATGCACGCAGATGTTGCCCTTCAGGTCGGCGATGCGAATCACGTGCGAATCGAAAACGCCGTCGGGCCCGAGCAGCGGAATCTCCGCGTCCCCGGGACGATTTTTGCGGAACACATCTACGGAGAGCAGCAGCACGTCGGCGTAAAACTGCTTCATGCGCCGCCATACTAGACCGAGACGCCCGAGCGCCTGGTCGCGCGCGAGGGCGTAGCCTGACGCGGTCTTCACATCTTCCATGTTGCCGCCGAAAACCGCGGGAAACAGCCCGGTGAGAAATTGCGCGACGGGGCCAATCAAATCCTGCTGATGGCGCAGCATGTCCGGAGGCACTTGCGCCGGCGCCGGCTGAAAGAATCCTGCGGCGAGCGGCTGGCCCGGGCGCGCGCGCGCCGGAAAATGCGCGGCTGGCTCGGCCACTTGATTTGCGAGCGCATCGAAATCGAGCACTTGCGGATCGGCGTAAATCGGCGGAATGCCGTACTCATACGTCTCGGCTTGCATGTTGGAGAGAACGTTGTAGCGCTCCTGCACTTGCACCAGAGAATCGCCGACGCTGGGGCGATTCTGGCCGTCGCCGGGCAGCGCGTGCAGGACGCGCCAGTGATCGTCCATCGATTCGCTGCGCGATTCGCAATATGTATCGCCGGCAAACGCTACGTAGCAGCCGTCAGGAAACAGCGCCAGCAGTTCGGCGCGGACTTCCGCGTCTTCGACGGAGTAAAACGCCCACGGCCGCAGCCATGTGCGGTCGAAGGTGATCAGGTTCATCAGCGCGTCGCCCGGATGAATCGACGGCAAGCCCTGCTCGACGCTGAGCCGCGACACGCGCGCGTACACATCTTCGGCGCCTTGCGACGGCGACGTTTCGATTTTGTCGACCGCGTGGGGGTACGCCGCTTTCAATTTTGCGCGATGCACTTCCGCCTGCCATTGCAGGTACGGATATTCGTGCATCTCGTTGGCCCATACCGGCGTGTTCAGCTCGAGCCCGCCGGCGATGGAGATGACTTCCTGGCCATTGGCGACGCGGCGCGTTCCGGCAATGCGCGGCACGGTGACGCGCTCGGCCTTGCGGAGATTGGCGTCGGTAAGTTCCGCGCCGCAGCCCGAGCAACTGTCGTGTCCCGTGTCCGGTGTCCCGTGTTCCGTGGAAGAAAGATCAGCGGCATCGCCGCCGCCGTTGTCTTCGCGGGTCACGGGCCGCGAGTCACGAGTCACGGCCTGTTCTTTCCCGCATTGCGGGCAGACGTAAACGTCATCCCCAAGCGGAATCTCCAGCGCCTCGAGCACATTTTCTTCGTGGAAGCCGAAGCGCTGGCCGTCCGCGACATAGCGCACGTAAGCGCCGAGTTTGCCGTCGGTCCACAAAAAATAGCCGATGGAGGTGAGCAAATGCTCGATGTGATTGTTCTGCTCGATCAGCGCCGCCACGTCGCTGGCCGCGCGTGCCGCGGAAATGTCCTCGAGCGATTGCGCCGATTGCGGGTAAAAGCGCACGCTCGGGACATCCTGCGAAAGCACGGCGATGAACGAAAGGCCGAAGCCCTGGTAAAAATTGGTGACGAATTGGTAGCGCGGCATCTCTTCGAGCGCGCGGTCGTCGCTGAAGCGCTGCTCGAACGGCAGATGCCAGTTCATGTCGTTGGGATTCCACCAGGCGTACTGCAAGCCTTGCCAGAAAAGTCGCGCCTGGCGAATCCGCCGAATCTCGTGCCGCCGCGCAACTACGCCTTCTTCGCGATATTGCCGCACCAGCTCGCGCAAGGCATGCACCAGCTTCGGCTTCGCGTCCTCAAGCCGCTCATTGTTCGGTCCAAGGTCAAGCGCCCCGGTAGCGCCAGCATCTTGCTGGCGCGCTGCATCGTCGAAACCGCGCGTATCATCCGCCGGCAAGGATGCCGGCGCTACGCCACTGGCCACGTTTCCGTCGGCTGGCGCAATCGCGCCCGGCGTTCCGGTCCAAGTCTCAGTTGTGGGATACAGGTCCATTCGTTTGTCCTAGTTTTTAGGCGACGTGTAGTGGCCGGTCTTTAGACCGGTCTGACCAATTTGAAGATTGGCCACTACGATCGGTCTTTAGACCGGTCTGACCAATCTAAAGATTGGCCACTACAAATTCATTGCTTGGTTGATTCTGCTTCTTTCCACGCCTGAATCTGGTGCCACGAGCGCTTGCGCAAGCGGGGCAACGGCTGAGGCTTCGCCGGCTCGGGATACTCCACCGGAGGAAATCCCGCCGTACCCAGCAGCGAATTCGTCAGCGCGCGATTCTCGGAGCGCAGACGTTCATTTTCGCCCCGCTCCCGCGTGATTTCCTCTTCGAGCGAGACGACGTATTTCGTTCGTAGAAATCTGTGCAACCAATTCAGCATGTGTGTAGTGGCCGGTCTTCAGACCGGCCATACCAATCTAAAGATTGGCCACTACAAACCCGGCCGACTGAGCTAGCGGCGGCGGGGGAGCGGCTTGGGGCGAAACTGGCGCTTGGCTTCGGATTCGAGGCGCTGGTAGTGAATCGCTTGCGACGTCGGATCCGTTGCTGTGACCTGGCGCGCGATCTGCTCGCCGAGCGGCATGCCGGTGACGAAGCGCGGCGCGCACGGCGAATTAAGGGGCGGGGGTTGCCCCGCCCTGAGCGATGCGTCTTCGCCGTAGCGAGAGAGCGCTGCCCCAACACCGGCGAGTCTTCCGCCGGAGACCAATCCATAACGCGCCGCATCCGCGGGATCGTCGCCATCCACTTTGCGGATGTCTTCGACGCGGCGATCGTCGCGCACGAGCTGCGGCAAGCAATCGATCAGCTTCGCGCAATTTTCGGTGATCAGCCACGAGTCGGATTCCAGCAGCTGGTACATCAGCTGCCAGCCGCCGACGCGATCATCGTCGGCAGGCGCGGGGCGCGGCAATCCGCTCGCGGCGAGCACTTCGCCGAGTTGCTCGGCGATAGACGCTTCCGAAGTGCGATGCGCAAACGCGTCCGGCGAGAGGAACACGTCGCTGATGCGTTCGCGGCCGCTGCGCTCCGCAATTCCCTGCGCCAGCATGCGCGGCGATAGGCCGCTTTGCACGAACTCACGATAGGTGACAATGCGTGACCCGTGTTCCGTGTTCCGTGACCCGTGCGGAGATGCCGGGTCGAGATCCCCACGGGACACTGGCCACGGGTCACGCGTCACGTTCTGCGGTACCGCGCAATGCCAGTACACGGCGCTGGGATGCTGAAAGCCCCAGTCGATCGAGATCCAGCGCGGCCACCATGGCTCAAGGCGCAGCTCTTCGGCGCGCACGGTGTGGCGGCCGAACTCAAACACGTCGAAGTATTGGCCGGCGAAAACGTTCCAGTCGCCTTCGAGAAACGCGCGCCGCAAATGTTCCGGCAACGCTTCGAGCGTGCGGTGATACGCCGCGTCATTGGCGTAAATCGGATTGTCGGCCAGCTTGGCGCGAATGAAATCGTAATCGCGCGCGTCGTACAGCTCGGGCCGCTCGAATCCCG
>Ga0209648_10006259_pt1 | contig 10241 bp, 8 predicted proteins | sample GraSoi2013_115cm_FD_185830 | JGI IMG/M metagenome (GOLD analysis project Ga0209648, IMG submission 185830) | Grasslands soil microbial communities from the Angelo Coastal Reserve, California, USA - Sample 9_17_2013_115cm (SPAdes) (version 2) | ecosystem: Environmental > Terrestrial > Soil >...
GGATAGTTCCCGAGGGCATGGTTGCCGTTTGAGCTAATCTCCTCTGAAAACAAGCCCAGGTGACCTGCACGCTTCAGCAGGCGCTCAAAGAGCGACCTTGCCTCGCTAATTCGTCCCTGCATCGCCAGGTTGTCTACTAGCCAAAAAGTACAAATGGTAAAAGTACCTTCAGTACCAGGTAGACCATCGTCGGCAAGGTAACGATAGACGAAACCATATTCGTCAGTCAATCGCTCGATAATGCGATCGACTGTTGAGCGCATGCGTGGATCATCTGGAGGAATGAAACCTACCAGTGGCAACAGTAGACTCGAGGCGTCGAGGGCAGTACTATCATAAGACTGCGTAAAAGCACCAATTCGTGTATTGTACCCATGTGTTAGGATATCAGTACGAATCTGGTCACGTACCTGTCGCCACCTCGGTACATCAGCCTCCAGGTGCAGTTGTTCTGCAGCCCGGATACCACGGTCAAGCGCTACCCAGCACATGACCTTCGAATAGACAAAATGACTTGCACCCTCTCTTACTTCCCAGATTCCGCTATCTTTCTCTTGCCAATGCGAACACACGTGCTCCACCAGGAGACGCATCATTGCCCATAACGGCCCCTCAAGCTTTTCACCATAACGCTCGAAGGACCCTTGACGCCTGTATAGGTGAATACAATCCAACACTTCGCCGAATACGTCCAGTTGCTTCTGATCTGCAGCGCCATTTCCCACTCTCACCGGCCGGGAGTTATAATACCCTGTCAGGTGCGTTAGTTCACGCTCAAGCAGTTCGCGCTCGCCGCGAATACCATACATTATCTGCAGGTCCTCGCCATTCGAGTAAGAGAGACGTCGCAGCCAGTGGGTGAATGCGTGAGCCTCTTCCGTAAAACCAAGAACATTTAGCGCATACAAGGTAAAGGTGGCATCGCGTAGCCAGGTATACCGGTAATCCCAGTTGCGTACCCCACCCACGTCTTCAGGTAAAGAAGTAGTTGGAGCAGCGACAATTGCACCAGTTGGAGCATATGTCATCATTTTGAGCACAAGTGCGCTGCGTTGTACCCACTCTTCATATGCACCCCGGTAGGTGCATCCTTCCAGCCATGTACGCCAGCAGTGTAGAGTGTGCGCCAGTTCCCATTCGAAGTTGCGCAGATGCACCTCCTGCTCGGCAAGTCGACGAGCAGCTGTAGCATTCCGCCCAACACCTACAGCAAACAACAGTCGTTCGCCTTCTTGCAGTGTTGTCTGCACAATAACAGTTGGATATATATCTTCTGCTTCATGCGAGACATACATTGAGAATGATGGCAGACGGTACGCCCCTACGACACCCAGACCAACGTGCTGTTGCCCACCTGAGATAACAGCACCCATCCCATCCGGAATGAGAGAAATCTCACATGGAGAAGCTGCATAGTCCGGGCTGACTTTGAGCTTCATTGTTACCGGCATTTCACCATATGTACATTCCACAATACGCACTAAGCAATGACAGGAGCCATCTTCACGTGTCCAGGTATTATTATTTAATTCGCGAAACTGCCAGGCGCTTAACGTCTCGACTGGCATAAAATCGGTGAGTACTATTTCTCCAGTAGTACTGGAAAACTTCGTTTGTAGCACATTGCTCCCACGCAGGTAGCGTTGCGACCCTGGTATCAGGCTATCCGTTGGAGCTATCTGAAAGAATCCGCCGCGCTCGGCATCCAACAAACGGCAGAAGATGGCCGGGCTATCAAAGTCTGGTAGACACCCCCAGTCTACTGACCCATCAGGAGCTACTAAAACGACTGAATGACAATCTCCGATGACACCATACGAATCGATCGGCTGATAAGTCCGAGTATTGGTTTTCATCCCAACCCCCATCCCTTTTGCTAGAAAATTTTATGAGAAAAAATGTATTGAGCATTCTATTGAATGCCCTTATATCAAAAGTAAACGGAACAGGAAAGACAACGGTAACAAGAAATTTCTCCTATCCAAATAGGTTATTGTCCGTTTTTACACTTTTCCTTTCCATCGGTACGAACATCTAATAGTGGAATGCTATGCAATGGTCCAACCCCACAAAACTCATCACTTCGTTGAAGCATTAATGAAAGCTTACCCTGTTTCCTGGCTAGGAAACCTCTCCCAGCCGATTTCAGCAGCAGGCTATAAGCAGTCGAACTGCTTATATATACTATCGTCAGAGGTTACTACCCACTCCCTTATATAACTGTTAACTTATATAAAATAAGGCCTCTCCCATGCGCATTTCATAAATACTTTGGTAGGCTCGAAGTTTCTGGAATCACTTCATATGCCTCTTGAGACAGCTCATGCACATATTTCCCTCTCAGATGGTCTCAGGAGAGATATTCGGCATCATTGTCCTCATTGGTCATCCATAAAAGATTTCTATGGCTCATTTTTTAGTTTATTGCAGAGAGATTTTACTGATAAAACATGATACACTTGTATTGGAAAAAATTTAGCGATTTCTATAGAAATGGTAGAGGTAATTCCATCCATGCAATATACAGAGCTGTTTCCTCGTGAAAAAGCCACTACGCGGAAATGCATTCTAGTTGTAGAGAACAATGTTACCAATGCAGCACTTCTCTGCGAGGTTATTTCAAGGGGGACTTCCCATCATATTTTTGTGGCATCCAATGCCTTTGCGGCGTTGAAATTCGTCAGGCACATCATTCCGCATCTGCTTATTTTAAATCAAAGCCTTCCAGATATGGACGGCTTTGAACTCTATACCAGGCTCCATACGATGAAAGAGCTACGCAATGTTCCCACTCTCATGCTCGGCACCCAAGTTCCTCCAATCGAAACTGATCATTGCGAGGTGAAATGCATCGAAAATCCCTTCGATTCCGACATGCTTATCACTGCTATCGAAGCATTAACCAACCCGCCATCAGAGTATTTCGTTCACAGTTTCAATTAAAAGTGGATAGCACCGTAGGAGAAAAATAACATCTTTAGCCAAGCGTTTGGAAGAAAGAAGGAAGCATGTCATCAGACCCAATCCGGCCAATCTTAACCTATGTTTACAAACTGCCGGCAGATGAAGAGAGGGTAGAAGCTGATGCCATTGTACTGGCGTATCTTACCGTTTTCAGGGAGTACCCATCCACTATGTCGAATGATGGAGCGCTGAAAGAATATGCCTATTCCCTATGTAGGCGTTTAAGAAATCACAATAAAATGTGGTTAACCAACGACTTTGACCTGTTCTGCAAATTTTTCATCGCCTACTTCACAGCCGCGTACCGCTCTATTGTGGAGCTATGTGATGAAGATGGAGGGAAGATCCTGCAAGAATTACACAGTCTTCTAGACGACTATCCGCAAGAACTCGTCTTAGATTTCTTGCGCCATCTTGTTCTCTACACGGTGCGCCAGGGAAGTAGAGTATAAATGCATTACTCTACTTTCAACCACCCCACCACATCGGGCGCAAAGTACGTAATAATCATATCTGCTCCTGCTCTTCTAATCCCCGTCAGCACCTCCATCACAATACGTCGTTCATCAATCCACCCTAGTTGAGCAGCAGCTTTAATCATCGCAAATTCACCGCTCACGTTATATGCTGCAATTGGCAGGTCACAATGCTCACGTACCTGCCGGATAACGTCCAGGTAAGCCAGGGCAGGCTTCACCATCACAATATCTGCCCCCTCCGCAATATCCAGGTCTACTTCCCGCAGCGCCTCGCGTACATTAGCAGGGTCCATCTGGTACGAGCGACGGTCGCCAAACTGCGGAGCTGAACCTGCTGCTTCACGGAATGGTCCATAGAAGCCGGAAGCATACTTGGCAGAATAAGCCATAATAGGCGTCGAACTAAAACCTTGCTCATCCAACGCACGACGAATCGCCCCGACACGCCCATCCATCATATCCGATGGCGCTACCAGGTCAGCCCCGGCTTCTACATGCGAAAGCGCCATATGCGACAGGAGTTCCAGCGACTCATCATTCTGCACATTCCCATTATGGATCACGCCACAATGACCATGACTGGTATACTCACATAGGCACACATCCGTCACCACCAGTAAATCTGGTACTTCCGCCTTGAATCGACGTATCGCCTGCTGTATGATGCCCTGCGCAGCATACGCCTGTGATCCCACCTCGTCCTTCTCAGAGGGAATGCCAAAAAGCAGCACTGCTGGAATTCCAAGACGCGCAATCCGTTCAGCTTCGCGCCCAAGGTATTCCAGCGGCCATTGCACGATCCCCGGCATAGAAGAGATCCCACGCGGCTCATCAATATTCTCCGCAATAAAAAGAGGGTAAATAAGCTGTTTAACATTCAGGTGGGTCTCTCGCACAAGACCGCGCAACTTCTCATTCTGTCGAGTGCGCCTCATACGCACAGTTGGAAAACTCATCATAATTCTGCTCCTAATTGGTAGGTTGTCTGGTATCTCCAGAAACAAAGTGTCGCCCCTGTCGCGAGGTCGCATCCCCTCCCTCATTCACCAAAATCGAGGCAGGATGCCCGTCTCCGTTCACGGGACGGGAGGAATGCCGGGTCCTTCTCTGGGGCTTGGGTGGCTGGGTTGCCATTTCCGCTTTCTCCTTGTGTGCTAGTATAGTAACGTGTAGGCTTAGGCACTCTGGTTCGCCAGAGAGAGACGGTTCGCCTACAGGTACCTTTCCAACTGAACGGTCGGGTTCCAGGCAAGAAGGCCGTGCCTGGGTAAAACGTTCTCGGTCGAGCGTGAACGCTTCTTGCTCGGCATGCTGGGCAAGAACGGGGCCGTTGTCGGAGGCCCCAGAGTCGCAGGGACTCGGATGTGTCGTGCGTTGAAATCAAAGCTGTGCAGGCACGTTGCTGCACAGAGGTGCGGTGGAGCACAGACACAAGCTCATCCCCTTTCAGGGGATTGAGTATCTGACAGCTTCCACCGTCTCCCCAATCATCTCATCCTCTAACGCTAGAGAAATAAAACATCCCTCGAACTGAGATGGTGGCAAATACACACCTTGCTTTAGCATGCGCCAAAAATAGCGCGCGAAACGCTGTGCGTCCGCAGTTTTTGCGCTGGCATAATCGATCACATGCTGAGAAGTGAAGAACAAGCAGAAGATAGCACCAACCCTTACGAATTGTACTTCCCCACCTATCTCATGCAGCACACGCTCAATGCCCTCGTCCAACAGTTGCCCTTTGCGTTCAAGCCTTTCGTATTGTCCAGGCTTACGTAACTCCTGGAGTGTAGCAATACCTGCAGCCATCGTCAGGGGATTGCCTGAAAGGGTCCCTGCCTGGTACATCGGCCCTAGCGGTGCAACCAGTTGCATGATCTCCCGGCTCCCGCCATATGCCCCGACTGGAAGCCCACCTCCAATGATTTTTCCCAGGCAGGTCAAATCAGGTATAATGCCCACCCTTTCCTGCATACCACCCAACGCGACGCGAAAACCAGTCATCACCTCGTCGAAGATCAGCAACGCCCCATATTTGTCACATAGGCTTCGCAATCTCTCAAGAAAGCCCGGTAAGGGTGGTACCAAACCCATATTGGCAGCGGCAGGCTCAACGATAATAGCAGCAATCTCTTCAGGATAGGAACGAAATAGCTCCTCTACCGCAGCGCTATCATTGTAAGAGACGACCAGTGTGTTGCTCGTTGCTTCCGATGGCACACCTGGACTGTCGGGCAATCCCATTGTTGCCACACCAGAGCCTGCTTGTACGAGCAACATATCGGCATGCCCATGATAGCATCCGCTAAACTTAACTATCTTGCTGCGTCCAGTATATGCCCTCGCAAGGCGCAATGCGCTCATGGTTGCCTCGGTACCGGAATTGACAAAGCGCACCATTTCTATCGAGGGCACACTTTCAATCACTAATCGTGCCAGGATGCTCTCGGCATGGGTGGGCGCACCGAAACTAAACCCGCGCCTACTTGCCTCTATCACGGCCGTCAGCACGGCTGGGTCGGCATGACCCAGTATCATCGGCCCCCACGACTGAACGTAATCAAGGTAGCGATTCCCATCCACATCATAGAGATATGGGCCGCTGGCATGATCGATAAAGACAGGCTCACCTCCCACAGCTCGAAATGCGCGCACAGGGCTGTTCACGCCTCCCGGCAGCAGTTCCTGTGCCTCTTCAAAAAGAGCATGCGAACGGGAGAGTGATAGGCTGCTTTCTCCATAGCTCTGCTCATCCATACATAGTCCCCTCAAGCCCCTATCGCTTCTAAAATCTCATGCAATGATTGCGCTACACACGTAAACATCGGCGTATCCCGCAATGTATATCGACTTGCCTCGGTCTCACGCAGTTGTTGTACCAGGTCAAGGAAATCGCTCACAATATCTGTCTGGAACGCCACGACAAACTCCTGGTCATCCAAACCGAAGGAATAGGTGGTGTTCAATGAAACCGATGGAAATGTCAGTCCGACACGGATATGCTCGTCCATCATGCGCTTGCGCTCTTGCACTGGCAGCGCATACCATGCACGAGTCTTCACAAAAGGATAGACAAATAGGTATTTCTTATCTTCAGGTGTAATCACCAGGCGTGGATCATGTGCGCCACGAGCATTCTTGCCGACATATACCGAACGTTTGGTCATCGAAAGAAATGCGTGTGTTTCGCGCAGGTATGGCCCCATCACACTGCGCCGAATCTTACCGCTTATACCCTGTAGGTCTTCAATCGCATACGTTGCCTGCCACAACATAAGGTCGCAGTCAGAGCGCAATCCATACAGAGCATAGCTGCGCATGAGCGGCCCTTGTTCATATTCCTCAAAAATTGAAAGCAGCTCCTGCTTTCCCTGTTGGCGTTTCTCGGCCGGGAGTAATTGCCACTGTGGATCAAGTTTGTAGAATGAGAAGCGTACCAACTGACGTGGCTGCTTCGGCTTGGGTGTGCTGGGAGCCGGTTGTTCGCGCACCTCTTGCTCCGGCTGTACAATTGTCGTCTGTGTCGTTTGTATTATCTGTTCTGTCATACTTACTCCTTATCTCGAATAATTGCCTCTACAAGGCCAGCGATCGTATATTCCTTATTATCTGTTCTGTCATACTTACTCCTTATCTCGAATAATTGCCTCTACAAGGCCAGCGATCGTATATTCCTTCGCCTCGATATGCACTTCGAGGCCAAATTCACGCGCAGTCTGCGAGGTAATTGGGCCAATACAAGCTATCTTGGGCCGCGCATCCTGCCTTACATGCCTCATAAATGAGTCTGCCATCTCTGCTCCATACTGCATAAGCCAATACATAAAATTACGGGCCGTGGAAGAACTGGTAAATGTGAGCATATCAAGCCGTTCAGCCTCTAACATGCGCAACACCTCACGACCCTGAGTATCATCATGAGAAACTCCAATGGTACGATAAGCCACTACGACATCCACAATAGCCCCCGCCTGTTGTAGCTCAACCACCAATACATTTCGAGCTTCCGCTGCACGAGCTAGCAATATCTTTCTCCCCGCAAAGGGCTCTCCTCGTCGTCGGGCATCATCGATCAAAGCATTGGCTACACCCTCTGCAATATATTCATCCGGCACAAGATCAGCATGAATACCATATATTGCCAATGCCGCAGCAGTTGCTGGGCCGATAGCCGCCACGCGTACATTTCCGATGGCTTGAGCATCATACCCCAGATCTCGCAAGCGGTCGAAGCAGATTCTTACCCCATTGGCGCTGGTGAATACCAACCAATCATAATGATCGAGGCCGTTTCCACACAGCCTTCTCAAGGCAGTATCCAACTGTTCCCAATTTTCTGGAGGCATAATACGTATGGTTGGAAACTCCACAGGTATCGCTCCCAATGCTCTCAATTGTTCGATGAATGTTCCCGCCTGCTCGTGAGTGCGCGTAACCAGGATGCGCCGGCCTTGTAATGGCAACGATTTTACTGTTTGCTCAGACATGCTGGCGCTCCTGAACTCGTGCATCATTCAGCACGTTGATGATCTCAGTCGCACCCTCTGCTAACGCCCGTTCTGCCAGTTGTACCCCCAGTTGCTCTGCATGCTCAACATGTGTTCCCGGCGTCCAGCGTATACTTCCATGCACTTGCACTTCCTGCTGTCCATCCATGCTAATCACCAGTCCCCTCAACGTCAGTTTTTCACCATCCACCTCGCCATAAGCAGCGACTGGAAGATAGCAACCAGCACCCAGGCGGCGCATGAACATACGCTCGGCACTCGTCGTGGAGTGCGCTGCATTATTCTTGAGAGGAGCTACCAGCCTCTGCATCCCAGGCTCATCGCGCAACTCCAGCGCTAACGCGCCTTGCCCCGGCGCAGGCATCATCACTTCAACAGGTAAATAGTTCATACGGCAAGCCAGTCGCTCATGCACGCCCAGTCTATGCAAACCCGCAGCGGCCAGCACGATACCGTCGTATTCTCCCGCCTCTAGCTTGCGCAGCCGTGTATCAACATTTCCTCGCAATGGCAATATCTCCACTTCAGGCAAAAGCGCTCGAATTTGCGCCGCGCGCCGCAGACTGCTCGTACCTATCTGTAAAGGCGATGTCTTGCTCGGCCAAAATGACCGCAAATCAGTATAGTCAATCGCATCACCCCTACTATTCATATCATCCACCACCAGCACATCCCTTACGTCCTCACGATCACCAACCGCAACTACGCGTAGCCCTTCGGGTTGAATAGTTGGCAAATCTTTCAAGCTGTGTACCGCCAGGTCAATACGCCCTTCCAAGAGAGCGCGCTCGATCTCCATTACAAAGACACCATCCCCACCAATCTGCGTTAACGGCAGATGCGTTACGGCATCACCCGTTGTGCGTATTTGCTCGATAATGATCTCTAGCGTTGGTTCTTGCTGTTGCAGATGCTCGATCACCCATTGCGTCTGTATCATTGCCAGTTTGCTGGCTCGTGTCCCAATGATTATGCGTTTCATCCGGTTGCTCTTTCAAATCAAATAAATAGCGTATTGCCTCAGTATAGACATGCCCCTGACCTTCTGCGGCGGCATCCTTGAGACGTAACATAGGGATATGTAATAGTTTATTCATCAGCCGTGTTGTTAGTTCCTCCACCGCAGCAGATTCGCGTTCCGTGAGTGTGGAAGGTAGACGCTGCAGTGCGCGCATCAATTCCTGTTGACGTAAAGTATCCACATAATGTCGTAAGTCACTAATGGTATCCACTACACTGAGCGAACGCAGCCACCGATCAAATGCGTTCACTTCTTCAGCGATAATCGCCTGCACTTGTTCAACTTCCTGTAATCGCAGACGAATACCCTCACTAACACCGGCCTCAAGGTCATCCAGATTATAGAGATGCACCCCCGCCAGATCCACAACCGCCGGGTCAATATCACCTCAAGGTCATCCAGATTATAGAGATGCACCCCCGCCAGGTCCACAACCGCCGGGTCAATATCACGCGGCATCGCAATATCAATCAATAGTAGTGAGCGACCGTCACGCCGCTGCATTACGTCTTGCATCATTTCATAGCTTATAATAGCATGAGGGGCAGTCGTCGAACTGATTACCACATCTGCTTCCACCAGAGATGTGGTAAGTTCCGCAAAAGTTCGGTCTATCGCACCAAAACGTTTAGCGAGGTCTATAGCATGAAGCGGCGTGCGATTAATGATGATGAGCCGCTGAGCACCATTATCGCAGAGGTGATGGACAGCAAGCTCACTCATCTTACCAGCTCCAACGAGCAGAACGCACGCCTCATTTAGATTTGAAAAATGTTGTTGCGCCAGTCGTACGGCTACAAGGCTTATAGAAGCAGCGTTGCGACTGATTCCTGTTTCGCTGCGAGCACGCTTGCCAGCTACCAGGGCTCCACGAAATAGCGCCGATGTAATCGGTCCTGCATAACCACCGCCCTGCGCTATTTGCAAAGCCACCGCTACCTGACCTTGGATTTGTGGCTCCCCTGCTACTAGCGAATATAAACCACACGCTACGCCATACAAGTGTGATACTGCCTGCTCATCGGCAAAATCATAGCAATGAGCCTCAAGTTCAGCAAGCGTGATCCCGCGTACCTCGCTCAGTATCCGTATCAGCTGTGTACGTCCTTCATGTACATCCGAACAGACGGCATATACCTCCATGCGGTTGCACGTTGAGAGCAATACACACTCTTGTGCCACCTGCTGTACCACTTGAAGAAGCTGGGGTACCTGGCGCTGGGAGCACGCCAAACGTTCACGCAATGCTATAGGCGCAGAATTGTGATCCAC
>Ga0209648_10006260_pt1 | contig 10240 bp, 14 predicted proteins | sample GraSoi2013_115cm_FD_185830 | JGI IMG/M metagenome (GOLD analysis project Ga0209648, IMG submission 185830) | Grasslands soil microbial communities from the Angelo Coastal Reserve, California, USA - Sample 9_17_2013_115cm (SPAdes) (version 2) | ecosystem: Environmental > Terrestrial > Soil >...
CATTTATTCGTGCGGGTGTAGGCACGAGAGCGTCGCTGACGCTTTGAAATGCCTCTCCCCTAATGGCGGCAGTTTCATCCGGGCATGTGAATCCGGGGTCATTCGATCACTCAATGATGACGAGTTTATTGACTTTGTCGCTGCGTTGAGAAATGCGCCCTGGAGGTCGTCCGGAGGGAGCTAGGAGAAGGTGGCCGCCGTAGGCGCGGAGGGGGAATCTTCTCTCCGCGCTTTTTCTGCGTTGCAGAGCGGGTGTTTCTCCTTTACAAAGATATCATTGAGCGTCGCACTTGCGGAAAAGCGAATTGCAAAAAGTGTCCCCAGGTATCTCTATTCATACCAGCGCGACGGCAGTGAATTCCCGGGCACATATATTAAGCCGTCTCGTTTTTCTCGCCTGCCAAAGCCCATACGCGAGTTTGTAAAAAGTCATTTGCACAGGAATCGCGTTTGCCTTGGCCCGCTGGTTCTGTTCGTCCAACACGCCCGATAACTTCCGCATCGCCGCGACCGCATCAATCGGCGTGGTCTTGATGTAGTAAGCCTGCGTGACCGCGACGTTCGAGTGACGTAGAATCCTCTGGATCTCCGAGTCGTCCACGCCGAGACGGTTTAGATTCGACCCCCAACCCCCGCCTGAACCCGTGCCACCCGACCCACTTCTTGCGCTGGTATCGAATGCTCGCCTCGGTTTTTTATTCGTCGCAGCGTATGATTGCCAGGCAATGAAGCCTGACTACGCGGCGTGGGCGACCAGACTCCTCATCTATATCGCGGGGGTCACCACCACCGTCATTGGATCGTGGTTATCCAGCAAGATTCGCGTCTATCATGATGCCCGGAACAGTCATCGGGATGAGTTGAAGCAGAAGGTTTTGGAACCATTGCGAGATACCCTGCGGTCGCAGTATGTCATTCCACTTTTTGAATTCAAATGGGAGCAGCAGAAATATAACGCCCAAGCCTTGGCGCAAGAAACTCCAGCGACATTCGGCCTAACCCTGGTATTCAGCGATCCTGGCCGAGCCGCGCAGAGCACGTTGGACGATGCTCTGTTCGAGGATGCCCGAGTGGATCACTACAAGGAACTTATGTCCGGCTGGGATGTTTTCAGGGACTCGTGGAGTGTACTCCTCGGTCGCCTTGAGAAATGGATGCACGTGATCGCTCAAGACTTGCTGGATGCGTCGGGCTTACCAGCCAACCCTAGCCTTAATCTGGGGTCATACATCATGCCCCTGGATCTTGCGGCCTTCGTCTGCCAAAGGCTTGTGCAAAAGGGTTTGACGAACTTGGACATTGTGCCAGAGGAGGGCGGGAAAGCGATCCTCCGCCTCGGCCAGAGTCAATCCGTAGCAGTGGGTTCGAAAGAGCAAATAAGAAAATTGATGGATTTGGTTAATTCGCTCGTCGAAGCGCACAGACCGTTTGCATTAGAGATTCAGCAGGAGCTGCTGAAGTTGCAGAAATCCCGTGCGTCTCTGTCGCGCCAATTCAGCCTTACAATTGCCGCCAAGAAACTCAGCGGAAGGTGTTCACTGGTCCGCTTTTTCTGAGCCACGCCGAATCTCGCGGCTTCCGATCCCGCGCCATCAGAAATACTTCATCAACTTCTTCTCAACGCCTGTGACTCTTGCGACGAAGGCTGCGACACCGAATACAGCTTTTTGCAGTGGAAGCGGAACGCCCGGCACAAATCCCTGACTGATCCTGATGAAAAGCAGACGGACTAGGGGATTTCTCGGCAGTCCATCGTTCGCAGCTCCACCGTCGTTCGCAACGCCATAAGCCAGTTGAAAAGCTTTTACGACCCCGCCAGCAGGCTTGGTTTCGACCGTGATGACTGCGGCCTCGTCTCGTTCATTCGCAAACGTATGCAACCGCCCGATCTGTGCGGTCACGCTTTCTCGCGGCTTCAATAAGCCGTGCCTGCGCTCTCGACCAAAGTACACATCCAGCATTCCCTCGATTACAGTGAAGGTCTCAGTGAATGCGACGTGATAGTGGATCGGTGGGCTTGGCCGCCGTGGCGGAAGACGAACCTCATAGAGCTGGCGAATACCGTCGTTGTCCTCCTCGCTCACGAGCATGGTAAGGGTCTCGCCAGTGAGGTTATTTCTGATCGTTCTTCCTGCCTTCATAAGCGAAGCTCCTTCCACTGAGCGAGAAGCGCGTGATCGTCCAGTCCGAGACGCACGGGTTGCTCGGGGAAGCTGACGTAAAATGCCGCGCCCGTGAAGAGGGCCGCGATCACGAGAGCGAAATACCCTGCGAGCATGGATGAAATCCGCAAACACTGTTTCGAGTTCGGCCTGCGGCAACTCTAACACCTTCGCGATATTGCCACCATTTCACTGATCAGGTGACATCAGCCATTCATGGGACTCAAAAGTAACTATGCCTTCCGTCGTAGTGGGTGTAAGCTGCTGCGTGGCAGTTCCCACCTCAGAGGAGATAGTGAATGAAGAAAGCTACATTTGTAGTTGTCGTCATCGCCTGCATGGCGATTTGCTCTTCCGGCCAGTCACAGAAACAAGAAGCAGCAACGCCTGCTCAAGCGCAACCTGTCGCGGCCACCCCTGCAACCGCACCCGAACCGACCACCGCGACCGCACCCGTCCTCACACCAGCAACCACCAAGATCACGCCTAACTCCAAGGTCTACCTCGCGCCAATGGAGAATGGCTTCGAGAGCTATCTCATGGCGGCATTCCGTAAGAAAAAAGTTCAGTTGTTGCCTGTCGCCGAAAAGGACCAGGCCGATTACGTTATCACCGGCACCTCGGTAGATAAGAAAGCAGGATGGGCAAAGATCGTCTTCATGGGCAACGTTCACTCTGACAACGCGGCCAGCATCAACATGTCTGACAGGAAAACCGGCGTTATCGTCTACGCCTACGCAGTGGATAAGAAGAGCACCCTGCACGGACAACAGACAGCCGCAGAGGCTTGCGCCAAGCACCTGGAAGCGCACATAGAAGGCAAAGAGTAGTCCGAAGACATTGGGCCGGGAGGGGCGACTTTGCCCATCCGCTGTGGTTTGCCACGACATATTGCTGACTGACGAGGTGAGCTAAGCCGCCTTTTCCTTCTTCTTCCGTTCCGCCCACCGTTTCTTCATCGCCGCGCCGATCTTCGCTCTCGCCGCTGCGCTCAAGCTCCTGCGACGTGCGCCGGGTGGTCTCCTTGGCCTCTTGCGGCCTAACGCCTGAATCGCTGCGTCCAGACGGTCACGTTGGGCTTCTAACTCCGCGAGGATGGCGGTTGTGTCCATGAGTTCTGTTCCTTTCGTTGGGTTTTGAACGACGACTGAAACAAGAAACCGGGACCGTAACATTAGCCCCGGTCTCTAGTCTGCTACGAAGGATTGCGAGATGGTACGCTCGACGGCGGGTGCGGTCAAGGCTAACTGCACAGACTGTCGCTATGGGGCGGGTTCTCTTGCTGAGAAATCTTTTGAAAAACAAAAAACCGTCCACCAAAGGCGGCGGACGGTGAATAGCAAGAAAGGCTTTAGTGGGATTTGTTGTTCTTCTTGTGCTGTTTGTGCTTTCCCTTAGCCTTAGCCTTGCCCTTATCTGGGTCTTTGTGTTGGGCTTGCTTGGCTTCGGCGTTCTCGATGCCGCGCTGTCCATTCGGGTTGGCAGTACCTTCAGCATGTTCCAAGCCTGTGGTCGCGGGTTTTCCTCCTCCGCCCTTTTTTCCTTGGGCCGAAGCCATCCCAGACATGGCAATGGCAACCACTACTGTGGCAAGCAGCGTGATTAAGCGTTTCATTTGTCCCTCCTTCTTACGGTAGCGCTTTTCCGTATTCCTCTGACGGAACTAGCTACTACAGATCGCAACCCTTCTAGACCTTAAACGTTTTGGTTACTTTGGTAACCGCACATAAATTGAAAGGCACCTTCCACCAGTTATCTGCACTCCGGCAGTATCTCGCAAGGTCAGCCTGAAGCAATTCGACGGCCTCAAACGCCGCGTTTCAAACCTCGTACGGTGTTGGAGAGGAGAAAATGAAGGAAGCGATTGCGGCCTGGATGAACGCGTTCCCGAACCGCGACCCAGAGCGGGCCGAAGAGGTAAGGCGAAAATACTTGCACTAGCGGGACTCACTTAACGGCCAGCTCAGATGAGAAAAACAAGAATACTTTTCAGTGGCGTTCGCCAACTGTCCTCAGTCGGTCGCGCAGGAGAGTAACCGTATCTTCAAGGTTCTTGGCGGCGTCGGCGGGCCAAGGAGTAGCTTCCTGACCGAAACCCATCGATAAGTCTTGGGCCATCTGGTTGAAACGGCGCAGCCACTCTGCCGTCAGAAATGAAATCACCGCTTGTCGATTCTTGTGTGTTCGGCGAGCATTTAGCAGCTCACTTACGATCCAGGCGGTCATGCGGATGTTATCCAGCGCCTGGCGAAAGTCGCGTAGCGCGGCTTCGTCTAAGGATGGGTTCGATTTGAGGTCCTGATCCAGTGAACAAAGTTCGGCGGCAAGGTCGCGCAGCTTGTCGGTAACAGATCGTGCTAACAGTTCTTGCATGAGGGTCGTTCTTGAGGGGATGAGCGAACTCTACTTTTCGCCGGTGTACGACGCAAGTAACCACGGTAACTTTCTTCGCCATGCTCAGTCATGAACCCGTGAGGAGTTCGCTGCCACGTTCCAGCCTGCGGGAAGAGTACGAGCGGAGGGCAGAAAGAGCGGCGCAAAAACGGAGCGTGCGATACTAAGGCCGGATCAAACAAATGCAAGATGAATGGACAAACGTGAATCGAAGCGGTCAGCTCGTGAAATTTACCTACTCTGACCTTCCGAAAGGGAAAGTGTTTCTGACTGCGCAGATTGCTGGCCATGAGGTCGTCTGCTCGGTCATTTTGCCCCAGCCGGAACTCCCGTTCAGTCGTGAAGGCGTTGAAAGTCACTTCGAGCACGGAACCGACTTCAGATTACGGCCTCGTGCAAAGTAGCTTACTACCTGAATTTTAGCCCCCTCGCCTTTGGCCCCTGAGTTGTGTAATCATCGGTTAATGCCAAAGAAAAAGACCCCGAGACCGAAGGTCAATAAACACACCCCGAATCAAGCGGCCCATAAAGAGGCAAAGCGGCGTAAGCAGCAAAGCAAAGAGGACTTCAGCCAGGCGGCTGCGCGGATCGTCGGGGAAACGACCGAGGGTCGCTAAACGCCAGTCTCACGCCGTCACCTCCCTGAGCCGGTAGTGTCCTAATTTGGCTGCCCTAGACTTGACCTCATCACCGCTATCGAGTCTCTCGCTTCCGCGCTATCTGCTCAACTTGTGCGGCATCGTCAGCTAAGACCCTCTTGACCTCAGTGTGAACCTGTTTCGCGGTATCTACGGCGGTTCTAATCCGCCCACGTTGCGCCTCAGCGCCGGGCGTGTGAACCTGGTTAGCCAGAAGAATCGACGCTGCTAAAGTGATGAGGGATTCGGCGTCTGCTGCCATTAAAGACCTCCTCCATTGACACCTGTGATTTAATCACCAAAAGAGAAAAGCAGAGAAAAGCCCCGACTGAAAAGCAAATTAGGACGGTACCTAAAATTCAAACTGCACCACTACCCGAATTTTAGCCCCCTCGCCTTTGGCCACTCAGTTGTGTCATGCTCTTGGCATGCCCATTAAGAAAAAAAGGATGTACCAAAAGGCCGCCCTTAAACGCACCAGAGCTGCCACGCTCAGAGCCACCGCCGCCAAGAACCCGACTCGTCAGCGGCGCTTCGGGAAATAAGATCAACCTTCAAAACTGACGGAGTTGGGCTTTGGGGGGGTTGAATGTCCATGAAGACAACGAAGACAACGAATTTGAACAACAAAGCAGGGGAAACAACCGGCACCGTCTCCTTCGATGAAAGCACCCACTCTTGGCGTATAACCTCTAAAGCTGAATCGAATTTCCAGAGGACGTTTCCGAGCGCGACGGCGGCGTTTTATTTCTGTTACTCCAGGTTCGACCCACAGACGGGCAAGCTGAGGCATTTTCTTCCGGAGTAAGGTAGAGCAGCCTGGCCGTCGCGCTCATCCCCGCTTGCCGCAGGCGTAAAACGAACCGCGCACAGATCGCCGCCGCGCAGGACGCCTCTGTCCTGAATCGCTGAATTGTCAAGAGAATGCCCGACAATCGACCCAGCTACCGGACCCGTACAATTGCCACTCGGGTCGAGAAGGAAACTGTGGCCAAGCCCACAGGTGCATCGTCGTCATCCGGAGATTCAGAGTCTTCATTGCGAAGAGTTCCTGGTACCTTGATGTAATGACGCGTGTGATTTGCCAGACCGAGCGTCTTCTGCTCCGGCAGTTTACCCTCGACGACCTTGATCCGCTCGCTGCCATGCACCGCGATCCGGAGGTAAGTCGATTCATAGGCGGCGTCATAACCCTTGAACAGACCAGGCAAAGGCTTCAACAGTGGATCGAAGAATACGACCGTTACGGGTTTTCTAAGTGGGCTGTTGTGCTCCAGGCCTCGGGAGAACTGATTGGCCGTTGTGGGCTGACTCTTGAGCAGATCGACGGAGTATCCGAGCGCGAACTCGGATGGACTTTCGCACGCGCTCATTGGGGGAAAGGCTATGCCACCGAGGCAGCGGCGGCGGCTATGGAGCATTGTTTCACCGGGCTGGGACTTCGGCGGCTGATCTCGCTGATTGACCCGCAAAACCTCGCTTCCGCGGGGGTAGCAATCAAGCTCGGCATGATCCTTGAGAGAACCGTGCAGTGGCAGGGCGTTCCAACGAACATGTACGCGGCGCGCCTGACCGGAGGCGGGAGTCCCTCCCTCTCCGCCAGACTGTCTGCAACGCACCCGCTATTTCTCTGGCAATGCCAGAATCGTGCGGTTTTCGGCCCCGTTTTGCGATCCTTAGATTCAGCAATCCCGCAGCGGAGAACCGAATCGCCAAGGTTCAGCACGTTTTTTCTCCGCAGCCCCTCACGGCAGGCCGGTTTTGCAAGCATCGCGTGTAATCCGTGACCTGTGATCTCGTGCTCGCCTGTTATGAGCTCGCGCCTGGCCCGCGCACGGAGTCGACCACAATATCCGAGCGGGTGCTGTTGACGATAGCTTTCAGTTCGGCTTGCTCTTCGCTGGGAACCGCGAACTTGTCCAGCGTCTGCTGAAAATCGTCCAGGAACGCCTGCCACTCGTTGGCGGTAATCCTCAGATGGACGTGCGAGTCCGCCATTGACCTGCCCGTGTACTTCTGCGGGCCACCCGAGGCCCAACAGACCATCTCGGTTACCAGGTACTTGAATCCAGCAGGCGGCACGCGATGGTGGGCTTCGTCCACCAGCGGATTTGCATTCAGTCTCGGGTCACTCATAACCCAGTCGATGAAGTAGTCGACTACGGTCGCGATGCTATAGACGCCACCAAGTCTCTCATACAAAGAGGTCTTATCTGCTGAGGGCATCCTGAAAGGATAAGTCGTGTGTTCTTAGCGGGTAGCTTGAGCGACGATCAAAGGGGGTTTTTGTGGGAGCTATAGACCTTAGTCCTGAAGTTCTTGTACTACTTCCCTCTTTAGAGTGAGCGCTTTGTCATGAGCTCTCATTCAACTTTAGAACCCAATTCGTGTTTAGAGTTACGCGCCCACTTCGTGTTCAAACCGAGAGGTCGGCTTTATGGCATCAACACATGCTCGGACCAGCGGACTGATGGTCTCACTCCTGGCTACGTGTCTGTCTGTTCCGGTCGCGGCCAGGACAGTTCAAGAGGACGGACGAGTCCGCTTAGCGTCTCCTGACGAGGGCGAAGCAATCGTGCAGGCGGCTTGGGACCTGCGCAGGGGCATGGTTCCGAAACCTGACTGCTCACATTTCGTAAGGGCCGTTTATGCCCGGGCAGGTTTCGACTACGAATATGCCAGGTCTAGCGAGATCTTTGAGGGCATTGATTCTTTCCGGCGCGTGCAAAAGCCCCAGCCTGGCGATTTGGTCGTCTGGCAAGGTCACATAGGTATCGTCGTCGATCCCGATGAACATTCCTTCTACAGCTCGGTGCTTTCCGGATTCGCGATTGAAGATTATCGCTCCACTTATTGGGTAGGGCGAGGGCGTCCCCGCTTTTATCGCTACCTAGTCGAGAGTGCGGTTCCCCGCGCCGGAGGGCTCACCCATCGTGGCGCCAAGCAACACATCCCGACCTCGAACGAGCAACTTGGTTTCACAGGCCGGGTCACCTCAAAACATGGTCCGGACTCGCCGGAGAGCACTGCCAGTGAGTCTCCCGCCGGGAATACTACCCGTACATCGGCATCCAGCGGCGCCGAGACGTTTGATTTCGTTTTTGTTTCATCGGACCAACCGTCGAGAGATGAAGTACTCGCCGCGATAGTCCGTTTGGCTGATGTCACTGGCAAACGCTTGGTGCGTGGAACGTCTCTGGATTCTCAACCGACCATCGCAGTCGCGGACCAGTTCAAAGTTATTGAGCTCAACATCAGTGACCGATCTGGCTGGGCAGAACTGGAGGTCAAGCAAGCAGCCTCCATCCAATATGGGTTCGCCGACATTAGACCGAGTACCAGCAGGTGGCGGGCAACATTGCGTCGTGAAGAGCAAGGCTGGGTCTTGCTGGCACCGGAAGACCGTATCTACGTCCGGCGTGAACAGGCCATCCAAGCCTTGGCCACCCATTTGGCGGTCCTGTCACGAATACCGGCGAACGGCCGCGAGGTTCGAAGAGTTGTGAGAGTGCTCGATGAGTTGTCGGCGGAGAAGAGTACTTACGCAGGCGCCGCCGGCTCCCAATGACAAAAAGACGGTGGCCGAAGGATTGCCGCTTGTGGCTATCCCCCAGATCAAACCTAGGCAGAGAGGAATGCCGCCCTCCGTCACCGCCAGGAGGGCGTGTCGTGCCACAGGATGAAAGGGGCTTCCAAGGGCACGAATGCTCCAGCATGCTGGGGAACCAGTCGCGGGGTGTAGTCGGTCGCAGGGCGAGTCGCCGGAATACGGGCGGTGTACATGAAACCGTTTTCAGAACCGACGAGGCGCTCGCTACGATCCATGGCGCGCCGGAAGGGGGCATTACCATTTTGCCCTTCCGCGTAGAGCTCCGCACTCACGGCGTTGGGATCGAGGTCGTCAAGGAAGACCTGGACCTGAAAGATATGCTGCCCTTCTTTCTGTTCAACTGTCGCGGAGCCGAATCGCACCATTGACCAGTGCTTTGCGAGTTGGGTCTGCCAATTGAGCAAATCCACTCCCATTGCACCTTGGTTCGCGGTACGCTCCCTAACCGCGGAGGCAGCCGGGAGGTAATGCTGCTCGGTGTACTGGCGGACCACGCGGTTCGCGGAAAAAAGAGGGGTCAGCCTGGCCATGCTTTCCCGCATACGAGCAACCCAGCCGCGCGGAATTCCTCGATTGTCGCGCGTATAGAATGCCGGGATAATCTCTCGTTCGAGTAATCCGTAAAGAGCTTCGGCTTCAGACGCGTCCCAAACTGGATCATGATCATGTTCGCGCCGGTCACCGATCGCCCAGCCGACCTCAGGAGAGTAGGCTTCCGCCCACCAGCCATCCAACTCGGAAAGATTCAGTCCGCCATTAACCAGCACTTTCATGCCACTTGTGCCACTCGCTTCCCAGGGACGTCGCGGCGTGTTCACCCAGAGATCTACACCCTGAACCAGTTGCTCGGCCATGAGCAGGTCGTAGTCACTCAGAAAGACTACTCGAGACCGCACTTCCGGGCGATGGGAGAACTCGACCCACTGCCGGATCATCTCTTGACCCTCCACGTCCTGGGGATGGGCCTTCCCAGCGAGTACGAACTGGACAGGGCGTTCCCGATTGGTCAGGATGGTCACAAGCCGCTGCGGATCATGCAAGAGAAGGTTGGGACGCTTGTACGCCGCAAAACGGCGAGCAAAGCCCAGAGTCAGAGTGTCAGTGTCAAGCGCCTGAGCGGCCCGCGCAAGATCCTCCGAGGAGGCTCCCCGGCCTGCAAGTTGCCGGGTGTGCTGTTTGCGAACGTAGTGAACGAGAGACTTACGGCCATCAGCCCGAAGCTGCCATAGATCGGAGTCGCCGACCCTGTGAAGAGCCTCCTCCAAGCCCGCCATCGTTTCGCGCCAACGTTCTTTTCCACACGCGACTTCCCACAGGCGGTCTGCTTCGGCAGAGTCCCATGTAGGCGTGTGCACCCCGTTTGTCACGTGTGTCACCGGGACTTCGAGCTCCGGCCACCTCGGAAACAGTATCTGAAAGATTCGCCGGCTGACCTG
>Ga0209648_10006262_pt1 | contig 10239 bp, 17 predicted proteins | sample GraSoi2013_115cm_FD_185830 | JGI IMG/M metagenome (GOLD analysis project Ga0209648, IMG submission 185830) | Grasslands soil microbial communities from the Angelo Coastal Reserve, California, USA - Sample 9_17_2013_115cm (SPAdes) (version 2) | ecosystem: Environmental > Terrestrial > Soil >...
ACAGCTCCCCACGTCACCACCGGAGGGTTATGCAGATGAAAAGCAATTAATAAGGTAGGCCGCCACGTCGGCCTTGACTTTTATGACCTTCTCATAGAAGGCGATTTCACGTTTTGACCGCTGGTCATTGAGCGCTATCGGGATATTTCAACGGCTATCTCGCAAGGTACACTTCTTCGGAAGGCAGCGAGTCAACCGATATGCATCACAGCAACAGCGAGCTTGTCTACGCTTTCCCGGCAGACTTGCGAGATAATGCAGTCCTTGCGTTGTCCGCGTTTCCCGAAAATCCCCATCCATCAAACACCTTCTCGGCAAGGGTCGCCGACGAGATTGTCGTTTTGCCAGATCGGATATATCACAACCCGGCGCTGATCGACACGGTTCCGCTCACCTCTGTTCAGAAGGAACTGGTTGACTGCTTGTTAACAAGGCATCACGACGGCCTCGTTCGTGAAGAGCATTTGACGCGAATCATTTCTCACAATCATATCTGGATTCCGCCTTTTGTCGTTCAACTCGCGGGAGAGTACGTGATTGAAATACTTCACGTCATACGGCACAACCTGAGTCTTCTGGACACCTCGATTTACGGGGAATTCCTGCGGACGAATCCGGAACTCTTCGCGGTAACAAAACAACGGGTCGCTAGCTATTGGGATTGCTACTACCGAAACTTCAAACGGGAAGAGTATGTTGGTTTCCAAGTGCTTGATTTCCTTCAGTCTCTTGTCGGGAATAGTCACTGACGTTCGCGGTATCGCAATGATAACTGTCGTAACCAGGCGTTTACACGCATTGACGTTGGAAACAATCACATAAGCCAAGCCACACTTTATGTGATCAAAGACGACTTTGAGTGGCTCGCCGGCTTCGAGTCGCTGACGTGATTCAACGAGATAGCCCGGTGTCACGACATAGACTATGTCGCCTGATTTAAAGATCTTCATCATCCCTCCTTGCTTCGGAACGGCGCCGGTTTGTCAAATGAAAGAGGTTGCGGGAAATCCGCATTACTATCGTCTCCGGGTCCAGAGTCGCTCTGAGCCGTCGTGCTCACTGACGAAAAGCTCAGCGGCAGTAACAGAGATAGCAGAATGCTTTTGTTCATAGGAAAAAGCGATTGTACTCTGATTCTGTTTTACTGCGTCCCATACCTCGCATCAAGTTCCCGCATTATCCGCTCGGCCCATTGAATCGAAGCTGAAATCAGCCGATCCGTGCGAGGACTCCCTTGCGGCCCTCCAAACAGATCGTCCGCCCTCTCCATGTGCAGGCTCGTCAGGATCGCAGCCATGATTCCGAGATGACCCGTTTGCGATTTTCGTCCCTGAGCCGATGTTCTGGAAATATTACGTCTAGCAGGTCTTCCGTTTCCCTAGTGGTGCTAGACTCTAAAAGTCGCTTTACACATCCCTCCGTCGTGCCCCCGTAGGCGTCGGTCTTTTGTGCAATCTGATGATTCGCATCAGGAGTCCAGTATGCTGCTCAACAGCACGGGCGTTATCCCCAGGTCGCAACATGAAGAAGAGTTTGCCTTGTTGCGATACAAGGTCGAGGAACTGAACAAGAATACTGTCCTTTTGATCGCTGAAGCCGAGAAATTAATCCAAGAATCGGAAAAGCTATCGGCACGGATCACGTCTCTCGAACCCCCCAGCACGCAGTAGCCCCCATAGCAGCAGGCATTTCAGGAAATCGAAAACTAAGAAGGCGGTGTGAGACTCAATTTCTGCGTGAAGCAGAGCGCGCCGTTGCGGAGAAATTTGTTGGCAACCTCCAGATATTCAGCTTGTTCCCCCCGAAGAGGCATGGAAGGAAAGATACGATTCGTGCAACAGCTCAAGGTAATTGAGTCGGTTGACCTAATCTAATCCGCTCTTGCACTTCCCGTAGTTCTTTGCAGCTTTTGCAGTTTGGGTCAGAGCAATACGGAGAACCATGCGCGGTCGATTGTTTAGGCTGCAAATCTGGCGGGGTTGCCATAACGACCTCCTGTTGTTCTTTTTGCTAGCGGCTGGAACTCTTCTGATGAACGCGTCGGAAACTGAAAAGTTACCTAAACTGTAGACTGCCTGAAAATCAAAGTATGTACGGCAGCGCACCCTTGCGTCATTTTCTGCGGTTTTCAAACACGAACAAAACTTAGGAAGCTCTGCCGAACGGATTGTGGGGTCATGGAATCATGACCTGCCCTTTGAAGATTAGCCCTTCGTTGCCTCTCTCACGATTCTGGCAGCTTGGCCTACGTCCTCGCGCATGCGCTTGTTGGCAGTCTTCTCCCTGGCCGCTTTTACCATTTCGAGCACTTCTTTCGATGGACGGGGTTTTTGCTTTGGAGTCGTTTTCTTTGGCATACCCAAGTTTCCCACATGCTAGGGCTTTTTGCTTACCTGAGTCGGTAATACCGAATCCCACTATCGGCGATACGGATTGTCGTGTATTGAACAGAGTGCAGATGCTTTGGCATGCTAAAAGTGGGATGTGCTAACATGCGCCATCTTCTCCAACCTGAGCTGCTAGATGCAATGAAGGACTGTCTGCGCGACTTGGAGAACGTCAAAACTGTCAGTCCTGATGACCCTCAGCTCGAAAGGCTGAAGCAAAACCTGCGGAAGAAAATCACGGAATTGGAAAACGACGAGCCTACCGATTCCGAAATCGACGCCGCCTAAGCGGGCTACTTAACGAACGAAGCCTTTTTCTTCCTTCAATCTTTCTTGCACTTGCCGCAACTCTTTGCAGGGGTCAGAGCAATATGGTGACCCCGCCGAGTAGAGCCGAGCAGTCACGATGAATATCGGAGAAAGGTCTGGGAAGACCTCATCTTGGTTCCACAGTGAAGACCCGTGGACTACGGTACCTTTTGACATCACTCTGGCGGCTTGATTAGGCGCACTTCTATACGACGTTCTTTTTCGCTGGTGTCATTACGGACGCCGATTACTATCCATTGCTCATCATCATGGTCTATGACTTCATTCGCCACGAACAAGTGCTTGGCAGACACGTTGGGCCAGTAGAACATTTGTTTGCCAGTGTCGGCGTCATATGCCGTGAGATTGTATGCCGTCTCGTCGGGCACCATTCCTCCTACGCAACCTGATGTACGGGATACCTTATGACCTTGGCTTCTATTTCCATCTCATCATGAAGAGTGTCACAGACCAACTTCGCAGATTCCTCTTCGGTGAAGCATAGGAATGGTTGAGGAGAAAAAGCAAAGTAACTCTTGTCAGGCTGCCAACTGCTCAGGAAGTGTCCCGGTTCTGTTAGCGATGCTCCCTCTATACCGGAGATGAGATGCATCCTATGGTCACACTAGTCAGTCCAGGCATTACCCCGCAGAATCCGGCAGTGATCCGGGTTTGCACCCGTACCCAGATTGTTCAAGTGAGTAATCCTCATCTTGAGGGACGCTAGGCAGCAGCGAGTTCTTTGTATTCGAGGTTCTCAGAGTGAATGAGTCTCAGCCGCTCGGCTAGCGTGCTGTTTTCGAACCTTCTACTAACCATCTCAGAGCTTCCTCGCGACTTCCGAAAATCGTCCATTCGCGTCGAGAAGAACTTTTCATCTCCTCATAGAATTCCGGGGGGAGGCTCTCGGTTCCTATTAGAGCGGACTTCTTGACAAATCGCTTGTCGAATACTGCAGTTTCTTTGATCGACATGAGGGCGTCCCTGTCGAACGAAGCTCCCGCAAAATCCGTAAGTATCAGGACGGAACCTGCTTGCTGGGTGGTCACGAAATCGGGAACTCTGCGGGTGATTTGTTCGATTTCGCACGGGTTACAGTTCGACATATCGACAAGCAAAATCTGTTTACCCTTGTAATCAACAAATCGGATTCGGCCACTTTTGTTGGGAAGTCCCCACTCATCTGTCACTGCTGTTCTCCTCTAATTCTTTTTCCGGTGTTGTCACTTCTTACTGCTTTACGAGCAAACCCTAGTCGGTCTGGGCTGAATTAAGGTTCCTGTGCCAGTGCTGGCCGAAAACCCGCCATCAGCTAACACTCCTCAATCTCTTCGTAATTTCAGCCAGACTTCTCTTCTTTTGCTCTATTTCCACCAGCATGTCAGCCTCGCGGAGTTCGGAACTGGTTCCAAAGCTGGCGATCTTTGCTTCGAGCGAAGCTACTTCCTCTTTCAACAGCATTTTCTCGTCGAACATCTTCGACCATGACGTGTGATTTTCTGGCATTATCGTCATTGCTTTTAGGTCTTCTGTTCTATTTTCGTAACAAAATCGAAGTAGTAACTACGCAACCTGAGAAGTCTGGCAAACTCTCAGCAATTACGTGCAAAGCCAAAAACCGGGAGGCTTGTCATTTCTAGACCCCTCAAAAAGCCTCCCCGTTTATTCTGCGATAACCACGAACAAACCTCATAAAGCTCTGCCGGACGGATTGTGGAATCGTTAGAGCGCGAATAAACAACCGGGAGGCTCTTGGGTGTTTCGCGTCACGATGCCTCCCGGCCTTTCCCCCAGACACGGGGAAACTTTCTGGACTTCGTTGTTCGGGTCTGGAAATATTACGTCTAGCAGGTCTTTGGCTCCCTGATCGCCTTGAGTGGGTTGGCCCAGCAGCAACAGACGGTTTCGGTGCGGTCTTCTTCGACTGCAAAGATGGGGAGACCCGAACATACATGTATGACTCTGTGTCGGGCAGGGGAATTGAGGCTGGCGGCGACCCTCGTCTTTACACACCTCTCGGCCCCCCAGAGATCGGGTGAGGAGTAATGCCAGACAAAGCATCTGAAGAGAAACGCCTCAAGGGGCTGATAGAAGCCCTTGAAGCCCGACATCCCGACCGTGAAGGCAGAGACTGGATGCGTCGGAAGCACTTACTTTGTTAGACAGGACGCATCAGAGGCTGTCACTTTTTACAAACAATGAAGGCTTAGCGCTCGCCACTCCACGGTAGCCGACTGTTCGGTAGGTGCCGGGACTGTCGGCAAGCGACTCCAAGACCGTCGTTTGCAGGACGAATCTATATCCCGAAGCATCGGCCAAGGCTTGTGCCACACCAATCCAGGTTTCCAAAGGAATAGGGTCCTCAGTGGAAAGTTCAAAAAGGTCGAGAGCGCCTAACAAATCGCTGAATTTCGAGTGATATTCCTCGGTCAATTTCTTACCCATTTTTTTAACGAGAGTTAACAGTTCTTCCGCCTCATTGCTAGTTGATGCCTAAGAATCAATGTTTTGTGGTCTCTTGGTTCGTATCGGGTTTTCTATCCATTGCTGCTAATTGCTGCGCAAGGTCCCCGGTATTCTCCCCGGTATGAGATCCGAAACCGGGTCATTCGCTCGTAATCAGAATCGCGTCGAAGGACGGCCTTGTCGGCCTCTTTCTTCCCAGCCCACGTGAGGCCGGGTAATACCAGAGGTACTACTCAAGCTGGCAGTGAAATGTGCAGGAGCTCAGCCCGGGTGACTCCTACTGCCTTCCCGTTGCCAAGCTATAACCTCTACCTCTACATCCCAAGCCAAGTGCGAATTGTTTGAGCGAGTTCTTGCGCTTCCTCAAGTGTGATGTCAGCCGGATTAGGGGAACGAATTGTTATGGGGTCTGGCACGTGATCGGGCGTATTTCAGGAGGTCGAACGGTTTAGCGCCAACCCATCATAGTCGAACTGATGTTCCAACCGGAATCACAGGGTTGAATCGGCCTCCCCAAAAGGTTTGCATCATGACTCAGCAATGCATTATTTCAAGCACAGTCGCCAGCGACTCACCTGCGAACGGTGCCGAGGTGTAAGGTCAGCCTCGGCAGCACCATGAAACATTGCATATTTGAGGGTGTTTCCGAGCCAGTATTTGCTGGGGGCGGGCAGCACAATATTCATTCTTTCCAACTCCGGAAAGAAATAAACGAAACGATCTTCGTGATTGGCAATCTGCGGGGAATCAATGTCCCGGCCGTTGCTCATTGTCTCCTATCCCTTCACCCCGGTATGTCGGGTAAGGCAGAGGACCGCAAGCAAGTTCGAACCATTTGATTTTCACGTGTCCTCCGGATCTTCCGCCCCCCCGCTCGGACCCAAATACCATCCTGCTTCGCGTCCGAGTTATCATTTCGGCTGCCATGTTCTTTGCTTACCTGGCAAGCTCAAAAGGAATTTGGGGCGCCATGCCGAGTGGAGCGCGCTTGCAATTCTTGGCCGCTGTCTCTCTCACATTCTCCGGCGTCGGATTTTTACTCGACTTGGCTAATCCGATGCCGGGCCGGCCCGCACACATACTTTTTTTAGTGTTCACGGGTGGTGCGATAGGTGTCGCCTACGGCTTCTGTCTGATGCGAGCGCCCAAATTTGTACCGGTCCTGGTAGCCGTCCACGTGGCCTCGGCCCTCGCTGTTCCAAAGCATCTGGGATCTTTCGCGATAGACTGGGCTCGAGTCGCGAGCACCGCGGCCGGAGTCGATGAAATTGGGTGCATTTTTGCCATCTTACTCGGTTATATCTTCTTCATTCGATTCATCAGAAACCAAGGTCTGCACTATTTCCGGGTGCAGACGGAAATTGAGCTTGCCCAGGAAATACACCGCAGCTTGGTACCTCCGATCGCAGTGTCCACATCACAACACGAATTCTATGGCATGTCGGTTCCCAGCGGAGAAATGGGGGGCGACTTAGTTGATCTTGTGCAAGACGGCGACAAATGGATCGCCTATCTTGCAGATGTTTCCGGTCACGGCGTCCCATCTGGCGTATTAATGGCCATGGTAAAGAGTGCCGCGCGCATGAGGCTGAGGACATCATCCGAACCCCAGCTGCTCCTTGAAGAATTGAATCATGTCATCTCCGAATTGAGCGCAACGAACACCTTCGTTACCCTAGCGTGTGTCGCTTCCGGAGGGTCGAATGATCTCAGTTTCGCGACTGCAGGGCATCTGCCTATTTTGCACTTCCGCAGCGTCACTTCGATCGTCTACGAACTTGCCACTTCAAATCCACCGATTGGAATCTTCAAAGAGCAAGCGTTCGACAGTTCACGAGCGCAATTCTCAAGCGGTGACATCGCGGTTCTTTTGACGGACGGACTGACCGAAGTCATGGATTCGCGGGAAGAGGAATATGGACTTGAGAGGATCAAACACTTGCTAGCAAATCATTCAGCCCAACCTCTAAACGTCATCTGCGAAATGCTGATGTCAGAGGCGCGAGAGTTCGGAAAACAGGCCGATGACCAAAGCGTGCTACTCGTAAGATGGCGCTAGCCAGTTTCCGGCTATTTTGTATTTCTGCCGTCCCCAGCAAGTCGTCTGCGGTAAGCCGGAGTGCCAACGTCGGCGCCGCACCGATTATCACCGCAAGAAACTTGCGACTGACGCCGAGTATCACCAGGTCGCTTTGGAAAGTCAGAAGCAGTGGCGAGAGGAACATCCTGACTATCAGAAACAGTGGCGGCGGCAGAATCCGCAACGGGTGGAAAACAACCGTGAACGTCAGCGGCAGCGGGATCAGAAGCGACGCCTGCGGCGGCGTCTTCTTGACAAGAACAACTTAGCTTTGGATCTAAAGCATTCGGTTTCAGAGGTTCGCCGTTGGGACCCAAACTGTGCGATCTTGACAAGAACAACTTAGCTTCCGCGCAAGTCCTGATTCTGCAATCGCTTAGTCTTTCGCCGGCGGGGGTCGCTCCATCTTGACTAGAACTTGAAGCGAATGCATGCGTCCTCAAAAAGCGAAGTGGGCTGTTTCCGGTCGAGCAAAGGATTCTCGCAGGCCACCGTAACTGAGGCACCTGCCACTGTCCAGAGACGGCATTGAAGTTGGTTCCTGGAGCTATGTAACCTGCAATGACACGGCGGCGGTTGCCGAGCGACGACGCAGGTCGCCGGCCAGTCGCAGGTCGGCTACACATTTGATAACGGCAACCGGTTGACGCAAATCGCCCAGGGCACGAGCGCCATCGGATTTTCTTACGACAATGCAAACGACCGATGCCACGGCAAGTGAACAAACGCTGTTCTGGCATTCGTTACGCGGACCCTTAAGATTAGGCAGCCTCAGTCTGCCCCGCCGTTTGCTGCCATAGGGTCATTTCTGCGCTGCCGCTTCATCGGCCTTCACTTTTGCCAACTGGGCACCCAGCTGTAATTGGATTTGTTGTTGGCGAGTTGCGGGAAATCCGCATTGTTATCGTCTCCGCGTCGGGCGATAGCGTCCGAGCCTAGCCGGAGCATATTTCGCGGTTTCTTCTTCGAGCATTTGCTGATGGCGAATCAGAGCGCTGGTGAGGTCGCCCTGCTCCGCCAAGGCTTTCAATTGTTCTCGCATCACTAACTCACGCGGCTTTGGACTCGACGTAACGAACGTGTAGATCCCGTAGCGGGCATCGTCGGCCACGTCATCGAGTGGATCACCCGGCACTTTCAGGACATCTCCTGGCCTTTTCTCATCGTGCATGCGACTGGGAATTGACTCGATCAGTTTCGGGCAGGTATCGGCAATCTGCCATTCCCCCTTCTGCAGCATTTGGTACATCAGTTGCCAGCCGCCGATTCTGTCGTTCGACGCCGGGATCACCCCGAGATCATAGGGTTCAAGCACTTCGTTGATCTGATCGGCAATGGTGTGACCATCCCCGATATTCTTGAAGTTCGAGGGATCGAGATATACGGCCAGAATCTTCCGGCGTTGCCCCTGTGTAGTTGGTGCGACCAGGCGCCTGACCACCTCTCCGGCAAATTCATAGGCAGGCAAGTGTGGGGCCACGAACTCCCCGACGGTCTTGATCTTTCCGTCTTGGGTGCGGACATGAAGATGTGCCGACGCACTGGATTTGCCAAAGCCATAGTCCAGACTCAGAAAGTACGCGTCCCACCACTCGGCGCCGACCATGGCATAAGGGATGACCATCCTTGAGGCGTTCCAGTTAGCAAAGTACGCCCCCTGGAGTTCGCACCAGCAGCCTTGCTCCATAGCAGCGGAGAGCGATCCCGACATCATTCGCAAGCGGTAAACGTACTTGTCATCGAGCAGGTTGTGGTCGCTGAGGCGGCCGGGGATAAAAGCAATCGAGAAGCCGTTGCCGTCGGGATCTTGCAGTGGATATTCGTCAGAGGGCCAGTGCGCGTCCCAGTACAATTTGCCCGGCTCAGCGCAGTTTTTTGGATGGTGGACAGGGCAGGCACCGCGCAGGAACATCCTCTTGTGCCAGGCTGCGCCGGCACTTCCTGGATTGCTCGCCAATCGCATTCTCAACCGCAGGCCTGAATCAGTTGAACTGAGCCGGCCAAGCATGTTCCTTACCTGATACTCGGCGTGGAAGGTCGATTCGTCGAAGCCGATGAAGCTGTAACGAGGCCCCAAGTATTCCCAAATGTCTTTGTCGCTGGAGATGTAGGCCAATCGGATCTTCGCGCCTGACGGGAAGGTCCATGTCCACGAAGGCTGACCGACATAGGTGGCCCCCATGGGCTTGTACAGCTTGTGGGTCTTGTCCACGATGTCCGTCATTTGCGTGAACTGCTGACGGAAAATGATTGCCCTCAAATTCGGATTGCCCGATTCCCGCGCAGCATCGACCAGCATGGTCTCGGTTTTCAGAGAGCCCGCAGCGCCACCGAAAAATAGGATGTCCGCAGGGGAGTCCAGAGCGGCCTTTTGTGCCGCGGTTTTCGGAGACCAGCCCGGGGGATAGACGTCAACCGCAGCTTCGCGAACGCTTTCCCTCAGCAAGATGCGTGCGGCTGCCCGCGATTGCAGGGAGCCCAGCGGAAAGTCCGCAGGACCGAGAACTGTTGCACCCTCGATCTTTCCATGTTTCTTGAGACTCAATAATTTAGGGTTCATCTGGTGTCCCTCGACTGTCGGTACCTGTTGCACCTATCGCGTCCTCAAACCAAGCTGGCAATGTGCCCTCTTTGGCGTATGTTTCCATTTCGTCCCGCGTCATGCGCTCGAACAACTCATTCACATTGATGGTCTCGCTACGCTCTACCCAATGACCGGCCGCGTTGATCTTCGAGTAGGCTTGGACGGCTGCGACAACAGCCGGTGCGGTGGCGTCAACCTCGCCAGCTTGCTCGATAATTCTTTCCAGGGCCGCGCGAATGTTCCTCTGCCGTTTTGTAAATAGACCCAGCACGTGCGCGTGCCGGTAGATCGCATCGCGGCTCACCGAATACTCTCTGGCGAGCCGCGACGGGCTGGCCCAGTTCACGAAAGCCTGCTCGATTTCTTCGCGCTTGGTGTGCGTACAGATCGTGCAGTGGTGCTCATGGCGGCCA
>Ga0209648_10006264_pt1 | contig 10238 bp, 7 predicted proteins | sample GraSoi2013_115cm_FD_185830 | JGI IMG/M metagenome (GOLD analysis project Ga0209648, IMG submission 185830) | Grasslands soil microbial communities from the Angelo Coastal Reserve, California, USA - Sample 9_17_2013_115cm (SPAdes) (version 2) | ecosystem: Environmental > Terrestrial > Soil >...
GAGAAGGCTGCTGGCGTCGATGCGCTTGCGCGATTCGGCAAGCGTGTCGATCACATCCTTGGGGGTTCCCCAGGCCTGGTAGCCGACGAAATCGTGCACGACCTTGCTGGCGTTGGCGGCGACGGCGTCGGTGAAGGCCTTGTATCCCTCGTAGCCCTTGGTCTGTTCGAGGGTGCCACCAGCAAGATCGTAATGCTTCAGCACCTGATTGAAGTAGGCGCCGATATGGTCGTAGGCGAGCTCCTTGGCGCGCTCCCGGTCCTCATGGACGATGATGAACTGATCGAGCAGCGGCTGGGGCGTGGGTTCGTTCGGGCGGAAACGCTGCCAGGCGGCGCGATAGGCCGCGACGTCTTCCTCGATCTTCTTCCAGGCCTTGGTCGGCACGATGAGGAGACCCGCGCCCAGCTCGGCCATGATCGGCATCGATTCGGATGAGCCCCCCGCGCCGAAGGTTCGGTTCTTGAACGAGTAGATCGGAACCGGCCGGATGTCGCGGCGGGGGATGCGATAGAAGCCGGTCTTCGACTCGATGTAACCCGTCTCGATCGCTGACAACACCAGCGCGGCGCTCTCGTTGAAGCGGGCCCGCGATTCCTCCATCGGGATCCGCAGGCCGTCGAACTCGAAGGCACAGAGGCCGCGGCCGATTCCCAGAATCATCCGGCCATCGCTCAGATTGTCGAGAACCGAAATCTCCTCGGCGACGCGCAGCGGATCGTGCCACGGCAGCACGATCACCATCGTGCCGAGCTTAACGCGCCGGGTCCGGCCGGCCATGAAAGTCAGGAACTGCACCGGATTGGGGATCATCTCGTAGTCGGTGAAGTGATGTTCGGTCGACCACACGGAATCGAAGCCCAGCTGCTCGGCCAGATCGCAAAATTGGACCTCTTCCTTCCAGACATCGCGGTCCGCCCGCGTGCTGTTCGGATTCTGGAACGTCGTGGCGTAGCCGACCTGCATTGCGTCCTCCCGAACGGCGTCTGTTGTCACGATGATGAGACCGCGCCTTGTGTCCTGCAATGTCCTGGCCGCCCGCTCGCTGCGTGCGGTCGCTTAAATCACGGATGTGATAGCTGTCGGCGATCACCCTCGCGCTCCTTGCCGGCGCGTTGGCATGCAGGCTACGTCGACCAGCTCCTGAAACTGTTGGCGGCGTTCCTCAATCAATCTGCCCTCAATCAATCTGCAGGGAGTCCAAACTGACCGCGACATCCGATTGCCCGCCGTTCGGCGCTCTCAGCGACATCAGGATCATCGACCTGACCCAGATGTTGGCGGGACCATACGGCACGATGGTGTTGGCCGATCATGGCGCGCAGGTAACCAAGATCGAACCGCCCGAGGGCGACGTCACGCGCGGCGCCGGTCCGTTTCGCGACGGCGACAACGTCCGGGCGGTGGGCGGTTATTTCCAGAGCGTCGACCGCAACAAGCGCAGCATCTGCCTCGACCTCAAGAGCGCGGACGGCAAGCGGATCTTCAAGGAGCTCGTTCGCGACGCCGACGCGGTGACCGAGAACTTTCGCGCCGGCGTCATGGAACGACTCGGCCTCGGCTACGAAGTCTTGCGCGACATCAACCCGCGCCTGGTCTATGGCGCACTGCGCGGCTTTGGCGACCGCCGGACCGGCGCCTCGCCCTACCACGACTGGCCGGCCTACGACGTCGTGGCGCAAGCGATGGGCGGGCTGATGGCGATCACCGGACCGGACGCCGAGACACCGACCAAGGTCGGGCCGGGCATTGGCGACATCGTGCCCGGATTGATGCTGGGGTTCGGCGTGCTCGCGGCCGTGCACCATGCGCGTCGCACCGGGGTCGGGCAGTTCGTCGACGTCTCGATGGTCGATGCCGTCCTTGCCGTGTGCGAGCGCATGGTCTGGCAGCACTCCGTTCAAGGCCTCACGCCGGGACCCGAGGGCAACCATCACCCGTTTCTCTGCCCCTTCGGCATGTTCAGCGCCGCCGATGGTTACGTGACGATCGCCGCCCATCAGGATGAGTTCTTTGCCATCCTGTGCAAGGGAATCGACGCGCCGGGGTTGGCGAGCGATCCAAGATTCGCGACCCGTGTCGACCGAACCGACAATCGATACCACCTGATCGCCGACCTCAACCGGCATACCGGGCGCTTCAGCAAGGCCGAGTTGATCGAGCGGCTGGCGGGCCGGATCCCCTTCGGGCCGGTCATGAATATCTCGGAAATCATGGCCGACCCGCACTTCGTGGCGCGGCAGATGATCGTCGATGTCGAGCAGCCGGGCACCACGCCGATCCAGGTCGCGGGCGTCCCCATCAAGATGACGGTCACCCCCGGCGGCGTCCGCCGGCGCAGTCCTCTGCTTGGCGAAGACACCCGCGTCCGGCTGCGCGAGCTCGGCCTGTCGGATGAGGAAATCCAGACCCTGATCGATCGCCGCGTCGCGATCGCCGCCGACAAACTGGAGAGGCAGGAAACATGACAAGACGCCCGAAGCGCCTGCGCCGGTCGCAACTCTCGGTCCCCGGCAGCAGCGAGAAGATGCTGCGCGGCGGCGCGGCGTCGAATGCCGATCATGTGTTCTGCGATCTCGAGGACGCCGTCGCACCGAGCGCCAAGGTGGAGGCACGCGAGCGGATCGCCTGGGCGCTGAACACGCTCGATTGGGGAAAAAAGACGCGCTGCGTGCGCATCAACGACGTCACGACCGAGTGGTGCCACGGCGACATCATCACGGTGGTCGAGAAAGCCGGGGCCAACCTCGACACGATCATGCTGACCAAGCCCTACGTCGCCGCCGACGTGGTCTTCGTTGACCGCTTGCTCGGGCAGCTCGAGAAGAGGCTGAAGCTGGACCGGCGCATCGGCATCGAGGTGCTGATCGAGGAAGTCGAGGCCATGGAGAACGTCAAGGAGATCGCGCGCTGCAGCGATCGCCTGGAAGCCCTGATCTTCGGCATGGGCGACTATTCGGGATCGCAGGGCATCGATACAAGGGAGATCGGCGGCACCGGCTTCTATCCCGGCGACATCTTTCATTATGCGCGGTTCCGCATCACGACCGCGGCGCGCGCCGCGGGGCTCGATGCGGTCGACGGCCCCTACGCGAATTTCAGGAACGAGGAAGGCTACCGCGCCGAAGCCAAACACGCGCGGGCGCTGGGCATGGTCGGAAAATGGGCGATCCATCCCTCGCAGATCGCCCCGGCGCTCGATGTCTTTTCGCCGAGCACGGAGGACGTTGCCCGCGCCCGCAGGATGGAGGCGGCCTACAAGGCCGCCGAGGCACAAGGCCTGGGGGCCGTCCAGGTCGACGGCGTGATGATCGACGTCGCCGTCCTTCGCCTGGTTCGAAACACGCTCAACAAAGCGGATCTGATCGGCATGTAACCCGCGTCGCGTTGCGTAAATGACGACAAGAAGCGCATGACAGGGAGGATCAAAATGCGTGCACTCGGCCATTTGATAGTCGCTTGTTTGCTTTCGTTCACGCTCGTATCGGCTCCGGCGTCGGCACAAAAATCATACGGCCCGGGCGCCAGCGATACGGAAATCAAGCTTGGGCAGACCATGCCGTACAGTGGGCCGGCATCAGCCTACGGCATCGTCGGTCGTGCCCAGACCGCCTACTTCAAGATGGTCAACGAGCAAGGCGGCGTGAACGGCCGCAAGGTCCAGCTTATCTCCCTCGACGACGCCTATAGTCCGCCGAAGACGGTGGAGCGGGTGCGCCAGCTGGTCGAGGGCGACAATGTCCTGGCGATCTTCTCGCTGCTCGGTACGCCACCCAATATGGCCGTCGCGAAGTACCTCAACGCCAAGCAAGTGCCGCAGCTCCTGTCGTCGACCGGCACGCCGCTGCTCGACGATCCGAAGGCGCTGCCCTGGACGACGATTCTGTCGATGCCCTCGCGCATCGAAGCGAGGATCCTCGCGGCGTATCTGCTCAAGACCAAACCCAACGCCAAGGTCGGCATCTTCTATCAGAACGACGAGTACGGAAAAGGCTACCTGCGCTACTTCAAGGAAGCATTGGGCGACAAGGCAACGTCGATGATCGTCGGCGAGGCGAGCTACGAGTTCACCGATCCGACGGTGGATTCGCAGATCCTGAGCCTGAAAGGTTCCGGCGCAGATACGATCCTGAACGCCAGCACGCCCAAGTTTTCCGGCCAGGCCGTCCGCAAGATCGCCGAGATTGGCTGGAAGCCGTTGCACCTCATGATCTATTCGGCCTCCTCGGTGGAAAGCGCCATGAAGCCGGCCGGCGTCGAAAACGGCATCGGCATCATCACGACGCAATACTTCAAGATGCCCGACGATCCGAGCTGGAACGACGACAAAGCCATGGCGGAGTATTTCGCGTTCATGAAGAAGTGGATGCCGAACGAAGCGGCGAAGGATCCGACCGCCCTGATCGGCTACCTCATGGCGGGCGTCATGCACGATATCCTGATCCGGTGCGGCGACAATCTTACGCGCGAGAATGTGCTGAAACAGGCCACCGACTTCAGGGAAGCGGCGCTGCCGCTGCTGGTTCCCGGGGTGACGTATTCGACCACACCGGACGACCACACACCCTTCCGGCAGGCCAGACTGTACCGCTTTGACGGCACACGCTGGGTCGGCTTCGGCGATGTCATCACCGCCGATGTCGCCAGGTAAGGCAAAGGTCGATGTCGATCATGCTTCGAAGCTGTCTTCGGCTGTTCAGCGTGGCCTTGATCCTGTCGCTGTTCTCCGCCTCGGTGCGCGCCGAATATCCCGACCGGCCGATTCACCTCGTCGTTCCCTATCCACCCGGCGGTTTGGTCGACGCCATGGCGCGCACGATTCAGGAGCCTTTGTCGGCAATCCTGGGGCAGCCCGTGATCGTCGAGAACCGTACCGGCGCGGCGGGAGCGATCGCCACGCGCGCCGTGGCACAGTCGCCGCCGGATGGCTACACCTTGATCTTCGGCAACAACGGGCCGAGCGCCCTCGTGCCGCTGATTCAAAAAGATGCCGGTTACGATCCAATCGGTGACTTCACGCCAATCTCTCTGGTCGCGACGGCGCCCATGGTGCTGGTCGTTCATGCCAGCGTTTCGGCCACCGACCTGAAGGGCTTCATCGACTTCGCCCGCGGACTGCCGCAGGGCATCGAGTACGCGACGTCGGGCATTGGGTCGCTCGGCCATTTGACGACGGAGCTGTTCGCGCAGAAGGCCGGCCTCAAGCTCACGCACGTCCCCTACAAGGGCTCGGCGCCAGCGGTCATGGCGGTTCTCGGCGGCGAGGTAAGGATGTATCTGTCGACAACGAACGACGCTCTCGACGCCGGCATAAAGGCCGGCAAAGTCCATCTTCTGGGTGTCTCGACAGCCCGGTCCTCGCCGCTCGTTCCAAACGCCGGTCCGATCGCCAACGTCCTTGCCGACTTCGACGTCACGGTGTGGTTCGGGATACTCGCAGCGCGCGGCACGCCGGCACCGATTGTTGCACGGCTCAACGCTGCCCTGCACGAGGTGCTGGGAAAGGCCGATATCCAGCGGCGCTTCAATGGCTATGGTGCTTCAGCATCTGCCAGCTCGCCTGAAGAGCTGGGCAGGCTGATCGCACAAGAAGTGCCGAAGTGGCGCGCCACCATCGAGACGGCTGGCATAAAGTCGCAATGATCGATGGCGTTTATGGTGCGACCGGGCGCGTCTCTAGCGCCTTGTCTGCTGCCGGCGCAGGGCCGAACGCGCCGGCACCTGCAAGAGCTGCCAATCGATCGGGGCCATAGCCAAGCTCACGCAATATCGCAGCGGTATGTTGTCCCAGCGTCGGCGCCGCGCTCGGCGCGACAACGGGCGTGGCGTCGAGACGCAAGGGTGAGGCGATGTTGGGGACGCTCCCCAGCACGGGATGGGGGATGCGCGTCACCAGCTCGCGATCCTTCATCTCGGCCGACGCGAAAGCCTCGGGCAAGCTGCGGACGGCGCCGGCCGGAACCCCGGCGACGCGCAGTTTCCCCAGCCATCGCTCGCGTTGATCCGTCGCGAAAATCTCGTTGAGCCTGGCGAACAGGGCCTCGCGATGGCGCACGCGATCCCGGTTGGTCGCGAACGATGCTTGCGTGGCGAGTTCCGGCTGGCCGAGTACATCAACCGCCAAGCGTCGAAACAGGCGATCGTTGGCGCATGCCAGGTAAAGCGGGCCATCGGCCGCCTTGAAGACCCCCATGGGGGCCGTGTCGAAGCTGTTGTTGCCGAAGCGCCGGGGCGCGACATCAGTCAGCAGGTAGTTCATGGAATGAAACCCCAGCATGGTGACGGCGACATCGAACAGGGCGACCTCTATTCTCTGTCCCTTGCCCCCTCCCTGGCCCCGCCCCTGGCCCTGCTTTTCGCGCGCCGCCAATGCCGCGAGCACGGCGTTGCTCGCCATCATGCCCGTCGCCATGTCCATCACGGCCGGGCCGGTGCGCAGTGGCTCGCCGTCGGCATAGCCGTTGAGCGACATGAAGCCGCTTTCCGCTTGCACCATCGGATCGAAACCCGTGCGATCGGCCATCGGGCCTTGGCGACCGTAGGCCGAGACGGAGCAATAGATCAGCCGAGGATTGGCCGTCTTCAGGGCCTCGTAGCCAAGTCCAAACCGCTCCATGACGCCGGTCGAGAAATTCTCCACCAGGACATCGGCAGTCCCTATCAGGTCGCGCGCGACTTCCCGGCCGGCCGCGCTCGTCAGGTCGAGCGCAATGCTGCGTTTGTTGCGGTTGGCGTAGAGGAACGGACCGCTCTCTCCGAGGACTTGCGGGTGGAACGCCCGCATATTGTCGCCATTCGACGCGGCGTTCTCGATTTTCACGATGTCGGCGCCGAGGTCCGCGAGAATCAGCGTACAAAAAGGCCCGGCGATGAAATGGCTGAAGTCGATGACGCGCAGCCCTTGCAACGCCCCGGCAGCGTGCTGCCTGCCGGTTCGGCGCTCCGTTTGCCCTGATGCTTCGACGGTATCTTGCATGAGTATCTCCAAGCAGAGCGTTCGCGCCCCGTGCGCTGCGCGATCAAGGCAAAGACTGCCGTGCGATCCGGATAGTCGCTGGCGAGCTGGCGGCACGAGTCCGCCGAGTATCTCGTATTGGCCACCGACTTGTTGGCAGGAAAACTAAAATCACGCATATGATAAAGTGCACATAGAAGCAGCGCTCGGCGCCCATGGCTTCAACGGCGCGGATCTGATCCGCGCTGAAGCGAGTGACCTTTGGCAACGTCGGCGACCGCGCCACTCCTGGTCGATGCGCATCGCAGATTGTCCTTGCGCGCTCGCGCGGGAGGAGCGCGCGATGCAGACACCATCCGCTGATGAGAACAAAATGAGAATAAATAGCGTCGGAGTCGATCCGTGGGGATTGATCTCATACGGAGATGAGACGCTGTGTTTTGTGGTGGCGCCTGGAGACCATCGTGCGCGACCTCCTCGCCGGCGCAACAACCGCGCGCACTGAGCGTTCCTTCTGCACCCTGACCTGAAAGGAGGAACGACCATGCTGAAGAAGATTTCGATCATCGCGGCCGGCGTGCTGGCCCTTTCCGGCGGCATTGCCCTGGCCCAGAACAGCCCGTCCGGCTGGATGCCCAATGGTCCGAATGCGGCGCCCGGCGGCGCCGGCGGTGCCGCACCGATCGGCACCGTCGGCAGCCCGACCGCGAATGCCCAGGACACGCTGAACGGCGGCACGCGCTCGACCACCATCCTGTCGCAGACCAACAAGAACCAGAGCGCTGCCGGCATGCCGCGCAGCGATTACAACGCGCAGGCGCAGTTGCAGTACGGCGCGCAGGGCATGGCGCCCGGGCAGATGGACAATCCGCGCGCGGTCGCCATTACCGACGAGTATGGCAACCAGTACAACAGCCGCGGCGACCGCATCGGCCGCGGGCGGCCGATGCGCTAGCGAGGCGCGATCGTTGCGCGATCCCCCGTTGGCGACGACACGCGCCACGGGGGATCGCGCCTCTGATTGCGGTGCGGCGTCGACGAACTCGGCCCGCTGCTTGGGCGTATCGCGATGAAGGGCTGGGCCTGGCGGATCGTGGCGGCGCAGGCTTGCGCGATACAGGAGAGGGCGGTTTGGCATACCATGTGTCCATGGACACCACCCGCCTGAAGCATTTCATCGAGGCGTTCTGGGAAGACTCGATCCTGCCCTCCATCACCGAATACATCCGCATTCCCAACAAGTCGCCGGCCTACGATCCGCAGTGGGTCGAGCACGGCTACATGGAAGACGCTGTGACGCTGATGGAGGGCTGGGCGCGCCCGCAGCTCGAAGGACTTCCCGGCGCCACCTTGGAGGTGGTCCGCCTGCCCGGCCGCACACCGCTGCTGTTCATGGATGTGCCGGGCGACAGCAGCGACACCGTCCTGCTCTACGGCCATCTCGACAAGCAGCCCGAGATGAAGGGCTGGTCGGAGGGCCTGGGTCCCTGGCTGCCGGTGCGCAAGGACGACAAGCTCTATGGCCGCGGCGGCGCCGACGACGGCTATGCGATCTACGCCTGTCTCGCGGCACTGCGGGCGCTGCGGGAGCAGAAGGTACCGCGCGGCCGCTGCGTCATCATGATCGAGGCCTGCGAGGAGTCCGGCAGCTACGACCTGCCCTACTACGTCGACCATCTCCTCTCCCGCATCGGCAGCCCTTCCCTCGTAGTCTGCCTCGACTCGGGCTGCGGCGATTACGAGCGGCTGTGGCTCACCACCTCGCTGCGTGGAATCGCGGCGGGCACGCTCACGGTGCGCGTGCTGACCGAGGGGGTGCATTCGGGCGACGCGTCCGGCATCGTGCCCTCCTCCTTCCGCCTCCTGCGCGGGCTGCTGTCGCGCCTCGAGGACGAGGCCACGGGCGAGATCAAGCTGCCCGAGCTCTATGTCCAGATCCCGCCGCAGCGCATCGCCCAGGCAAAGGAGGCGGCGCGCGTGCTGGGCAACGAAGTCGACGGCAAATTCCCCTTTGCCGGGTCGACGCGGCCGATGCTCGACGACAAGGGCCAGCTGGTGCTCAACCGCACCTGGCGGCCGCAGCTCGCCGTGGTCGGCATGGACGGCTATCCCGCGCCGGGCGATGCCGGCAACGTGCTGCTGCCGTTCTCGACCGCCAAGCTCAGCCTGCGCACGCCGCCGACGCTCGACGGCGCGGCCGCGGTGCAGGCGATCAAGCAGGCGCTGGAGGCCGATCCGCCCTATGGCGCGGCGATCACGTTCGCGTCCGAAGGCGGACAGAGCGGCTGGCACGCGCCACCGCTGGCGCCGTGGCTCGAGACGGCGGTGGCGCAGGCCTCGGAGGAAGCGTTCGGCAGACCGGCAGCGTACATGGGCGAAGGCGGCACGATCCCCTTCATGGGCATGCTGGGCGAGAAGTTCCCCGACACCCAGTTCGTCATCACCGGCGTGCTGGGCCCGCACTCCAATGCGCATGGCCCCAATGAGTTCCTGCACATTCCTACGGCCGCGAGGGTCACGATGGCGGCGGCGCGCCTGATCGCGGCGCACTACGGGCGGGCGGATAGGTAGCGCGCCTTGAAGCTCGCTGGAGCGCGGACCTCCAGGTCCGCATCTTCTGTAGGGACGATGACATGAGCGGACCTGGAGGTCCGCGCTCCGGCAAGACATGAGTGCCAGACGCATCGTGATCTGCGGCGGCGGCGCGATCGGCGTCGCCATCGCCTACTTCCTCAGCCGACGCGGGGCGCGGCCCGTCGTGATCGAACGCCACGCCGTGGCCGGTGCGGCGTCGGGCAAGTCGGGCGGCTTTTTAGCGCTCGACTGGTGCCGCGACACCCCGCTCGATCGACTGGCACGGCGCAGCTTCGCGCTCCATGCCGAGCTCGCCGACGCGCTCGGCAATCCGTGGGGCTACCGGCGTCTGGCGACCTATGGCGGTTACGCCGTCGAGAACGACACAGGACGCGGCACTGGCCGGCGACCGTGGCTGTCCGCAAGGGTGGCGATCACGGGTCAGCTCGGCGCGCCGCAGACGACGGCGCTGGTTGAGCCGCGCGCCTTCACCACGGGCTTGATGCGCGCCGCTGAGGCGCAGGGCGCGGCGCTGCGGCACGGCACGATCGTGGACCTGGTGCGACGGCGGACCGACGCGATCAGCGGCGTGGTGCTCGAAAGCGGCGAGATGGTCGACGGCGACGCCGTGGTCATCGCCCTGGGACCGTGGTCGATCCTGGCGACGCGCTGGCTAACCCTGCCCGCAGTGTTCGGCTACAAGGGCAAC
>Ga0209648_10006265_pt1 | contig 10237 bp, 8 predicted proteins | sample GraSoi2013_115cm_FD_185830 | JGI IMG/M metagenome (GOLD analysis project Ga0209648, IMG submission 185830) | Grasslands soil microbial communities from the Angelo Coastal Reserve, California, USA - Sample 9_17_2013_115cm (SPAdes) (version 2) | ecosystem: Environmental > Terrestrial > Soil >...
GAAGATGACAATAGGGGAGTGCGGGAAGCCTACTCAGACGCAAATGTAAAGGCGAATGAATATCTCTACAGGCGTGTGGATATCGAAGATGTTGTAAGCGCGCATCTGTTGGCCGCAGAACATGCACCGTCGATCGGTTTTCGTAAATACATTATTAGCGCAACTACGCCATTCCGCCCCGACGATCTCGCGGATCTACGGGTTGACGCGCCCCGCGTGGTGCGCGAGCGCGTCCCAGATTATGAAGCCGAATATGAGCGGCGGCGCTGGAAAATGTTCCCCAGCATCGGACGGGTGTATGTCAACGAGCGTGCTCGAAACGAACTTGGTTGGCGGCCGCGATATGACTTCAACTACATCATCAGCCGCCTGCGAGCGGACGATGATCCGAGAAGTCCTCTCGCACGGTTGGTTGGATCGAAGGGATACCATGCCGAGCTATTCTCCGACGGACCGTATCCAGTGGAATAGATGACGGTATGAGTAATCAAACGGTCAGCCTAAACATTAGAAGCCATGATCAGATCACTGTAAATCAGCGATAGTCACGCAGCAGAAAGTTTCAGTTGAACTGAAACCAATTCAGATTACCCAAAGCTGAGGTTCCACTCGCCGGGGCCTTGAATACCACATACAAGTCATGAACACCGGTTGCGGAGCTTGCAGGCGCCGAGACTGTCGTCCAGGTCTGCCATCCAGACGTCGCCGGAATTGTTACCGATGCGATGGTTGTGCCGGAAGCACTGTCGAGATGAAATTCCAGCGTCCCTCCACAATGGCCAGTGCCACCACAAGCCAGGCGAGCACTGACTTGGCTGACACCCGTTCCGAAATCAACATTCTTGTACACTGCGTAATCGCCACCACTCGAAAAGCCAACGTCATAGCCGCCGTTGGTGTCAGAAGTGCTTTCAGTCTGCAAGCCGAAAGTTGTGTTGTCCCCGATAACATCGTTGCCCGCAGTGCTGTTGAAGCTCGAAGCCTGAATTTGCGAGGTCGCACTCACGGTGTAACTGCCCGACTGGTTGCCCATCCAGGTAAAAGTCGCGCCTGCAAGGGAAGGCAAAGCGTAAGTGAAGGATTGGCTTCCCCACTGCACTTGGAAGCTTTGTGTCGAACCCGAATCGTTGAAAACCACAAGCGCTTTGGACCCGCCCGGATTCAGGAACGCCGCACTCACTATTCCTGAGGCATTGCTGGAATATATGCGGGTTGCTCCGGGCAAGACGTACTTACTGAAGTGGCCCGTTGTGTAGTACTCGATGTCGTAGCTGACCGCCCCGGTCGAACTGTTCACGGTCACGATTGGAGTGCAAGTTCCGCAGCCGCCGGTATGCGGTCCCATGTTCTGGTCAAGCACGAGGCTCCATTTCACGTAAGATCGCGCCCAATTGCGCATCGTTTGCGTGATTTCTTCAAAGTCGGCCTTTACCTGGTCCGGGATCCAGGTGCCTCCGGAGTGCTCCGTCTCGTACGTTCCTTTCGTCGGGAAATAATTCTGAATTGTGCTCATCACTCCAGGCGTGCCGCCGTAGCCATGCCAGGCCGTTCCTGCGACTTGAGGCGACGCCTGAATGGTGGGATCGGAGAGTACGGACCGCGGATAACCTGGTTGGTCCCAATTGTGGTCATAGACCAGCACCTTGGTTGTCAGTTGGTTCGCTGTCAGGGCGGGCAGCACGTAATCGCGAAGCGCGGTGGTTTGGTCGGTCTGCCAGGATTGACCGCTGCAACTTGCTCCGGGAGAAGGCGGCATGCACATACCTGGATAGTTGGAAGGCAAATTCAGCGGTTCGTTCTGTAAGGAGATGTAATCCACGTTAATGCCTGCAGCCTGATAGGCGTTTAGATAATTCACAAAATAGTTGGCAAAGGGGGAGTACATGCTGGAAAGGAGACCACCTCCGATCATCGAGCCGGAGGTCTTCATCCACCCGGGCGGGCTCCAGGGACTCGCCATCAGTTTCATCTGCGGATTGAGCTGGCGTGCCTGCAGGATGATGGGAATGATATCGGTCTGATCGCGGGCGATGGAAAAATTCGCCAGCGTGATATCGGCCTGGCCATTATTGTCGTCGTAGGAATATATCGAACGAGCAATATCGGATGCTCCCATTGGAGTCCGCATGAAGCTCAGGCCAATGCCATTGCCGCTTCGCGTGAACAGATCGCTCATGACCATGTTCAACGAGGATTTAGGCGATGCAACCTGGTTGAGAAGATAAGCTGCTGAGTCGGTAAATGTAGCCCCGAAACCTTCGATGGGCTGATAGGTTTCGGCCTCGTCTATATAAACCACGTTGTTTCCGCCGCTTGCAGTGGTGAAACTAGTGCCCGGCTGCGCCTGCATCCTGAGCGACTGATTATCCGTGGTTAGAACAATGGAAACCGCAGAGCCGGCGACAGAGAGCTGCGTAGAGCCAGTCACACCGTTCTGGGTCGCATGGATCGTAGTTGTCCCCTCGTGCACACTTGTTACTAAGCCGGTTGCATTGACGGTTGCGACCCCCGCACTGGTGGAACTCCAAACCGCCGTAGCCGTGATGTCAGGCGTGCTGCCATCGCTATATGTCCCTGTAGCGGTGAGCTGCAGTTTGGAGCCGAAAACAACGCTCGGATTGGAAGGTGTAATGGCAATCGAGATGAGAGCGATCACTGTGAACGAAGTGGAGCCGGTGACCGCGTTGAAGGTGGCTGAGATCTTCGTAGTTCCAGACCCGGCGGCGGCAGCCAGCCCGGTGTTGGCGCCGATAGTTGCCACACCTGCATTACTGGAGCTCCAGGTGGCGGTGGTGGTCAGATCCTGCGTGCTGCTGTCAGAGAAAATTCCCATAGCCGTGAATTGCTGGGTTGCAGGCAAGATTACCGTGACGTTGGCGGGCGTGACTTGAATCGAGTCCAGCACCGAAGCGGTTACGTTCAGGGTGCTTGTTCCGGTCGTGCTGCCCAAGGTGGCACTGATCAAGGTGCTGCCCTGAGCTTTGGTGGCAGCAAGTCCCAGGCTGTTGATGGTAGCTCTTGTGTTTGTCCCCGAGCTCCAGGTGACCGCATCTGTGAGGTTGTGATGCGTGCCGTCACTGTAATTCCCGGTGGCGGTAAACTGGACCAACCTGCCCAGTGGAATCGAGGGGTTGGCGGGCGTGACAGTAATGGAATTCAGCGTCGCATTGCTCACCGTTAACTGCACCGAGACGCGCAGAACACCACTTACAGCGGTAATGGTGGTGGTTGTCCCTGGTGTGCTGCCGCCCGTTACTAATCCCGTGTGCAGACCGATCGTGGCCACACTCGGGTTCGAAGAAGACCAAGTGACAGCGTTCGTGACCACGCGTTCGCCGCCGGGCTTGCCCATGCCCTTGAAGAAAGTAAGCAGCGCAGCGTACTGCTGCGTCGCGGAAGGTGCGATGAGCTGGTCGGAGGGCGCAACGCGCAGTTGCCTTGGGCCTCCTTGCGCAGTCGCAAGGATCGATGTGTTTAGCATCAGAAATAGCAACAGCAACGACTTTGAATACCGCATGTCGCCCTCAGCTAAGAGTGGTTTCGGCAACTTTCAGGGGCAGGGCAGAAGCATTTGCCTCTTGCTCTTTTTACCTTGTGGGCCCCTCCCCAAACCTCGCAATAGAACAAGAAGTCTATATAAACAAGAAGTCTATATACAAGACAAACGTTTGTCTATGTTTTAGATCATTGACTGAGAAATCGACCGCTATATGCTCTGCAACCGAGTAGCTATGTATCTAAGGATGGCAGCCAGTCAGGCAATCACCTTGAGAGGAAGCTCACCAGGACTACAAAATGACCTTGCACCGGCCGTAACAACTGGGACATTTAAACACCCTGAACTGGATACCATCGAAAATGGGCAGATCTCTGGCGTATTCAACCAGTTGGTCCCCCCAAGAGTTAAGAGCCTTCTCGCCTCTTTACGTAAAGAGCTACTCAATCTAAGTTACTGCAAAATCTCTGCTTGCAGGTGAGCTGTACACGTCGGCGACTTTAACTGTGAATTCACTTGCCTGGCCTTTCCCACGCCATTAAATTGGCCGCCGATTCAGGCGTTTCAAACTCCGAGACGTTGTTGCAATATCCGAGACGTTATTTAAAAAGTCCGAGGCACCGTTTCAACGTCCGAGACGTTTTGAATCAAATTCGTCCAACGGAGGAATCCCGCTTATGTCTTTGTCGTGGTCTGTGTGTTGTAAATCTCTCCTACTGCTGGCAGCAATGACGCTTCCCTGCGTCGTGCATGCCCAAACCTCTGACGCAACCAGCAGTCCGGCTCCGGCGGCATCCGGAAGCTCAGTTACCTATTGTGCCGGCACCTGTAACGGCGTCCCAACTCATTGGAAACTGTTCGGCCTGGCGCATTTTGAGAGAAACTCACTGGTCCCGGGCGGCTACATGATCGACCAGATCGGTTTCGGCTCCACAAATTATGCGGTACTCACCTTCACCGTTCCCGTTGCTGGCACCTATGACATCTCGGCCGCTTTGGAGACCGAATATCCGCGCGTCCTTTATGTCTGGCTTGGCAGCGAAAGTGGTCCGCAGGCATCAGGCTCTCCCTTTTTGATTACTGGCCAGAGCTTTAAGATCCCGGTGGAATGGAAGATTGGCTCCATCGCCTTACCAGCCGGGACGAACAAGCTTGTGTTTGGCAATCCGACGACAAATACTCAAGGTGATCGCTGCCCTTACATAAGCGCTGTCACCATCACCGGACCCTTTTAACACATGTGCCAAGGCACGGGAGAGCGGGTCAACCGCTCTCCCGGCGGCATGTTTAAAGTGATCTTTCTCTCTCCCAACCGGATAAGAAGTCAACCGAGGGAATATAAAGTTTTAATCCGCTCGCTTGCAAGGGCCGAAGAACAGCGCTGAATCGGCTGCCTTCGAGACCTCGCGCATGATATTCTAAATACGATAGCTGCGTTCCCGCCTGGTCGGAATTTTCCCGCAGTTCCCTATAAAAAACATGATTTCAGTCAGTAATGTTTCTATGCGCTACGGCGCTAAAGTTCTGTTCGAAGAGGTCGGCACGGCGTTCACGCCGGGCAAGCGTTATGGCCTCACTGGCCCCAACGGCGCCGGCAAATCCACGTTCATGAAGATCCTGACCGGCGAGCTGGAGCCGCAAAAGGGCTCTGTGGTTCGCCCCAAGAAGTTCGGCACCTTGAGCCAGGACCAATTCGCATTTGACACCTTTCGCGTGATTGACGCGGTCGTTATGGGCAACAAGCGTCTGTGGGCCGCGCTCGAAGAGCGCGAGAAGATCTACGCCAAGGCGGAGATGACCGACGAAGACGGCATGCGGCTGGGAGAGTTGGAAGGCATCGTCGGCGAAGAGGATGGCTACTCCGCCGAAAGCGACGCTGCCATTCTGCTGCAAGGTTTGGATATTCCCGACGAGCTGCACGCAAGCAATATGGGCGAACTACAGGGCGGACAAAAAGTCCGCGTGCTGTTGGCGCAGGCGCTGTTCGGACATCCGCAAGCCCTGTTGCTCGACGAACCCACCAACCACCTCGATCTGGATTCGATCCACTGGTTGCAGAGCTTCCTGAATAATTATGACGGCGTGCTCATCGTGATCTCACATGACCGCCACTTTCTCAACAGCGTTTGCACGCACATTGCCGACATTGATTACGAGACCATCATTACCTACACCGGCGGCTATGACGATATGGTGATGGCCAAGACCCAGATACGCTCGCAAATCGAGTCGCAGAATGCGCAGCGCGAAAAGAAGATCGCGCAACTGAATGAATTCATCGCGCGCTTCTCGGCGGGCACGCGCTCCAGCCAGGTGCAGTCGCGGCGCAAAGAGGTCGAGCGCCTGCAAGTGACCGAGCTGGCGAGGTCGAATATCCAACGGCCATTTCTGAAATTCGAGCCCAAGCGGCCCTCCGGCAAACACATTCTGGAGCTGGAGGGGGTAACCAAATCCTACGGAGACAACCAGGTCATCACTGGTTTTACCGCGAGCGTGATTCGTGGAGAAAAAATCGCGTTGATGGGCCGCAACGGCACCGGCAAGACGACCCTGTTGAATGCTCTTCTGGCAAACTCGGGTACGGTCCCGCAAACCGAGCTGCGAACAACCAGCGGCTACGAAGGCGCATTCATTGATGGTGGAAAGGTAATCTGGGGACACGAGGCACTCGTCGGATACTTTGCCCAAGACCACAAAACCCTCATTGAAAAGAACATGTCTGTATTCGATTGGCTCTATCAATGGGACCCGTCAGCCTCGAACGAGGAAATTCGCGGACTGCTTGGTCAAATGCTGTTCGCGCGTGATGAGGGCAACAAGCGCACCGATAATCTCTCTGGCGGTGAGGCCGCGCGGCTGATCTTTTGTAAGCTTATGCTGCAAAAGCCTAACGTCCTGGTGCTGGATGAGCCCACTAACCACCTGGATCTGGAATCCATCAATGCTCTGAATATCGCGCTGCAGCGCTATCAGGGAACGATACTTTTAGTGACGCACGACCATGATGTGATTGACGAGGTCGCCAGCAGGATCTGGCACTTCGAGGACCGCAAAATTGAGGACTTCAAGGGCGCCTACGAGGAGTACCAGACGGTCCACGCGTAATCTTCTTCCGTCCCGCTGAGCGTGGAGTTGAACCGTATGAGAATTTGGTGCCGGGAAAGAGACTTGGACCCCCATGGCCCGAAGGCCGGCGGATTTCGAGTCCGCTGCGTCTGCCAGTCCGCCATCCCGGCCTGCGCAACTACTTAGCGGCCTTGATCTCGAGACCGGTGAAATAACCTTCGGTGCCTGGTCCGATCCAGAGGGCCACGCTGCCCGAGGAATCACCAAGTTTGAGATCATTCACAATCAGACAGGGCTGGCTGGTGCCGTTGACATACAGGCGGGCCTTCGTCCCTTCGACCGTGATGCGGTAGCGGGTCCAGACGCCCGGCTCAAGGTCCACGTAACTCTCATACTTTCCCGGTGCCTGCTGGCGGGCGTCCGCGAAGCTAAAATTTGGGTACGCGCTATACTGCGTGGAATGATTGCGGCGGAGTTGGTCATCGGCGCGGCCGTTGGTCGGACGCAGGTAGATGTACTCGAACTGGCCGTTCTGAAGACGGAAGGCGATTCCAATAAAGCCGCGCGCGCTGTCGAAGGCGCCAGCAGCGGGACTCCCCGCCAGTTCCACCTCGATCGCGCCATTGTGAAAGACGGCGTCTTTCACGGTCGCGTATGCTTCACCATTGGCCACTTGGCCATCTTCTGTGATCTTTACCGCCCGTTTGCCGAGGTAGTCGACGGACTCCAGTTTCACCTTGTGCGGAATCAACTGACCAACGGTTTGAGCGGACGCTAGTGACGCAAAGGCGACGAGAACCCAGAAGACCGGATTGCATGCTGACATGATCAATGGCTTTTTCATGATCCCTCCTATCCTTTCCTTGTGCTCTCACACGAGTATCAGACGGTCAACGCATGATTTCGTTTTGCTTTGCTTGGTGTGAGATTTACGCATAATCGGCGATATCCGATTCTTCAAGTAAGCGGCAGTTTGTGTTAACTTAAAACGAGGCCGGGATGGCGGAACTGGCAGACGCAGCGGACTCAAAATCCGCCGGCCTTCGGGCCATGGGGGTTCAAGTCCCTTTCCCGGCACCATCCTCATCTTTTTTACGGGTCTAGTGTAAAAACTTCTTCCCATAAAGAGAATTTATGTCCTCACTAGAAGTTCCAGCCTGCTAGGTTATTGAAAATACTGCACCAAAATGGTTATCCAATTGCATTACAGAACCACAAGCAGTGCAAATCACAATTGGAGGCCCTCAAATGCCGACCCAGGCAGGGGAACAAATTCGCAATTGGCACTCTGTAAATATCATCCAGCGACTCGAAGAGCTGGTAGAGGGTGTGTTAAATAAACATCGCTTCATATCTATTCCCACCTCTCCGCCGACGCTTCGTCTGGTGATGGAAGAGTTTCCGGAGTTGCAAGAGCTTCAAAAAGCCGCTGCTCACCTGTCAGTCATCCAAAAATTCCCGGTTCAGGAAATTCCCGAAGCGGCTTGATCTTCAACGTAACTGCCCTGCTACGTAGCTGCCCTGGTTCTGGTGCTGCCCCGATTCTGGTGCAATATTTACCAATTTTTAATCCCTTATTTACCTGTTTCTAACACCATTTCAGCCATCATTTAAGCGTCTAGGTGAGATTATGGCCATACTGGGGCTTGTGGCGGTTGCGTGCTCCTGTTGGCTCTGAATCTGCACTGATGCAGGTGCATGTTTCGGTTTGACCTTTTCTCGCCAAATTCCGAAGGCTAAGGCGACTGCGACTAAAATGCATGGCACAGAAACAAACTAATCCAAATGGGAATCGGCGCTTGTTGCCGTCTTATCAGACTGAAACCGCCTTTCAAGTGGCGGCCGTTTGTTACCGGCAAATTGATTCTGACATCGAGTTTTTATTGGTGCGAACCAATCGTGGCCGCTGGACCTTTCCCAAAGGCTGTATTGATCCCCAACTGGGAGCGCGAAAATCCGCCGAGCGCGAAGCTTGGGAAGAGGCGGGCGCACTGGGCCAGGTCGCAGAAAAGACCTTCCACACGTATCTTGGCTCCAAAAAGCAATTCTGCCGCGTGCCGGAAGAGTTCCAGGTGCACGCCTATTTGATGGAAGTGAGCTCCCTGGAAAGGCCCCAGCAGCCGTTCCGTGAACCCACTTGGTGTTCACCCCAGGATGCCCGCACGATGCTCGCTGAAGGACGCGAAGCGAAATACGGCCAGGAATTCAATGCTGCGATTGACCGCGCACTCGATGCCATCCAGCGCAAGTTGCGCAACGTGGCCGCACGGGCGCGCCGGGCAAACGGAAACGGAACCAGCAGCCTAGGAGAATTCGCATGAACCGGCGCGGCGGTGCGGCTTTCGCGCGCGGTAGAAGCGGCAGATGAGAGCAACTTCTTTCGATACCGTCATTATTTCCGACCTTCATCTGGGCTCGCGGCTCAGCCGGGCAGCCGGTGCAGTAGAAATGCTGCAAGAGCACACTTTCCGCCGGCTCATTCTTCTGGGAGATATCTTCTGCGATCTCAATTTTGCGCGTCTCAAAAAAGACCACTGGCGCTTTCTTTCTTATATCCGCAAACTTTCGAACCCCAAGCGCGACATTGAAGTGGTTTGGGTGGAAGGCAATCACGACCAGGGACTCTCTCATGTCATGTCACACCTGGTGGGCGTGCGCGTGTATCAGCAATATTTCTGGGACTTCGAGGGGAAACGCCACCTGGCCGTACATGGACATCAATTCGACCGCTTTGTTGTCAACAATGCTCTGCTGAGCAGGCTGGGCGCTTGGGCTTATCTGATGTTGCAAAGGCTGGATTCGCGCTCCGGTGAGTTCAGCCGCTTTCTCGACCGCATGAACAGCGCATGGTTGCGGCTCACACCCAAAGTCGCCTCGGGTGCGCTGGCCTATGCGAAACATCACCGGGTAGACTGCGTCTTTTGCGGGCATACCCATCAACCTTTACAGGCGGAGCAGGAGGGCACCCGATACTACAATACGGGTTGCTGGACCAGCTCCTGCCCTACTTACATCACGATTGGCGAGGAGGGCGTACAAATCCATGAATACCAGTCAAGAATTGACGATCGTAATCCCAGCCAAGAACGAATCCGCATTGCTTCCCCGGCTGCTTGAATCTATAGCACAGCAGGATTGCCCCGGCATCCGGGAGACCGTCGTCTATGTCGCCGATGCGCAATCCACCGATGGCACGCCCGATCTGGCCCTCGGATTTCGTGACCGGATTGATGTCCGCGTAATCCCCGGTGGCTTGCCTTCCGCTGGACGCAACGCCGGAGCCCGTCTGGCCACCACGCCTTACGTGCTGTTTCTTGACGCTGATATGGAGCTGGCCGATACCACGCTGGTTCGCCGCACCCTCGAGCTGGTGCAACGAAAGAACCTGCATTGTGTTACCACAAACATCTGGTGCCGCGACGGCCGCTTCATGGACAAGACTCTCTATTTCGGCAACAACGTTGTGCAGCAGTTCTCGCGCCTGCTGAAACCGTTCAGCACGGGAATGTTCATGCTCTTCGACCGCAAACGTTTTGAGGAGTTGGGAGGTTTTCACGAGCTGGCCCTCTACGCCGAAGACTATCTGTTGAGCAAAAAGGTAGCCTGTAGAAAATTCGGCATCGTTCGTGGAAAAGCGCTCACCACCAACCGCCGCTTCATGAAGATGGGGCACAT
>Ga0209648_10006267_pt1 | contig 10233 bp, 7 predicted proteins | sample GraSoi2013_115cm_FD_185830 | JGI IMG/M metagenome (GOLD analysis project Ga0209648, IMG submission 185830) | Grasslands soil microbial communities from the Angelo Coastal Reserve, California, USA - Sample 9_17_2013_115cm (SPAdes) (version 2) | ecosystem: Environmental > Terrestrial > Soil >...
CATGACGGTAAGAAGGGCGCCGGCGATTTCGCGGCGTGGATGGCGCGAACGCGGCAGGAAGTGCTCAACGAGCAGCGCGACCACGAAGAGGAGGGCAAGAACGATCCGGCTGACCCACCAGGAAACCGGCGCCCAGCGTATATGTACCGGGGCCTCCTGCTGAAACTGAAAAAAGAGCAGGCTGGACGCGGTGAGGATGGTGCCGGAGAGAAGGAATCCTGCGCCGAGGATCAGGGAGATGCGGTCTTGCGTGCCCTGGAAGCGGACCAGCGTGACGGCGGCGAACACAAAAGCCAGCAAACCGGTGGTGACTTGCAGATAGCCCTGTAAAACGGGATCCGGCTCAAGGGGGACAATGCGGAGCCACATGGCGAAGAATAGAAGGACGATAAATCCGGAGATACTCGCCAGGATGGGAGCTAAGCGGCTGCGGCTGTTAATCAGGGCGGACTCGGCCATAGTTTGTTGTTTCGTCTATCTTCCACTCCGGGCCAGGTCCCTTATCTAATTAGACTCTAATTTGGTTGCCAACGTTGCGCCAGAAAGAGGCGGCATTTTCACTAAGAGATAACCGCTGTGGGAATTCGCCTGTCCGTTCGTACAGCTGGCCGAAGGTACAGGTGATTCGGCGAAATTAGGGGCTGCTAATTTTTTTGTGGGTGCTGAGAATCGAAAATTTCGCGGACGCGGGCGAGGGTGTCGATTTCAGCGACGGGCTTGTCTGGGCGGAGGCGGACGATGCGCGGGAAGCGCAGGGCGAAGCCGCTGTCGTGGCGGTCGGAGCGCTGAATATTGTTGAAGGCGACCTCGAGGACGATGGTGGGTTCGACGTCGCGCTGGAAGCCGCGGTCTTCGGTGGTGTGCTCGAGAAAATATTGAGTGAGTTCACGGATCTCGACATCCGTGAGGCCGGAGTAGGCTTTGCCAATGTTGACGAGACGACCGTCGTCTCGCACGGCGAAGGTGTAATCGGAGAGCAGACCGCGGCGCTTGCCGTGGCCGTATTCGGCGATGGTGACGACGACGTCGAGGGTGGCGAGCGGGCGCTTGAGCTTCATCCAGAATTGGCCGCGGCGGCCGGGAACGTAGGGAGACTCGGGGGCTTTGGCGAGGAGGCCTTCGTTGCCGGTGTTGAGGGCGAGGAGGAAACGATTTTCGATTTCTTCGACCGTGCGGCAAAGCTCGGCGCGAGTGAACTGGAGGGCGGGCTGCTCGACTTTGGCTAGAAGACGTTCGAGGAGGAGGCGGCGCTCGGCGAGTGGTGTGTCGAGTAGGGTGCGGCCGTCGAGAAGGAGGAGATCGAAGGCGACGAAGCTGACGGGGACTTGCGCGCTGGTGAAGAGGTCGATTTGCTTGCGGCCCAGGCGCTGCTGAAGTTCGGTGAATGGGATGGCGCGGCCATCGCGGAAGCCGATTATTTCGCCATCGAGGATGAAATCGCCGGTGATGTTGCGGATGGGCTCGAGGAGATCGGGGAATTCGGTGACGCGATCGAGGGTACGGGAATAGATTTCGATTTGCGAATCGCGCTTGTGGACCTGGGCGCGGATGCCGTCAAACTTGTCTTCCACGAGGGCGCCGTTGGGGAAGGCGGCGACGAGGTCGGCGGGAGTCTCCGCGGGACTGGCGAGCATGACGGAGATGGGGCGGAAGAGCTGGAGCGGGACGGAAGAGAGTTGGTTGGCGACGGCGAGGCGGAGGACGTCGGTGACGTCACCGAGGAGCATGTTGGCGCGCTGGACGGCGGGGAGAGTTTGGTCGAAGGCTTTGGCTATGGCCTCTTCGACGAGGCTTTCTTTCAGGCCGATGCGCAGTTCGCTGGTGGCGATTTTGATGAAGTACTTGGCTTCGAGGGCGGAGAGGCGCTGGAGGGTGTGCTCGAGGAGAGCTTGTTTGGCGGCCGGGCCTCGCTGTTGTGCCAGGGAGGCGTAGACCTCGGCGATTTGCTGAAGGCTGAGAGACGCGCGCACAGAATGGTGGCGCAGGATTTCTTCGGCGCCTGCACCGAGATCGCCATGACGGCGGAGGATCGGAGCGATCTCGGTGGGATTCTTTTCTGCAAGGTTGGCGACCGCGCGCAGGAGAATCGAGAAGCCAATTGAGAGGACGCGCTCTTCGCGGCGCGGGAAAACTCGGCCGCAAAGGTAAAGCGCAGCGAGGGCGGACTCGTCGACCGATGTGGCGCGGAGATAGTCGGCCACCAAGCTGACTTTTTCGTTCTTTTTGGTGGTCGCTGCGATGGATTCGCAGAGTTGGGCGAAGCGGAGCATGGCGAGGAATGAGTATGGCACGGAGGAGCAAAACGGATTGCGCGGACCGAAATTTGGGCTTGCCTGAGGGAGAGGATTCCCACAGAATGACCGCGCTTGAAACGATTCAATACTCGCGTAACTTTTATCTTGAAGCGTATCTTGAAGGGACAAGTGCTTGGGCACTGAGGCGACAACGGTAACCGCGGCGGCGCCGAGATTGCGGCGGGCGCTTACGCTGTGGGATTTGATTTTGTACGGGATGATCGTGCTGCAGCCGGTTGCGCCGATGTCCGCGTTCGGAGCGTTGAGCGATCGCGGGCGGGGCCACGTGGTTACGGCAATCCTGATCGCCATGGTGGCTATGCTTTTTACGGCTATCAGTTATGGACGCATGGCGCGAGCTTACCCGAGCGCGGGATCGGCGTTCACTTATGTTGCGCAGGAGATCCATCCGTCGATTGGGTATGTAACGGGCTGGAGCATGGTGATGGATTACATTGTGAATCCATTGGTGTGCGTGATCTGGTGCGCGGGACAGGCGCACGAGTTTGCTCCGGCGATTTCGGATTGGGGATGGAAAATTATTTTTGCGGTGGCGTTTACGCTGCTGAACCTTCGAGGGATCAAAACTTCAGCGCGGGTGAATGCGGGGCTGACGGCGGGGATGAGCGCGGTGGTGGTGGTAATTTTCGTGACGGCGATTCGCTACATCTTTGGTCATCCGCACAGTGATGCGCACTTTTTTACGAGGCCCTTCTACGATCCACAAACCTTCACGTGGGGAAACCTATTCGGCTGCACTTCCATTGCGGTGCTGTCGTATATCGGATTCGACGGGATCTCGACGCTTTCCGAGGAGGCCGAAAATCCGCGGCGCAATATTTTGCTGGCGACGGTTCTCACTTGCGTGGTGATCGGGTTTCTCTCGGCCGCCGAAGTTTATGTGGCGCAACTTGTGTGGCCTGCGACGGAGCCGTTTCCGAATGCGGACACGGCGTATGTTTGGGCGGCGGCTCGGACATGGGCACCCCTGTTTACCATTGTCGGAGCGACGCTGGTGGTTGCCAATTTTGGATCGGGCATGGGAGCGCACATTGGGGCGGCGCGCCTGCTCTACGGGATGGGCCGAAGTAATGCGCTGCCCAGTTCGTTTTTTGGCGCGATCGATCCAAAGCACCAAGTCCCGAGGAATAATGTGATTTTCGTGGGCGCGCTGGCGCTGATTGGGTCCTTCTTTCTTACTTTCGGACGAGGAATCGAGCTCCTAAATTTTGGGGCGCTGATCGCGTTTATGGGCGTGAATGCCGCGGCCTTTGTTCGCTATTTCTTACACGCGGAAGAGAAAAAAGCTTGGAATTTTATTCCGCCGGTACTTGGTTTCGTTATTTGCCTGGCTTTGTGGCTCAGTCTTAGCCGTCCGGCGCAGATCGTTGGAAGCATCTGGATGATCGCCGGGATTGTCTTCGGTATTTGGAAGACGCGCTGGTTCCGGGAGCCGCTGTCGTTTGAAGTGCCTGCGGAATAGGTTTTGGGCGGCTAAAGCCGCGGGGACGCGTCCTTCGTTCCTCAGGATAAACTAAAGCGCGCCCCTACAACTTCTGTGCCGGCGCTGACGTTGCAATGTGAGTGTATAAGGCGGGATGATGTGGGCCGCCAAGGAGCCTTCCTGGTGAAGCGGCCTCGCGAGAAAAACGAAGCAGTCACGATGAGAGATGTGGCGATGCAGAGCGGATTTTCGCCTGCGACTGTCTCGATTGTGCTGAACAATGCCCCGCTGGCGAGGTATATCGCGCCGGCCACCAAGAAACGCATCGAAGAAACCGCCAAGAAACTTGGCTACCGGCCTAACGTGATGGCGCGGTTTCTGCGGAGCAAGCGCAGCCACAGTATGGGCGTGTTGTTCTTCGATATCACCGACCCGTTTTGTACGCTGATTATGCGCGGTGTGGAAAACGCGCTGTATCAAGCTTCTTACCTGGCGATTTTTGCGGACGCGCACAACCAGCGGAACCGCTTCGAACGGTATTTGGAACTGCTGCTGGAGCGGCACGTGGAAGGATTGATCGTGGTGGCCAACTGGCTATTCGTCGATATTCACGTGCTCGCCGATCTGAGCAAGAGAAATATTCCTTCCGCTACGATCGGGTGGGAGTTGCAGGGAGACAACATCAGCTCGGTGATGGTGGACAACGAGACTGGCGCACGGCTGGCGCTGGAGCATCTGTACCAGCTTGGCCATCGCAAAATCGCGTTTATCCGCGGGCCTAAGATGTTGATCGACAGCGCGCCACGATGGCGTGGGATACAAAAATTCGCGCAAGGCGCGGGTTTGGCAATCGATTCCGGGCTGGTATTGCAATTGCCGGATTCGCTCGATCCCAATTCCAGTTTTGAGAGCGGCTACCGCTACACAGAAGAATTGCTGGAGCAGAAGAAGAAATTCACGGCAGTGATGGCTTTTGATGATCTTACCGCGTTGGGAGCGATCCGCGCGCTGACAAAGGCTGGAGTCAAAGTGCCGGAGCAGTGCTCGGTGACGGGATTTGACGACGTGGCACTCTCGGCACTGGCGGCGCCTTCGCTGACCACCGTGCGTCAACCGATGGAAGCGATGGGCGGGCTGGCGGTGAACATCGTGATGGAAGGGATTAATGCGGCGTTGGAAAAGCGTGAGTGGAACGTCGTGAATCAAAAAATGAATCCCGAATTGGTAATTCGGGATTCAACTCGGGCGGTTTCGCTGGCGGGGGCGGATGATTGAGTGGGTCACTTGTTGTTGGGCTCTGTCCACGCACAGCTTGGAAAAACTCTGCTGAGATCCTTTGGGCATCCCCGGTCGAACCTACCGGAGATGCCTCCTGGATGACACGCATAAGCTGCGACACGTTTCGATGGCCGAAATCGGCGTTACTGTGACGGCGGCAGGAAAACTTCCGACGGCGTGAGAAACTCCACGTTTGGAATTTCGGTTGTGACGTGTATGCGCTCGAACTTGCCCTTCTTCCCGCCACTCCTACCCGCAAACGACAGCAAATATTGATTGTTCAGGTGTTGCAGTAATTCATCAAAGTACGGCTTGAGCGTCACCGGGCGGTCGAATGACAAATAGTAGGATTCGGCGCCAGTTTCTTCCGAGAGCTTGCTGAGATTTGCTTGCGCGTTGAAGACGCGGAAGTATCCGCGACTGACATGGCCGGCGCCAGGGTAGTAGATCGTCCAAATGTTGACGTTTTCCTTTTGCGCGCGCTCGATTGTGGAATCCAGATCGGGATCCAGAGGCTCAAAACCGCCGCGGAAATAATCGATTCCGGACGAAATCAGGAGGATCGAGGAGCGATGATCGCCCGCGGAAGACGGCCAACGCTTGAGCCAGTCTTGCACGGCAAGATACGGGCTGGAGAAAGCGCCCCCGTTGCCTATCGGAATACGCAGAGCCTTTGCGGCTAGAGCGTGATCTTGGGTGAAATCCTGAACGACCATGGCAGCGCCATTGCGGCCGTAGGCCACGGCGACCAAGGTATTTTCCGGTTGCTCGGCGATAAACGCCTTAAGGTCGTTCCACTGGCTGGCCGCCTCTGCGTCGAGCGAGTCGTCAATCAGGATGGCCAGGTACAAAGGTCCGTCATGGCGCCAATCCGCAACTTGGACGCGTTCCTTGCCTTCAAAGACCTGCACGTCCTCCTTTTTGATAGGAGGCGGGGAGCCTTTCTTAGCGACAGCGGTGACGGTGAGGGTGACAGCATCCGCGGCGCGAACGGGTATGGAGGTGAACGAAGCGAACGTTAGGGCGAAAGCAGCCAGCAGCAGCCGCGGTCTGGGCCGAATGTTGACCTTCATCGAAATCTCCTTTTACACTCTCAATTAACTGACGAACACAAATTCACTTAATTAGATGCGGAAACATTAAAAATCGCATAGCATCGGGCACTCAAGCTGCCTGAGGGCCGGGATTGCATAGATAAGTCCCTTGTAATGCGCAGCATGGCGGCGGAAGGTCTTGCTGCGCTAGTGTCGGCATTTTACATTTTTTGGGCGCGAGCTACATGGAGAGTACTGCCTAAGTGAAGAGTTATATCGGTGCGATCGATCAGGGCACGACCAGCACGCGTTTCATGGTCTTTGACAAAGAGGCGCGCGTCGTGGCCATGGCGCAGAAAGAGCATGAACAAATTTTCCCGGCCCCGGGCTGGGTAGAGCATAACGCAGAAGAGATTCTGCGCTGCACTCACGAGGTCATCGGGGCGGCGCTGCAGCAGCGCGGCTTGCAGCCGACCGACTTGGCTGCCATCGGGATCACCAACCAGCGCGAGACGACCGTGGTTTGGGAGCGTAAGACGGGCCGCCCGGTGACAAACGCCATCGTTTGGCAGGACACGCGGGTCGCGGACGAGGTAGCGCGCTTTGCCAAGACCGGGGGGCAAGACCGGTTTCGGGCGCAAAGCGGCTTGCCGCTCAGCACGTATTTCAGCGGCTTGAAGCTGCGTTGGATTCTCGAGAATGTCGCAGGTGCCAGGGAAAAAGCTGCCGGCGGCGAGTTGCTGTTCGGGAATATCGACACCTTCCTGGCATGGAACCTGACCGGGGGGCCGCGAAACGGCGCGCACGTTACCGACGTGACCAATGCCAGCCGCACGCAGTTGATGAACCTCAGGACACTCGATTGGGATGATGAGCTGCTTTCGGCGTTCGAGATTCCCCGCGCGATGCTGCCCGAGGTGCGTTCGAGCAGCGAAGTGTATGGTGTGGCGAGATTGCCCGCGATATCCGGGGTATCGATCGCAGGAATCCTGGGAGACCAGCAAGCCGCGCTCGTAGGGCAGGCATGTTTTCAACCCGGCGAGGTTAAGAACACGTATGGCACGGGCTGCTTCCTGCTGATGAACACGGGCGAACGCATCGTCTCGTCGAGCTGCGGACTGCTGACCACGGTAGCGTACAAGCTTGGCAAACAAACCGCTTGTTACGCGCTGGAAGGCAGCGTGGCGATTACCGGCGCGCTGGTGCAGTGGCTGCGGGACAACCTCGGGATGATTGCGAAGAGTTCCGACGTCGAGACTCTGGCGCGAACAGTGGAAGACAACGGCGGTGTCTATTTTGTGCCGGCGTTTTCGGGACTGTATGCGCCATATTGGAAAGAGAGCGCCCGCGGCGTGATAGCGGGGCTTACGCGATACGCCAACAAAGGCCACCTGGCGCGCGCGGTGCTGGAAGCTACGGCGTTTCAGACGCGCGAACTGGTGGAAGCCATGGAAAAGGATGCGCATATTTCGCTGGCTTCGCTGCGCGTGGACGGCGGAATGGTAGCCAACGAGCTCTTAATGCAATTTCAGGCGGACATTCTCAACCGCGAAGTAGTGCGCCCCGTAATTCAGGAGACGACCGCGCTGGGTGCCGCCTACGCCGCGGGGTTGGCTGTGGATTTCTTTCCGGGACTCGACCAGTTACGCGCGAATTGGGCCATGGACCGTAAATGGACGCCAAACCTGGAAGAGCAGCGGCGCGAACGGTTGTACCGGCAATGGAAGAAAGCGGTGTCGCGCTCGTTTGACTGGACGGATGCATGATCATGCCCGAGAGAGGAAACAACGGATGACATCGCCATTCCTGGGGGAATTCCTGGGCACGATGATATTGATATTGTTGGGAGATGGGGTAGTGGCGGGGGTGCTGTTGAAGCGGTCGAAGGGCGAAGGCGGCGGGTGGATGGTCATCACAGCGGGATGGGCGTTCGCGGTGATGGCGGGCGTATTCACCGCCGTGGCTTGCGGCAGCAGCGACGCGCACTTGAATCCGGCGGTGACCCTGGGCTTCGCAGTGCGTGCTGGCTCGTATGGGAAATGCCTACCATACATTACGGCGCAGATGCTTGGCGCGATAGCCGGCGCCGCGTTGGTTTGGGTGCATTACTTGCCGCACTGGAAAGAAACGCCGGACGCGGCTGCCAAGCTGGCGTGTTTTTGCACGTCGCCCGCGATCAGGAGGGTTGCGGCTAACCTGGTCAGCGAAATCATAGCGACGGCGGCGCTGGTATTCGTTGTGGGAGCGATTTTTTCCAAGGCTATTGCGACTAGCGGACCGGGAGCGCTAGGGCCGTACCTGGTCGGGAGCCTGGTTTGGGGAATCGGGCTCTCTTTGGGTGGCACCACCGGCTACGCGATTAACCCGGCTCGCGACTTGGGCCCGCGCGTGGCACACGCCCTGCTGCCGGTGGCGGGTAAAGGCGGCTCGGATTGGAGCTATGCCCCGATACCGGTGATCGGGCCACTTGCAGGGGGCGCTCTTGCGGGTTGGCTACTTCGCTTTCTGACTGTGTCCTAGCGGGATTTTGGCCCAAAATCAGGTTTTAACTTGTCCTAGGTGTCAACTTCTCTACAGGAAATCCCGTATGGACTCTCGGGTTGACCCGAACCTACCCTACATCGTACTGTCTTCCCATCAGGGAATTGGACGTAACTGCAAGAATAGATGAGGTTTAGTAAATCGGACCGGGTTAGTCTGGCCCCCATTAACGACCGTATTTCGTCGAAGGGACCCAATAGCATGAGAGCTGAAACAGGTACCAAGACCGTAGACACAACCGAGCTGCTGAACGCGCTGGTTGCATTTAAGAACGGCGACTTTTCCGTGCGCTTGCCGACTGATCGCACCGGCGTCGGCGGAAAAGTGTATGACGCGCTGAATGAAATTTTTGGGCAGAACGAACAGATGGCGCAAGAGTTCGCGCGCATCAGCAATGCCGTCGGCAAAGAAGGCAAGATTACACAGCGCGCGGGAAGGATCGCGAAGGGAGGTTATGCCGCTTGCGTGGAGTCAGTGAACAGCTTGATCAGCGATCTCGTGCAGCCGTCCACCGAGGTTGCGCGCGTTATCGGCGCGGTGGCCAAGGGCGACTTGACGCAGAAGATGGCGTTGGAAGTGGAAGGGCGCTCGCTGAAGGGCGAGTTCCTGCATACCGCGCGCGTCGTCAACACGATGGTGGATCAGCTCAATTCGTTCGCGTCGGAAGTAACGCGCGTGGCAAAGGAAGTCGGGACGGAAGGCAAGCTTGGCGGCCAGGCGGAAGTGCTGGGAGTCGCGGGAACCTGGAAGGATTTGACCGATTCCGTGAACTACATGGCCAGCAACCTGACCAACCAGGTGCGCAACATCGCGGGCGTGACGACGGCGGTGGCCAAGGGCGACTTGACCACGAAGATTACCGTGGATGCGCGCGGTGAAATTCTGGAATTGAAGAACACCATTAACACGATGGTGGACCAGCTTTCGTCGTTCGCTTCGGAAGTAACGCGCGTGGCGCGCGAAGTCGGCACGGAAGGCGAACTTGGCGGCCAGGCGGATGTAAAGGGCGTCGGCGGCGTGTGGAAGGACCTGACGGATTCCGTGAACTCGATGGCCGGGAACTTGACGGCGCAGGTGCGCAACATTGCGGAAGTGACGACGGCAGTGGCGAATGGCGACTTGAGCCGCAAGATTACGGTGGATGTGCGCGGCGAGATCCTTGAGCTCAAGAACACCATCAACGTCATGGTGGACCAGCTGAACGCGTTCGCTGGCGAAGTTACGCGAGTAGCACGCGAAGTGGGAACGGAAGGGAAACTTGGCGGTCAGGCGGAAGTGAAGGGTGTTGGCGGCGTGTGGAAGGACCTCACCGAGTCGGTGAATTCCATGGCCGGGAACTTGACCGCGCAGGTGAGAAACATTGCGGAAGTGACGACCGCGGTGGCGAACGGCGACTTGAGCCGCAAGATCACTGTGGATGTGCGTGGCGAAATTCTGGAGTTGAAGAACACCATTAACGTCATGGTGGACCAACTGAACGCGTTCGCGGGCGAAGTGACGCGCGTGGCACGCGAAGTCGGCACGGAAGGGAAGCTTGGCGGCCAGGCGGAAGTGAAGGGCGTTGGCGGCGTGTGGAGAGACTTGACTGAGTCGGTGAACTCCATGGCCGGGAACTTGACGGCGCAGGTGAGAAATATCGCGG
>Ga0209648_10006269_pt1 | contig 10232 bp, 11 predicted proteins | sample GraSoi2013_115cm_FD_185830 | JGI IMG/M metagenome (GOLD analysis project Ga0209648, IMG submission 185830) | Grasslands soil microbial communities from the Angelo Coastal Reserve, California, USA - Sample 9_17_2013_115cm (SPAdes) (version 2) | ecosystem: Environmental > Terrestrial > Soil >...
ATCCACCATGCGGAGATGCATCAGTCCGGCATCGGCGGGATGCGAATGGGCATCGATGAATCCTGGCAGCACGGTCTTTCCGGCGAGATCGATTTTTCGAACGCCGGGTGCCGCGAGATTCAGGACGTCTGCGTTTTCTCCAACGGCAAAGAACTGGCCGCGCGCAATGGCCACGGCTTCTGCAACCGGTTCCGTAGGATTCATGGTCACGATGCGGCCGTTATGGAGGATGAGGTCCGGTTTTTCCTGCTCGAGCGGGAAAAGCGAGAAGGCGGCAAGCGTGCCGAGAAATTCGCGGCGGGTCGTCCCGTTGGTCATAGCGCCTCGTTAGGTCTGGCTGAAAGAATGAAGCGGATGCTACGCTGCTGCAGTGGTGAACGTCAACGCCGTGGATGATTTATGCCAAAGCAAGAGCGAGCACCCAGGGGAGTTAGAGAACGGTGACGCCGGGCAATCCCGTGAAATGCGCGTCCGAAGTGATTAGCCGTGCTCGGTGGCCTCGCGCTGTCGCGTAAATGATTGCGTCGGCCATCGGCAGTTTGTAGTCAATGCTCAGCGAGGCAGCAGACAGAGCGATTGTATCCGTCAGGTCCACCACTGTCCGTCGCAGCGCTTCCGACAGAAATACATCCGCGTCGGACTTGCCTGCTCTAAGAAGCATGACCTTCAGAACTTCGTAAAGAACGATTGTTGGCACCAGCACCTGAACGTCACTTTGCAAGACCGCGCCGAACTCATCGGCTTTCTCATCGCCCGTGATGTATTCCAGCCAGCCTGAGGAATCAACCACCACCAGTTCAGAAGCGGTCATTTCGATCCCGGTAGTCGTCCTTCCATTTCATGCCCTTGGCGATCCCACGAAGGTCTTTGATGGATCGCTGCCGACTGAAGTGGATGCCTCCGCCCAACACGTAAACAATGAGTTCCTGACCAGGCAGGAGCTGGAGCTCTTCGCGAACCTTCTTAGGAATGACGACCTGAAATTTGGGGGAAACCTTGACTCGTTCCATTTCTAACATCTCCCACAAAGATTGTATCGATAGATGGAGGGTATGTCAAAGGCGCTATCGATAGTGAAATCGTATGAAGTACTCTGAAAGGATCATATAAATCTTTCTAATTCAGCGAGTTTGCGGCGTTCTTCAGCCACGGTGAATCAGGGTTCAGCTTCAAAGCATGGTTGATGGCATCCTGAGCTTTGGCTTTGTCGCCCTGTTTTTTGTAGGCTCTGGCTAGCCATACCCAGGTTTCGTCTTGCGGAGGATCGATGGCCAAGGACTTTTGCAAGCTTTCGATGGCTTTGGCGACGTCTCCCCCGAACATCTTCGGAGTCATCAGGTATTGACGGCCAGAGCTAGCCCACACGCGCGGATTTTTGTCATCGAGGGCCATGGCCTTGGCATTTTCCTCTTTGACTTTCGGGCCGAATTTTGGCCCCGCGAACATCGGGTTCCCCAGTGAAATTTTTCTGCCGTAAAGGTCGGCCAGCAGGCTGTGCGCGTCTGCGGACTTATCATTCAGTTGGATGGAGTGCTGAGCGGCGTCAATGGCTTTATCCACGGTTGCCGCAGCTGCCTTTTTGTCTTTGCGCATCTCATAAACGTCCGCGAGATACTCCTGAACTCTGGCCAAATCAAGATAGAGACCCGCGTTGTTTGTGTGCTGAGAGAGCTTTTGCTCGACTTGCGTCTTCACGGATTGCAGTTGTTTCTCGTCGTGGCTTTTCCTGGCGGCTTCAAGAGCGGCAGCGAGAGGATCGTCCGCTGCCGAAACAAGACCAGACGCGGCAAGAGCAACGAAGAATGGAGCCGCATACGCAACTGCGAGAAAGAAGAGATAAGCACTCTTTGGCGAACGCATAGAGACACCCCGCTTACTGCTACGCGTGAAACACGCCGAAACTATCAATGTTGCGGGGGCGCCGCCAGAATGGCGGTGAATTCGGACGTGCCGTGGAATTTCGCAAACGCAGGCTCATCTTTAAGCCACTCGGCAAACCGCTCCGGATTTTTCGTACTGACACGCGCATGGCGCAAGGCTTCGAGCGCGCCCTTGCGGTCGCCAGTCATCGCTTTGACCACCGCCACATTGGACAGCGCCCAGACGGAATCAGGATCGGCGTCGCAGGCCAGCTCGAAGTAATCAAGAGCCCGAGGCAGATCTTTTTGCTCAAGGCGAGCAAGACCCGTTTCCATGGCCTGGCCCAGCACGCCCGCGAGAGCTCTTCGCAAGACACGGCGATGGTCTTCGCGCTTCTCGTTCTGGGTGTGGTTGCGCAAGTCGGTGATCTTCTCTGAAACGGCGCGGCGAACTTCCTGGCGATTCTCCTGATATTCCTGCAAGGCCGCGAGGCCCGCGTAAATGTCCCCGGAAAGCTGAGCCTGTTCTTCGAAATCATGCTTTTCGCGTTTGGCCCCTTCCCGGATCGCTTTATCATTTTCAAGCTCCATGGCTCGCGTGCGTAGAGCGACGTTGTCGCTCAAGCCGTCGAATGATTCGGCGGCTTGACGATATTCTTTCCAGGCTGCATACAGATCGCCAGATTGTTCCAGTTGATGCGCCCGTTCGGTTTCCTTCGCGGATTGGACGGCGATGAATGAATCGTCACGCGCCTCCCGCCCGGTCTTCATGGCCTGCAAGCGCAACCAGGCGAGCGCTTCCTCCATGACATTCTGCGGGGCCCACTGATGCGGTCCATCGAACCGCCTCAAAAGGTGAGCGTGGCCAAGCCGTTCCAATTGGTCGTCAAGCTGGACCATTTCTCCATAATTGAAGTCGTAGGTGCCTACTGCCGCAAAGACCGCGAACCTCGCATCCGGAGACCCGGAAGTCTCCGGCTGGAAGCCTGCTCCATTGCAAAGTTGCGCGAGCCGAGCGGCCACACGCGCGCCTCCGGAAAATCCCGCGAAATAAACGCGCCGGCCATCGATCGACACGCGCTTCTCCGTATCCTTCAGCATGGCTTGCGCCGCTTCGGCTTCAATTTTCCAAGAGCCGTTACGAGAATTGTTAGAGCCTGCAACGAGGTAGCCGTAGCGTTCGGCGCTGTCTTTCATCAACTCGACCGGACGGCTGCCATTTGCGCCGGGATCGAAGGCGTAAATGATGGGCGAGAGCTTCGTTTCCGAATAGGACTTCGGAATATACAGCGCGTAACTTTGTTCGGGATTTGCCGCGGTCACCACTTTCGGAATAAGCGTCCCCAAGGTAAAGTCCCGCGGAGTTTCGCCGGTTGCGGGAGGCTGCTGCCCGGTGAGGGTCACCGCAAGAACGAAAGGAACCACGATAAAAAGGAGCAGCTTGCGCACGTTTCTAATATAGACGCGCCAACCGAGACTTGGGAGAGCCTTAACTGGCGTGCGCTCAATTCCCCCCAAAGAGAGAGTTTGGACCGCCGGACGGCACAAGGTAGACTTTCTTATTTCTGCAACGTGTGGCAGAGCGCCCTGGGGAAAATGGGATGAAAAAAGTTGGCAGGACAATCAGTCTGGGATTTGCATTATTTTCGTTGGCAGCGACGAACGCGGCGCAGGAGCCGAAGGCGCTTCCGCTACCCGACGAGCGCTACAAGACGGACATTCTGCTGGTCGTGGCCCACCCTGACGACGAAGGCGCGGCCACGCCTTATCTGGCGCGTGCGCTCGACGATCACAAGCGCGTAGCGGTCGTGTTTGGCACACATGGGAGCAGCGGTGCGAACGAAGCCGGAGCGGAGCAAGCCGCCGCGCTCGGCGCCATCCGCGAGATTGAAGCGCGGAATGCCTTAGCGACGCTCGGCATTACCAACGTGTGGTTTCTGAGCGGCACGGATACGGCCTCGCAAAATGTATTGCAGTCGCTGGCGAATTGGGATCACGGCGCTGCGCTTGAGCAGCTAGTCCGTCTCGTCCGGCTGACCCGCCCGGAAATCATCCTGACTTTTCTGCCGGGAACATTTATTGGCGAAGACCACGGGGACCATCAGGCCTCCGGCGTACTGGCCACCGAAGCGTTCGATCTCGCGGGCGATCCCAGCGTCTTCCCTGAGCAAGTTGCCGGCCCGACCAAACGTCTCGAGCCCTTTCTCGAAAACCTGCGGCCTTGGCAGCCCAAAAAGATTTATTACTTCCCCGATGCTGACCGCGAAGATATTTTTCGCGGAAAAGGCCCGGACTATTCCGTGAAAGAGATTTCCAAGTCGAGCAAGCAGGCCTACTGGCGAATGGCGCTCGATTCGTTCCGCGCTCACCAGACGCAAGCAAAATCCTTCCTGGACAGGGTCGCGCAGATGGACGAAGCACAAATCGAAAAGATGGCCACCTCAGATAGCTTCTGGACGGAGTCATTGCACTTCGTGCTCGGCAAATCTCTGGTTGGCGGCAGAACGACCGGGGATATTTTCGAGGACCTCACGGCGGGGATGATTCCGTTCGCGCGGCCCGAGGTTCCTCCAGAACCGGGGCGCACCGAATTATCGGCGGAACTCCGCGGCCAGTGGAATTTCTATGCCGAGTTTCGGCGCGCTCATGGGCTCGCCAATCTTCCGCATCCGGAGCCGCCGGAGATCGCCCTGCAGGCTCCCGGTACGCTGGTAATCCCGTTGTGGATTCGCAATCGAACCGCGAAAACGCAGGAGATCGTGCTTTCCACAGCTCTGCCCGCGGGATGGACAACACAAAGCGGTGCAGGGAAGTTTACGTTAGCGGCGAAGCAAGTGGCAGCGGCGCGCATTGAAGTGAACCTACCGGCGCCGGCCGAGAATACCGGGAAAAAACCAGAGCCGCAGGAAATCAGCGTTCATGCGGAATCTAATGGGCAGTCCATCGGCGAGATCAAACTTCGCGTGGAACTTCGAAAACGGGCGCTGCCGCAGTAAGCCGCGCTAGGATTTTTTCTGCCGCGCGGCTTCCATGGCTTCCCAGGCTGCTTCCGGCAACATCAGGAGATCGTTGAACTCGCCGGCGCCGCGCAGCCATTGCGCACCATCAATGACCACGCATTCTCCGTTGATATACTCCGTCATGTCGCTGATAAGAAATGCGGCGAGATTGGCCAACTCTTCGTGCCGGCCGAAACGTTTCATGGGATGTTTGTCCTTGGCGTGTTCTTCGAAGGTCTTCGAAGGCATCAGCCGCGACCACGCACCCTCGGTCGGAAAGGGACCTGGTGCGATAGCGTTCAGCCGGATGTGATACTTTGCCCATTCGACGGCCAGCGAGGTGGTCATCGCCAAAACGCCCGCTTTCGCGCAAGCCGAAGGCACAACAAACCCCGAACCGCAATTGGCTGCCGCGTAAGTGGTCACGATGTTCAGTACGTTGCCACCGAGTTTTTGGGAGATCCAGCGCTTGCCAAAGACCTGCGTGCAGTGAAATGTCCCGTTCAAGACAATACCGACTACGGCGTTGAACGCATTGGGGGTCATTTTTTCGGTGCGAGCCATGAAATTTCCCGCGGCGTTGTTGACGAGCGTGTTGATTTCGCCGAATTGTTCCTCTGCTTTTGCTGCTGCGGCTTCGACAGCTGCGTAATCCCGCACGTCGCAAGTGGCATAGGCAGCAGCACTGCCCACACGGTGGATCTCGTCGCATGTGTCGCGCAGCGGCTCTTCACGCCGGCCAACAAGAAATATCCGCGCGCCCAACTCCGCGAAACGCAGCGCCATCGAACGGCCGAGTCCCGTCCCACCGCCGGTAAGAAAAACCGCCCGGCCCTTCAATAAGTCCCGCTGGAACAAGATTCACCGCCTGACGCGCAGATGATGGAGCGGCGTCCCTTCGCGCGACACGCGATTCTAGTCTATTCGAGAGAATGCGGACGACTTTTTGGAAGAATGCCCAGCGGAGGGGGCGGAAGGCTTTGAAATTGAAATAAGGTTAGGGACGCATCTCCGCGGGAATCGGCCGGCCCATCGCTTTGGCATACTCAGCGGCGTAGAGCGGGCTCTCCGGAAATTCCTCGCTCAGTTCGAGGAGCAGTTTTTGCGCCACGGGATTTTGTTTTTCCCTGCGCGAGGCCAGCGCCAGCAGAATCTTCGCAAACGGCTGCAAATAGCGTCCCCCATCAATTGTTTTTTCGAGTTGCTGCATGCCAAGCTTTTTGTCGCCGTGGACTCCTCCGAACATGAGAAAAAAGCGGGCGCCGCCCGATAGGCTTCCGATAACGTAATTGGCCGTGCCCAGCGCGACATACGCGTCGTTGGCATCTGGCTCCTCCGCCAGCAACTTCTTGGCGTACTCGTTCCCTTCCTTCAGTCGCTTCAAACTCTCAATATGCTGCTTCTTGAGCATCATGTCGGCGTTCGATTCCATTCCCGCCGCCAGCGTGAGGGCAAAAAGGGCTTCCGGATCCCTGGCGTTCTTTGCCAGACGCGCTTTGGCCAGTTTTCGCGCCAGATTCAGCGCTTCCTGAAAACTCTTCATCCGCTCGGGGTCAGGTTTCCCTTCGATGCCGTGCAGGAATCTCTTTTCATTCAAGAAAAAATCGCTGGAGAGCACACCCTGCCGGTAAAGCTCCTCGAAAAGATAACTGGCCGCGATGGCGACTTCGCCAAAGGGTTCTTCGGGGTGCTGAGTCTCCCAACTGTCAAATTTTTCGCGCGCTTCCGAAAAGTTCTGCGCATAGAGGGAATGGAATCCCGAGGAGAGTTCCGCCACGGTTGTAAATGCGGGGGTCTTGGCGATCTCGTCGGTCCGGGCCGGGCAGACGGCCGCGGTGAACAGGAGGAGGCATGCTGCGCTGTAGATTCGCCAATGCATTCGAGGGCAGCTTTTCAGAAAAGCCCTGGCAAAAATCGCGGCTTGCCGGTCATCGCCGCGCGGTAGTCTGGATTGGCGAAGAGCACGCGCTCTTCCGTTGAGAGCCTCTGCGCTAGAACTCCGATGTGAGCAATGGCTCCTGCAGTAGCGGTGATCCAAGCCGTGTGAATCAGCGGAAGAGCCAGCATTTCCGCGAACACCGCAGCATAGTTAGGATGCCGGACGTATCGAAAAGGCCCGGACGTTACCACGCCCAAGCGTGTGGAATCCACCACCTGAACGTTCCAGTGCTCCCCAAGCGAACGTATGACCCACCAGCGGACGGCATTCGCCGCGAGAAACACGGCAAACATTGGGGCAGCGAGCCAGGGGAGGAAGGGACGCCGCAGGAAGACTACTTCGAGTGCGGCGCCCAGCAGCACCGCGGTGTGCAGCAGCACCATCCAGCGGAATTTCGGCTCATCGACTTTTGCCGCGCCGCGGGCGGCCATTTCCCGCTGGTGATGCTTTGAGATGCGTAGCTCGACCAGCCGCAGCAGCGCGACGGCAAGAAGCAGACCGAGAAAAGCTCCGACCGTCATACGGTCGCGCAGCAAATTGATGCTCAGGTCCATTGCAGCAGCAGAAATTCCGCGCTAAAGCCCGGGCCAAAGGCGGCAGCCAACGCATATTCGCCGGCGTGAAGCGGTCTCTTTTCCAGCCACTCCTGGAGAATAAACAAAATTGTCGCGCTCGATAGATTTCCGACGTTTCCGAGAATGTCCCAGGAGGGCTGCGTGTCGCACTTGCACAGGCCGAGTTCCGTTTCGATGTTTCCCAGCAAACGTGCGCCGCCGGGATGCAGAATCCAGCCCTTGATCTCCTCGCGCTTCCGGCCGTTGCGATCGAGGAAGCCTTGCACTAGCCCGCCGATCTTTCCACCGATCATTTCCGGAACATCCTTTGCCAGCAGAATGTGGAATCCGGAATCGCGCAGGTCGAATCCCATGGCGCCCAGCGAATCGGGAAACGTATAGGTTTCCGTTCTGAGAATCTTTGGCCCCGGCATTTGCTTCCCGGTGACCACCACGGCCGCGGCGCCATCGCCAAAAAGGATTGAAGAAATCAAGTTGGCTTGGGAAATGTCCTTGCGCTGAAACGTCAGTGACGGCAGTTCGACGGCGATGATCAGGACGTTTCCGCCTGGCTCAGCCTTCAAGTAATCAGCGGCGCGTCCTAGCGCCATTGCTCCGGCTGCGCAGCCCAGTTCCGTGAACGGCATGCGGCGGACGTTTGAGCGGAAGCCCATCAGGTTGATGAGGTGGGCGTCCAGCGACGGGATCATGAAGCCCGTGCAGGACACCGTGATGATCATATCGATCTCATCGGGTTTCAGTCCCGCGCGGTCCAGGCACTTTTCCGCCGCTTCCCGCCCGAGCTTCACCGCGTGCTCGATGTATTCATTGTTCGTTTGCGAAAGCGGGCGCGGCTCGATGGTGTAGTCGAGCGGAAAGATAGCGTGCCGGTTGTGCACCTGCGCGTTATCGACGATGCTCATCATCGCTTCGAGGCGGCGCTCGGGTATGTCAAAGACACGGCCCATGTAGACCTTCACGTCATCGCGCGAGATGGTATAGGGCGGCAGTGCCGTGGCCGTGGCGGCGATGGTGGGATAGGTTGCTGCGGCAGCTTCTGTGGGTCGATTGCTCGCGAGTTCCATCAATCTCCTTGGGCACAAGGCCGACGCTGGCGAATCACCGCCACGTAAGCCATTTGGATGCAGTGTTTTCTGACAGGCTGCGTTCGAGCCAATGACTCTACATCAATTCTCGGCCAGTAGTGAACTAGTTTCAAGGCGAGGGACGGGGGTAGTAACGGCGCGCCAGAGAGCCGCAGCCGGAAACTTGCGCGAAGTCGCTGAGCGCCTCGCACCCGGTCGCGCCTGCATATCCGTTGTTTCCGACCACGGCTTTGCAAAGACCTGCGCCGGTTCGAATTTATTCCCGCGCGCCGCGGTGCACTCGCCGCAAACGGACCATGATAGATTCTCTGATTGGCGAGGTGCTTCATGCGAAGAACGCTGTTTTGCTTGGTTGCGTTGGCCGTGGCGGTTCATTTTTTGGTGCGCCTGCCGGCATGGGGACAGGCGCCCAAGTGGCCTGGGGCAACGGAAGGCGATTATGTCGCCAGGAATTTCAGGTTCCGGTCGGGCGAGTCGCTGCCGGAACTGCGCTTGCACTACACGACCCTTGGCAAGCCGGTGCGCAACGCGGAGGGCCGCGTCACCAACGCAGTTTTAATTCTTCACGGTACCGGTGGCTCAGGAAGCCAATTCTTGCAGCCAATCTTCGCCGGGGAACTGTTTGGTCCGGGTCAGCTCCTCGACGTCGCGCGATACTTCATTATTCTTCCGGACGGCATCGGCCATGGGAAATCCTCGAAGCCCAGCGACGGCCTGCACGCGCACTTTCCCCAATATGATTATGACGACATGGTCGCCGCCCACCACGTGTTACTCACCGAGGGTCTTGGCGTAAACCACTTGCGCCTCATCCTCGGCACTTCCATGGGCTGCATGCACTCCTTTGTATGGGGAGAAACATATCCCGACTTCATGGACGCACTCATGCCGCTGGCCTGCCAGCCGGTAGAGATTGCCGGGCGCAACCGCGTCTTTCGCAAGATGGTGATGGACGCGATTCGCAACGATCCGGAATGGAAGAACGGAGAATACTCGGAGGAACCCAAGCAGGCGCTGCGCACCGCGCTAGACCTCTTGCTCATTGCTGGCAGCGCGCCGCTCTACATGCAGAAAACCTATCCCACGCGCGACGCCGCAGACAAATATCTCGACGAGTACTTCAAAGCAAGAATGCCCGGACTCGACGCCAACGATCTTCTTTACGCGGTAAACGCCTCGCGCAATTACGATCCATCGCCGAACCTCGAAAAAATCACGGCGCCCGTGATGTACATCAACTCTGCCGACGACTTCATCAATCCTCCCGAGTTGGGCATCGCCGACCGCGAAATCAAGAGAGTGAAGAACGCACGCTTCGTCTTGATTCCCATTGATGACGAAACGCGCGGGCATGGCACCCATACGCGAGCCGTCGTCTGGAAGCAGTATCTCGAGGAATTGCTTCAGAAGACCGCAAGGTGATCCTGATACGAGCCCTAGGTTTGAGAAGAAGACGTTTTGAGTCGGCGCCGAGCCTTCCAAACTTTGGAAATTAGAAGCGCATTCCCAGTCACCAGGGCCGCTGTAAGCAGGTAAAGGCCAATTCTGAGCGAGTGGTGCTGGCGTAGAGCCATTTCGATTTCCCAATCCATGTTCGGGTGAGGCTTGTATTCTTGAGCCGGGAAAATTTGACTGAGCACGCCGGATATGGGATGGTGCCACCCGTAAGGAATGAAACCTTCCAGCAACAGCAACTCAATTATCACGAGTCCTGCCAGGAGAAACAAAAGGGCGGTTCGCTTCATCCCAAAGACCTCTAGCTAGTAGTGGCCTGG
>Ga0209648_10006270_pt1 | contig 10230 bp, 7 predicted proteins | sample GraSoi2013_115cm_FD_185830 | JGI IMG/M metagenome (GOLD analysis project Ga0209648, IMG submission 185830) | Grasslands soil microbial communities from the Angelo Coastal Reserve, California, USA - Sample 9_17_2013_115cm (SPAdes) (version 2) | ecosystem: Environmental > Terrestrial > Soil >...
ATGTCATCCGCCGCCTTCAGCCCGCGCTCGCCAAAGTCGATGGTGTCTCGCTCTTCCTCCAACCGATCCAGGACCTGACTGTGGAAGACCGCGTCAGCCGCACGCAATTCCAGTACAGCCTTGAAGATGTGGACGCCAAAGAGCTCGCTCACTGGACTCCGCGCTTTATCGACAAATTGAAATCACTCCCAGAACTTCGCGACGTCGCCAGCGATCAATTAAACCAGGGCCTCGTCGCTTCCATCACCATCGACCGTGATTCCGCCGCGCGCCTTGGCGTGCTTCCTGCCGACATTGACAACACGCTTTACGACGCTTTTGGCCAGCGCCAGGTCTCCACGATTTTTACCCAGCTCAATCAATATCATGTGGTCATGGAAGTCGATCCGCAGTTCCAGCAGGATCCCGATTCGCTGAAAAACATTTACGTAAAATCTTCCAACGGCACGCAAGTCCCGCTCAGCGCCTTTACGCGCTTTGATCCTGGCGACTCCGCTCTGGCGCTCAATCATCAGGGCCAGTTTCCCGTCGTTACTCTCTCGTTCAATCTGGCCCCCAATGGGGCGCTCGGCGACGCCGTGAACGCCATCAACACCGCGAAGCAGGAATTGAACATGCCCCCGAGCGTTCAGGCCACCTTCCAAGGCACCGCGGCCGCCTTTCTCAAGTCGCTGGCCAACGAGCCCATCCTCATTTTGGCTGCGCTCGTAACGGTCTATATCGTTCTCGGCATCTTGTACGAGAGCTACATTCATCCGATCACTATCCTCTCCACGCTTCCATCAGCAGGCGTCGGGGCGATTCTAGCGCTGCTGCTCTGCCGCACGGAATTCAGCGTCATCGCGCTGATCGGCATTATCCTGCTCATCGGCATCGTCAAGAAAAATGCCATTATGATGATTGACTTCGCGCTGGAAGCCGAGCGCAAGGAAGGAAAGGCTCCGCTCGACGCCATCTATGAAGCATGCCTGCTTCGTTTCCGGCCCATCATGATGACCACCATGGCCGCGCTGCTGGGCGGCTTGCCGCTGGCGCTCGGCGCTGGCGTTGGCTCTGAGTTGCGCCGGCCCCTCGGTATCACCATTGTCGGCGGCTTGATTCTCAGCCAATTGCTGACGCTTTACACCACCCCGGTTGTTTATCTCGCATTCGATTGGCTCGGACGCCGCTTCGCGTTTCACGTCGGCAATCCCATCGAAGAGCCGGCCACCGGAGATTAGCAAGTGAACTTTTCCTCGAACTTCTCCGCGCCTTTCATCCGACGGCCCGTCGCCACGTCGCTGATCACCATTGCTATATTTCTTTCCGGTGCTGTCGCGTTTCGTTTCTTGCCAGTCGCTCCACTTCCGCAAGTCGATTTCCCAACCATTGGTGTGGGAGCAGGTTTGCCGGGAGCGAGTCCCGAGACCATGGCCTCGGCCGTTGCTACGCCGCTCGAGCGGCAGTTCAGCCGCATCGCCGGCGTCACTCAAATGACTTCTTCGAGCGGTCTGGGCTCCACAAACGTTACGCTGCAATTCGATCTCAATCGTGACATTAACGCTGCCGCCCGCGATGTTCAGGCCGCTATCAACGCCGCTCGCAGCCAGCTTCCCGCCGATCTTCCCGGCCAGCCCAGCTACCGAAAGTTCAACCCTGCCGACGCACCCATCATGCTTCTTTCCCTCACGTCCGATAACATTCCCGCCGCGCAGATCTACGACGCGGCGGATTCCATCCTTGCTCAGAAGCTCGCGCAAGTCGAAGGCGTCGGCCAGGTGGGTGTGTTCGGTAGCTCACGTCCCGCCGTGCGTGTCGAAGCCAACCCCTATCAGTTGAACAGCTACGGAATCAGCCTCGAACAAGTTCGCAAGTCACTCCAGGCTGCCAACGCGAACCTGGCAAAAGGCGCGCTCTCCGATTCCGCGCAAACCTGGGCTATCTCCGATACCGACCAGCTTTTCAAGGCTTACGAGTATCAGCCCCTCATCGTCGCCGGCCACCAGGGTGCTCCTGTTCGTTTGCGCGATATCGCCGAAGTGGTCGATTCCCTCGAAGACAACCGTAACCTGGGCCTGTCAGGAGGGAAGCGAGCAGTCCTCCTGGCTATCAATCGCCAGCCCGCGGCCAATATGATTGAGACCGTGGATCGCATCAATGCCGTTCTTCCACAACTTCGCGCTTCGATTTCGCCTTCGCTGCACCTGAACATCGCCGTCGACCGCACGACGACAATTCGCTCTTCTGTCCATGACGTCGAAATTGCGATGATCATCTCGATCATCCTGGTGATTTTCGTGGTCTTTGCATTCCTCCGGAACGTCTGGGCCACCATCATCCCCAGTGTCGCCGTTCCGCTCTCGCTCATCGGCACGTTTGGCGTGATGTATCTTTGCCACTACAGCCTGGACAATCTTTCGCTGATGGCTCTCACCATCTGTACCGGCTTCGTCGTTGATGATGCCATCGTTGTTATCGAGAACATCACCCGTCACATCGAAGCCGGCATGAAGCCCTATGAAGCGGCGATGAAAGGCGCGAGTGAAATCGGATTCACCGTTCTTTCCATGAGTACTTCGCTTGTGGCTGTCTTTATCCCTATTCTTCTTATGGGTGGGATCGTGGGCCGGCTTTTCCGCGAGTTCGCGGTGGTTCTCAGCGTGGCCATTGGCGTCTCACTTCTGATTTCTCTTTCCACGACGCCAATGATGTGCGCGCGCTTCCTTCGCCACGAAACGGGCCGGCACAATCGTTTGTACCGGTTTTCCGAAAACGCCTTCAATCGCCTGCTACGTACCTATGACATTTCCCTTCGCTGGGTTCTCCGTCACCAGTTCCTGATCCTGCTGGTCACTTTCGGTACGGTTTGCTTGAACCTCTACCTGTTTGTCCAGACGCCCAAGGGCTTCTTCCCGCAACAGGATACCGGCAAATTCGGTGGGCTCATCCAGGGCGATCAGGATCTTTCCTTCGCGGCCATGTCGCAGAAGTTGCGCCAATTCACGGACATAGTCCTTCAGGATCCCGCCGTGGATACCGTCACTTCCTTCGTTGGTGGCGGCAGCGGTGGCAGCACGGCCCGCATGTTCGGCCAGCTCAAGCCGCTCAACGAGCGCAAGCTAAGCATTGATCAAGTCATCGCGCGCATTCGGGGGAAGACTGCCAAAATTCCGGGCGCTGCCTTGTACTTGCAGGCTGGTCAGGACCTCAACGTAGGGGGACGCTTCGGCGGCGCGCAATATCAGTACACGCTTCAAGCGGACAATCTCAGCGACCTCACGCACTGGGCGCCCATCATCATGCAGCGCCTACAAAAAATCCCGGAGCTTCGCGACGTCAACTCCGACCAGCAGATGCACGGCCTGCAAAGTTCCGTGGTCATTGACCGCGATACCGCCAGCCGTCTTGGTGTCGCCGTCCAGGACATTGACAACACTCTTGGTGATGCCTTCGGGCAGCGCCAGGTCTCCAACATCTACAAAGGTTTGAATCAGTATCACGTCGTGCTGGAAGTCGCTCCCGAATTCCAGCAAAGCCCGGAAGCGCTGAAATCCATTTATGTGCCCTCGAAGTCCGGCAAACTTGTTCCACTCAGCGCCTTCGCCCACTACGAGCCGTCCAACACCGCGCTCTCCGTCAACCACCAGGGCATTTTCCCGGCTATCACGGTTTCCTTCAATCTTGCTCCGGGCGCTTCGCTTGGGCCTGCCGTCGAGCACATCGAGGCAGCTCGCCGTGAAATCCGTGTGCCCAACACCGTTCACGCCACATTTCAAGGCACAGCGCAAGCCTTTCAGGATTCGCTCTCCAATCAGCCAGTCTTGATTCTTACCGCTCTCGCCGCCGTGTACATTGTCCTCGGCATCCTTTACGAGAGCTTCATTCATCCGATCACTATTCTGTCGACGATTCCTTCTGCTGGAATTGGGGCGCTCCTTGCGATCCAAGTGATCAAGTCTGACCTGAACATCATCGCGCTCATCGGCATCATTCTCTTGATCGGCATCGTCAAGAAAAACGCCATACTCATGATTGATTTTGCCGTGCAAGTGGAAAGAGAAGAAGGGTCGTCCCCCGTGGAAGCGATCTACAAAGCGTGTCTGCTGCGCTTCCGGCCCATTTTAATGACCACCATGGCTGCGCTACTTGGCGCTATGCCGCTTGCTCTGGGCAGCGGAGTTGGCTCCGAACTGCGCCAACCGCTGGGCATCACCATCGTTGGCGGCCTCATCCTCAGCCAGATGCTCACGCTTTTCACCACGCCGGTCGTTTATATTTACATGGACCGCCTGCAATCCTGGCTCCGGCGGGAGTTCTCTCGTGCCCCCGCGCCAGCTCCTGCTTCCGTCCATTCCGACTAAATGGCTTTTAAGAAATCGCCACGTCCGAGATTCCCCCGATCGTGAAAGCGCTATTTTGCCGCATCCGCATTGTTTCGCCTGCAGCCCTGTTTTTCATCCTTGAAGCTGTCTGCCGTCTCTGCTAAGCTGTCAGACAGAAGGAAGTGGGGCGATGGCCGCCGATCGATTCACAGTGCGCATTCCGGGCAGTCTCAGCCAACGGCTTCGTGTTTGTGCCCAATTGCAGGGCCGATCCGAATCCGAAATCATTCGTGAAGCACTGGAACGCCACCTGCAGAAAAAAGCAAAAAGTCTTTCTGCGTACGATCTTTTCCAGGCAGCGGGCTTGATTGGTTGTGTTAAGGGAGCGCCGAAAGACCTCAGCACAAACAAGAAATACTTCAAAGGCTTCGGCGAATCGAAGTGAACCGCGTGCTCATGGACGCCGGGCCGCTGATTGCCATCTTGTCGGAGCGCGACGAACGGCATCGGCTCTGCCTGCGTACCCTTGAGAGCCTGGCGGGGTCGCCCGTCTCTTGTTGGCCCGTTATAACTGAGGCCGCCTGGCTACTTCGCGCGTTTCCGAGTGCGGTGTCGTTGCTGCTGCGGCGAGTCAGCGAAGGCGTCCCGGCGATGCTTCCGTTGTCGAGTTTGGAAGCTAGACCCATCGCCGACCTTCTGAAGAAATACGAATCCATGAGGCCGCAGCTCGCTGATGCTTCGCTCGTTCATTTGGCCGATCGCGAATCCATTGACACCATCTTCACTCTTGACCGCCGAGATTTCTCCGTGTACCGCTCCGGGCGCAATCGCCGATTCCGTCTTATTCCCGATCTCCCCTGACTCCTTCGGAGGCAGATTACAAACTCCTATGCGCTGCCGATCAGCCATCCCGCTACGAAGACCAAAATGCCCCCCACAATCACCTGAAACGCCGCCTGCAAAAACGGCGTATCCATATAACGGTGCCGTATATAGCTGATAATGCCGAGTTCCGCCGCCACTACAATGATGGCTATTGTCATGGCGACATGAAAGTTGCCGATCAGGAAGGGCAAGGTGTGCCCGATTCCACCCGCGGTTGTCATTAGTCCGGTGATCGCTCCGCGCAACCACGGCGAACCTCGCCCGGTCAGCGAGCCATCGTCGGATTGCGATTCCGAGAATCCCATCGAGATCCCAGCACCGACGGATGCGGCCAATCCCACCAGGAATGCCTTCCAGCTATTCTGGAAGGCGAAAGCGGCAGCAAACAGCGGCGCCAGAGTTGAGATCGACCCGTCCATCAAACCTAGGAGTCCAGGCTGCACCACCTGCAGCAGGAACAACTTGCGATGGGATTCATCTTCCGTGGCTTTCGCGCTCGCGGTTAAATGTTTTTCTTCCAATTCGCCAGCCGTTCGCTCGTGTTTTCTCTCCTCATCCGCGAGCTTGTTCAGCAATTCCCGCGTCGACACGTCCGTCGTCCTGCTCGCCGCTCGCGCATAGAACCGGCTTGCTTCTAGCTCCATCAATTCCGCTTGCTTCCTGGCAACCTTTACGCCCAGGGGACGGACCAGCCACACCGGTTTCCGTGTCAGAAAGCCCTTCACGTTTTCCCGGCGAATCAGCGGAATATGATCGCCGAACCGCTGCCGGAACATGGCAAACAAACGGTCGCGGTGGCCCACTTCTTCCGCGCGCATCTCTTCGAACATCTCCGCCGTCGAGGGATACTCTTCGCGCAGCGCGTCCGCAAACTCCCCGTAAATCCGCCCGTCTTCCTCTTCCGCGGAGATGGCAATCGCTAGAATCTCTTTTTCCGTCAAATCCTTGAACTTTTTGAGCATCGTCCTTTGTCCTCAAATTCAAACGAGCACAAAGAATCGCACAAACCGAGCCGCGAAGTCATCCTTCGGCCGATTGGTGGCTCAATAGCTCTATTCGCTGGCTTTCGTGGAGTTCCTGGCCTGCTTTCGCCAATAGTAGAAGAAGGGGATGCCTCCCAGAATGACTGCCAGGCCCAGCGAGGAGCGCACCGGCCGGACCATCCACAAGTTGATAGTCAGAGCCACGGCAGCAGCCAAAAAGACCAGCGTCGTCCAAGGATGGCCCCAGGCGCGATACGGACGCGACAGGTCGGGTTCGTTTCTGCGCAAACGAAAGAGGGTAATCGCAGTCAACGCGAAGAAAATCCACCCGGCAAAAACAAACAGAGAATAGAGCTCTTCGTAAGTGCCGCTGAGTGCGAGCAGCGCAGCGACCGAGCCGAGGAAGATCAGCGCGCCGCTGGGAGTGCGAAAAGAAGGGTGAATGCGCTTGGCGAAGCGAAAGAAAACGCCGTCGCGAGCCATGGCGTAGGGAATCCGGGCGCCGGTCAGGACCGTGACGTGGAGAGCTCCGAGAGCGGAGATGGCCATGCCTATCGTCAGCCAGACTGCGCCCCGAGAACCCGCGAACGACTGCACTACGTCGGAAGCGACGTGCTGCGATTGCGCCAGCGCCGCGAATGGCAGAGTACGGAAGTAAACGACATTCGCCAGCAAGTACAAACCGCCCACAGTGAGCAGTCCCAGGATGATGGCTCGCGGAATGTTCTTCTCGGGGCGTAGAATCTCTTCGCCCAAATCGCCGAGGTCGTTGAAGCCGTTGTAGGCCCACATGGCGGGAACCAGCGCGGTTAGCAGAGCGCCGATCGTTCCCAAACCGAGAGGCGCGGTGACCGAGGGCCCCGTTTCCATTGCATTGTGCTTGCCGAACAGCACGCCCGCTACGACAATCACCGCGATCGTGCCTATCTTGAGGGACGTCAGCAGCACCTGGATAGCGCCGCCCGTGCGCACGTTCAAGTAATTGATCACCGTGACCGCCACAACGACCAACGCCGCGAGCGGCTGGGCCGCGGTGAAGATGAAGTCGTATCTCCCGATGTGGTAAATGAACAAAGGAGCTGCCACGATGGGAAACAAGAATCCGAGGAACCGCAGAAATCCGGCGGCCAGAGTTGCCATCGCCACAGGCCGGTCAAGAAACGAACTCATCCAGCCGAAGAGGAATCCCCACAAAGGACCGAGACCGCGGTTGAGGTAAACATACGGGCCGCCTGCTTTGGGGAATGCCGCGCCCAGCTCGGCATAGCAGAAAGCGCCAAAGAGCACGATGAGGCCGCCGATGAACCAAGCTGTAAGAACCAGTTTGGCCGAACCCACAGTGCGGGCCATGTCACTGGAGACAAGAAAAATGCCGCTGCCGATGGTGTCGCCAATCACGATGGCAGTCGCCGACCAAAGACCCAGGCCGCGAATCAGGTCCGCTCGTTCCGGTTGCGCTGTCAGGTTGGGACTCGATGCGCTCACAAAGGTTGACAGAGCCTACTATCCAGAATTCGGGTGGTCAATCAACTTTGCCTGTCAGCCGGCGCGAGGCGATGGATTTTCTGTGTTTTGTGGCCCGAGTCGCTCTTACGCGCTATCATCGAGGCGTTATGGCTACGCAAAAATCCATGCTGAGTGAGTTTGCCTGGGACTCGCGCTATCGCGTTTCCTCTCTCGATGATGTGCTTACCCCTGCCTTGTTCCTTTATCCAGAATTCGTCGCCTCCAACATCGAGCGCACTTTGGACTTGTTGGGTGGCGACGCGGACCGCTGGCGCGTGCACATCAAAACCGCAAAGCTGGGCTACACGCTTCGCATGCTGGTCGAACGCGGCGTCCGCAATTTCAAATGCGCGACCACCCTGGAACTGCTGGTGGGCTGCCGCAGCGGCGCGGGTGACGTACTCTTCGCTTATCCGGCCGTGGGCGCAAATGCCCGGCGGGTCAGTGAAATAGCCGATCAGTTCCCACGCGTTCGCATTTCTGTTTTGGCGGAAAACAAACAGCAAGTGCGGCAATGGCGCGGCAGCCGGGTCGGAGTCTTCCTCGACATGAATCCTGGAATGGATCGCACCGGCATCGAGCAAAGCCACAGCGCCGAAGTTGTTGAACTGTCTCGCGCGATTGGCAATCTTGGGCTGGAGTTCCGCGGGCTGCACTATTACGACGGTCACTTTGGCGGATTGGAAACGCGCGAAAGGAACGCCGCCGCGCATTCGGGCTATGACCGTTTGCTGAAAGTTGTGAGCGAGCTCGAGCAAAGAGGCATGCGTGTGCCGGAAGTAATCACTGCGGGAACGCCGACGTTCCCTTGCTCGGTGGCTTACGAAGGCTTCCGCACAGGAAAATTCATCCATCGCGTTTCGCCCGGAACTACGGTTTATTGCGATGCCACCACTCTGGCGCAGCTTCCTAGCGAGTACGGCTACAGGCCGGCGGTGCTGGTCTTGACACGTGTGGTTAGCCATCCGCGTGCGGGCGTAATCACTTGCGATGCTGGACACAAGGCAGTATCCGCGGACGCGGGTGTTCCCACGTGCGTGGTCATTGGGCATTCGGAACTTACGCCGCTCTCACCCAGTGAGGAGCATTTGCCAATGGCGGTACAGGCAGGAGCAACGGGGCCACAAATCGGTGAAGCGCTTCATCTCCTTCCGCGGCATGTTTGCCCCACGGTGAACAATTTCGATTGTGCGCTGCTGGTGCAAGATGGCGAGATCAAAGCGGTAGAAAAAGTTTCGGCACGCGGGCGCGAGGCGCCAATTCTGCAGCCGGCTGACCAAGCAGTTCCTCTAAGAAGCTAAGAAATTGCCGAAAATTTTTAGGACCTGATTTCTCAGCCGCTCAGGCTTCTCCACCTTCAGCCGTGTGTTGTTTTCTACTTTTTTCGACGCGCCACCTGCTTCTTTGCAATGCGCGGTTTCTTCTTGCTCATTTTTTCCTTGTACGCAATGCAATCGATCTCGATAAGCATCCCAGGAGTGTGACCCAGATCGCTGCCGACCGTGGTGCGCACGGGGTAAGGCTGTGAAAAACGCTGCGCATAGACCGAGTTGTAGCGGGCAAAGAGGCTTGTGTCGCTCAGGTGCACAGTAGCTTTGACCACGTCGCCAAGCGAAGCGCCGTCAGCCTCGAGAATCGCGGAAATGTTATCGATGGTCTGCGCGGTCTGCTGCTCAATGGTATCGCCGACTAGATTTCCACTCGATGGATCAAGCGGCCCCGTACCGGTCACGAAGATAAAGTCTCCCGCCCGCCATCCCTGTGAGTAAGCTCCACGCGGAGGCGCACCTCGCTTGCTTTGAATCGCGTATTTGCCCATGTTCTCCCCTCGTATTACCACAACGGAGATGTAGGATGCCGCCTGCGCGGTTTTGGCCACATTTGGGATTTCAATTCTCGCGGCCACGTCGTAATTCCCGTATTGTCGCCCACCCGGAAACTGTCCAGAAGCAGGAATGAATCGTTTTTTCCGAGTTGGCCGTTACTCAAGCAGCACCTTGTCAGCCATCAATAAGTGTTTTGGTGAAGAAAACGAGTTTATCCTGAGTTTATTCCTGACGAGGGCAAAAAATCCATGAGATACGCACAGACTCTCCAGCAACGACAGCGCTATTTCCTCAAGTGCGCAGCTATCGTCGCGGCGACCTTTCTCCTGGCCTCGGTTTGTGATGCCCAGGCCCAGGTCACTCCCGCAGCCCCAGCTCCCGAAGCACCATGGACTCACGAACTGAACAAGTATCCTGGATTGCTCGATGAGTTTGGCCGCTTGTTCGACAAGTTCCAGCGCAACCTCCAATTTCCTCCGGCGCGAAGCGCAAGCCGTCTGTTGCCCCTGTTGCCCGAATCCACGATGTCCTATGCCGCCTTCCCCAACTATGGTGACGTCGCGCATCAGGCGCTGACCGTTTTCCGCCAGGAGCTTCTGGACAACTCGGTACTCCGCAATTGGTGGCAGCACGGCGAGCTGGCCGCAGCCGGGCCTAAGCTCGAAGACTCTTTCGAGAAGTTTTCTCAACTCAGCCAATATCTGGGAGAAGAAATTGTGGTCTCGGGCG
>Ga0209648_10006271_pt1 | contig 10229 bp, 8 predicted proteins | sample GraSoi2013_115cm_FD_185830 | JGI IMG/M metagenome (GOLD analysis project Ga0209648, IMG submission 185830) | Grasslands soil microbial communities from the Angelo Coastal Reserve, California, USA - Sample 9_17_2013_115cm (SPAdes) (version 2) | ecosystem: Environmental > Terrestrial > Soil >...
GATCGCTGCACCCCGTTCCGAAATGGCGATCTGTATTCGCTGATAGCCACTGAGTATCACCAAATGCCACCGTTTGCCGCCGGCGTTGCTGTACGGAAGGGGCTTCAGCGCCGGTATTCGCAAAACGGATTTGAAGGCTGCGTGGGCTAGTGCCAAGGGGACGCCCATTGACGTCCGCTAGAGTTGAATCGCGAGCGTTGCGCATCCGCTGCCGTTCGCTCTTGTCCGCGGTCATCCGTTGGCTTGGCTGTCATTTTGTGCGGTCAGCGGACGCCAGTTAGCAAAGCACCTGTCTTCGTCTGCTTCGGCGGTTCATCGACGAGCCGCGCCGTGCTCGATCTGAGCGAGGACCCAAGGCGGCTGCATCAGTCGCGAACGCGCAAGGCCCTGCACAAATCACTGCCCGACTGGCTTTGGTCGGCAAAGCCGGTGGCGGGGGCTGTTGCGGCAATCGTGTCGCCCCGCTCGAGCTTCCGGCGGGCCTTGCGGATGCGATGAGCAATGAGCCCATCCGTTCGCGGAATAGGCCGGTGAGGCGGAACATGCCCATACCGGCCGCCGCGGCGAGGTCGTCGAGGCCGACGTTGTGGTCTGACCGGTCACCGAGATAGTCACATGCAGAGCGCGGGGGGCCTTATCGTCGGCCGCGCTGAGTAGCGGTCGAATCGGACGGCCCTAGAAACCACGACTGCCACTGCAAGCACAAACATCACGATCACCGCGATTGCCGGGAGGTTCTCTGAGCGAATGTGCGGGTACCGGCCTCTAAAGGTGCGCTTGCTCACAGACCGAAACGCGGTTTTGCCAGTCCCGTCGCCAAGTTGGCGAGCAAGGCCACGGATGACGTTATCTCCCCAGATCTCCCGCCAGAGTGGTACTGCCGCCGAGCCATTGCGCACAGCCAGGATTGCCACATCTCGCTTTAGGCCAAAGTCTCGAATCGAAAGTAATTCGAGCCGCACGCGTGACTGGGGGGCCTTGAAACGCAGCCGTCCTCGCCAGTCGACGACCGTTACCTCTCCATCCTCCCCCACGCTTACGCTGGCATTTCGCACGAATGTGATCCAGCACAAGACTGCTATGAATACTGCCAATGACGCAATGAATGCGATTGCTGTCGCAGCGGGCGCAGTCAACCGGGCCAAATAAATTTGCGCCGCGGCAAAGACAATTGCAGGAATCAGGAACTGAGCAGGCACGACTTGCGCGAGCTGCTTGGCACTTGGGCGAAAGGTCGGATCTGGCGCCATCAAGGATTCATGTCGTCCGCTACTCGCTTTATCGAAGTCAACGCATCTGTGGTCGCCCCGAGGAAGACTACTGAGTCCCAGTTGTAGGCGAACGACTTGGCTCCCATCATTGTTCTCCAGGCGGGACCCGCAATTCCAGTGTTTCGCAAATTAGGGTCTCTCAATATGGCTGACCATCGCGCTCCGGCGGAGGCTGCTCGCGCTGCCGCGTACCACCCGACGAAGCTGCCTCCGATTGATAGGGCATCCCAGAAGAGCGCTGACCTGTCCAGGTCACCATGGCCAACCAAGGCGACATCGGCCACTGCGCCGAGAACCGCAAATGTTGCGGCGCACGGCAGCGTGAATGGCTGCGTCCCGGGTACCAAGGCTCCTAGACCACACGCCCCGGCTACGGCGTGCGTGGTACTGCTGAAGTCTCGAATACTCGACCTCCAGCCATTCCAGTCGCTCATGCCCGCCGTTATCGCATTCCAGCCTGCTAACAAATTGGGAAACAAACCAGTCCGATCGGTAACGTTCTGCGGCGAGCCTAGGGCATATGCATAGGGCGAGCCACCGATCCCCTGCGACGGGTCCGCGCTTAGAAATAGCTCCGACGACGGATCGTAGTAACGCGCACGTAGGTACATCAATCCGGATTCCGAGTCAACGTACTGCCCCGCATATTGGAGCGGGTTCGTGACAGGGCACGGCGCTCCCCCGCAGGCGGTGGGGTTGCCGTACGAATCGTATGAATAGGTGTTAACGACGTTCCCGCGGCTGTCGGTCGTGGCGCGGGTGCTACCAAGCTGATCCTGGTGATAGTAGTAGACGGTCTTTGAGCTGATCTGTTCCAAGGGAAGACCGCCGAAGCCGCTGACATAGTCCGTTGCGCCATCTACAAGCGGCACCTGCGTACCCTCCGCGATGTTCCAGACATACCTTTCAAGGGCACCTGACACAGTCTTGCTCACTCGGAGCCCGTCTCCGTTGTATGCGTACCTCGCGTTCGAGCCGTAGACGATCAAGCGATTGGCGAAGTCGTAGCCGAAAGTGACCGAAACGTTGTTCTGATCGGTCTGTTGAGTGCGGTTACCGTTTAGGTCGAATGTGTAGGTGAGCTTCTTGACGAGGGTACCGCCATTCATCGTTGTCGAGGTGCTGATCTGTTCTGCGGCGTCGAAGACGTTTGTTGTTGTATTGGACCCGGAGACTATTTGAGCCAGATTGTTTGCCGCGTCATAGGCGTACGTTGTGGCCCCCGAGTTCGCTGAGCTTTGCTGATCAAGGGGGTTGTATCCGAGTATCTGCGAATTTTCGGCGGTGAGGTTGTTGTCTTTGTCGCGTCCATATGTCAGGCTCAAAAATGTGGTCTTTCCCTTTGCGTCCGCGATTCCCATCAGCCGATCAGCATTATCGGGAGTGAAAGTAGCAGTGGTGCCGTTAGGGTAGACCTGCGACGTCAGATTGCTGTCGGAATCGTAGTGGTAGGTAGTGGTATGCCCGAGCCAATCGGTTACTGTCCACAGGCGACCGACGGTGTCGTACGTTCGACCAACAGAATTGATGCCCCCTGGGTAGGTTATGTTTGTCAAGTGGCCCATCAGATCGTAACCGTAGGAAACTACTTGCCCTGCCCCATCCGTCGCTTTGGTGAGTCGATGCAGCGAGTCAACTACATAGCTGCTCTGACCCGAACTGTCGGTCATTGTTGATCGCTGCCCTAGAGAGTCGTAGCCAAAAGCTACATTGGGCACCTGGGCGTTGTTGTAGTTCGTTGAGGTCAAGCGACCGGCCAGATCGTATCCGAAAGTGGTCGTTTGGGATTTGCCCGATACGATCGCTATGAGGTGTCCCGCCGGATCGTATGCGTACTTCGTGAGTCGTGGCAGTGGATCTGTTGCCGAAGTGCGGCGACCAAAGGCGTCGACACCGAAATTAGTCGTATTGGCCGGCGTGCGTCCATCTGTTTGGCTCTTGATGGTGCCATCTGAGTAGTAGTTGACCGTCACCGTTGTGGCGTAATTGGTTAGATAGCCCCTATCCATAGACGTCAGCTGATCGTTAGGATCGCTATTGAATCGCGTCGAGTAGCCGTTGGAGTCGAGGACTTTGGTGACATGGCTGTCGCTGTCGTAGTAGTACCAGGTCGAGAAAGTGTTGGGGTCGTCCTTTCGAAGCACATTCCCCATGGCGTCCGGCAGGAAATGTGTGGTGTAAAGCGCCGGATTCCCGCCCGTGACATTGCCGTTCGGCGCTACCGAGGAAGTCATACGCCCGACGTTGTCATACACGTACGTCGTGTTTTCGCCTAGTGGGTCAATAGTGCTGGTGAGGTTTCCATACATGTCATAGGCCAACTTCCAGTTCTGGAGATTTGCGTCCTGTGCGATGGTCACGTCCCCCGGATGTGCCGGATCGCCATACGAGTAGCTGATTATGTAACTGTTGCTCGATCCGACAAGCGGCCTCGAGCTCTTCAGAATGTTGCCGTTGGAGTCGTATGTATTGGTCGTTGTGACCAGGAGCGCGTCTGTAGTTGTAGTCGGATCGTTGAGGCTGTCATAGGCGAACGTGTCACCGTGTTGGTAGGAGTCGCTTGTCGTGTGTAGGTACCCACTCGGATACCAAGTGTTATTGGTTACAACTCCGGGCATCGGAGAATTGATCGTGGTGATACCCAGGCTGATGGAGTCGTAGGCGTATGTCCACGTGGCGGCCTGCGAAGTCGCCCAGGCCTTGGTACGCGCGGTCAGTGCGTTGTTCTGATACTGCTCGAGAACTTGATTGGACATCGGATCGGTTATCACGGCGGAATTGGTCCCATAACTGAAGTAAGTGGTCTGACTATCCGCGTCGGTCTGAGAGTTAATAACGCCAGTGTTTAGGTCGATCGTGTTAGTAAGGGATTCCCCGTCTGTGTCGTAGCTTGTAAGCAGATGGTGATTGGAGTCGTATGTGAACGTGATGCCCCCGAGCAAGCCTGTGACCTGGTACAAGTCACCAGTGGCGTAATAGTTGAACGAAACCGACCGTGCTTGGTGGTAGGTCGCATTGTCGGTCACGCTGGTCAAGAGACCGTTCGTGTAGGCGAAGGTGAGCGTCCGATTTGAAGGTGTCGCTGGATCAGTCACCGTCACCAACTGGCCGCTTCCGTTGTAAGTGAGAGTCGTTGCGTATCCGTTCCGATCGGTCAGTTTGGTGAGTTGACCAGTGGAGTTGAAGGTCAAGTGGACCTGGAACCTACGGTTTAGTGTGTAGGTCCCGTCCCCATTCTTGACCAGAGTCGCCAACACTCGGGTGGGCGGTTGGTAAAGGCCGCCTACCAGACTGAAGCCGATCGTGGCGCCGTTCTCCTCGTGCACAGTGGGGTTGCCACCAGCATCGAAGGTCAGCGATACGTTGTAGCTGTGAGTCCATCCGTATCCGAGCGGACCGTTCTGGGACGCCAGCAGGGAGTTGTAGGTACGGCTGAAGGCCAGCGGTACGCCGCGACCGGGAATCGCGAGATCCACAGAGGAATTCCAGTAATTGCCAATGGCAGGCGTCACGCCTTGGCAGCAGTTAGGTGCGACCGCAAGTTCATCGATCGGGCCGCCGCCGAGCATCTCGCTGCTCGAGGGACCAGGAACGGGGCCAGAACCTGCGCTCGGTACCGGGCATGGGCCGGGCTGAGCTACTGTCGTGGTCACTTTCGGCTGCACCGGAAAGGTGTAGGGAAGGGTCATGAATCCAGTTCCAAGCTCGTAGAAGTCGTTCTCGCCCCAGCCCCAAATCGTGCCATCCGAGAGTAGGACCTCGGAGTAGTAGTCACCTGCGGTGACCACCGTGGCACCGACGATGCTGTTGGCCTTTATCGGCGTAAGCACTGGGGTTGTACTGGTCGTGCCGTTGTCCAACTCCCCGTATGTGTTGTCGCCCCAATCCCAGACGGTTCCATCCGATTTCGCGACCAACGTGTGGCTGTAACTGACTGAAATCACAGCCACGCCGGTAAGACTCTGGACCTGGACGGGCGAAGAACTGCCGGTCGAGTAACCGTTGCCCAGGTTGTTGCGACCCCAAGCCCAAACCGTGCCGTCGGACTTGAGGGCCACGGAGTTAACTCCATCCGGTGAAGCCGCAATTGCAACAACACCACTGATCGTCGTGATTTGAGTCGGCGTCGGGAAGACGTTGTTTACGCTGCCTTGCCCCAGCTGCCCCTCCCGGTTGGATCCCCATGCCCAAACCGTGCCGCCGCTCGTGAGGGCCATCGAGTACGGTTCGCCAAGCGTGCCGCCGCCGGCGACCACCTGCACCACACCTGCCAGGGTCAGCGGGCTCGGGGCCAGCGTGGGCGACGTGCTGGTGCCACCATTGCCCAGTTCACCAAGAGTGTTGTCGCCCCACGACCACAGGGTGCCATCGCTGCGCAAAAGGAGCACGTGAGAGCCGCTCGTGGCCACTGCCACCGCGCCGTTAGCAGAAGCTAGGTCGACCGTGTCCCGGATCGTGCCTGGCGCGTTGAATATTTGAGTCCCATTGCCATACTGGCCGTAGCTGTCGTCACCCCACACCCAAAGACTTGTGTCTGAGCTAGCGACATAGTCGTTGTAGAGACCTGCGCCTACCGAAATCGCGCCGGCAGGTCCGTGTTGGCTCGGATTTGGATTCCATGCTCCCCACCAAATCGGGGTGCCATTGGTTTGAACTGCGAGTGTATTCGCTCCCTGATCGCCGCCCGAAAACAAGGTCCGCGTCGTGCATTGCGCGCTACTCGGCGTGACCAACATCGCTTTGGCGATTGCGTTGCGATTCGTGGTGGGGGTAGGAGCGGTCAGTGGGGCCGTGGGGCCCGCAGCATCACTTGAAGGGCGCACACGTGAGCCGGGCGCGATCGGAGTGGGCGCGGGCACTGACGTGCCAATCACTGGCTTGGGTGTCGGTGCGATTGGCAAGCTTGCGTGGACGGAAGAATGCGGCGCCACTACAAGCAGCGCGGCGCACAAGAGTGCTGCAAGCGAGGCGGCGATTCGTTGGCGCGCGTCGACACGCATAGTGATTACCTCCGATCGGTGAATCTGTCCCGGCCAAAAAGGCGGTCGCCGTTGGAGGTCGTCCTATGCCCCCGCGGTTTAGCAGTACCCCCCGGTTCCGCTATTCCCCCGCGTTGGGCGCGACGTTAAGCCGAACTCTGTTAATTGTCAAGTGGTGATGTGACATTCCTGACTTAACACGGGGGCAGTAAGCAAGTAAGGTCAAGCCACGACCAGCGGTCAATGGATGGCTGACCGCCGCTTAAGCGACGCCTCCGAGGGGTTGCTCTCGCTAACCAGGCCTTATCGGCCACAAAGGCTACGGTCGAGCCCGACACCAACTGCTGACGCGCACGCGAGGCGAGTTGATCTCACTAATGAGCAATCATCCGCACCATGCCGGCTGGGCGCGCCATATGACGCTGCGTGCGCAAGGCCTAGAGGACTCGCTAAGCGCAAGCCTCCCAAGCCAGTCAGTAATCGAGATCAACAAGGGGCCAGGATGGCCTTCCGTTCTCGGCGAATCTCTCTGACTTCACAGACTTGTCAAGTCACGGCCGGGAACTTGCTCGTCATTCTCGGCGGCTTTGTACACAACGATTTGGCTTGACGTATGCAATCCCTAGAGCTCGTAGGTATGCTCAGGGCAAATGCTTGGCAACAGGAGCGGGGGCCGCCGGAAAGGAGTGGTAGTCCGCGAGGGGTCGGTTGCGCAAGCCCGCAGAGAAGCCGGCCTAACCCTCGCTGAGGTCGCCGGGCGGGAACTGAGTCGGACGGCGATTCACCTCATAGAAAAGGGTCTGTCGCGGCCATCGATGGAGACACTCAAACTTATCGCCCATCAGACGGGCAAACCGATGACGTTCTTTCTTCAGAGCCCTGAAGAACGGTCCGGGATCGTTGCAGATTTCAAGGACTTACAAAAGGCGAAGAGTTATCTCGCCAAGGCATTGGCCGCTGGCCAGGCAAAGACGGAGCCGGCCGCACAAGCCGAAGTCCGAATGCTGATAGGACAAGCTGAAGAGTGGTTAGGCAACGCTGCCCGAGCTAACGAACAGTTCGAGGCGGCGATTCGAATCCTGGAGCGGCTGAGTAAGTCCCCATTGCTGCGCGATGCCCACATGGCCTACGCCGAAGTGCTCGAAGCTCGTCAGGACATCCAAGGTGCTGCGCAGCATTGGAAACTGGCAGCCAGATTGGGATCGGATGGAGCCATATCCGGAGAGGGCGGGGAACTAAGCACCAACACAACTCAGAGCCTCACTGCCTAACGCGTGGAGTCGTGGCTCCATGCCGAGGACGTGCCGCCGTTCGCCAACTGTTAATCGCCGTACGTCGATTTGAGTGGAGACAGAGCCGACGTCAAGTGTGCCCTAGTCGGGCGGTCCCCTATGTTTTTCTGGCGGTCGGCTGCTTGTGCACGAGCCTCTGGGAGGGATCACCTCTTCCGATTTGAAGTTTGGCGTGTCGGACCCACAAATTCGTCAGGCGACAAACTAGTTGTTTCGGACATCGGGGCAGCCGAAGCTTCGAACCAAAACGAACGCCGGGCTTGGAACAGCGTGTCGCGGGTTCCGGTCAGAAGCCACGAGATCAATAAGGAGTGGCGTACCACTCTGGCTTCGCGCGAGCTACTTAACGAGGTCGATTCTGACTAGTTCCGCCAGCGAGGGATCGATGACCGTCTGATAACGGCCCCGCTTTGCGAGGGCGGCGAGCCAGCGTCCCTCGAGCAAGCCATTGATGATCGGCGTCGGATCCCGATCCCACTCGACTGTGCGCGGCTGCCTTTCGCCGCGCCGTACGTCAATCAATGCGCGTTCGAAACGCGCCACCGAGCCGATCATTCCGCCTCTTCGCGCAACATGATCGAGAAAGAGCCTTGAGCGCGAGTCGAGGTATGCATCCGCGGTGGCAAACGGTACTTCTCGTACGACCTGTTCGAACTGGCCGAGGTGACCGAGCGCGCGAGCGGTTAACGGACAGGAACGGCGAACGTCGAAAGCTTGCCAGTGGGCGAGGATGTCCCGTACGACTCGTAGTCCGTCAGAGGCTGCAACCTTGCGTAGGTAAGAATCGCTCAAATGCTCCGCCGAAGAATCGGCATGGATCAACTCGTACAGGGCGCGCTGATGCGCGGCGAGATCCATAGGTGCTAGCGCGGGAGCGCTCCTCGGATATGAACCAGTTCGGAAATGATCGTGTCGATGCCGAGAACGGATACGGCTTCCGGTAGCAACTCGTAGGTGACGCCAGCGACGTTGGGCGCGCGCTCGAGTACGTGGCGCGCAAGGGCAAGCGTCGATGGCGCAGTCCGGCGAGAGTGCACGTCGACGCGTAAGCCGTCGAATTCGACACCGCCAGCGATATGGATCTCACGGACCGCGCCGAGGTTGAGGTCGGTGAGGAAGCCGTCGATGTCGAAGCCGTAGTTGGCCTCATCACATTCGAGGTTATAGATATCAAGTAGGAGCCCACAGCCGGTCTCGGCGACAAGCGTATTGAGGAACAGGGCTTCGCTGTACTCGCCTCGGTAATCCGGAAGGAGATGAACGATGTTCTCCACCAAGAATGGCAGCGAAAAGCGCGTCTGGATTTCGTTAATCCGCTGCACAAGCAGAGCCAGCACGTCCTGGGTTCGCGGAATCGGGAGCATCGTGCCCAGGCTCGCCCCGTCGACGATCGTATAGCCTAGATGCTCGCTATGCCACGCAACCGCGAAGTGAGATAGGAATTCGTCGAGAAGCTGCAGATAGAGCTTCGAGTAGCCGCTCGCCGAGCCTATCGAAAGTCCAACTCCATGCACGACAAAGGTCGTGGAGCTGCCGACAGCCTTCAGTTCGTCGACGATCGCTCTGTCTAGGTGCACTTCAGCGCCAATTGGGCGTGCGATCGAATCCGGGGTTATCTCAAGATAATCGACGAGCGGCACAATCCGATCGAGCAGTTCCGGCTCGCCACCTTCATAGCTAAACCCCAGGCAATGCTGACGAGCGGCGGTCCGGCTGTGGAGAGTCGCCGAGCCCACCGCGCGGGTCGACTTCACCTCACGCGTCACCGAGAGAGTTGTGTGTCGGGAAGCGCGCGGGCGTTAGCCCGCACTCACCGTAACGCCTTCGAATCCAGGGGCACCTGCGAGCTCCTTCACGTTCACCAAACGCTCTGGGTCGACCACAAACGCAAGATCGAAGCCACCCAAGCCACACGTTCTGCAGCCCTGCGGCCCGACAACACGCTCGATCAAATTCGCCAAATTCTCCAGCGTGATTCCTTCCCGCACCTGAATTCGTACAACTGACCGCGCGCGACCACTTGACTTCCTCGACTCTGCCATCAGTGCGCCTCCTGAACTCCGGCTAGCACACCGGTCGGACGTATTTGACAGAACGCTAGCAGGCCAGATAGGGCTGTCAAGTGGTTGGATTTACAAACTGGCCACCTTGGTTAACGGCCGAAGCTGTTGGCAGAGCGCTCGGAACCTTGAGGGGCCGGGCCCGTTAACGTCTCTTCGAGCTTGTGGGCCTGCCGGGCGACTCCCCGGCCAGGGTCGGGGCTGCGGTAGTCGCTACGCCCCCCTTTCCACATTGCGGCATGAGCACGACCTGCGGACTCTGCAGGGGAGGGGGACCCTAAGGTTTCAACTACCTCCAGGACAAGCGGGTCAAACGGCCAATCCCGCTGCTGAACTCAAGTCGACGCGCGGCGATCAACTTCTAGCCGTTGGTGATGTGCAGAAAAAAGTGCGCGACCATGGCGCCAAAGATCACGGCCAGGATGGTGGCGAACCAGGGATACGCAATCATGAATTCGTTGAGGTAGTAGCCAACAGGACGACGTCGCTTCACGGTCAACGCGAGGTCAGCAGCTGCCACCGCAAGCAGGACCCCAGGCATCACAGATAGGAAGATGAGGAATCCGATTCTAGACAGCATGAGTTTTCTTCCGGCGCCAGAGCCAATCGTCGCTTGGATACCAGAGC
>Ga0209648_10006276_pt1 | contig 10223 bp, 12 predicted proteins | sample GraSoi2013_115cm_FD_185830 | JGI IMG/M metagenome (GOLD analysis project Ga0209648, IMG submission 185830) | Grasslands soil microbial communities from the Angelo Coastal Reserve, California, USA - Sample 9_17_2013_115cm (SPAdes) (version 2) | ecosystem: Environmental > Terrestrial > Soil >...
AACACCGCCTGGCTGGTCTTGATCGAAGGGCACACCGACGATCGCGGTGCGTGGGAGCAAAACCTGCGAGTCAGCGAGCAGCGCGCCCGATCGGTGATGAGCGCCCTCGTGGAGATGGGCGCGGACGCAGGACGCATCACCATCGCCGGGTTCGGGGCAGACCGTCCAATCTGTCGCGACAACACCGAAGCGTGCCGCGCCCGAAACCGCCGAGTCCACTTCCTGTTGAAGCCGCGCTAGCAGACCCGAAGGGCGGCGGGCGCGGTGAGGCGACGGCGCCCCAGGAGGGGTCGGGTCGCGCTCGCCCTACACCCAGCCGCCGTCGACCACGTAGCTCTGGTTGGTGCAGGCGTCGCTGTCGTCGGCGGCCAGGAAGAGGACGGCGCGCGCGATGTCCGCCGGCACCAGCTTGCGCTTGAGGCACTGGCGGCGCATCAGCTCCTCCTCGCCCTCCGGCGTGAGCCAGAGGGTGATCTGCCGCTCGGTCATGATCCAGCCCGGCACGATGCTGTTGACCCGGATGTTCCGGGGCCCGAGATCGCGGGCCAGGGCCCGGGTGAGCCCGGCGACGGCGGCCTTCGCGCTCAGGTAGGCCGGCATGCCGCCCTGCCCGACCAGCCACGACGTCGAGCCGAAGTTGACGATGGAGCCGCCCCCCGCCGCCGCCATCCCGGGCACGACCGCCTGCGCGGCGAAGAACTGGTGGCGCAGGTTCACCGCGAAGCGGTCGTCCCAGTACTCGGGCGTCACCGCCTCGATCGCGTGGCGCTCGTCGTGCGCGGCGTTGTTGACGAGGACCCGGACCGCCCCGAGCCGCCCCTCGACCTGGGCGATCGCCGCGCGCAGCGCCGCGATGTCTCGCAGATCGCACCGGATGAACGCGGGAGCCGGGAGGCCGCCCGCCGCAATGCGGGCCACGAGCGCGTCGGAGGCCTCGCGCTGGATGTCCACGAAGGCGACGCGGGCTCGCTGCGCGCACAGGTGCTCGACGACGGAGGCGCCGATGCCGCTGCCGCCGCCGGTCACGAAGACGACGCGATCTTCCAGGCTGGGGTACGAGGCATATCGGACCATGAACATCCTCCCGCGCTCCACGTGGGTGAGTCGCTTGCCCGCGTCTTCGTTGCGATTCCCGGAAGCGCGACCTAGACTATGCCACGAGGTAGCGCGGCGATGGAGCTGATCACCCTGCGGGCGGACGGCGCGGGCATCACGGTCGCGCCGGCGGTCGGGGGCGCGGTCACCCGCTACTGGCTCGAGCGCGACGGCACGACGTGGGAGTGGCTGCGTCCGACGCCACCGGAGGCGCTGTGCGACGCCTTTCCCTACCGGACCGCGGCCTTCCCGCTCGTGCCCTATTCCAATCGCATCCGCGAGGGCCGCTTCGCGTTTCGCGGCCGCGCCGTCACGCTGCCGCTGAACCGGCCGCCGGAGCGCCACGCCATTCACGGCCACGGCTGGCAATCGGCCTGGCGCCCGGTCGCGGTGGGGCCGGCCGAGGCGCGTCTCGAGTATCGCCACGCCGCCTCCGCCTGGCCGTGGCCCTACCGCGCCACCGAGCGCTTCACCCTCACGCCCTCGAGCCTCACGGTGACCCTGGCCCTCACCAACGAGGGCGACACCCCGATGCCGGCCGGCCTCGGCTGGCACCCGTACTTCCCGCGCACGCCGCGAACGACGATCACCGCGGACGTTCGCACCGTCTGGCTGACCGACGACGAGATGCTGCCGGCTACGCTGGCTTCGCCGACGGCCCCCGCCGACCCGTCGCGCGGGGTGGCGGTGGACGCGGTGGCCCTCGACAACTGCTTCGTGGGCTGGAGTCGCCGCGCGGTCATCGCGTGGCCCGAGCGAGGCGCGAGCCTCGCCATGACCGCCGGGCCGCCGCTGGACTGCCTGGTGGTCTTCACGCCGCCGGGCCGGCCCTTCTTCTGCGCGGAGCCGGTCAGCCACGTGACAGACGCGTTCAACCTGGCCGAGGCCGGACACGAAGACACCGGCCGGCAAGTCCTGGAGCCGGGGGCGACCATCGAGACCGCGATCACCCTGGGCCCTCACGCCGGAACTGCGGCCGCCTACTGAATGATCTCGTCGGCGCGGGCCAGCAGCGACGGCGGGAGCGTCAGACCCAGCAGCTCGGCGGTCCTCAGATTGATCTTCAGCTCGAACGTCGTCGGACGCTCCACCGGCAGATCGGCGGGCTTCGCCCCCTTCAGGATGCGGTCCACGTACATGGCGGAGCGGTGGTGAAACCCGGGAATGCTGCTCGCGTACGCCATCAGGCCACCCACCTCCGCGTAGAAGTGCCACGGATACATCGCGGGCAGCCGATGCCGGATCGCCATCGCGGCGACCATGGACCGATTGGGCTCGAGGACCTGGGTGTCGGCACGCACCAGCAGCGCGCCCACCCGGGCGCGGGCGATGGCCGCGAACGCCCCCGGGATATCCGCGGTGTGAGTGACCTCGAAGATCTGCAGCTCGAGCCGTCGCGCTCGTGCGGCGGCGTGCAGCCCGGCGATCAGCTCCCGATTCCGGCCGGGGCGCATCGTCGGGTTCGTGAGTACCCCCACGCGCGCGAGGCCGGGGATCGCCTCCTGCAGGAGATCGAGGCGCTTGCCGTCCAGGTCGGAGACGATGTTGGCGATGCCGGTGACATTGCCGCCCGGTCGGGCGAGCGTGCCGACGAAGCCGTCGGCGATGGGGTCGTCGGCGGCGGACATGACGATGGGGACGGTGGCCGTCGCCTCGCGAGCCGCGCGGATGGCCACCGGACCACGGGCCACGATGACCTCGACGCCCCGCCGGACGAGATTGGCGGTCACGGTGGCGAGCTGGGTGGCGCTCCCATCGCCGTACACGTACTCGATCACGACCGTCGCGCCGGGCAGCCAGCCCAGCTCCCGCAGACCACGCTCGAACGGCTCGCGCTGCACCGCGGGAGCTTCGATGGCGCTCCCCGGGTTGAGCACCGCGACGTGCGGGGTACGACCCGCGGGCTGCGCCTCCGCGATGGCGGGCGCGGCCAGGGCCAGGACGCCGAGGGTGCCGAGAAAGTGGCGCCGTGTCTTCATGGCTCTCCCGACCCGGCTGGCTTCGCCGCGCTCAGCCAGCGCCAGACCTGCTCCGGCGTGATCGGCAGCGAGCGTACCACGACCCCCAGGTGCGCGAGCGCGTCCTCGACCGCGTTGGCGACCGCGGCGGGGCCCCGCGGGGTCGCGGGCACGGTGACCCCGGCGAGCAGCTCGTCCTCCGCGAGCGCGGTGACGAGGAGCCCGCGGAAGAACTCGGCCGCGGCCACCCGGCGTATCCCGCGGGGCCCCAGCAGCGCGAGCGTGGCGTCGAGGGCCAGCAGCGCGGCGGGCAGCTCCGCGGCCGGATCGGCGTGCGCCAGGCTTCCGCCGAGCGTGCCGCGATTGCGGATCGCGGTATGGCCGACGTGGCGCGCCGCCTCGGCCAGGAGCGGCGCCCGCTCGCGCACGAGCGGCACCGCCGCGAGGTCGGCGTGACGCACCAGCGCGCCCAGCCGCAGGCCTCCGTCCGGCGCGGGATCGATCCGCTCCAGCTCGCGCGCGCCGTTCAGATCCACGAGGACGGCCGGGCGGACCAGGCGCATGTTCAGCAGCGGCACGAGACTCTGGCCGCCCGCGAGCAGCTTCGCCTCGCCTGGGCTCGACGCGAGAAGGGCGACCGCCTCCGCGGCGGTGGCGGGCCGGGTGTAGCGGAAGGGGGCGGGCTTCATCGCGACGCGATTATGCCACGGCCCCTTCGCGCCGGGGCCGAGCGGCCCGGCGATGACCGCCGAGCTACGTCAGCGCCCGGGCGCCCGACTCCGGTCGCCGGCCAGGTCGCGGGGAGCCAGGGCGATGAACACGATCTGCCCGAGGAGTCCGATCACCGCCACGTGCAGGAAGGCCAGCCCCCACCCCAGCGCCGACATCCCTCCCGCGAGATCGAGGATCCAGCCGATCGCGATCGGCCCCACGAACCCGCCCGCGTAGCCGGCCATCGAGTGCAGGGCCAGCGTGGCGCCGCGGCGCGCGGGATCGGCGCTGCCCGCCGCGCCCGCGGTGAGAGAAGAGGAGTCGAGCCAGATCAGCAGGCCGTAGACGAGCACGAGCGTGGCGGCGAGCGGGTAGGAGCGCACGCCGAGGAAGCCGATGCCGGCCGCGAAGACCACGGCCGCGGTCATGGCCAGGCGCACCAGCCGCTGGCGGCCGAGGCGGATCGACACCTCGTTGCCCACCACGCTGGCCCAGGTCCCGACGAGCCCCATGGTCATCGCCACCACCGCCGGCGCGATCCACGGGCTGCCCACCTCGGTCGTCGCCGCCACGTAGGCCAGGAACGCAACCGCCCAGCCCCGCAGCGAGTTCATCTCCCAGGTGTGGGCGCAATAGGCGACCGCGTAGGCCATCGCGGATCTGTTCCGGAGGACCGGCCGGAAGTCGAAGAGCCGGCCGGCCGGCGCGCCGACCGCGCGGCGCTCCCGCGGCGGCGCCCAGAGAAACACGATGAGCCAGGCCGCGAGCGCGGCGAGCCCCGCCGCGGTGAACGCGCCGCGCCAGCCGAGCCACTGGCCGAGCGCGCCCGCGAACACGAACGAGAGCGCGCCCGCGATGCCGATGCTCGCCGCGTGCCCGGCCACCGCCCGGGACATCAGCGTGGGCTCGACCCGGTCCGCCAGCAGCTGGAGACCGGTCATGTAGGTCCCCGCCCAGCCCACCCCGGCCAGCGCCCGCGCCACCGCCGCGCTCCAGAACCCGTCGGCGAGGGCGGCGAACCCGACGTGGCTCGCGATGGTCAGCGCGACGCCCGAGAGGTAGACCTGGCGGGCATCCACGCGGTCGGTGAGGGTCACCAGGATGGGAACCGCGAGCGTGTACGCGGCGTAGAAGATCCCGGTGATCCAGCCCGCCTCCCGGTTCGTGAGGTGCCACTCCGCGATGAATCCCGGAAGCAGCGCGGGCCAGGTGTACGCGCCGATCTGGGCGCACACCTGGGCCGCGCAGACGGCGGTGACCAGACGGGCGGGGGTCAGCGCGCCGGCTTCCGGGCTCGCACGAACGCGCTCATGAACTTGTCGTCGACCTGCGGCGCGATCGCGTCGACGTCGAGCCCGGCGCCCTCCAGGAACTCCCTCGCGTCGGCGACCCGGTAGATCCGCGTCGGCTCGAGATCGATGGCCTCGAAGCCGGCCCGGGCGAGCTTGTCGCGGTACTCCCGCTCCTCCAGCGCACCGGCCACGCAGCCGATCCAGAGCTCGACGCTCCGGCGGATCGCGGCCGGGATCTCGCCGCGGACGACGACGTCCGATACCGCCAGGCGCCCACCGGGCTTGAGCACGCGGAACGCCTCCGCGAGCACCCGGTCCTTGTCGGCCGAGAGATTGATCACGCAGTTGGAGATGATGACGTCCACCGAGCTCGACGGGAGCGGGATCTGCTCGATCTCGCCCTTGAGGAACTCCACGTTGGTGGCCCCCGCCTTGCGCTGGTTCTCGCGGGCGAGGGCCAGCATCTCGTCGGTCATGTCGAGCCCGTAGGCCCGGCCGGTCGGGCCCACCCGCTTCGCGGACAGGAGGACGTCGATGCCGCCTCCGGAGCCCAGATCGAGCACCGTCTCGCCGGGCGCGAGCTCGGCGAGCGCGGTGGGGTTGCCGCAGCCGAGCGACGCGGCCCGGGCCTCGGCCGGGAGCTCGGCGGTCTCCCCCTCGGCGTAGATCCGTGAGGTGATGGGGTCGCACTCGCCCCGCGCGGAGGCGGTGCCGCAGCACGAGCCCTCGCCCGCGGTCACGCGGAGCGCGGCCCGCGCGTACTTGTCCCGTACGATGTCCTTGAGGTCCTGGTCCGCCATCGCTCTCCTCCTTCGGGTGGCCGCGCTCAGGACGCGCAGCAGGCGTTGCCCTTGGCCATCGGGAAGCTCACGCTCCCGGCCTTGGGCGCGTCCTCGTCCCCTTCGAGGTCGTAGTTCAGGTGATAGACCTCCCACTCCACTCCGTCCGGATCGCGGACCCAGAACTTGTCCTGGTTGGCGTGGCAGCAGTTGACCCCCATCTCCTCGCGCACCGGCAGCCCGGCCGCCTTGACGCGCGCCAGGTGGGCCATGACGGTGTCCACCGCGTCCACCTGGACCCCGACGTGGTTCACGGTGCCCTCGCTCGCGGACCCGCCGCCGGAGAGGGCGAGGTTGACCGGCGCCCAGTCGGGCAGGAACTTCGCGTAGCCGGGCTTGACCTTGACCGGGCCCGCGCCGAGGAACTTCTCGTAGAACTCGCGGCTCTTGGCCAGGTCGGACACGTGCATGTGCAGATGGACCTTCGCATTGGTGGGGGCGCTCATGGGTATTCTCCTCGTCAGCAGCAGGCGGTGAGCAGGCGCACCAGCGCCGTCACCTGGTCCCGCTTCACGGAGTAATAGATGTACCGCTCTTCCTTCCGGCTCTCGACCAGTCCGGCGCGCCGCAGCTGGTCGAGGTGATGCGACAGCGTCGGGCCGGGGATCTCGACCTCTTCCTGGATCTCCCCCACCGACATCTCCTTGCCCGCCCGCACCAGGAAGAAGAACACCTGCAGCCGGGTGAGGTGGGCGAGGGCCTTGAACGCCTCCACGTGCTCCGGGGCGGCCTCGAGCTGGGCGACCGGCACGCGCGCTATGCTTTTCATACTTTGAAATGTATGGAACTACAGAACCGTTGTCAAGGCCCCCCTCGCATTCAATCGATGGTCTCGTCGTGCACGTCGATCTGCATCGTCGCGCCGGACTCCACCGCCCGGAGATACTGCCGGTGCCGGAGCACGCCCGCGCAGGGGCGGGTCTCGCGCCAGAGCACCGCGAAGACCCCGCCCTCGAGGGGGACGGGGCGAGGGAGAAACCTTCTCGCGCGCCGCCTGGTCGTAGAGACCCTCGGTCCGCCGTCGCCGCTCGGCGGTGGGCTCGAGGTTCCGGACGCTCCACGACGAGGGCGGGCCCGCCAACGTCAGCTCGGCGGACACGGTGGTGCCGAGCACGAGCAGGCGGTCTCCCTCGTGGACGATGCCTCCGCCGCCCCAGCTCGGATGGGTCTCGTCCAGGGTGAACGACCGGACCAGCCGGGGCGCGCGGGGATCGGCGAAGGAATAGATCTCGATCGCGTTCCAGAGCTGCGCCACGATGTAGTCGCCCTGACGGGTCAGCTGGTGGAGCGCCGCGCGCTTGGTCAGACACACCGAGCCGGCCGGCACCGGTGTCCCCCTCGAGTCGAGCACGATGGCCCGGAGGGCGTGACAGTCGTCGCGGCGGGACTCGACGATGGCCATCCGTCCCAGCGCGCAGACCTGGGCCGCGTGCGCCACGCTCCCGGCCAGCCACAGCGCGGAGGCGAACAGCACGCCGACCGCGCGTCCTCCACGGGGCCGGGACGCGGCGTCCGATCGCAGGGCGCGCAGGCCTCTCATTCTCTCGCGGGCATGCACTCGCGGGCAGTCTCTCACGGGCCGCCGCATCCCGGGCAGAATGCATATACATGTATAATCCTGGGGCGATGACCTTCGCGGAGCGGCTGGTCGGCGGGCGGGTGCACTACGCCTGGATCGTCGCGGGGGTGACCTTCCTGATCCTCCTGACCGCGGCGGCCATCCGGGCCACGCCCGGCGTGCTCATCGTGCCCCTCGAGCAGAGCTTCGGCTGGAGCCGGGCCACGATCTCGTTCGCGGTGTCGGTCAACCTCCTGCTCTACGGCCTCTGCGGGCCGTTCGCGGCGTCCCTGATGGAGCGCTTCGGGGTGCGGCGGGTGACACTCCTGTCGCTCTGCGCGGTGACGATCGGCGTGGCGCTCACCACCGTGATGCGGTCGCCCTGGCAGCTCGTCCTCCTGTGGGGGGTGGTGGTGGGGGTCGGGACCGGCGCGCTGGCGATGGTGCTGGCCGCCACCATCGCGAACCGCTGGTTCGTGGCCCGGCGCGGGCTCGTCATCGGCGTCCTCACCGCGAGCACCGCCACCGGCCAGCTGCTCTTCCTCCCGCTCCTGGCCGCGGTGGTGCAGCATACCGGCTGGCGCGCGGCGGCGCTCGTGGTGACCGGGGTGGTCCTGCTCCTGGTGCCCGTCGTCGTCATCTTCATGCGCGACCAGCCCCGCGATCTCGGGCTCCGCGCCTTCGGCGAGACGCCGGACGCGGCGATCTCGCCGCGCTCGTCGAGGGATCGCGCTCGCGGGATTTCTGGCTGCTGGCCGGCAGCTTCTTCATCTGCGGCCTCAGCACGAATGGGCTGATCGGCACCCACCTGATCCCGGCCTCGATGGACCACGGGATCCCCGCGGTGACCGCGGCGGGGCTGCTGGCCGCGATGGGCGTCTTCGATCTCATCGGGACCACGGTCTCCGGCTGGCTCTCCGACCGATGGGACAACCGGTGGCTCCTCTTCGGCTACTACGGCCTCCGCGGGCTCTCCCTCATGGTGCTGCCCTACGCCTACGGGTCGGAGTACTTCGGCCTCACCCTCTTCGCGGTGTTCTACGGGCTCGACTGGGTCGCGACGGTGCCGCCGACCGTCCGCCTGACCGAGACCCTGTTCGGCAAGCACCGGGTGGGCATCATGTACGGGTGGATCGCGGTCGCGCACCAGATGGGCGCCGCCACCGCGGCCTTCGGCGCCGGCCTCCTGCGCACCTGGTTCGGCTCCTACCAGGTGGCCTTCACCGGCGCCGGGTTCGTCTGCCTCATCGCGGCGCTGATGGTCCTGGCGATCGGGCACGGGCGGATCGTCACCGGGCTGCGGCGACGGCCGGTGGAGATCTCCGGCGCGGTCGAGGGCTAGCGTCGACCGGGCGCGGGCGCCCGCAGCGCCGGGCGGGCCAGCCGGAAGAGCTCCACGTTCCACCGCGTCCGCCCCGCGGTCGCCAGATCGGCCATGATCTCCCCGACCACGCTGCAGAACTTGAACCCGTGGCCAGAGAACCCGGCCGCGATCGAGACCTCCGGCGCGTCCGGGTGGACGTCCAGGATGAAGTGCTCGTCCGGCGTGTTGGTGAACATGCACGCCGCCATCGAGAGCGTCGGCCCGTCCGCGTCCGGGAAATAGCGCCGGATCCCCTCGCGCACCACCGCCTCGTCGCGCGCGTCGCAGCCACGGTCCATCGAGTCGGGATCGACCTGCTGCTCGCGGTGGTGGTACTTGCCGATCTTGAAGCCGGGGATCCCGTGGATGGGGAATCCGTAGAATCGTCCCTCGGGCGCCTCCATGTTGAACACGGGGAAGGCCCCGACCCGGAAGCGCTCCGGACGGCGCGGCTGCGTCCACAGCATGACCTGGCGCTCGGGCTTCGCCACCCCCGCCAGCGCGCCCACCAGACCACCGCTCCAGGCGCCCGCGGTCGGGACGAGCCGCTCCGCCTCGTAGCTCCCCCGGTCCGTCCGCACCCGGACGCCCCCGCGGCCCACCTTCCAGTCGAGCACCCGCTCGCGCCCGTGGATCTCCGCGCCGTGGGCGAGCGCGGCGTTGGCGTGTGCCACCACGCTCCGCTCCGCCATCACGAATCCCGCGTCGGCCTGGTACACGGAGACCGTGCCGCGCGCCAGCCGGTAGCCGGGAAACCGGCGCCCGACCGCGGCCGCGCTCAGCAGCTCGAAGGGGATCCCGTGCTCGTGACAGGAGCGCACGGAGCCGGCGACCAGCGTGCCGTCCTCGGGGCCCACGTCGAGCCCGCCGGTGACGACGAGGAGCCGCTCGCCGGTGGAGTTCTCCAGCTCGCGCCACAGCTCGTAGGCCCGCCGCAGCAGCGGCACGTAGCTCGGATGCTCCGCGTAGGCGAGCCGGATGATCCGGTTGACGCCGTGGGAGGAGCCGAGCTGGTGGGGAATGTCGAACCGCTCGAGCCCCAGGACCTTCTTCTTCCGGCGGGCCAGGTGGTAGACCACCGCGCTGCCCATCCCCCCGACGCCGATCACGATCACGTCGTACGCCACCGGCTCGCCTCCTCCCGCCCTCGTGCGCCGATCGTCACGCGCTACCCGGGCCGGCGCCCGGTCACCCGCGTGAGCGCGCCGGCCACGAACTCGTGGACGGCCGCGTCGCGACGGCCGAGGTGCCCGGCGAGGCGCCCCCACTCGTTCCAGTCCGGCTTGCTGAACAGCATCCACGGCCCGGCGTAGGTCGGCTCGCCCTCGACCAGGAAGCGGGCCACGTCGGGCGCGTTGGGCGATCGCCCTCGCGCACGAGCAGGCCGAGGGCCACGCACGCGGTGAC
>Ga0209648_10006277_pt1 | contig 10222 bp, 7 predicted proteins | sample GraSoi2013_115cm_FD_185830 | JGI IMG/M metagenome (GOLD analysis project Ga0209648, IMG submission 185830) | Grasslands soil microbial communities from the Angelo Coastal Reserve, California, USA - Sample 9_17_2013_115cm (SPAdes) (version 2) | ecosystem: Environmental > Terrestrial > Soil >...
CTCCCCCGCTCATACGACCAAAGAATGTATCCGCGGATTGTGCGCCAGATCGCACCCATTGGAGAGACGGCGCTTTCAAGCGCCGTCGAGGCTTCGGGTTGCTGCCAGTCTATTTGGGAATTCATATGATGGCAAATCCGGCCAGCAGCGCGGGTTCAGGCCGCGACCGGCGCGGATTTACGGCCTCCTTACCGGGATGTGGTCCGTGCACATGTAGGGCTGCAGCGCCTCCGGAATGCGCACGCTGCCGTCGGCTTGCTGATAGTTCTCCAGGATCGCAACCCATGTGCGCCCTACCGCCAAGGCGCTGCCGTTCAACGTGTGCAGGAATTCAGTCTTGCTCCTTCCCTCGGGACGATAGCGGATATTCGCCCGCCGTGCCTGAAAAGTTTCAAAGTTCGAGCACGAAGAAATCTCGCGGAACAGATTCTGACCGGGCAGCCAGACTTCAATGTCATAAGTCTTGGCCGCGGAGAATCCTATATCGGCCGTGCATAGCGTGACCACGCGGTAGTGCAGGCCGAGTTTCTGCAAGACGGTTTCGGCGTCGCGCGTCAGCTTCTCCAGTTCATCGTACGAAGTCTCCGGACGCGAGAACTTCACCAACTCCACCTTTTGAAACTGGTGCTGGCGGATAATTCCGCGCACGTCCTTCCCGTACGATCCGGCTTCGCTGCGAAAACAGGGGGTGTACGCGGTGAGCGAGATGGGCAACTTTGCAGCATCCAAAACTTCGTCGCGATAGAGATTCGTGACCGGGACCTCAGCCGTCGGAATCAGCCAGAGGTCTTTCTCGCCGTGCGGCACGCGAAACAAATCCTGCGCGAATTTCGGTAGCTGGCCCGTGCCATACATCGACTCGGAGTTCACCAGGTACGGCGGAAGGACTTCGGTGTATCCGTGCTCTCGGGTGTGCAGATCGAGCATGAAGTTGGCAAGGGCGCGCTCCAATCGCGCGCCCAGCGCCCAGTACACGGCGAAGCGAGCGCCCGACAATTTGGCGGCGCGCTCCAAGTCGAGTACTCCCAGCTGTTCGCCCAGCTCCCAGTGCGGCTTGGGCTTGAAATCGAACTGCGGAGGCGTGCCCCAGCGGCGCGCTTCCACGTTATCTTCGACGCTCGTTCCGACCGGCACGCTGGCGTGCGGAAGGTTCGGAAGGGAGGCAAGAATTTCGCGCAGGCGCGTTTCCTGCTCGGCGGCCTTTTTTTCGGACTCCTGAATCCGCTCGCGCAGTTCTTTGGTTTCCTGGATTTGTGGCGAAGCGTCCTGCCCGCTCTTCTTGAGCTTGGCAATTTCTTCGGAAGCCCGGTTGCGTTGAGCCTGCAGAGTTTCCGCGGCGGTGATCGCTTGCCGGCGCTCGCCATCGATGGTGCGAAAGTCCTTCAGCACTTCCGTCGGATTCATTCCGCGCTGGCGTACCTTTTCTTCCACCACCGCGAGGTTGTCACGAACAAAATTCAGATCGAGCATTCTGCCTTAACTTTAGCTGAAAAGCGCGATTCCGTGCATGTGGACTGGCTCACGTGCGTAGGGACAGCCGCCCTCGGCTGTCGGGGGCGGGGCGAAGCTCCGCCACGCTATTGAGCTGCTAGGATGGACGAACGAAAACCTCGGCGAGCTGCGCTCGCCTGGACAGCCGGGGCGGCTGTCCCTACGTGGGCTTCGCGTTCTCCTGTAAACTAGCTCGCGATGAGACTCCCCCGTTCGCTGTGCATCGCGCTGCTGCTGCTGTGTTCGATTTCGGTCGCATTGGCGTCCGCTTACAACGCCCGTCCCAAACTCATTATCGTAATCGTGATTGACCAGTTCCGCGGCGACTATCTGGAGCGCTATCGCGACCAGTTCGGCGACGGAGGCTTCCGCGTGTTTCTCGATCGCGGCGCTTATTTCACCGACTGCAACTACGACTACGCCAACACTCGCACGGCGCCCGGACACGCCACCCTGTTCACCGGAAGCTACAGCAGCGGACACGGCATCGTGGCCAACGAATGGTGGGACCCGCAGAAAAAAAAGCGAGTGACGTCGGTGGAAGACGACGCCACAAAACTTGTCGGCGTGGAGCGCACCGGGCCCGGCGCATCGCCACACAACCTCTTGAGCGATACGCTCGGGGACGAGTTGAAACTGGCCACGGGCGGCAAAGCCCGAGTGTTCGCCGTCTCACTGAAGGATCGCGCGGCCGTGTTGCCGGCTGGATTCTCTGGAGACGCCGCCTACTGGATCGATCCCAAGAGCGGCGACTGGATCACCTCTACGTACTATCGTCCCGATCTTCCCGAGTGGGTGCGCAATTTCAACGGCAGCCATCGCGCGGAAAAATACTGGAACCGCGAGTGGAAGGATAGCGATGGAAACATTCTCGGCTCGACTGCGCCGCGCAATGGCAAGAACAAAGCTGGTGAAGCTCTGGGATTCTACGAGGTGGTCGGCTCCACTCCCTTCGCCAATGATTACCAGCTGGAATTTGCCAAGGAACTCGTCTTGTACGAGAAGCTGGGCGCGGGAGCGGCGACGGATCTGCTGGTGATCAGCCTCTCGGCCAACGATATTCTCGGCCACAAGGTTGGCCCCGACTCTCCGCAAATGCGCAGCATGGCGCTTGAACTCGACAAATCACTGGCGGAGTTCTTCGGCTTCCTCGGTCATCAGATTGGGATGGCCAACGTGTGGATGGCGCTTTCGGCCGATCACGGGATTGCCCCTCTGCCGGAGTTCGCAAAAACTCTTCGTCTGCCCGCCGCCAATCTCGACGCGAAAGCGCTGCGCGAACAGATCAATTCCCTGCTCTCGAAGAAATACTCGAAGAAGGCCGACTACGTGCTCGATGTCGATTACCCGCTCGCGTGGCTGAACGAAGACGCGTTTGCCGGAACTCCCACTGGGAAAAAAGAATCTGACGCCGAAACCGACGCGGGCGAGGCCATGAAGCAGGCGGGATTGGCCGGATACTTCACGAAGTCGCGGTTGGCGCGTGGAGAGGCTCCGGCGACGGAAATCGGGCGACGCTATGCCCATAGCTACTCGCCGGAAGGCGGATGGTATGTGATCGGAATCCCCAATCCATTTCAAGTCGGAATCACGAAGGGCACCGATCACGCGACGCCTTTCTCGTACGATACCCATGTGCCGCTCGCCTTCTATGGCCTCGCCTTCCAACCCGGAACCTACCGGACGCACGCCGAGCCGGTCGATCTGGCGGTAACGCTCGCCTCTTTACTCGGAATCAATGCACCAGCGCAAGCCACCGGAAGAGTGCTAACCGAGGCGCTGCAACCGCCGCGTCATTCCGCGACACAGCCCGCAGCCGCGCCTGCCGGAGGAACGCAATGACCCCTAGCGGGCTGCGGAAAAACTCATCGAGACCACAAAAGCGCACCTCGGGCGCTAAAGCGCGGACACATTTTCAACAACGCAACGGCACGAGTAAACTCGTGCCCTTCCCAAAATCAGCTTCGCTCAGAGTTTTTCCGCTGCCCGCCGGGGAAACCCAATGACGCCGACCACCAATCCGGATTTGAGCGTCAGCTTTGCGGGCATCGACCTGAAGAATCCGATCATTGCGGCTTCCGGCACATTCGGCTATGGTGTCGAATTCGAAGACATTGTGCATCTCGATCGGCTCGGCGGATTAGTTGTCAAAGGTCTCTCGAAGGAACCGATGACCGGAAATCCGCCGCCGCGCCTCTATGAGACTGCCGCCGGAATGCTGAATGCCATTGGGCTGCAGAATATCGGCGCGCCAGCGTTCCTCGCGGAAAAACTTCCGGCGCTGCGGGAGAAGAAAAACGTCGTGGTGTTCGCCAACGTCTTCGGCTACACCCGCGCGGATTACGAGCACACAATTGAAATCCTCAATCAGGGCGAGGGGATTGCGGCGTACGAAGTCAACGTATCTTGTCCGAACACGGCGCAGGGAGGCGTTCAGTTCGGCAGCGATCCGCACTTGCTCGACGAAGTGGTGCGGACGGCGAAGCGTGTGTCGATGCGGCCGGTGATTGTGAAACTCTCGCCCAACGTCAGCTCGATCGCGCAGATGGCGTATGTTGCCCAAGAAGCGGGCGCCGACGCCATCTCTCTGGTGAATACGTTTCTAGCCATGGCGATTGATGCGGAAACGCGCCGGCCGAGAATCGCCAATGTAACCGCCGGCCTCTCCGGCCCAGCCATCAAACCGATCGCGCTGCGCATGGTGTACGACGCGGCTCACGCGGTAAGAATTCCGGTGATCGGCGTGGGCGGAATCAGCACCCCGGCGGATGTTGTGGAATTCATGCTGGCAGGAGCAAGCGCGGTGCAGGTGGGAACCGCGAGTTATTTCGATCCGGTGGCGACCGAGACGCTGGTCGAGGAGCTGAGCAATTACTGCCGCGAACATCGCATCGAGAGGCTCAGCGACCTTACCGGTGGGTTGCTGACCGACTGATAAATCGCATCACACTTTCACAATGTCAAAGTATTCGGAGTCTGCTATCTATCGGCCGCTGGCGTGCCAGATCGATCCCGGCGACTGATAGTTCAGACCTTCGCCCCATACCACGTGCGTATCTCCGTGGTTGTCGATCGCGAGCCCGAAGTAATCGCCAAAGGGAAAACGGAATCCGTCCTTACTTATATAACGATAGCCCGGCACGTAGCCCGAGATTCGAATCTCATCTCCCCAGGTTGCGCCGCCGTTGCTGGAACTTCGATAGTAAGTGTTCCAATACGGAGAGTTACGAAAAGTATTGCGCGCATCCATCCACGCTATGCGGACGTCGCCGCTGTTCCCGGCCACGATCGCCGGGAAGGCATGTTCCACCGACCGCTCGGCGGCGGAAACGCCGACGGGCGGCAACCAGTTTTCGCCGCCGTTGGTCGACGAGGAGAAGTAAATGCGCTGCGGCCCGAGCGGGGCGCTGCCCGCGCTCCAAAGTGCGTAAAGAGTTCCGGCGGCGTCGGAAGTGAGGGCGACCTGCGCACCCAGAAACGCCTCGCCACATTCTTCGTCCTTGCAGCCGGGCGATGCCGCTGAAAGGTCGAGCAGAGTCGCACTCCAGGCCTTTCCCGCATCCGCCGACTTTGCAACGTACAGGTTCACCGAGCCCCGCGCTCCTCCCCCTTTTGAGTAGGAGGCCCAGGCCAGATACACGTTGCCCGCGGGATCGACGGTAGCCGCACCCAGCAGAGACCATCCCGGACGGCTTTCTACATTCACGCGAGTCGGTATAAAACTACGACCGCCATCCTGCGAGGCCGCCACCCACACCTCTTCTTCATGATTGAAGGCGACGTAAACGCTCTGGCCGCGCACTGCCAGCGCCGGTTTATCCAGTTCCACGTCGCTGCGGACCGCCATGGTAAAAGTCCAGGTGGTGCCGGAGTCGACCGACTTGGCGAACATGACCGCGCGTTTGCCGTTCTGCAGCCACGCCGCATACACGGTGCGCCGATCGGCGGGGTCCACGGCAATCTGGGCGTCAAACTGGCCCGAAGCCGCTTCGAGCATCACATGCGAAGGCTGCCAGGTCTTGCCGTTGTCGCTGCTCGAGACCAACAACACGGTGGGCACGCGGCAGTCCTTGCAACCGGGAACCCGCCCGTAGTGTGGATAGAGAACGTAGATCCGGCCCGAACCATCCGCCGCCACCGCCGGTTCCCACTGATCTCCGGTGGTCAGACCGACCCGCTTCTGCCCGGTAAATTGCGGTAACGCCGCCCAAGCTACGCTGGACAGGGCACACAGCAAAACCACGAGTTTGGAGTAAGAGAATCGCAAGCAAACCATCGCAAGTAAAACGGGGCGGAGGGAAGAAACAGTGCCCTGTGATCTTGAACTTTATCCCGAAGCCGGTCGCGGGTCAATATCGGATGCACCAATTTCAGGAGTACCGCGCGGCGCGCGGCTGCCCTAACCAGCAGTCAGTAAAATCGGCGCGCCGGAAGTAATCACCAAAGTATGCTCAAAATGGGCGGAAAGCGCGCGATCGCCCGTGCGCACCGTCCAGCCATCTTTGTCCGTAAACACCCGCCCCGAGCCGCTCGAGATAATCGGTTCCACGGTGATGACCAGGCCTTCGTTCATGATCTGGCTGGCCTGCGGATCAGGATAGTTTGGGACATGCGGCAACTCGTGAATGGTGCGCCCGATGCCGTGTCCCCCTAGTTCGCGGACGACCGAGAACCCGGACTTGCGCACCTCGCGTTCCACCATTTTTCCGATTTCAAACACGCGGAATCCGGCGCGGGCAACCAGCATCGCCTGGTGGAAAGCGCGCTCCGCACAGGCCATCAGCTGCTCGGCCTGCAAACTCACGCGGCCCACCGGCACGGTGATGGCAGCGTCGGCCATGTAGCCGTCCTTTTCCACGGTCACATCAAGCTTGACCAGGTCGCCTTCCTGAAGGTTGCGCTCAGCCGGAATTCCGTGGACCGCCTCATCGTTCAAGCTGATGCAACTGGCGCCGGGAAACTGGTACACCACGGACGGAGCGGAACGGGCTCCGTTCTGCTGCATGACGCGCGCGCCGACTTCGTCCAGATATCGAGTCGTAACGCCCGGCCGCACTTCGGCCTTCATGGCATCCAGCACCATGCGGACGATGCGCCCGACCGCTTTTAAGGAAACGAGTTCCAGTTCATCCTGAATACTCAAGGCTCGACTCCCCTCATGAGGGGATCATACACGTGTGCTGAAAGGTGATGATCAAGTCTCGACAAATGTAAGGAGTCAATGGCAGCGAAGAACCCCATTTCTCGAAAGGCACGAGAAATGGGCACCCTCGTTCTCTTCGAAGAGCGACGCGCGCAATACTGAGATGTGGGCCAGCCGCCGGTCATCGACTTATGGCGTGAATTTGTAGATCACCCCGTCGTCTCCGGTACCACCATGTACGGTTGTGCCGTAGAAGTTGCCAGCTGAATCCCCCACCATTCCGTTGTACGCGTAGGCTCCGTCGGGAGCGCCTTTGAAGCGATAGGTCACGCTCTCTGTCCAGGTTCCATTGCCGCCCGGAGCGAGCTTGAAAATGACGCCGCAATCGCAACTCGCGCCGCCCGCACTCGTCGTGCCGTACAGAGCTCCGGTCTTGTCAAAAACGACGTTGCTGATGGAACCGCTTCCGTCTCTTCCACCTTTGAAGCTGTAGAGCACTCTTTCCTGCCATGTGCCATCAGGTTGGCGAGCGAGTTGGTATACGGAACCAAGGTTATTTGCCCCATCATAGTACGTTGTGCCGTAGAGATGGCCCTGACTGTCAGGAGCCAAAGCGCCGTAGGGAAATCCAGCGTCGGGTTGACCTTTGAACGCGTAAAGCGTGGTGAACTGCCAGATTCCCGGGAGGTGGGTAAGCTTGAAAACAACGCCCTTTCCATTCACGCCGGCTACCGTGGTCACGCCGTACAGGCTCCCTCTATAACGAAGCAAGCGGCCTGCCGAGCCGCCTGCGCCATCGGTCCCGCCGGTGAAGGCATGGATCACTTTCAGGTTCCAAGCGCCGTTTTGCATTGGGATCAGTTTGAAAACGACGCCCAGGCCGTTCATCCCGCCGGTCGGAGTCATCCCGTAGAGAGCGCCGCGTGAGCCAAGCGTCAGGCCGCTTCCCGGACCGGATCCGTCATCGCCGCCGGTGAAAGTATGAATCACGGTCTGGGTCCAGACTCCACCGGAGTTAGTCAACTTGTAAGCCACGCCGCAACCGCCCTCACAAGAGCCACCGCCTCCGGTGACAGCCGTGCCGTAGAGATTGCCCTGGCTGTCAAGAGTGACGCCCTTGTAAGGTTCTCCTCCGTCGGTGCCTCCGGTGAAGCTGTAGAGCACGGTGTGAGTCCAGCCGTTGGCGGAAGGTGTCAGCCGAAAAACCGTGCCCGAGCCGAAATCGCCGCCCTGCACGGACGTGCCATAGAGACTGCCCGCGCCGTCGATTACCAGATCGGAGTCGATGTACTCACCATCGTTACCTCCCGCGAAGCTGTAGATGATCTGGGGAACTCCCGCGGCCCAGGCGGCGCAAGCCAGGATCGCCACCGCTGCGGAAATCGTTAGAACCTTGCTCATCGAATGCGAAAATCGTCTGCTTCCCATTTTCTCTCTCCCGGCCGAGACCTCATCTCCCGCACTGAAGGTGTCGGCGACCATTGCAGGGTAGGAACTATAGCACTGAAAAGCCGCGCGCGGGAACGCGTTGGCGTGCCCTTCTACTGCGCCGTTCTTGGGAGGATTCCGTGCCGATAAGCTTGTTAATGATGTGCTTGTGGTTGTGAGATCGAGTGTCCTGCGCAGTGAGGTGAAGCGTGAATGCAAATCGGGATTTCGCCAGCAATTCTCAGTGGGATACGATATGGATCGTCAATGCTGTGCGAACACTGCCGCTCCCACCCTTGCCGCAAAGAACGCGGCAAGGATGGGGCACACTCAGTTCGGCGATGCTCCGAGGTCAAACCGACGAAGGGTAGGCCCGCCTGCCCCAATCAGGGGAAAAGGGATGACTATGATCAAACTTGTTTATTGCATCACCAAGAAGGCGGGCCTGACGGACGAGGAGTTTTTTCGTTACTGGGAAAATATCCACGGCCCTATCGGCGCTCGAATTCCTCGACTCCGCAAGTTGGTACAGAGCCGCCGCCTGACCGTACCCGGAGACAGATACCGACCCGATTACGATGGCATGGTGGAACTCTGGTTTGACGATATGGAGGCTTTGCTGGCGGCTCGCCAATCGCCCGAATGGAAAACCTCAACTGCGGACGAAGCGAACTTCATAGACCACAACAAAGCTGCTTACTTCGTCTCAGAGGAGCGCATCATCCTGGACAAGCCGAAGCAAAATGAGTAGGAGCCAGAGGCCGGGGCGAGGATGTGGATTACTGTCGCAGCTTCGCGATAACACCATTAATTCTCAGTTTACGAAATTTCTTGTTTGCGAATCGGGTGACTGACATGAATCGTCGCAACGCGCTCGCTGTCGCTTTTGCCGGCGTGGTCGGCGCTGCAGCGCTGCGCTGGCCGTCGCCACTGTTTGCCGCCGTGAAACCGACGAAGCGTCCGGCGCCAGCCGATCGCAAGTTCGTGAGCGCAGCGGTGGAGTCAAAAATACTGGAGGTGAAGCGCTTTCTCGGCGTGGAGAGCCAGTTGGCGTGGATGTTTGAGAACTGCTTCCCGAACACACTTGATACCACTGTGCGCCTCGGTGTGCTGGGCGGGGAGCCGGACACCTTCGTTATTACCGGCGATATTCCTGCGATGTGGTTGCGCGATTCCACGGCGCAGGTCTGGCCGTACCTCTCGCTGGTGGCAAGAGACCAACATCTTAAGGCTCTCATCACCGGTGTAATCAACCGTCAGAGTCGATGCATTCTGATCGATCCTTATGCAAACGCTTTCAACTACGACGGAGAGGGTAGCGAGTTCGAGCACGATCTCACGGCGATGAAGCCGGAACTACACGAGCGCAAGTGGGAGATCGACTCGCTGTGCTATCCCGTTCGCTTGTCGCACGGGTATTGGAAGGTCACGGGAGACACGACGCCGTTTCAGGCGCGATGGCGGCAGGCGATGCGGGTGGTGATAAAGACGTTCCGCGAACAGCAGCGACTCGACGGACCGGGGCCGTATTCGTTCCGGCGCAATACACTCACTCCCAACGACACCCTGAACCTGGGCGGATACGGCAATCCCCTGAAGCCGTGCGGACTGATCGCTTCGGGCTTCCGTCCATCGGACGATGCCTGCATCTTCCCTTTTTTGATCCCGTCGAATCTGTTCGCGGTAACGGCGCTGGAGAATTTGGCGGAGTTGGCCAGCGGCCTGGCAGATTTCGAGTTGACAAAGCAGGCAAAGGCGCTGTCCGATGAGGTGCGAGCGGCTCTGCGCAAATACGGTACAGCTGAGCATCGCGGGTACGGGGCAATCTACGCCTATGAAGCGGATGGCTACGGTAACCAGTTGTTTATGGACGACGCGAACGTACCGAGCCTGCTGAGCTTGCCCTACCTCGGGTGTGTGCCGGGCGACGACGAGGTGTATCGGAATACGCGGCGCTTCGTGTTGAGCAGCGACAATCCTTATTTCTTTAGTGGAAAGGCGGCCGCGGGAGTGGGTGGTCCGCACGTCGGACGCGACATGATCTGGCCCATGGCCATCCTGATGCGCGGCCTGACTTCCACGGACGCACGCGAAATCGGCGACTGCCTGTCTGTTTTGCTGCGCACCCACGCGGGCACAGGGTTCATGCATGAATCGTTC
>Ga0209648_10006279_pt1 | contig 10221 bp, 11 predicted proteins | sample GraSoi2013_115cm_FD_185830 | JGI IMG/M metagenome (GOLD analysis project Ga0209648, IMG submission 185830) | Grasslands soil microbial communities from the Angelo Coastal Reserve, California, USA - Sample 9_17_2013_115cm (SPAdes) (version 2) | ecosystem: Environmental > Terrestrial > Soil >...
CACTCCGTCATAGCCTCGGCCAGCGCCTCGACTGAGCTGGCCGGCGCCAGCCAGCCGGTTTGTCGCGGGATCACCAGTTCCGGAATGCCTGCGATTTGCGTCGCCACGACCACGCGGCGCAACGCCATCGCCTCCATGATGACGACCGGCAGATTTTCAGCCAAACTTGCCACCACCAGCGCCCGTGCACCGATCATTTCCCGGCGAACGTCCGCGCTGCTCAGCCAGCCGAGTAAGCGCACCTTCGCTGACAGCTTTAGACTGGCAATAAGACGCTCCAGTTCCGCCCGGGTCTCCCCGTCGCCAACCACCACGACCTCGAATTTGTGCCCGGCTGCCGCCATCAGCGCCGCCGCTCTGATAAGAATGTCCTGCCCCTTTTCGCGACATAATCGCCCAACGCAAAGGAAGCGCGCAGCCTCACACGGCGCATCTTCTGCCGCCTCGTGGAATTGCTGCTCCACCCCGCAACGTATCAGCTTGATCTTGTCTTGATCCTCTCTGTCGCACCAGCGATAGAGCTGAGAGCGCCCGTAATGGCTTACGGCAACAATGAAGGCCGAGCCATGAATCTTGGTCCGCAGGCCGATGAATTCCGGCTTATCAAATTCATCGTAGCCGTGCACCGTAAAGCTGTATGACGCTCCAGAAAGTCGTGATGCGAGCAGTGCGACCTCGGCAGGGTTTGTTCCAAAGTGCGCATGAATATGCTCTGCCCCACTCCTGCGAATCACCGCGGCGACGCCGCACGCCTCGATCAGGTAGAGAATGTGCATGTGAGGCGCGCGATCACTTCTGCGCATCATGCGCAGGGTCGTTATGAGAGCCTTGACAAACCGGTGCGGCCGCAGGGCGAGGATTGACACAGCGGCTTGCAACAGCCGCAACGGACGTCGGAGCAAATAGGTTGTGCGCTTTTCCTCGTCGAGGTCACCCGGATCCACTAGCGCACGGCCGGCTCGGGCGGCCACGCGAATGATATCGAATCCTAAGCGCTCGAGCGCATTCACTTCTCGCTTGATGAAGGTGTGAGTGACGGCGGGGTATTGGTTGACCAGGTAGACGATCCTGGGTCTATTCGATGAGATGCCGGCCAGATCGAGTGATGGCTCGCTATGTTGGATGGCGACAGGCCGCATGCTACCCTCCACGACGTAGTCACTCACCGCTCATGATTTCAGGAAGCGCGGTCGACAAAGGCGGATTTGCCAGGAAACGCCGGAGCTGTGTCGCGTCTGGACTTCATCAATTACGCTCACGCTGCCGCGCAATCGCCGCCAGGCCAGCCGAGATTCTGGTCCATCCCACAGCGAGATGATAAATCGCCCGTTCTGCTCGAGGAAGCCTTCAAAGCGCCCTAAGATGTCGCCCGGCTGGTCGAAATAGTAGAGAACCTCGTTGAAGAGGATGATATCGAATTTGCGATCGGGCACATAGGTCGCGATGTCCATCGCAATGAAATCCGTCAGACCGTCTGTCCACTCCTGCTTCGCCGTCTCGATAGCGACTTTTGAAAGGTCAACGCCGACATATTCAATTTTTCCTAATCGACGCAGCCAGTGGCGGAGAACGCCAGACCCGCATCCGAGGTCAAGCACGCTCGAGACGTCGCCGCCATACTCGCAATATCCGCTGATCACCGCGTAGCGCGACATTTCCTCGAGGTTTTTGAGATAATCCCAGCGACCGCACGCATATTCATCGTCCACGACCGGAGCCGAGGCGCGCATTATGTGGCGCGAACCGCGCTGGTTTGCAAACACGGCGTCGGCCAGATCGCGAACACCGTCGCGCAGCCGCGAAGGGAGTATCCGTTGAATGGCTTGATACGCTTGCATATGGTCTCGTCGCACAACGCTCGTGTCGAAGAACCAGCACACGTCGCACCTCACGTAATGCGTGCATGTGTGCCCGCCTGAACTCGTCCGGGAACGGTCGAACGTAACATCCGGTTCGCGCCCGGACACCGCTCTTTCGGTGGAATTAAGGATTACTCCGGATGGGCGATTGACGCGCTGCGCCAAATGTCAACTTTCGCCGAAATTCTCTTCGATGAGATCAGTTTGCGTAGGGCTTAACCTAACAAGACGGACTGCCCTTGATGCAATGGAGGCGACGATTGCTGACCGGCGTAAACGTGGTCGCAAACAGGGCTGGGCTGCACGTTCTGTCGCACGCCGAATACAACTACGTCGTGAACATGTTCCTGCCGCGCAACGGCGAGGGCCATCCCATGCCCAAGGCAGCACGGGAATATCTGCGCGCGGATCACCCCCATCTCGATGATCTTCGCAGAAGATACCGGAATCATCCGGCAGCGGAACACTCGCAGTGGATGGAGCAGAATCTGCTCGCCGACCTCAAGCTCCACGAATTTCGGCGCGACAGCTACTATATCTGGCAGACGCGATGGACCAAGGCCGAGACGTACCTGCTAACTGCATATTACGTGCGCGAGCATGATCAACTCGGGCTGTTCGGCCGGCTTACCGAGGACGGGCTATTTGGCGCGACCACTGTCCCGTTCGAGGATGGTTATCTCCTCAGCCGAGACCTCCTCGATTCCATGAATGAGATCAATCTCGTGGCGCACTGGCTCGGGCTGAGGCGCGATAGCGCGGTCTCCGTACTCGACATCGGTTCCGGATATGGCCGACTCGCGCATCGCCTGGTGGACGCGTTGCCAAGGGCGACGGTCGTCTGTGTCGACGCGGTGCCGGTGTCCAGCTTTCTCTGCGCGTTCTACGTAGGTTTTCGGGGCTGCGGCCATCGTGCCGAAGTGGTCCCGCTCGATCAGGCGGCCGAGTTGCTCGCGGGACGGGAGTTCGATCTGGTTACAAATATTCACAGCTTCTCGGAGTGCCCTGTCTCGGCCATCGAGTGGTGGTTGCAATGCCTGGACGAAGTTAAGGTCCGCAATCTGCTGATTGTGCCCAATGACGGGGCACGTCTGCTCTCCGTTGAGGTCGATGGCACGCGGCGCGATTTCGCGCCCTTGCTCGACCAATACGGCTGGCATGCGTCTCGGCTGGAGCCCACATACTCATCTGAGGTGGCGCGGCGATACGCGCTTTTCCCGGAGGGATGCTTCCGCCTGTTCTCTCGCTGACCGCTCAGATCGAGTTAAGGGACATTCGCTCTACAAAAGAGCATGCTTTCATTGGACTCTCACTGAGATTTTGGACTGAGATGAAAAAATGGCGTCGCTTCTTCCGGGCGGACTTCAATCGATCGCAACTCACGTGGTCCGACCATACTCAATTCGCGAACTGTATGGTTGGGGAGTCCTATACAAGTTGCTGATTGGCCATGCCGAACGCGATAATTTCTGGACGAATGCTCGTCACGTAGCTGCCGTGGACAAGCGAACGGGGTACGCGATCGAACTTGACTTATCCTGGTGGCCAGATCGTTTGACCTATTTCCTCGGCCGTTGGCCCGATCTGCCGGCACAGATGGTTTTGGACACGCTTGTAAATCCGGGCGACCTGGTTGTGGATGTCGGGGCTAATCGTGGAAGCTTCGCCTTTATGCTTCCAGACGAGTAGGCGAGAATGGATGGGTGATGTGCTTCGAGCCGAACCCCGGGTGCGTTGCAATTCTAAGGAAAGCCATTGAAACAAATTCGATTAGGAATATTGAAGTTTTTAACCTCGGCCTTTCAGATTCGAGCGGCATTCTAACTTTGACAATTCCAAAAATTAATTCCGGCGAAGCTAGTTTCGGCGTATCGCCATATTCCGAAGACGAAACCTACTCAGTCGATGTTGAAGTCGCGCAGGGGGACAGCATCATCTCCGCTGTAGTGCCTAGTCTTATCAAAATAGACGTGGAGGGTTTTGAGCCGCGAGTTTTGAGAGGTCTCGCTACAACAATAGCGAAGAGTAGGCCACTTATTATTACAGAGATGTTCTCCTCTCATTTGGCTAGCTGCCGCTCTTCGGCAGAGGAGCCGGTTCAATTGATGACGTCGCAAAACTATAGGGGATTCGAGATCGGCCTTTCGACGGACCACAATGACTGGACTCTCACTCGTCTCGCCAATCAAGTTGATTGTGACGTTCTGTGGATTCCAGACGAACGAATGTCAAAAAAGGTACATGCACGGGTCAATGTAGATAGGCGATGATTCTCGGCTACGATCTTGGATAGGAATTCTCACTTCGCGATGCGCGTCTTGAGGGCTTGCAACTTGTCCCAAGGAAAACCACGCAGCCGCTCTGGCGCCCAACACTCATAGATGACCTGGTTGTTCGGATCGGTCACGTCCGCCCCGGCCGGGCAACGTAAAATGCCTCCTTCTTTCCAAAAAGGATGGCCGTCAGGATACTTGTTTGCAGGGTTCTCCGCCCGAAAACCAACTATACCGGATAAATCCCAAAGTATCATTTCCGAAAAGGTCTACATTCGGGGTTGTTGGGGAACCCGGCTCATGGGTGTTGACCACCGACGGTGAAGGCGGCAACTTTTATGCAATGTCACATTGAGACAAAGACGCGCAGGTTTTAACCCGAGGCAGCGTCTGCCCGAGTTGTCCGGGCCAGGCGATGTCGCGGCACTCGGTGATAGGGCGACAGCCAAGGTTGAATAAGGCTGCAAGAGTATCATGTCCATCGACAGCGTCCGCGGTTTGTTCGTCGGCCCTGACACGTCCCTGGCCGGGCGGACGCGGCTGCGACGCTGGGAGTTCATTCGAAAACGTCTGCCAGAACTTTCCGAGATGAAGGTCCTAGACCTCGGTGGCTCAATGCGTTTTTGGTTGAGCGCCCCCGTGCGGCCTCGCCACATCACGGTGGTCAACCTAGATCCCAGTGAGGAAGCAGAAGCACCCTGGTTGACTGTCCTCACTGGCGACGCTTGCCACGCAGACAGACTCGTGGCGGGTCAGCGCTTTGATCTCGTGTTCTCGAATAGCCTCATTGAACATGTAGGCGGACACAAAGCGCGGTCTGCTCTCTCGCACGTAGTTCGATCACTGGCGCCACGATACTTGGTGCAAACACCCTACCGCTATTTTCCGGTTGAGCCTCACTGGCTCTTCCCCGGTATGCAGTTCCTGCCGCTACCGGTCCGGTGGAGCATTGCCTTCCGCTGGCCCTTAGGCCATACGCGAGGATGGAGCGAATCGCAGGCACTCAACGAAGTGATGTCTACAGAGCTCCTCGGCGCGACGGAAATGCGAACGTACTTCCCCGATGGGCAACTGTACTGGGAAAGATTCCTCGGGCTTCGAAAATCAATGGTCGTCGTTCGGTAATTGGTGACCTGTGTGGCCGACGAGGCCGCAATCCGAGCCCCCCGGAGCACCAGATGGCCTCGGAATTCCGGCGAAGCTAGTTTTGGCGGATCGCAATATTGCAAAGACGAAAACCTACTCAGTCGATGTTGAGGTCACGCAGGGGACGGCATTCTTCTCCACTGTAGTACCTCGTCTTATCAAAATAGACGTGGAGGGTTTTGAGCCGCGAGTTTTGAGAGGTCTCGCTACAACAATAGCGAAGAGTAGAGCACTTATTATTACGGAGACGGTCCCCTCTTGTTTAGCTCGCTGCGGCTCTTCGGTAGGAGAGCTGGTTCAATTGATGACGTCGCAAAACTATAAGGGATTCGAGATCGGCCTTTCGCCGGACCACAATGATTGGGCTCTCACTCGTCTCGCCAATCGAGTTGATTGCGACGTTCTGTGGATTCCAGACGGACGAATGTCAAAAGGGTCACATGCACGGGTCGATGTAGATAGGCGATGATTCTCGGCTACGATCTTGGATAGGAATTCTCACTTCGCGATGCGCGTCTTGAGGGCTTGCAACTTGTCCCAAGGAAAGCCACGCAGCCGCTCCGGCGCCCAACACTCATAGACGACCTGATTGTTCGGATCGGTCGCGTCCGCCCCCGCCGGACAACGTAAAATGCCTCCTTCTTTCCAAAAAGGATGGCCGTCAGGATACTTGTTTGCAGGGTTCTCCGCCCGAAAACCAACTACACCGGATATATCCCAAAGTATCATTCCGTGCTTCTGCACGGCTTTCGCGATCATCCGCGCAAAGGGATCCATGTCCATCGCATCCAAATTCAATGTTGCGGGAAGACGGAAGATGGCGCCCTCGGGGATCGCATCAGCACCATAGGTGCTACCATCGGTGCGCTGAGCAGGGTAGGACCAGCGCTCACCCAATGTCTCGGGAGGGCAAATCCGACGATGTGATCGATCGCCCCGCGTTGCAGCTCGTCTATGGTGATAAGGCCCGCCAGGAAAGGTATTGCCGGCCGAGTTTACCACCTTTGCGCCTGTCCTCCGCACGCGCCAGAACTCCCACATCTTTCCAGTCGATGGTTGGTAGACGACTGCCTCGCCGTCGTCTCCGGTCGAGGGCTGCAAATCATCTGGAAGGGGCACGGTCTCCCACTGTGCTTGCAAAGGTCGGACGGTTTCACCCGGCCTGTCCCAAGCCACATATTTTACGCGGACCGTCGGTTGGTCCATCGGAACGATGTAAATAGCAGGCGTACCGCCGTCGATGTTCACGTCAGGATGACCAAAGTATTTCTTTATTTGCCGCTGGAGATTGGCCACATATGACCGTGATTGAGCATCGAGAGGAGCATCATTGGTCAAAGGCTTATGGACATAGCTATCGGCAGAGAACTCTCGTCCGGGGCTTGATGGTGAGTGAGCGTTCGTCCGCGACGGCGAGAGAACTCCACATTCCAACGATAACGCCGAAAAGTGTCTTCATGATCCTGCCAGGGTAGTGGATATGCAGACGATGCATGGGGACGTTCATTGCCATGGTTTCCAAAGTCATACCCATTTTACCATTCGGGCGCCGACGCCATGAAACGGGCGAACGCCGACCGGCGGATCTCGAGCGGCGTGCCGGATTTCGATTGGATGAGGATCGCGACATCGTCAGCTGACAAACTGCGCAGGAACGTTGTCGCACTAGCTTCATCTAAGGGGCTCGTATCCCAGTAGCTGTGGCACAGCGAACTGGTTACAAAGGTATTGGCGGACGGACCGAGGACTTCGTCGACAAACACGCCGTATAGAATATGTTCAGAAAAGGTGAGTTGCCCCCCGAGGACATCAATCCAATGCTGACGAGTTATCCGCTCAATCCGGTCGAGGAGAGCGAGCACGACACGACGATCCCAGACGTTGAGGGCGCTGACATAGTCAGGAAGCGGTAGCTTGGGGGCAGGTAAGCCAAGCAACTCACGAGCGTTCTTGTGCCACGCGACGTGCCCGGGAAGATCCTCGTCAACTGTCGCATCCCTTCGGTACTGGCGCAACCTACCGTTTTGAACAAATGTGTCGAAAGTAATCGGCCGCACAAACTGCACATCCGAGTCGACAAGAAGTAGTATGTCCGCGTCCAAGCGGGTCGCTGCTGCCAATTTGATAATTTGCTGCATTATCCATCCACGAACCGGCGGGAACGGCTTGGCGGGATTTAGGGCGACAAAGTTCGCGCTCGGCCGGTTCCCCGAGGCAAACCTAATTACGTAGCTGACCCACGGCGGTACCCAAATCATGCGCTTAGGAACGAACTCGTTAGCGGCTAAAACGACACAGCGAGGCCCGCGGAGACTTTTGAACAGTTCGACGTCGGCCGGGGGGACGATTAGATAGTGCACGATTGAGTTGTCAGTAAACTTGAGTATTGACTTGTGCAGATCAGCGCACACTCCATAATCCGGCGCAAATGTCGGAGTAACCATTGCGATGCTCTTCATCAGTACCATTCTTTCACGCCAGCTCTTGGGTCGTCAGTCATAACGCCGCTCTGAACTCCACGATCTTGGGAACGAATCCGCGTCATCGGACGAACGCAGGTTGAAGCACTTGAAGTCTGGTGGGAAGCCGGTTCCAGGCACAGACTGCCCCCATGATGAACCAGAAAAACCATTGATAAACGAGATAATCGATCACGTTATCCGAGTAACACTCAACGAGATATGACGCCGCAAACGCCGACATTATCAGCGTACCGCGCGGATCAGATCGATAACCGTCCTTCAACTTCCAGAATAACGAAAGGAAAAGCCATCCGAAGCTAAGGACGCCCAAAACGCCCATCTCAAAATAGATCTGCAGAAAGACATTATGAGGACCAACACCAGCTTCGTCGTTCGCCTCACGCGCATAAGGGAAAAAGGCCGGCACGTAATGCACGAACGAGTTCAAGCCATTGCCGAGCAAAAGGGAGGGATTCGCCGCCATCCATTGCAGGGCGTTCTCCCAGAGTAGCTGGCGCCAAGCAAAAGAATCGAGAGAGTGCCTATAGTCTCCATCGTACCAGCTAACGTTGAGCACTCTCTCTTCGACGCCAGGTATAAAGATGATCAGAGGAAGCAGTAGAAGGAAACCGAGATATCGCCTATCTACAAGGCCGACAAAAACGGTAGCAATAATTGCACAAGCAATCCATGCGCTGCGCGTTTGCGTAAGCACAATGAGGAGAATCAACACGGGGAGGTACAATACGAGCAGCGGCCGCACATTCGACGGTAGAGATATCCGAGTCGATTTCAGCATGAACATGCCTAGAGCGAGTACGCCAACGAGGTAGAAGGCGAAAATGTTAGGATGACCAAACGTGCTCTGCAGCCTCCCGCCAGTTTCCGCTTCAGCGAGGCCGAATACCAGTTCGATGAATGCATAGGCGACGGGTATGAAGGAGGAGTACATGGCCGCAGTCAAACACCGCAAGGCCCAGTCCGGCGATCGGATCAGGGCGAACGGGATTGAAAAAGCTGCAAAATAGCTGGCTAACCAACCGATGCCTCTTGCGGCCGCCGTTGGCTCCGGGGAAAGCATAGCGGACGTTGAGGCAACCACGAGAAACCCTGTCCACATCGGCAGGGTCGCAGCCCCCACCAGGAGGGGTTTTTGGATAAGGTACCAGAGGCCCAGGCCGATCACGAGGGCATTTACCGCACCGCCGGGTCCGGCCTCTCCGCCGAGCACAGACTTTGCCAAGCCGAAAAGCGGGTCGCATGATGGTCGGACGAGAACGATCGCCAGGACGAAATACGACAACCCGAGGCTGCCTACAACGCAGAGCAGGAAGACGCTCAGAATCGCCACCATGACGATCATTGCCTCTATTGGCATGCCGGGCTCCCCCAAGTCAGGGAAATGGTTTAAATTTCTTTATTTGAAATGTCGAATATGAAGGTGCGTTGCCCCAGAGTGAGTTGGACAGGGTCGTGAATCAGATGACACCCTGAAGAGTTGGCGAGTGCGTTTCCCGTGAGGCCGGTACCCCTAAGCCTTCCAATGTTCGCTCTCAACTTCCAATGTTCGCTCTCAATCGGCAAGGCGGCCTTCAGCGGAGGGATACGCTTTTTCGGTGGAATTAAGGACTACTCCGGATTGGCGATTGACGCGCTGCACCAGACGTCAACTATCGATAAATTCGGGATTGTCTTCGATGAGATCAGTTGTGAGGGGCGCGATGCAAGCGACATTCCCAGGCGCCGCCTGTAGTGCCGTCGATAAGTCCCACCTGCGCGTCGCTTCATCGGCTGCCATCCGTTTGCTGCGCGACCTTGCTCGGAAGCTGAGTTATCGGACCGGAGCCCTATCTCTCTACCACAGGCTTCGCAACCGTCAGGTCCTGACCGTCGCGATGTTCCACCGCGTCCTATTGGGATATAGGCTATCTGGCTCACTAATATACAAGAGGAATATGAACGAAAACGGACTGCAGAATATTCCGGCGCAGGTTAATAAGCCTGCGGCGAACTCACACTTCGCTTGGTATCTCGCCTTAGGACTTGCGATCTTGGTGCTTGTCCAAGGATTTTTTATTTGGAATGCTCACGCATCAGACGATCCAGACGATCACACTCGACCGGCGTTTGGAATGGGGAGATTATTCTCCGCGGACAGTCCTTGGAACACGCCTATAGATCCGTCGCGCGTCACGTACACTGCGCCAGGCACGATAGAGAACCGTCAGTTTAGGGATACGGCCCTGGCGAACTCTTGGATACAGGAGGAAAATCTTCTATTCAAAACTCCGGCTGATGCGCGCGTCAGAAGGTGGGACTACGACACATTCAATGATGGCGATAAGGATGTTAATGCGGGTAGATTTTCCCAAAGGAGCACCCTTAACCTCGCCACGCCAGAAAGTAAGATTACGCATGGCGGTGATGGATGGTTAATATTCACTGACCTGGACGGCGTTCATTTTTGGGAGACGTGGGGCG
>Ga0209648_10006280_pt1 | contig 10219 bp, 5 predicted proteins | sample GraSoi2013_115cm_FD_185830 | JGI IMG/M metagenome (GOLD analysis project Ga0209648, IMG submission 185830) | Grasslands soil microbial communities from the Angelo Coastal Reserve, California, USA - Sample 9_17_2013_115cm (SPAdes) (version 2) | ecosystem: Environmental > Terrestrial > Soil >...
TGGCACAACCCAGACCGACGAGTGCGGCAACTTCTGTGCCTGGATCCCACGCTGGGACATCGATCGGATCCTCGAATACCGCCGGGAGCGGTTTTGCTTCCCGGACATATACCGGCCGACGATCCGGGACATCCTGGCCGGCATAGTCTCGACCGGTCCGGTCTTCCCACCGAACCCGAACCCGCCCGATCCATCCCCGCTCGAGCGCCTCGCATCTGAGCACCTTCCGCTTGTCGCTGAGCGCCTCGGGCAACCGGTCGCTAATCAGCTCAGACTCGCGCTCGCCAATCGGAGCTTCGGCTCGTCGCTCGGTCCTGTGGCAGACCTTCTCGACGTCCCCGCATTTGGCTCGGGTCTGCGCGCTCCAGCAGCAGTAACGCCCAAACAGCTGGGCGAGCTGGTCCCCGAACACATGGCCGCGCGCTTGGAAGGGAACCCAGAATCGAAGGAGCTGGTCGCGCAGATTCCCAGTCCACGGGACTTCGTCGGCCCGTTTGTACGGTGCATCGACGTGATCGTGCCTGAGTGGGTGCCGGTCATAGATTTCCCCGACATCAGCTTCCAGGTGACGCAGGACGTGGATCTCGACGGCGACCAGGAGGTCATCTACAGCGAGAGTCTGTTCGACGTCCGGTGGGACGCCGGCTATATCCCGCCGGTAGTCCTATATGCATCTGAGATCGCAAGGGCGTCGGCCATCTGCGAGGGGCCGGGCATCATCTGCGAAGACGTCCCCGCCATCCTGACTGTCGGTTTGATGCCGCTCGACAACGCACACCACGATGCAGCGGCGGGGCTGTCGATCAAGGTGAACCGACCCCGGCCGCTCGGGCAGACGAGCGACCCTCAGGTCGGCCCCGCGACCTCTCCGTATGCCGGGACCTTGCAGCTACATGGCTGTCAGCGCATCGGTGGGGCGGCCTACTACCGCCTTCTCTACAAGTTGGGCACCGCCAGTGAGGTTTCCTTCACGGGCATCGAGTGGTGGGCGCCGCGCGTTGGTGTGGGGCCGCCTTTTCATATCGTTGCCGACGCCGACGGCTGGTATCCGATCCTCCCGGCCGCCGACCTGGTCTTTCCGAACTGGCTTCTCAACTGGCCGACGGCGGGCAAAGGCCTATACGTGGTGCGGCTCGAAGTCGGGGATGGCGCAAAGAACCACCTTGCGTACAGCCCCGCCATAGGATTCGAGGTGGACAACGAGCCAGCTCATCCTATGTTTGGCACGATTTCGTGGGGACCGTCCCTGACCGGACCGTTCCTCAACCTGCCCGACGTGTGCCCTGTCATCACGCGCTCGGCCGGAGTCGACATTTATCTACAGGTGCCTTGGAGCAGCAGCGCCAACCGCATGCTGGTTTCAGACTTGTCGGCGGGCGGGTGCGGTGGCGTGGCGCCCCAATTGGTGCCCAGCGTGCTTCCTTTGGATCCCGCTTACTCCTACGACCATTGGCATCAAGGGCCAGGGGACAACGCGGTGATGAGAACAGCCATGGTCAAGATCCCGGGCGCTGCCCAGTCCGGTTGCTACGACGTCACCATCAGTTCGTGGACCAGGGCATTCAACCCCGCAGGCGACGGTGGTGGACCGGGCACGGACTGGCTGACCAACTATTTCTATATCTATGCGCAGGCCAGTCGGGGAATCGCCGTGATCAACACATAGCTGGGCGTCACATCGGGCGGCTCACCGGCATTTCAGGCGTGCCCTCGTGCGCTGGATCCAGGTCATGCCGCCGGCCGGTCGTCAGGCCATACGGGAGAGGGAAGAGCGGCGCACTTCCATTCGGCGATGGCAGGCATGCCTCCAGCGGCCCCGAGCGCGCGTTGGCGATGGGCGCCGACTAAGCGTACGGGCGTCCACGGGGACCGGCCCCTTCGCGGCTAACCTAAGGCCATGGCTCAACACCCCTCCTGGAACAGCCTCTACGAGGGATCGCCGCCCTGGGACATCGGCCGGCCGCAGCCCGACTTCGTGAGGCTGGCCGATGCTGGCAAGTTCCACGGCCACGTGCTGGACGTCGGCTGCGGAACCGGCGAGCACGTGATGCTGGCGGCGAGCCACGGTGCGGAGGCAATGGGAGTGGACGTCGCGGAGCTGGCCATCGAGCGCGCGCGGGCCAAGGCGCAGCAGCGGGGCATCAGCGCGATGTTCGAGGTGGGGGACGTGCTGCACCTCGACCGGTTGAAGCGGCAGTTCGACGTCATCACCGACAGTGGCGTGTTTCATGTCTTCGACGACGAGGAGCGCCTGGTTTATGTCAACAGCCTGAGGTCGGCCCTTGGGCCCGGCGGGATGTACTACCTGATGTGTTTCAGCGACCGCCAGCCCGGGGACTGGGGCCCGCGCCGGGTGTCCCAGGCCGAGCTGCGCGATGCCTTCGTGGACGGTTGGTCGATCAGGTCGATAGACCCCGCAATGTTCGCCGTCACGATCGGCGACAACGGCGCCCAGGCCTGGCTTGCCACGATCGAACGCCTCTAATCAATTCCCCTAGGCCTCTTGCCGCCCCAGTGCGCCGATTGGCACAGTACCTTGCACTGAGATGACTGCTGCTGGTCCACCTTCTGCGCGGACGAGAAGAGGTCACCCGACCTTGCCAAGGCACTCCCGCCTTTGCAACCGCCCCGACGCTACGCTCCGAGCCAGGTCGCCGCGCACCTCACACCCGAGGAGAGGATCGCCCGTGGCCGGGCGGATTAGAGCGGTTGCTGGTAGCGCACCATGCCGCCGTCGACGTAGTAGGTCGAACCGGTGACATATGACGACGCGTCCGAGGCCAGGAACAGGGCTACCTCGGCGACCTCTTCCGGCCTCCCCATCCGCATCAGAGGCACGATCATCTTGAGCATAGCGACGCGCTCGGGATGGGTCAGAGTTTCGGAATTGATAGGGGTCGCAATGGCCCCGGGCGCCACGTTGTTGATGCGGATGTTGTACTGAGCGAGCTCGATGGCCGCGTTGCGCATCATCATCCGCAGGCCGCCCTTGGCGGCGCAGTAGGGCGTGAAGCCGGGGAACGGCACGTCTTCGTGAATCGACGAGATGTTGACGATCGTCCCGCCCTTTCCCGAGTCGCGCATCACGCGTCCGCACGCCTGCGCGCAAAGGAATGCGCCTTTCAAATCGACGTCGATCATGAGATCCCAGGTCGCTTCGTCGATTTCGAGGAACGGCATCGACCGCTCTAGACCCGCGTTATTGACCAGAACGTCGACGGACCCGAGCCCGCTCACTGTGGCGTCGACCATGGCTTGCACCTCCGCTTGCTTGGAGACATCAGCCTTGACTGCGATCGCTTTCGGGAGGCGCGCAGCCAGCGCTTTGGCGTCGTCCTCGTAACCGAGATAGTTCACACAGACGGCGGCCCCGGCTTGCGCGAGCCGTTCGGCGATCGCGTAGCCGATCCCACTGCCGGCTCCGGTCACGATGGCAACCTTTCCGCTGAGGTCAATGTCGGCCATGTCAGCCCTCCTTGTGACGGCGGATGATCAGGTCGGCGACCAATCCGGTCCACCCGGTCTGGTGCGAGGCGCCAAGTCCCGCGCCGGTGTCTCCGTGAAAGTACTCGTGGAATGGGATCAGGTCGTGCCATGACCGGTCGTCCTGGAACTTTGCGTACGCGCCGAAGACCGGCCTGCGGCCGCCTCGGTCCAGGAAGATCGCGACCAGCCGATCAGAGATCTCGTCCGCGACCTCGGCCAGGTTTCGCATGATCCCGGAGCCCGTCGGCAGCTCAACCTGGAAGTCCGAACCCAGATATCGGTGATAGACGCGCAGGACCTCGACCAGCAGGTAGTTGACCGGCATCCACACCGGCCCCCTCCAGTTGGAATTGCCGCCGAACAGGCCGCTCGTGGACTCGGCCGGTTCGTAGTTGAGCTCGGTCATCGCGCCGCCCAGGTTCACCTCGAGCGGATGATCGAGGTGGTAGCGCGACAGCGCGCGGATGCCGTGATCAGACAGGAACTCGGCCGGGTCGAGAACCCGGGTCAGGATGCGGCGCAGATGCTCGGGCGTGACTATGGAGAGCATCCGCCAGCCGGCGTGGCCGGGGTCGTGCAGGTGCTGCACGACCTCGGATGCCATGCGGCTGTGGTGGAGGAACCATTCGGTGCGCTTGGTGAACTCAGGCAGGCGGCCCATCGTCTCGGGACCGATGGTGGAAACGGCGAAAAGAGGAACGAGCCCGACCAGCGAATGGGCTCGAAGTGGCTCCATGCGGCCGTCGTCAAAATGGAGGACGTCGTAGAAGAAGCCGTCCTCCTCATCCCACAGCCCCTTGTCATTCAGCGCCGAACCGATCAGCGAAAAGTGCTCGAAGAACTTGATCGCCATGTCTTCATAAGCTGGATCGTGCGCGGCAAGCACAAGCGCTACCTCCAGCAGCGACTGGCAGTACATCGCCATCCAGGCCGTGCCGTCCGACTGCTCGATGTGAACGTCAATCGGAAGGTTCGAGCGGTCGAACGGGCCGATGTTGTCGAGCCCCAAGAAACCGCCCTGAAATACGTTGTTGCCCTCGCTGTCTTTGCGATTCACCCACCACGTAAAGTTGAGCAGCAGCTTGTGAAAGATGCGTTCCAGAAATTTGTGGTCGCCGTCACCTGCAATCTCGAAAACACGCAGCGCCGCCCACGCATGCACTGGGGGATTGACGTCATCGAAGGCCCACTCGTACGCAGGCAGCTGGCCGTTGGGATGCATGAACCACTCGCGGCATAACAAGACGAGCTGTGACTTGGCGAACTCCGGGTCGACCCAGGCCAGCGTTACGCAGTGGAACGCAAGGTCCCACGCGGCATACCACGGGTACTCCCATTTGTCCGGCATGGAAATGACATCGCGGTTGTCGAGATGGGTCCACCCAGAGTTCCGCCCGTGCCATCGCGCATCCGGCGGCGTTGGTCCCGCGGGGTCTCCTTCGAGCCAGTCTTCGACGTCGTAGTGGTAGAACTGCTTCGACCAGAGCATCCCAGCCAGCGCCTGGCGCAGGACCAGAGCCTCGTCGGCCGTCGCCCCGGGCGGGGTGAGCTCTGAGTAGAACTCGTCCGCCTCGCGCTGGCGCACGGCCATGATCTGCTCGAAGTCCTCGCCGGCTTTGGCATTGCGAGAAAGCCTCAAGTGGACGTAGGCGGTCTGCCCCGGCTCGACTGATAGATGGTGGTGGAACGCAGCTTTGGTCCCATGCAGATCGGGATTCACGGCCGCGACGCCATGCACGATCTGATCGTTGATCGCATCCTTTGGGTAGCGGCTGCGCCCGCTTACTCCCCACAGCCGCTCGGTGTTGGTCTCGTTGTCGCAAAACAGGAGCTGCGGGGACCCGTCGCTGACCAGGCTCCAGACACCGAGCTCGTGATGCTCGGCCACCATTCCAGAACCCGTCGCGTCGTTGCGGATGACGGGAACGCGATCGTCGTAGCCCCAGGACCAGGTGTTGCGAAACCACAGCGTCGGGATGAGGTCAAGGTCCGCGGAGTCGGGGCCGGCGTTGTGCACGGCGTAACGGATGAGGATGTCTTCGGGGTCACCCTTGGCGAAGTCGACCGTGATCTCCCAATAGCGATCGGTTTCGAAGATGCCGGTATCGATGAGCTCGAACTCGGGATCGCCGCGCCCGTGCCGGCGGTTCTCCTCGACGAGGTTCTGGTAGGGAAAGGCCGCCTGCGGATACAGATATCGCCACCGCATCCATGAATGGGTGGGGGTTGAATCGAGGTAGAACCAGTACTCCTTGGCGTCCTCGCCGTGGTTGCCTTCGTTGCCGGTGAGGCCAAAGATCCGCTCCTTGAGTATCGGGTCCTGCCCGTTCCACAACGCCAGCGCGAGACAGAGGGTCTGCCTGTCGTCGCAGATGCCGGCGAGCCCGTCCTCGTTCCACCGGTAGGTGCGCGAGCGGGCGTGGTCGTGCGGAAAGTATTCCCAAGCACTGCCGGACGCGCTGTAGTCCTCTCGTACCGTGCCCCAGGCACGCTCGCTGAGGTACGGACCCCACCGGCGCCACGGAGCGCGACCTCTGGGGACCTCCAGCAGACGCGCCTTCTCGACTGACGGCACGGCGAATAGTGTGGCGGGCGGCCGGTTTGTTACGCAGGGCCAGGGCTGTCACCCTTTGATGGTGAGATTCGGACGCGAGGTGTGTGGCTCACTCGACGCGGCGTCCGATCGCGAGTGGCTCGTAACGGACGGGCTCGGTGGCTACGCCATGGGAACCGTCGGCGGCCTTCGCACCCGCCGCTACCACGGCTTGCTCGTGGTGGCAACACGGTCTCCCGGAAACCGAATGCTCGGGTTGGCCGATCTCGACGCGATCCTGGTCGTGGGCGAGCGGCGCATCCCGCTCGGCGTTCACGAATGGGCGTCGGGCGTGATCGATCCGACCGGCTACATCCACCTCGAGGGCTTCACCCTGGAGGACGGGCTGCCTCGATGGCGGTGGGCCGTCGGCGACGTCGTCGTCGAGCGAACGGTCGCGATGATGAGCGGGCGCTCGGCGGTGGCGATCGTTCATCGCATCGTTCGGGCTCCACAGGCGGTCGGTCTCGAGCTTCACCCTCTCTGCACCTGGCGGGACGTTCACGGCGAGCGGTGCGCCGGCGCCGCGCCTGCCGTAGAGACGACTGCGTTGGGATTTTCATTCGAGGGCGCTTATCAGGTGGCCGCACCTGGCTTCGCGCCCGATGCCGCCTGGTATCGCGACGCCCGTTACCGTGTCGAGGCTGCGCGCGGTCTCAACGACCGCGAAGACCTCTGGCATCCAGGCAGCTTCCGGGTGCAGCTGCAGGCCGGCGAGACGCACGAGCTTGTGGCGTGGGCGGCGCCTTTCAAGGAAGCACCCCCGCCCGCTGCGGCCATTGTGCGGCGCTCGGGCGAACGCGCGAGGTCGATAGTCGCGGCGGCCGGCGCCGGCGATGAAGCCGGACGCCTTCTGGCGCTTGCGGCCGACCAGTTCATCGTTTCGGGCCCGACGGTGGTCGCGGGATATCCGTGGTTTGGCGATTGGTCGCGGGACACGATGACCTCGTACGAGGGACTCTTCCTCGAGTGCGGTCGATCGGAGGAAGGCCGCGCGCTGCTGCTGCGCATGGCGGGAGGCCTTTCTGAGGGAATGCTGGCGAACACCACCGATGCCGGCGCGGCCGAGTACAACACCGCGGACGCGACCTTGTGGTTTCTGCACGCGGCCGGCCGTCATATAGAAAGGACAAAGGACCAGGACCTCGCGGACCGGCTGTCGGGGTCGCTTCTTGAGGTCATCGCGAATCACGTCGAGGGAACTCGCTATGGCATAAAGGTCGATCCGGCCGACTCGCTCCTTCGGCAGAGCTCGGATGGGCTGGCACTCACATGGATGGACGCCCGCGTCGACGGCCGGCCCGTCACACAACGCCCGGGCAAGGCAGTTGAGATAAATGCACTCTGGATCAACGGGCTCGCCACTGTGGCAGGCATCGATGAAGGCTTGGGGCGCGATGCCTCGGGGCTGCGGGCGTTCGAGCAAAGCGCTCGCGCGTCTTTCCTACAGCGTTTCGTGCAGCCCTCCGGTTGCGCCGACGTCGTCGATCCCGACAACATGCAGCTCCGGCCGAACTGCCTGCTCGCCTTGTCGCTCCCACATGGCCCGCTCCTTGACCCGGACGTTGTCCGCGCGATCGCTCCGGCGCTCCTGACGTCGGTTGGCCTTCGCTCGCTTGCGCCTTCGGACCCGGCGTACCTGGGCCGGCACCGAGGCGGACCGCGCGAACGCGACGCCGCGTATCACCAGGGAACGGTTTGGCCGTGGCTGATGGGTCCGTACGTCGAGGCGGCGCTCAAGGTGGGCGTGCCAGTGGATGGAGTGCTGGATGGGCTTGAACAGCACCTGTACGAATGGGGCCTCGGTTCAGTCTCGGAGACAGCGGACGGCGATCCCCCGCACGACGCTACGGGTTGTCCGATGCAGGCGTGGTCTGTGGCCGAGCTGATCCGAGCGCGAAATCTGTTGCGGCGCCGATAGTCGAGTGCCAATCAGCTTGTGTCCGATCAGTACCTACAGTTGGACGCGTTCCCATGCGCTCGACAGGGTGGCGGTCCCCGTGTGGTAGCCGTATCCCAAAACCGGTCCACCATGATCGCCTCAAAGCCACACGCTGCAGTAGATCAAGAATCCGCGCGGTGGCTCCATCATCCGCTTTCGGTTCTAGGGGATAAACAGCCTCCAGTGCCCCTCGGAGACGACTTCGACTTCGCCGTCAGTCACCTTGATGGCGGTCTGGTCGTCGATCGCGTACGTCGGCGCCGGTATCCTCGCGGCCCATTGTTCTGCGATGGCCACGTCTTGGTGATCCGCGCTGTCCACGTGGGGAATAATCGCAAAATCAACCAGTCCGACTCCATGAGCTTTGACCAGGATCATGCGGAGTTCGCCATCGGGTGTATCGAACACGATGTCCTCCGTCGAGAGTGCTTCACCGCTGCCGCGACGCGGTTCACGGTAAGTCTCGGCAAAGATGGAGGTCGCTGCGATGCTCCCGGCGCTCACCCCCAGGTAGACGGTCTCGCTGGGCAGCGACGGCAAGACGTCTGCAAGCCCAGAACGCCGCATCCAATATGACAAGAACACGGGGTCGCCGCCCCAAACCAGCAGCGCGTCGGTCTCCTGGAGCGCGGGGACCCAACACGATTCGTCGATGCTGGGCAGCACGGAGAGCTCCAGTACTCCCAAAGACTTCCAACCCAATCCGGCGAAGGGACTCTTGGCCGTTCCACAGATCGCCTCCCATGCGTGGCCGGCACCGCCAGGGAACGGGTATATCGCGGTCGGAATGACGAGGGCGCTGGACTCCTCGATCGGCTTGCCCAGTAGGCCCAGGAGCGCGTCGTGGATGCTCGTGTTCGCGATGCCAGAAGACGTCAGCAGAAGTTTCATGGCGTTATCTCTTTATCGAGCAGTGAAATCAGGTAATTCTCCAGTGGTCTGGCCCCCGAAAATTGGATTCCGCTCATGATAGGTGGAGCACAGACGGCTGCCTCGGCCTCCAGCGCCTTCGCCATGGCAATTAGCAAGCGGCGTCCGGAGCAGGGTCGGGTCCTTCATTCCGACCACGGAAACACTCCCCCGCGGGCGCGCGGGCCGAGGCCACTTCAGACCAGGCCCTAATCCACCTTCATTTTCCAGAGCTTTAGGGAATCGTCGCACCACCATAAATAGCCATCGGCTGAGACGAGCTCCGACAGCCCCATCCCTCCATTGAAGCCCGGCAAACTGAACTGCGACGAATCCGCATTGGTGTCGATGCGAAGGATGGTCGCCTTCCCGGTGTCTCCCGAAGCATCGTTAATGCCCCACGCATTGCCGTCGGGCCCGGTCACCAAATCAACCGATGGGGATTCCCAGGTGTCCGGCTGTTCCCTGAAGCCACCATCGGATGCGATGCATCCGAAATAGTTGGTGTAACCGTGCGCCTGCGAATCAAAGTGGCGGTAGTAGCAGAGATGATCGCCCGCGACCGCAATGCTGAGGCTTTGCACACCATGGTGCTGAACCGTGCCGTCATCGGGAAGCGCAACCGGAACGGCCCGAAAGGTGCTGGGCGCACCGAGCCAGTACAAACCGCTGTTGCCGCTGTTGTCGGCAATGGCGAGCCAAATGGTTTGATTGCACCCGACGGCAATACTTTCGATCGTGGCGGGATTCGGCACTGCGGCTGACAACTGTGGCCCGCGGGGGAGCACGACACTGTGGATGCCATTGTGCGAATCAACAAAAGACACTGTTGTTGTGCTCAATGTCATTGGCCCATTCACCGGCCCGCTGCGATTAAGGTTCCAGGACCCATTTCCATCCGGAGCCGCCATGGTTTGACGGCGCGGCCGCGCCACCGGCGCCGGCGAGAGTGCTCCGTCTTCTGTCACAACGAATGCGAATTCATTGCTCCAGCCAGAATGGCTGTCAAAACTTCCGACCAGAAGAGAGAAAGTGCCACCAGCCGGACCGGGCCCGAAACGTTCGAGGCCAGGATTTTGGTCCCCGCGGCCCTTCGTATCGGTTTGGAGATCACGCACCAGCGTGGAAGACAAATTCCCCTGCGAGGATTCCGAGCGCGCCGGACAGGCTGTGGAACCGACACCGGGAGGCTGAATTGAGTCACATGACGGCGAAACTGCAAGAAAGAGCGCAGCTGCAGCAAGCCTTGCCGTGCCGCTCAGTGACATGTCAGCGCCATCCCCATCATC
>Ga0209648_10006281_pt1 | contig 10217 bp, 8 predicted proteins | sample GraSoi2013_115cm_FD_185830 | JGI IMG/M metagenome (GOLD analysis project Ga0209648, IMG submission 185830) | Grasslands soil microbial communities from the Angelo Coastal Reserve, California, USA - Sample 9_17_2013_115cm (SPAdes) (version 2) | ecosystem: Environmental > Terrestrial > Soil >...
CCTCATCGCGACCGAGAGTCAGTCCCGCGCCGCCGCACTGGTCTTGTCGCTGGTCATCTTCGCCGCCTCGCTGGGGCTGCTTGTCGGCGTGCCGCTCGAAACCAATCTGCTCTGGATCCCGTCGGCCGGTATCCACTTCCATCTCGCCGCCGACGGCCTCAGCGTGTGGCTGGTCCTGCTCTCCACTTTCCTGACGCCGCTCGCTGTGCTCATCTCCTGGAAGCACATCGACAAACGAATCAAGGCTTATTACTCGCTGCTTCTGCTGCTCGAATTCGGACTGGTCGGCGTCTTCCTGGCGATGGATCTATTCCTGTTCTTCGTGTTCTGGGAGGTCAGCTTAGTGCCGATGTATTTCCTGATCGGCATCTGGGGCCACCAGCGCCGCATCTACGCGGCCGTCAAATTCTTCCTCTACACCATGGCCGGTTCCGCTCTGATGCTGGTCGGGATTCTCTACATCTACACGGGAACCCGGACGTTCGATTATCCCGCCATCCTGCAGTTGCTCGAAAGTGGCCGCTACACTCTGAGTCCGGTCGAGCAGATGTTTCTGTTCCTAGCTTTCTTCCTGGCCTTCGCTATCAAGGTCCCACTGTTCCCGTTCCACACCTGGCTTCCCGACGCGCACGTGGAAGCGCCTACCGCCGGCTCCGTTATGCTCGCCGCCGTCATGCTGAAGATGGGGACTTACGGACTGCTCCGTTTCTGTCTGCCACTATTCCCCGGCGCCGCGCGCCGCTGCGCCGGTTGGATCGCCGTGCTTGCCATCATCGGCATCATTTACGGCGCCCTCGTCGCGATGGTGCAGCCCAACATGAAGAAGCTGGTCGCCTACTCCTCGGTGAGCCATCTCGGTTTCGTCGTGTTGGGAATTTTCTCGTTCACCCGCACGGGCCTCGATGGCGCGGTCTTCCAAATGCTGGCTCACGGAATTTCGACCGGCGCCCTATTCGCCCTGGTCGGGATGCTTTATGAGCGCCGCCATTCGCTCGATATTGTCGATTATGGCGGAGTCGCCACGCCCGCGCCGTGGCTGTCCACGGTGTTCCTGATCACAACTTTCGCCAGCGCCGGTCTGCCGTTGTTGAGTAATTTCGTCGGTGAGTTCCTGGTGCTGCAAGGCGCCGCGCAGGCCAATTTTCCCTGGGCCATATACGCGGCGATCGGCGTGATCTTAGCCGCCTGCTATTTGCTCTGGCTCTACCAGCGCGTGTTCTACGGAGAGGCTTCGGCAGACCTGCGATCGCACATGTCCGATCTGAGCGCTCGCGAATGGATCGCGATAATTCCGCTGCTTGTGATGATGGTCTGGCTGGGCGTCGGCTCCCAGACGTTCCTGCCCCGCATCGGCGCAGTCACTGGCTCGATCCTGACGAAGACCACTGAGAATGTGCCCTTCCAGGTGAAATTAGCGCCGGAGAAGGAAGGATTTCGGATTTCGGATTTCGGATTTCCGAATATTCGTTCCCACTGGCCGAAATTTGCCGCCGGAGCGGACTCACCCGAAATCCGACATCCGACATCCGAAATCCTTCTCAAGGAGCTCGCCAGTGCCCGTTAGCAGTCTGCCGGCGGGCGTCGAATACCTGCGCTTTCTGCCCGAGCTCATTTTGTCGATCGTCGCCACGCTGGTGATGATGATCGAGCCATTGACCAAACCCGGCAAGAAGAACGGCCTGGTGGCGCTAACGCTGGCCGGTTTCGCCGCGGCCCTCGCGGCGGCCGTTTACGTCAATGGCAATCCCGGCCCGGCCTTTTCCGGCTTGCTGATTGTGGATGGATTCGCAACCTTGTTCCGCGTCCTGGTGATCGGCGCCGGTGCGCTCACCGTGTTTATCTCGAATTCGTTTCTAAACCGCGAGGGCGCAAACTCCGGCGAATACTACGCGCTCGTGCTCTTCTCCGTCGTCGGGCAGTGCGTAATGGTTACTGCCAACGATCTGATCATGGTCTTCATTGGCCTCGAGATCTCCTCGATATCCAGTTACGTGCTCGCCGGATATCTGCGCGATGACAAGCGCGCCAACGAAGCGGCTCTCAAATATTTTCTGCTCGGCTCGTTTGCCACGGCGTTCCTGCTCTACGGAGTCGCCCTCATCTATGGCGCGACCGGATCCACGAACCTGATCAATATTCGCGCCGCGATTTCGAGCGTCAGCGCCGGACCGTCGACGATGCTGGTAGGTATCGCCGCCGCCTTGATCCTGGTTGGATTCGGATTCAAGATCTCAGCCGCCCCCTTCCAGATGTGGGCGCCGGACGTCTATCAGGGCGCGCCCACCCCGGTGACGGCGTTCCTGTCGACAGGCCCTAAGGCCGCCGCTTTCGCCGTCTTTGTGCGTGTCTTCATGACCTCTTTTCAGCACATCGGCCCCGGTTGGGAGCAGATGGTCTGGATCTCCGCTCTCCTCTCGATGACCATCGGGAACTTCGCCGCCCTGGTTCAGACCGACGTCAAGCGGATGCTCGCCTACAGCTCGATCGCGCATGCGGGCTACGTTCTGGTGGCAGTCCGCGCACGCTCGGAAGAGGGCTCCGCAGCGGTAATGTTCTACCTGGTAGCTTACGTCCTGATGAATATCGGCGCGCTTGCCGTGGTTGCGCACGTCTCCGGCAAGGGAGAAAAATATCTGAAGATTCAGGACCTGGCCGGCCTGGGCGTCCAGCAGCCCATGCTCGCCGCGGCGCTTTCGATTTTCATGCTGTCCCTCATCGGCGTACCGCTCACCGGGGGATTCTTCGGCAAATTCTATATCGTGAAAGCAGCGCTGGAATCGAAGTTGATTTGGCTGGCCGTGCTCGCCCTGCTGAACAGCGCCGTTGGCGCCTACTATTATTTGCGGATTCTCGTAGTGATGTATATGCAGGAGCCCGGCGAAGCCGTCGCCGACCTCCCGCCGCTTTCCTTCGGCGTAAAAGCCGCTCTACTCGGGCCGCTCGCAGGCGTCCTGCTGCTCGGCATCTTCCCCAGCGCCCTTCTCGAATTCGCGATCCACGCCGCCAAGCTATAGCTTGGTGTTACTTTAACGCCTCGTTGATCTCGATATCCCGCTTCAGTACTTCCGTCAAGAGTTCCGACAAATCAATTCCCTTTTGCTCGGCCTTACCGGAGAAGTATTCCCACACGCTTCGCTCAATAGAAGCCGGCATAAATACCTTTGCGCCTGCGGGAATATGATGCAGGCCGCGAATACCCTTGCTGAAATCGATTTCCGCGGCCATGTTGTCATCTTCGAGCGACCGATCATTCATAGACTCTCCTTGTAACTGCGAATCTCAGTTTGGGTTGCTTTGCGAGCCGAAATAAGGCGGATTTTCGTAATTGAGGGATCAGACTCCACCCAGAGGTAAACAATGGATAGCATCGCGCCGCTGCTGGCCCAGCCGATTGAGAGCCAGCGCTCCTCGCTTTCGCCATGCTCTTGACCGGCAATCGTGAGGAGTTGCGGGTCGTTGAAAACCGTGGTTGCGAGCTCGAGGATACACCGTGTTTATGTAGGTTCGCGGCGGATTTGATCTCGTCCCACTCGAATTGAAACTGCCGATCATTCAATATTGAATCTCTTGTACCATGCTATAGCACGTTTCCAGCGCGTGCGGAATCAGTAACAACTCCGAGGAGCGTAGCGCAGCCGATCTCTGCCGTCCTCCGCAACCCGATATAATAACGACCGCAAGCAGAGCGCCCCCGGCTCGAGTTCTCACTGACCATGACCAGACGGCAGATCCTCACAGCGCTAGCCACGCCGGCAGTCCAAGTCGGTTATCGGGACTACTCCCGATGCTTGCCCGATTACTTGCGCGACCTCGCCCAGCGTGCCTATCTCACGCGTAACCGCGAGATCGCGCGGCTCACCACCGCCGCTGCCATTCGTGCGCGCCAGCAGTGGGTGCGACGAACTTTTTGGCAGCTCGCCGGTGCGCCGCCGGAACGCACCCCGCTCAACGCCCGCACCCTGGGAACCATCGAGCGCCAGGGATATCGCATTGAGAAAATCCTCTACGAGAGTGTCCCGCAATTTCACATCCCGGCGAACCTATATATTCCAGCTTCCGGGAAAGCTCCCTATCCGGCTGTATTGTTCCAAATGGGGCACTCCGAAAATGGCAAGGCGTACGCCTCGTATCAGCGCTGCTGCCAAGGCCTGGCGCGGCTCGGCTACCTGGTGCTGGCGTTCGATCCGATGGGCCAGGGCGAGCGCATCTATTATCCGGGCTCAACCCTGCAGCGCACCAGGTTGCTCTCGTCCGACGATGAACATACAACGCCCGGCAAGCAGATGCTCCTGCTGGGCGACACTTGTACACGGCTCCAGGTTTGGGACGCCGTGCGAAGTCTCGACTATCTCGCCGCGCATCCACTGGCCGATCCCAAGCGCATCGCAGTAACCGGCCAGTCGGGTGGCGGAACACTGACGATGCTGCTGGCCGCAGTGGACGACCGTCTGGCCGCCGCAGCCGTCATGATGGGCAACACCGAGAATTTCGCCTGCGCCGGCTTCAATCCTCCCGGTTCCACCGATGACGCCGAGCAGAATCTTTTGGGCAGCGGCCCTCTCGGCTTCGATCGCTGGGACTTGCTGTTTCCGCTGGCGCCGAAGCCCCTGCTGCTGCAGGTGAGCGCCAAAGATTTTTTCGGCACGTACTCATCGTCTTATCTCAGCAGCGGCCGCGAAGAGTACGGCAAGCTGCGCGCCGTTTACGAAAAGCTCGGGGCCGCCGGTCGCATTTCCTGGCAGGAGACCCCGCTGCCGCACGGCCTTTCCTACGATTCGCGCCTAGCTATTTATAACTGGTTCGGCCGCTGGCTGAACGGTGATGCCGCGCAGATCGCCGAAGAGGCGCCGGTCGAACCGGAGCGGGATGAGACGCTGTGGGTGGCTCCATCAGGTAGCGTGGTGAAATCGTTCGGCGGCAAGACGCCGTTTCAGTTAAACAGATCGCGCGCGGTCGAGTGGACCCCGGTTCCGCTCGCAGGATTGCTGGGCGCGCGGTTGCCGGACGCAGGATTGCGAGCGGCGGTGTTGCGCAAGGTTCCCTCACGCGGCGTCGATATCGAAGCCTTGGAGGTGAATTCGGACCCGAAGGTCTGGATTCCTGCCTGGCTCTTTCTGCCAAAGCAGAACGACCTCGCTAAGCCCGTTGTGCTGGCGCTCGAGCCGAATGGCCGCAACGGAAGATGGAGCGAGGATGGGCTCTACCAGTCCCTGGCGCTGCAGGGTTATCCGATATGCGCCGCCGACGTGCGCGGCATCGGCGACCTTGCGCCGGAGTTCGGCCGCGGCGCGCCACGCTACGCGCGATCGCATGAGGAAGAGGAGAACTATGCATGGGCGTCTCTGATTCTCGGTTCGCCGCTGCTCGGTCAGCGGGTCACCGATACTCTGGCGCTGGTCGGGGCGCTGGCCAATCATGCGGCGCTGGCGGGCCGCAAGCTTCGTGTTGCTGCGCAGGGCAAAATGACGGTCCCCGCTGTTTTCGCCGCCGCGCTCACGCCCAAGATCGACTCGCTTTACCTGGCCGGAGGATTGATCTCCTTTCGCAGCATCGTCGAGTCGGAAAATTACTTCCATTCCTTCGCCAATTTTGCGCCGCGTCTCCTGCGCCACACCGACCTCCCCGAAGTGATCGCGAGGCTCGCGCCACGGCAGGTGACGCTCGCCGGGTCGGTGGATGGCGCAGGCAAGCCGACGCCGGATAGCCTGGTGAAAGGTGTCTACCGAGCCGCCCGAAATGTCCAGATCGTGGCGCGCGCAGAGTGGTCCGCTGAAACTCTCGTGGGATAATGGGACATTCTTATCTTCTATGCGTCCCGCCCTGGTTTTCGTTCTCTGCCTGTCGTTTCTCACGCAAAGTTCTGCCCGCCTGGAACAGAGCGTCTGCGGCACGAACCGCGACCTCTGGCGCGAAGAGCTTCATCTGCATCGCCACGCTGTCGCGAAACGCCAGACCACTCCATTAATCGCGCGGGATGCGCCGGCGGCCCAGCCAGATGCCGGTGATATCGCCATATTGGAGGATTCGGGCGGAGTGGTCGCGCGTCGCAATCCATTTAATCTCGATCGCAAGACGCTGCAGTTCTCGCCCGCCGGTGACAGCGCGGCTGCCTACAGTTTTCAGGTTGCGGCTATCAGTTATGACCCCGAAGCGGCATCCTCCGGGCTGCCGCTCCCACTCGGCGATGACGATTCGGCGGCCGTCGATCTGCCCTTCGCATTTCCATTTTTCGGCGCCTCCTACCGCCAGATTTTTGTCAATTCGGACGGCAATCTCACCTTCCAGGCCGGTGATAGCGCCACCAGCAGCCGCTCACTGGGGCGTATGGTGGCGGGCTCGCCCCGCATCGCCCCTCTGTTTATGGATCTTGACCCGTCGCAAAAACCCGATGGCGTGCGCGTGTTCGCCGAGCTGGCGCGTCTGGTAGTGAGCTGGGTCGCGACGCCGGCCTATTCGAGTTCCGGATCTGGAACTCCGCAAACTTTTCAGGTTCGATTGTATCCGGATGGCCGGATCGAATTCGCCTACAATGGCGTCGTCACGGATGGAGCTGTCGTGGGAATCTCTCCGGGCGGCATCCGGGGAACCACCTCGGTCGTGTCGTTTTTAGCAGACATGTCCGGCCAGTATCCCTCCACAGTGGCGGAGCGTTTCGGTGGAAGGGACGAGGTGGATGTGGTCACCGCCGCGCAGAAATTTTATCAGACTCACGATGACTCCTACGACTACCTGGTGATCTACAACAGCGAGAGCATTGGCGCTTGCCCGGGTTCGATAGCGTGTGAGATGACGGTTCGCAATCATCGCTCCGGTTACGGCGACGCGCAGCTCGAAGTGGGAGACCAGTACGGCTCCGCCAGCCGGTTGCAATCCGTATTGAACATGGGCCCCTTGACCGAATATCCAATCGATCCGAATGCAGCCGTTCCCGGGCGCGGCCTGACCGGCGATACACCGCTCTCGATTCTCGGGCACGAGACCGGTCATCTGTTTCTGGCCTTTGCGAGTGTTCCCAATCCCGCCAATCCTTCCATGCCGCCGATGCTCGATTCGGCGCTGGCCCATTGGGCGTTCACATTCGATTCCGAGGCATCCTTCATGCAGGGCAACCGGATTCGCGACGATGGTCCGGAAGCCTCGCCCCGATTCACCACCACGGCAACGGTGCGGGAGTATTCGCCGCTCGATCAATACCTGATGGGTTTCCGCGCGCCGGAAGAGGTGGCGCCCGTGTTTCTGGTCAACGGGCCAAGCCGCGCTTTTGCCTTACAACTGCCGCAGGTTGGTGTCTCGTTTAACGGACAACGTCGGGACATCGGCGTTGCGGATATCGTTGCGGCGGAAGGACGTCGCACGCCGGATTCAACCGTATCGCAGCGCCGCTTCCGTTTCGCGTTTATCCTGGTTGTGCCGCAGGGCTCTGCGCCCTCGCAGGCGAATCTGGACCAGATCGATACCTACCGCCAGCAGTTCGAAACATACTATAGTACGGCCGCGTCCGGACGCGCCACAGCGGATACGGCCCTACGAAGGAGTCTCAAGCTCTCGACCTTTCCAGCGGCCGGAGTCTTCGCCGGCTCCACGATCTCAGCCACCTTGTCGATTCAGAACCCGGAGGAGACGCCATTGACGATCATCCTGAAGACGCAGACCGGAGCCGCCAGTGTGAGCCCGTCAGTCACCATCCCCGCCGGCTCCACCAGTGTGGATTTCAATCTGACCGGCGTGCAGACAGGCGTCGACGAAATAGACGCACAGCCCGAAGATCCGCGTTACGCTATGGCTGTGTCGCGCATTCAAGTGCTCAACGGACCGGACGACGCGCAGCTGGTCGTCGTATCCAGTGATTCGCAATCGGTGACCTGGCGCGTGCAGGATGTGAATAACCTGCCGTATCCGGGGACTCCGGTGCAAGCCGGCGACACCATCGTGATCGCTGACGCCGATGGCCGCGTGACGGTGGCCACCGGTGTCGAAGTGAAAATAGGAGTTCGATAATGTTTGGTTGGCTTTTTTCCGATCCGCTTGATGGTTGGCTCCGTCGCTCCTGATTTCATGTTGCCCGACGACGCCGGCCACACTGTGTCGCTCGCTTCGCTGCGCGGCAAGAACGTTCTGCTCGTATTTTATCCGGCCGACAATACACCGGGTTGCACTAAGCAGCTTTGCCAGTTGCGCGATAACTGGGATCGGCTGCTCTCCACCGGAGTTGCGGTGTTCGGTATCAACCCGCAAAGCGCCAATAGCCACACCGCGTTTCGACAGAAGCAGAAGCTGCCGTTTCCATTGCTGGTCGACAAGGGGCAGAAAGTGGCGGAGCTCTATCACGCGAACGGATTATTCGTGAAGCGCACAGTGTATCTGATCGGAGCGAATGGTAAGATCCGATTTGGCCGCCGGGGCATGCCGTCACCGGACAAGATTTTGGCTCCGCTGAAATAAGTGGATATGAGACTCCGATTCATTTTGACGACCGCGCTGGTGATGTCAATCGCCGCGGCGCAGGCGCCTCCGCGCAAGGACCATACGCTGGGTTATGATGACACTCCGTTTCTGCCGGGTGGAAAATGGCGCGTGCATGACATAAGCCGGCCGCGCCCACGCGTGATCACTCCGGGCGCGCAGAATTTCCAGCCGCCGTCCGATGCCATTGTCCTGTTCGATGGCAAGGACCTGTCGAAGTGGGAAACTTTCGTCCAGGGAAAACCGGGGCCGCCGAAGTGGAAGGTCGAGAACGGCTACATGGAGGTAGTGCCTGGGACCGGCAGCATCCAGACCAAGGAGAAGTTTGGCGACATTCAACTTCACGTCGAATGGGCCACGCCCGCGGAGGTTTTCGGAAAGAGCCAATCGCGCGGAAACAGCGGCGTGCTGCTGATGACCCGCTACGAGGTCCAGGTGCTGGATTCCTACGACAACCCCACTTACGCCGACGGCCAGGCCGCCTCCATTTACGGACAGGTCCCGCCCCCTATAAACGCGAGCCGCAAACCCGGCGAGTGGCAAACCTACGATATCGTTTTCGAAGCCCCGGCATTCGATGGAGAGAAGGTCGCGAAGCCCGCTTACGTTACTGTGTTCCACAACGGCGTCGTGATGCACAACCGCCAGGAGATCATCGGCCGCACCCCTCACGCCAAACTCGGCACGTATGCGCCGCACGGTCCGGAAGAGCCGCTGGAGCTTCAGAACCACGACAGTCCGGTGCGATTCAGGAATATCTGGGTGCGGCGGTTGAGTCAGGAGCGTTAAGGGCAATAAGCAGTCACTCCTCAATGTCCCCGCAGGTTGTTACTATTAACAGACAGGGCCCTTAGCTTAATTGGTTAAAGCAGCAGACTCATAATCTGTTGAGTCCCGGTTCAAGTCCGGGAGGGCCCACCAACGCCTGGAGATAATTCATCAACTAGCCTTCCGCAGTACATCCTCTACCGCCTCAGGATGCTTGGCAATCACCGCCAGCAGCACTCGCGTGGGTGCATCCGGACGCGACCGTCCCTGTTCCCAGTTCCGCAGCGTGGCCGGAGGGAATCCAAACTTGGTCGCGAACTGCGCCTGGCTGAGTCTCATCTTCGTGCGGACGCCGCGTACATCGATCTCCGGCACACGGACCAGCGTCACGCGCACGTTGTCATTTTCGCCGCGCGTCCAGGCGATCGCCTGCTCCAATCCCTTGATGATCCGTTCGCCAGCAGTCGGAGACTTCCTCGGTACGCGCACCGACTTTCTTGTTGACTGCTTGACTCTCGTCTTCTTGTTCACCCCGCCTCCTATTTCCTGCCCCGGTATCCGGCCACCAGGATCGGAACCAGCCGCTTCATCGCATTTCGTTCGGAATTGCTCAAATTCGCCTTATCATTCTTCGCGTAAACTGTTAGCAGGAAAACCGGCATGCGCTCGCTATGGAAGTAGTAAATCGCCCGTGCACCGCCGCGCTTGCCTCTCCCTGCCAGTGCCCACCGGATCTTACGGACTCCACCAGTCTCGGGTATAATTTCACCCGCCTCTGGATTTGCGCCAACGAACGCCACCAGTTGCGCGCGTTTCGATTCGGACATCAGTAGATTAGCATCCTTTAAGAACTGGTCCGTCTCCACCACTGTCATGGAAACTTTGGCCATCCATCTTAATGTACGCAATCTGCATATAGCCGTCAAGCGCGACCGGAGCGCGAATTCGCGATTGATTAAAGACTCTTACTCGTACCGCAACGCGAC
>Ga0209648_10006283_pt1 | contig 10215 bp, 6 predicted proteins | sample GraSoi2013_115cm_FD_185830 | JGI IMG/M metagenome (GOLD analysis project Ga0209648, IMG submission 185830) | Grasslands soil microbial communities from the Angelo Coastal Reserve, California, USA - Sample 9_17_2013_115cm (SPAdes) (version 2) | ecosystem: Environmental > Terrestrial > Soil >...
GCAGCCCGAACTCGTCGGCCGGAAAGTGTGACGGCACCCAGTCGAGGATCACGCCGACCCCGTTCTGGTGCAGGTAGTCGACCAGGAACATGAAGTCCTGTGGCGTGCCGTACCGGCTCGTCGGCGCGAAGTAACCCTCGACCTGGTATCCCCACGAGCCGTAGAACGGGTGCTCCATCACAGGCATGAACTCGACGTGCGTGAAGCCCATCTGGCTGACGTAGTCGGCCAGCCGAGGCCCGAGCTCGCGGTAGGTCAGCCACCGGTTCTCCTCCTCCGGCACGCGCATCCACGACCCCAGGTGCACCTCGTAGACCGACCACGGAGCACCGCGCCCGTTGCTGGCCTGCCGGTTGGACATCCAGCGTTCGTCGCCCCAGCGGTAGTCGAGGTCCCACACGACGGACGCCTGCCGCGGCGGCTGTTCGGCGTAGACGGCGAACGGGTCGGCCTTGTCAGCGCCCTGCCGGGTGACCTTGGAGTGGACGTGGTACTTGTACAGCGCGCCGTGCTTCACGCCAGGAATGAACCCTTCCCAGATCCCGGACTGCTCGCGCGGAAACAATCCGTTGGCTGTCTTGTCCCAGCCGTTGAAGTCGCCGATCACGCTCACGGAGTCGGCGTTCGGCGCCCACACACCAAACGAGGTTCCTTCGGGGTCGGCCGAGAGGTGCGCGCCCAGCTTGTCGAACAGGTGGCTGTGCGTGCCCTCGTTGAAGAGGTGCAGGTCGAACGGGCTCAGCAGCGAGCGCGCGATCACGGAGGCGTCACCACCTCCAGGATGCCGCGCAGGGGGATGCGCACCCACTCTGGCCTCATGTTCAGCTCATATCGCAGCTCGTACAGCGCTTTCTCCAGGAGCATCGTATTGAGTTGAAGCTCGAGGTCGTCGGCCGCGTGGGGCACGAACGACGCCGGGCCGGCCGTTGCGAGGTAGCTCTTCAGGAACGCGGCCGATACGCACTGCACCCAGAACCGGCCCCAGTTCCGCAGCGCAGGAAGGGCCGCGGGCGCGATCTGATCTGAGCGCAAGGCCGCCTGGCTCGCGTAGTCGAACGACCGCAGCATCCCGGCGACGTCGCGCAGCGCGAGCCGCTTGAGCCGGCGCTCGTACAGGGTCCGGGTCGGCTCGCCTTCGAAATCGATGATCACGAAGTCGTGCCCGGTGTACAGCACCTGCCCCAGGTGATAGTCGCCGTGGACGCGAATCCTGGTCGAGGTAAGGCGCCGGCTCAGGAAAGACTTGAGGATGCTTGCGATCCTCGGTTCGAGCTCGAGCACCTGCTTCGCCTCCTCGCGCGCGTCCTGCGGAAGCTTGTTGAGCTGGCTGCGCAGGAGCTCGGTGGACCGCATCGAAAGGCCGCTCAGGGATTGATAGATGGACCGCTGGTCCTGGGGCGTGATCCGTTCGGGTGCGAACGCGGGGTCGGTCGGGTCGGATGCCAGCGCCGTGTGCAGCTCGGCGGTCCGCCGGCCGAGCAACCGCGCGGACTCGAGATATGCCCCGATGGTCCTGGCCGCGGCCTCGGGCAGCTCCCCGGCCGCGGCCTGGACCAGGTTGCGCGCGAAGGCGGGCGGTTCCGACTCGAGCAGCTCCGGGCCCTGGAAGAAATGAGAGAGCGTGTTCGTCGTGTACTGCCACGCGTCGCCCTGGTTGGGCACGTACCCTTGCAGCACCGCGAGGCTGACGGGCTCGCCTGTCTCCCTGCGGTATTCCAGGCTTCCCGCCAGCGGCGCGATCTGCGCAAAGTTCGTCTTCTCGGTCAGGAAGCGGCCCACTTCGAGCTCCGGGTTGACGCCTTCCTCGAGCCGGCGGAACACCTTCAGAATGAGCCGCTCGCCGAAAACGACGGAGTTGTTGCTCTGCTCGGCCACGGACAAGGCAGCCTCGAGCCTTACGGTCTCGGGCCCTCGCAGGCGAACGAAGGCACGTGTCGTGGAACCGATCAGCGTGCCCTTGCCGCCTGTGGCGCGCCGCCGCCGCGCGATCGCCCCGAGCACCGCCTCGGCAAAGGCCGGCGGCCCCAGGGCGTCGTACAGCAGGCCGCGCCCTTCCTCGCCCGGCGCGACAGCGCCGGCCTTCTGTTGGACGCGGATCCAGGCGATCGCGGAATGCGGCCACCGTTCGAGGATGTGCGCCGCCTCGGCCTGGTTCGCGTAAGCGAGCGGCAGCTGGTACGTGTCAGGGTCGCCCTCCGCGTAGGAGATGACGACCGTCGCCAGGTAGGCGCCGCCGACCGCCCCCGGCACCGGCAGCAGGTCGGAGATGAATGCCGACTTCAGGCGCCTGGCTTTGCCCGCGAACCACCTGCGGTTTCGCACGTAGCCGAGCAGCACGCTCTCGAGACGCTCTTTCGGGCTGCCGGTAAGCACGGACTCCCAGTCGCCGGTGACGCGGATCTCCGGCAGCGCGGCGATCGCCTGAGTGCCGTCGGCCTGGATGTTCGGCGTCGCTCGCGGCTGAAGCGAGAACCAGTAGAAGGCATGCGGGCCGAGGGTCAGAAAGTATGGCGCGTCGCCGACGACCGGCATCTCGTTGCTGCTGAAGAGCTCCACGGGCACCAGGCCTTTCCATTTGCTCAGGTCGAGCTCGACCGCCTGGAGGAAGCGCGAAAGGTTCGCGACGCACAGGATCTGCTCCGACTCGTAGCGGCGCACGTACGCGAGGACCTTGCGGTTGTCGGGTCGCAGCAGCTCGAGGGTGCCGCGGCCGAACGCCCGATGGCGCTTGCGCAGCGCGATCAGCCGCTTCATCCACGAGAGCAGGGAGTGGGGGTTCTGGCCCTGGGCTTCGACGTTGACGGTCTCGTAGTGGTACTCGGGATCGGTGATCACCGGGAGGTACAGCCGCTGCCGGTTGGCGCGCGAGAAGCCGGCGTTGCGGTCGGCGCTCCACTGCATCGGGGTGCGGACCCCGTTGCGGTCGCCCAGGAAGATGTTGTCGCCCATGCCGATCTCGTCGCCGTAGTAGAGGACCGGGGTCCCCGGCAGCGAAAAGAGAAGTCCGTTCATCAGCTCGATGCGCTTGCGGTCGTTGCCAAGCAGGGGCGCCAGGCGCCGGCGGATGCCGAGGTTGAGCCGGGCCAGCCTGTCCTGCGTGTAAGCGCGATACATGTAGTCGCGTTCCTCGTCGGTCACCATCTCGAGCGTCAGCTCGTCGTGGTTGCGGAGGAACAGCGCCCACTGAGCGGTGTCGGGGATCGGTGGGGTCTGCGCCAGGATGTCGATGATCGGGAACCGGTCCTCCATGCGGATCGACATGAACAGGCGCGGCATGAGAGGGAAGTGGAACGACATGTTGCATTCGTCGCCCTCACCGAAGTACTTGACAGCGTCCTCTGGCCACTGGTTGGCTTCGGCCAGCAGCATGCGGCTGGGGTAGTTCGAATCGACGTGGTGGCGCATCTCCTTGAGGAACTGATGGGTCTCGGGCAGGTTCTCGCCGTTCGTGCCCTCGCGCTCGAAGAGATAGGGGATGGCGTCCAGGCGCACGCCGTCGATGCCCATGTCGAGCCAGAAGTCGAGCGCCTTCAGAATCCCCTCCTTGACCTTCGGGTTGTCGAAGTTCAGGTCCGGTTGGTGCGAGAAGAACCGGTGCCAGTAGTACGCACCCGCGACGTGGTCCCAGGTCCAGTTCGAGGTCTCGGAGTCCTTGAAGATGATCCGCGCGTCCTGGTATTTCTGGTTGGTCTCGCTCCAGACATAGAAGTCGCGCGCCGCGCTGCCGGGCTTGGAGCGACGGGCTCTTTGGAACCACGGGTGCTGGTCCGAGGTGTGGTTGCAGACGAGCTCGTTGATCACCCGGATCCCGCGGTCGTGCGCCTCTCGTACGAACGCGTGAGCATCGGCGAGCGTGCCGAACATCGGGTTGACGTCCGTGTAGTCAGCGATGTCGTAACCGTCGTCGCGCCCAGGCGAGGGATAGAAGGGCAGCAGCCAGATCGCGTTGACGCCGAGGTCCTGCAGGTATGGGAGCTTGTCGATCAGCCCGCGAAAGTCGCCGCTGCCGTCACCGTCGGTGTCCTGGAAGGCGCGCACGTGGAGCTCGTAGATGAGCGCGTCCTTGTACCAGAGCGGGTCGTCGTCCAGGCGAAGCGTTTCGACTTTGCGACGTTTGTGATTGGCCTGGATCACAAGAAATACTCGAAGTCGTGCTCGCTTCGCAGGCGGCGCCGGAAGCGAAAGATCTGGGCGGGAATCGAATGCGGGTTGATCTCGACATAGTTGCGCGGCCCGTTCCACAGGTAGCGCGCGCCGCTGAGCAGCTCGTGCGCCTGGTAGCCGCGGTCGCGCCTGATGCCAAGCTCCTCGATCGGCAGGCTGATCATGCCGGCCTGCGTGTGGTGAGGGTCGATGTTGACGACCGTCAACACGACGTCGGCCAGGTCTGGAGTGCTCTTCGTGTACGCGATCAGGTGGTCATTCTCGGTCTGATGAAAGCGTAGGCCCCGATCGCTCTGCAGGGCCGGGTTTTCATGCCGGACCTTGTTGACGAGCGTGATCAGCTCGCGCAGGCTGTCCGGGCTGTTTCGATCCCAGGTGCGGATCTGGTATTTCTCCGAGTCGAGATATTCCTCCGACCCCGGTTCCTTCGCGCGGCCTTCGCAGAGCTCGAAGGCGGGGCCGTAGATGCCGTAGTTGGCGCCCAGCGTAGCGGCCAGGAGGAACCGCGCGGCGAACGCGGGGCGTCCACCCGTCTGCAGGTACTCCGTGAGGATGTCCGGGGTGTTGGGCCACAGGTTGGCCCGGAAGTACTCGCTGACCGGTGGCTCGGACAGCTCGGTGAAGTACTGCGCCAGCTCAGCCGGAGTGTTGCGCCACGCGAAGTACGTGTACGACTGCGTGAACCCGACCTTGGCCAGCCGGAACATGACCTTGGGCCGAGTGAACGCTTCGGCGAGGAGGATCACGTCCGGATGGCCGCGCTTGACCTCCGCGATCAGCCACTCCCAGAACGCGAACGGTTTCGTGTGAGGGTTGTCGATGCGGAGCACTGTCACGCCCTGCTCGACCCAGTAGAGGACGATCGAGAGCAGCTCGTCCCATAGTTCCCGCCAGCTCTCGGTCTCGAAGTCGAACGGAAATATGTCCTCGTATTTCTTCGGCGGGTTCTCCGCGTACTGGATCGTGCCGTCGGGGCGGTGCTTGAACCATTCCGGATGCTCGCGCGCATACGGGTGGTCGGGCGAGCACTGGAATGCGATGTCGAGCGCGACCTCGATCCCATGCTCGCGGGCGGCCGCGACCAGGTGGCGAAAGTCTTCGAGCGTGCCGAGCAGCGGGTTGATCGACTTGTGCCCACCCTCTTCGGAACCGATGGCCCACGGGCTGCCGGGCTCATCGAGACCCGCGGTGGTCGCGTTGTTCGCTCCCTTGCGATTGGTGCGGCCGATCGGGTGGATGGGCGGCAGGTAGAGCACGTCGAATCCCATCTGCGCGATCTCCGGCAGGCGGCGCTCGACATCGACAAACGTTCCGTGCTTTCCAGGATCCCCGGCCGACCGCGGAAAGAGCTCGTACCAGGCCGAAAACCGCGCTCGCTCGGGGTCGACGGTCACCGAGAGCTCCCTCGAGTAAGTCACGGCAAGGCTCTTGTCGGCGTAGCGGTCCATCAGCTGCGCCAGCTCGCCGCCCAGGGCGGACGATGCGGTGGCGCGTCCCTTCCGCATCGCGGATGCGTAAGCCATCAGCCGGTTGGAGTCCGATCCGTCCGCGCGAGAGGCCGCGGCTTCGATCATGCGGGCCGCGACCTCGAGCTCCTGGGTGATGTCCTGGCCCGCTTCGACCCGCTTCGCGAACAGCCGGCTCCACGTTTCGAAAGCGTCCACCCAGCCCTGCACGGTGTAGAAGTACCGTCCCAGCTCGCCGACCATGAACTCGCCTCTCCACCGGTCGTTGACCAGGGGAACCATGGGGACGTCGTTCCAGAGCTGAGAAGACTCGTGGCGCCACCGCAGCACACACGCAAGGGCGTCATGGCCGTCCGCGAACACGTCCGCCTCGACGGTCACCCGCTCGCCCACCGACCGCTTGGCTGGGAAGGCCCCCGAATCGATCTCGGGGGTGACCGCCTCGATCGCAACCCGGCGCCGCCCGTCGCCCACGCGATCCGGCGTGATCGAGGGCAGGACGGTCGGGCGCTCTAGTCGTCGCTTCACCGGTGCACGGGCCACACAGCAAATCGTGCCATGATTCGACAGGGTGCTGAAATCCATCGATCCGGCCACGGGCCGGGAGCTGGCAACATTCCCCGAGCTGGACGGCGCCGGGATCGAAGCCGCCATCGGGCGAGCCTGGGCCACCCGCCACTCCTGGCGCGATGCAGGCGTCGATGCGCGCTCCCACCTGCTGCGCACGGTGGCGGGCGTGCTGAGGGCGGACAAGACGCGGTACGCCGCACTGCTCACCTCGGAGATGGGCAAGCCCATCGTGGAGGCGGAAGGCGAGGTGGAGAAGTGCGCCTGGACGGCCGCCTGGATCGCCGACAACGCCGCCCGGCTGCTCGCCGACGAACCCGTCGACAGCACCGGCTCCGAGAGCTACGTGAGATTCCAGCCGCTGGGCGTCGTGCTCGCCGTGATGCCCTGGAACTTCCCGTTCTGGCAAGCCTTTCGAGCCGGGCTACCGGCCCTGGCGGCCGGCAACGTGATGCTGCTGAAGCACTCTTCCAACGTCCCGCAATCGGCCCTCGCCATCGAGGAGGTGTTCCGCGAAGCGGGCTTGCCCGTGGGCGTCTTCCAGACGCTGCTGATCGGCCCGGGCGCCGTGGAGGGGATCATCGCCGACCGCCGGGTCGCGGGCGTCACCCTGACGGGCTCGGAAGCGGCCGGCTCCCTGGTGGCCACCGCCGCCGGCAAGGCTCTGAAGAAATCGGTGCTCGAGCTCGGTGGCTCGGATCCCTTCATCGTCCTCGAGGATGCCGACATCGCCACCGCGGCCACCGTCGCCTGCCGCGCTCGCAACCAGAACAACGGGCAGAGCTGCATCGCGGCCAAGCGGTTCATCGTCGAAGAGCCCGTGGCTGATGAGTTCGAGCACCGGTTGACGCAGGCGGTCGGCGCGCTCAAGGTTGGAAACCCGATGGACCGCGCCAACCAGGTCGGCCCCCTGGCCCGTGAGGACCTGGTCGAGGAGCTCGAGCGCCAGGTCACCGATTCGGTGCGCCTCGGCGCACGCACTTTGACTGGAGGCAAGCGCCTCGACGGCGGCGGCTATTACTTCGAGCCGACGGTGCTGGGCAACGTCCGCCCGGGCATGCCGGCGTACCACGAGGAGACCTTCGGACCGGTCGCGTCGGTGATCCGCGTCAAGGACTCGGAGGATGCGCTGCGTGTCGCCAATGACACCGACTTCGGGCTCGGGTCCGCGATCTGGACCGCCGACGTCGAGCGCGCCAAGGTGCTGGCCCAGCGCGTGGAAGCCGGCCTGGTCTTCATCAACGGAATGGTCGCGTCGGACGCGCGCCTGCCGTTCGGCGGCGTCAAACGCTCAGGCTACGGCCGCGAGCTGGGGTCATACGGAATCAAAGAATTCGTGAACATCCAGACGATCTGGGTCGGCCCGGCCAAAACGTAAACTCCCCCTCTCCCCGCAGGGGAGAGGGTCGGGGAGAGGGCCGAGAAAGAAGTAACTAGGCGGTAGCCGGCACCGGCGCAGCCGCCGCCTTCGACGCCTTCTTCTTGCTCGCGGCCAGGTGCTTGCGAGCCAGGACCGAGTAGCTCTCGCGCAGCGCCCTGTCGGGATCGAGCCCGAGGCTGCGCGCCATCTCGGGCAGGATTCCAACAGGACCCTCGAGCTCGACGAACCATCCGAACTCGAGCACGTCGAGCGTGATGGCGACGCCGTCGAGGTTCCACATGGTCCGGTGCTTGGGGTAAGACCACGCGACCTGGAACCCGAGCTGCATGAGCAGATCCAGCGCCGCGTGCGCGTCCGACACCCCGATCTCGGTCTCTTCGCGGATCTTGACCCGACCCTCGAACTTGGCCGGGCCCTTCGCGGTGAGCACGCCGCGCGGCCCACCGTCCAGCACCCGAAGCCTCAGGGTCGTCGTGCGCGTTGACTTGCCCGGGCCGTTGAACCGGTAGTTCTCCTCCCGATACCGGCCTTCGAGGTGGGCACCCCGCTTGCGCAGCATGTTGCGCAGTCTCGAATGGTCGATGGGCCCGGACACCTGGAACTTGAGCTCCGACTCGATGCTGCGATCGCGAAGAGGCCGGCGCGTGGTCCGTGGAGCCATTGCGCCGAGAGAGTAACGGAGTGTCAGTTGGGCGGTGCGGCCCGAGCCTCCGCAAACTCGCACGCGTCGGCGATCACGCTCACCGCATAGCTGAACTGCATCGTCTCTCCACCCCACAGCGACAACGGTGTGTCCGGACCAATGTCCGGGTGTCTTTCAACTGTCACCGGATCGCGAGGCGGAGGCTGGATCACATGCCCATCGTCGGTCTCAAATGAGAAACCATCCGGCGTCTTGCGGATGCGGAACGCGCCCGAATGATGGCGGTGGTGATGAAACCGGCACAAGAGCAAAAGGTTTTCGAGACTGGTTTCCCCGCCCAGGGCCCAGTGGTCGTAGTGATGGGCTTCCGTGCGATACGCCGGCACGCCGCACCCGGGAAAGCGGCAGAAGCCATCTCTGACGTGGAGCGCCAGGCGCAGCCGGTCCGTCACCATGCGCTGCTTGCGACCAACGTCGATGGGCAAGCCGTTGCGTTCGGTCACGCCGACAACCTCGGCATCGCAGCCGATCCGCCGCGCCGCGGCCGCCGACAGTGGTGCACCGCCTTCGATGTAGCAACGACCGGCCTCTGCCTCGCCGGTCAGCACGCCGGCGTCGACGTGCACCACGACCTGCCGCGCCGCCGTCGATGTCACCAGGTTCTCCGCTCCGCCGGCGACCACGTGCTCGCACATAGCCACCAGTGCGTCCACTCTGCGTGCCGCCCAGCGGTCGTCGGCCGGATCCTTCACGCCATCATCGGCCGGATCGGGCACCGGCTGGGAGCCGGTGATCGACTCCAGCGCGGCAACCACCACGGCCGCGTCTTCGGGCGTGAGTCTCGCCGTGAGCTCGAGCATTCCATGCTCGTCCCAATGCGTCCAGATGCCACGACGCGAGAGATGATCGTCAGCCTGCTCAGGAGCATCCGCCTCGGCAATCCGCCGCAGCGACCGGCAGATCCTCGCCAGCTGCGCACCCGAAGCGCCACGCGCGATCTCGAGCAGGAACTCCTCGGTGGCGGGCGTCGCCACAGTCGTGATCTGACGAGCCTTGTCGAACGACAGCTGCCCGGCCCCAAAGGCCGCGGCGATTTTCGGCAGCAGGCTCATGGCCTGACCGACGCGCAGGAGCTCAGCCGCGGTGTGCATGTCAAAGCCGGCCTTGATGGTCAGCCAGTGCTGAAAGCGCCGAATTCCCCCGCCCGCCCAGCCGCCAATTGCGTCGAACTCGGCGCTGGCTTTCGCCACCTGCGCCAGTGCCGCGTGCGCCACAGCCGAGAGCTCTCCGATCCGATCGTCGAGAGCCTTTGCGAGGTCCTGGTTTTCAGGGCTGGTAGAAGCGTACTCCACAAAGCAAACTCTACCAAACAGATGTTCGTTGTCAATCCCATTTACACGCCCGTTTGATCAACAGCAAGACAATTCATCGGTGATGGAGGTTGGGGCGCCGGCCACGGATCGAGGCATTCGCCTGCGGCAGGCGACGCTCGGCGATGTCGAGCTGCTCATGCTCTGGTCGTCATCGCCGCGTTACACCGGCGAATTCAATGACTTCGGTTTGCCGCGAGCGAGGCCGTATCACGAGCTCATCACGAAGAACGAGCTCATCGGCCCGAACGGCGGCACGATGATGGTCGAGCGCACTGCCGGCGGCACCGCCATCGGCACAGTCTCGTGGCGACAGGTGCGTTACGGCCCAACCCCCGAGTCCGCCGCCTGGAACATCGGTATCAGCCTCATTCCCGAAATGCGCGGGTTCGGTTTCGGCACTCTGGCCCAGCGACTGCTCGCGGACCACCTCTTCGCGACAACTTCGGTCAATCGCATCGAAGCTGGGACCGACATTGAGAACCTCGCCGAGCAGCGTTCATTGGAAAAGGCCGGCTTCACTCGCGAGGGGGCATTGAGGGGCGCACAGTACAGAGCCGGTGAGTGGCACGACCTCGTGATCTATGCCTTGCTTCGAGACGCCGAGAGCTGAAGCCCTACCTG
>Ga0209648_10006284_pt1 | contig 10214 bp, 10 predicted proteins | sample GraSoi2013_115cm_FD_185830 | JGI IMG/M metagenome (GOLD analysis project Ga0209648, IMG submission 185830) | Grasslands soil microbial communities from the Angelo Coastal Reserve, California, USA - Sample 9_17_2013_115cm (SPAdes) (version 2) | ecosystem: Environmental > Terrestrial > Soil >...
GGGTGGGGCGAAGAGGGCCACTGTTGCGGTAGCGCGGCGGCAGGGCATGGCTCAAGCGGGGCCAGGGCCAACGCGAGGGTTTTCCCTGATACCGACGTCCCGGCGGCTTTGCGACGATTTGTCCAAGCGCCGCGTATCACCGCGACCTCGAACTCCGCCGGGCCAGCGCCGTTCAGGACCGTTCAGGACCGCGGCCTCACCGATCTGCCAGAGAGTAATGGAGACAACTGTGACATACAGGACTTGCGGGCCGGGGCCCGTGAGGAGAGCCGAACCAGATGACCGCTGAGCAGGCCGACGACACCGGGCCGACGGTCACCATTCGGTCGGCGCCCAATCAGCCGGCGCCCGATCAGCCGGCGCCCGATCAGCCGGCGCCCGATCAGCCGATGCCCGATCAGCCGATGCCCGTTCGGCCGACGCCCGATCAGCCGGCGCCCGAGATAGCGGGCGCGGCCCGGATGGCCGCCAACGGCGTCGTCGCCGACCTGGTGACCCGCGCGGGGAACGGCGACGAGCAGGCCTGGGGTGCGCTCGTCGAGCGGTACGCCCCGCTCATCTGGTCCATCTGCCGCAAGCACCGGCTGAGCGAGGCCGACGCCGAAGACGTCGGGCAGAGCGTCTGGCTGCGCCTGGCGGACCAGCTCGACCGGGTCCGCGATCCGGCCGCGCTGCCCGGCTGGCTGGCCACCACCACCCGGCGCGAGTGCCTCCGGGTGGTGCGCGCGGCTCAGGGACCGCTGGCCGCCGGATACGTGCTGGACGCCGAGATCCTGCCGGACGAGCACGGCGACACGGCGGAGGAAGAACTGCTTGTGGCCGAGCGCCACGCGGCCCTGCGGGCGGCGTTCGCCGACCTGCCGCTGTCCTACCAGCGGCTTATCGCCATGCTCACGGCGGATCCGCCGGTGCCCTACGCCGAGATCAGCGCCCGGCTGGGCATCGCGGTCGGCAGCATCGGGCCCACCCGGGCCCGCTGCCTGGACCGGCTGCGCCGCCATCCGGCCATCGCCGCCCTGCTCACCGACGGCGAGCCCGGCGACGGGTAGCCTTCGGTGTCATGTCCGCTGACCTGGACGCGCTCGTCGCGCTGATGCCGTTCGCCGGGCACCTCGGCCTGGTCCTGGAAGAAGCCGATGCCAGCCGGGTGATCGCCCGGCTGGACTGGGCTCCGCACCTGTGTACCTCGGGCGGGGTCATGCACGGCGGAGTCCTGATGTCCCTGGCGGACACCGCGGGAGCTCTGGTGACCTTCCTCGGCCTGCCTGAGGGCAAGACCACGGCCACGATCACCTCAACTAGCCACATGTTCCGGCCGGTCAGCGGCGGGAGGGTGCGCGCGGTGGCCGTGCCGCTCCACCGGGGCCGCACCACGGTGACCGCCCAGACCAGCGTGTACGACGCCGCGGAGCGCCTGGTCGCGCAGACCACCCAGGTCCAGGCGGTCAGGTAACCGGGTCGTCCTGGCGGTCAGCCGGGGTCGTCCTGGCGGTCAGCCGGGGTCGTCCTGGCGGTCAGCCGGGCCGTCCAGGCGGCTGGCCAGGAGCTGGGCTAGGTGGATGCCGCTGACCTGGGCAAGCTGGTCGAGCTGGATGCGGCAGGAGAACCCGTCGGCCAGCACCATCGCGTCTGCGGCCCCGCGCACGGCCCCGTGAACGGCACTGCGCACCGCACTGCGCACGGCGGGCAGCAGGGCGGTCTCCGCAACCGACCGCGAGACGTCGTAGTGGCCGCGCTCGACTCCGAAGTTGCCGGCCAGCCCGCAGCACCCGCCGACCGCGGTCACCTCGGCGCCGGCGCGGGCCAGCAGCGCCGCGTCGGCGTGCCAGCCCATCACAGCGTGGTGGTGGCAGTGCGGCTGCGCCACCGCTCGCACGCCGGCCAGGTCGGGCGGCTGCCATCCGCCGGTGATGGTCAGCAGCTCGGCAAGGGTCCGGGTGGCCGTCTTGACCTGGAGGGCGCGTGAGTCGTCCGGCAGCAGGTCGGTGATCTCGCCGCGCAGCACGGCAGTACACGAAGGCTCGAGGCCGACGATGGGGGTCCCGGCCCGCAGCGCCGGAGCCAGGGCGTCCAGGCTGCGCCGCAACTGCCTGCGCGCGCCGTCCAGCTGGCCGGTGGAGATCCAGGTCAGGCCGCAGCACACCGGCTGGCTGGTGATCTGCACCGCGTAACCGGCCGCCTCGAGCACCCGCACGGCGGCCTGGCCGACCTCGGGCGTGAAGTGGTCGGTGAACGTGTCCACCCACAGCAGCACCGGCGCCCCGGCCCGCGCCGCGGGCCTGGGTCCGGCCCGCCCGGTGAACCAGCCACGGAAGCTCTGCCCGGCGAACTGCGGCAGCGGGCGGCGGGCGTCGATACCGCCTAGCCGCTTGGCCAGGCCGGCCAGCGCCGGGCTGCGCAGCGCCGCGTTCGCCAGTCCCGGCGCGCGCGAGGCCAGCCGGGCCCAGCGGGGCAGCCAGCCCAGCGAATAGTGGGCCGCCGGGCGCGGCCGGCGCCGGTAACGCTGATGCAGCACCTCGGCTTTATAGGTGGCCATGTCCACCCCGGCCGGGCAGTCCGACGTGCAGCCCTTGCAGGACAGGCACAGGTCGAGCGCCTCGGCCACCTCGGCCGAGCGGAAGCCCTTGACCAGTGTGCCGTTCGCGAGCTCCTGCAGCACCCGGGCCCGGCCGCGGGTGGAGTCCTTCTCGTCCCGGGTGGCCAGGTACGACGGGCACATTACCCCCCCGCTGGCTTGGGTGTCGGCCCGGCATTTGCCCACGCCGACACAGCGGTGCACGGCGGTGGACAGGTCGTCCCCGTCGTGCGGATAGGCGAAACCGAGCCCGGTGCGCAGCGGCCTGGCCTGCGGCACGCGCAGGTCGGCGTCCAGTGGCGCCGGGTCGACCAGCACCCCGGGGTTGAGCACGTTGCGCGGGTCGAAGATCGCCTTGACCGCGGCCATGACCTCGAGGGCTTCGGGTGAGTACATGGCGGGCAGCAGTTCGCTGCGGGCCCGGCCGTCGCCGTGCTCGCCGGACATCGAGCCGCCGTACTTGCCCGCTAGCTGGGCGGCGGCGAGGACGAACGGGCGGTAGCGGCCGGGCGCGGCCGAGAACGGGAAGTCGATGCGGATGTGCACGCAGCCGTCACCGAAATGCCCGTAGCTCAGGCCGTCCAGGGCGTGCTCGGCCATGAGCGCGGTGAAGTCACGCAGGTACGCGCCCAGGTGCGGGGGCGGGACGGCGGCGTCCTCCCAGCCGGGCCAGGCCGGAGCGCCCGCCGGGGTGCGGCTGCCCAGGCCGGCCCCGTCCTCGCGGACGCGCCACAGCGCCCGTGCCGGGGCGCCGGTGACCACCAGCGAGTCGAGGCAGCCTGCATCGGCGATGAGCCGGGCGGCCGCTGCACGCGCCTCGGCTTCGGTGTCGCCCGCGGTCTCGGCGAACAGCCAGGACTCACCGCGGGGCAGCGCCGGGACGGCCGCGGGGCCCCGGCGGGCCCGGAAGACGTCCACCAGCCGCGCGTCCATGCCCTCCATCGCAACCGGCTGGTGCGGCAGCAGCGCGGGCACTGCGTCCGCGGCCTCGGGCATGCCGGGGTAACCGAGCACGGCCAGCGCCACCGCGTTCGGCGACGACACGAGCCCGACGGTCGCCCCGAGGAGGATGCCGAGCGTACCCTCGGTTCCGGCCAGGAACTTCGCGAGATCCGCGCCGTTCTCCGGCAGCAGGTGCTCCAGGGAGTAGCCCGACACCTGCCGGGTGAACCGGCCGAACTCGGTGCGGATCAGGCCGAGGTGCGCGGCGACCAGGGCGCTGAGGGCGACGCCGGCCGACCCGGCGCTGGCCAGGCCGTCGCGGTCCGTGCGCCGGGCCGCGAGGCGCTCCCCCGAGGCGGTCAGCACGTCCAGGCTCACCACGTTGTCGGCCGTGCGCCCGTAGCGCAGCGCCCGCGCGCCGCAGGCGTTGTTGCCGATGGAGCCGCCGATGCTCGCCCGCGCGTGCGTCGACGGATCCGGGCCGAACCGCAGCCCGTGCCCGGCCGCGGCCGCGGTGATGTCGTCCAGGATCGCGCCTGGCTCGACCACCGCGGTACGCGCCTCCGGATCCACCGTGAGCACCCGGTTCAGGTGCCTGGAAAAGTCCAGTACGACGCCGGAACCGACCGCGTTGCCCGCGATGGAGGTGCCGGCCCCCCGGCTGGTGACCGGCACGCCGAGCCGCGTCGCAACGTCCAGCACGGCGGCCGCCTCCTCGGCGTGCCTCGGGAAGACCACTACGCTCGGTACGACACGGTAGTTCGACGCGTCGGAGGAGTACTCGGCCCGGCGGCGGGCCGAGTCGTCGACCTCGGTCAGCCCGGCACCGCGCAGCGCGGCGGCCAGGTCGCGTGCTGTGGTCATGGTCCGGATGCTATCCCGCGACGGTGACCAGCGGCCGGACCTCCTCGATGGCGGGTCGTGCCTGCGGTGGCGGCTGGTAGCGCGGCAACCGGATGCGGATGCCGAGGCTGTCCCGGGCGTGGTCGATGTCGGCCGCCGGCCAGTGACCCGTGATCATGGCGACCACCCGCGGGTTGGCGTGCAGCACGTCCATCGCCAGTGACGTCACGCCGCGGGCCTGCGCCCGGGCGATCAGCGCGCGCATGAGCGCCGCGCCCAGGCCCCGGCCCTGCCAGGCGTCGGCGACCACCACGCCGATATCGGTCGCCCGGGCGCCGCAGGCGTCGGGGGGTTCGGTCCGGTCCGCGGCCATGGCGTGCCCGACGATGACGCCGTCGGCGACGGCGACCACGGCGTCCACGTTGGCCGCCTCGCCGGACAGCAGCCGAAGCAGGGCGTAGGTCGGCGTGACCGGGGCGAAGAATCGCAGGTAGCGAGTCTGAGGAGACAGCTTGGCGAAGAAGTCGCTGAGCGCGGTCAGGTCGGCCGGGCACACCGGCCGGACCGCGGTGGCGTGACCGCCGACGCACGAAACCTGGGTTCGGTTCACGAACCCAGGATGGCCGGTATTGCTGAGTCTGTCAACTAGACTTAGCATACGACCATGAGACGGCCCTGGATTCTGGATTACGACTCGGCCAACTGCGCGATCGGCGCGGCGGTCGGGATCCTCGGTGAACGCTCGACGTTCCTCGTGCTGCGCGAGGCCTTCAACGGGGTGCGCCGCTTCGATGACATGCAGCGCCGCACCGGCATGCCCCGGCAGGTGCTCAGCCAGCGGCTGGCCCGCCTGGTGGACGAGGACCTGCTCCGTAAGGTTCCCTACCAGCAGGCAGGCCAGCGCAGCCGGGCCGAGTACCGGCTCACCGACAAGGGCCTTGACCTCTACCCGGTGCTCGTCGCGCTGATGGAATGGGGTGACCGGTACGAGGTCGGCACCGACGGTCCGCAGGTGCTGCTGCGGCACCGCGACTGCGGCGAGCCGGCCCGGCTGCAGTTGGCCTGTGCCGCCGGTCACGTCCTGGAATCAGCGCGGGAGGTCACTCCGGTACCCGGCCCCGGCGCCCGCAAGATCGCCTGACGGCCTGACGGCCTGGCGGCCCGCGGGCGTAGGGTGCTGCCATGCTGTTTCCCACCTCCCTGGTCGGTAGCTATCCGCAGCCGGACTGGCTGATCGACCGAGCCCGGCTGGCCGGCCGGTTCCCGCCGCGGGTGCGCGCCAGGGAACTGTGGCGGGTCGATCCCGCGTACCTGGAGCAGGCGCAGGACGACGCGACGCTGCTGGCGATCCGGGCCCAGGAGGAGGCCGGCCTGGACATCCTCACCGACGGCGAGGCGCGCCGAGAGAGCTACTCCAACCGGTTCGCGACCGCGCTGGACGGGGTGGACATCGACAACCCAGGCACCGCGCTCGACCGCAGCGGCCACCCGAACCCGGTGCCCCGGGTCGCCGGGCCGGTCCGGCGGCGGCACCCAGTCGAGGTGGACGACGTGAAGTTCCTGCGCGCGAACACCGGCCGGATCATCAAGATCACCGTACCCGGGCCGTTCACCATGGCGCAGCAGGCGCAAGACGACTACTACGGCAGCACCGAGGCCCTCGCCCTCGGGTACGCCGAGGCGGTCGGCGAGGAGGTCAGGGACATGTTCGCGGCGGGCGCCGACATCGTCCAGCTGGACGAGCCCTACCTGCAGGCCCGCCCGGAGCCGGCCAAGCAGTACGGCGTGAAGGTGATCAACCGGGCGCTGGAGGAGGCGTCAGGGACCACCGCCGTGCACCTGTGCTTCGGCTACGCCGCCATCATCCACGACCGCCCAGCAGGTTATTCGTTCCTGCCCGAGCTGGCCGCTTGCAGCTGTGACCAGATCTCGATCGAGACCGCCCAGTCCGGCCTTGACTGCTCGATGCTGGCCACGCTGGAGGGCAAGACCATCATCCTGGGCGTGCTCGACCTGAACGACGTGACGGTCGAGTCGCCGGAGACGGTGGTGGCGCGGGTCCGCCGGGCGCTGCCGTACGCGCCGCCGGAGCGCATGGTGCTCGCCCCGGACTGCGGCATGAAGTACCTGCCGCGCGAGGTCGCCTTCGGCAAGCTGACCGCGCTGACCGAGGCGGCCGCCCGGCTCCGGGCCGAGCTGAGCTGACCTGAGCTGAGCTACCGCTTGCGGCTTTTCGCGGTTATCCCGGGATCCCGGTGAGTGGTTTGATGGCGGGTACGGAACCGCCTGGGGGTGAGGTACGTGGCTGGCGCGGATGGCCCGGGTGATGGGGCCCGGTGGCGGGTGTTCTTGTCGCATACCTCTGAGCTGCGGAACTTCCCGGCGGGAGGGAAGTCGTATGTGGCGGAGGCGGAGCGGGCGGTTTCGGCCGCCGGGCACGTGATCGTGGATATGGCCGATTTCCCCGCGGACGGCCGGCCGGCCGCGCAGGTGTGCGCGGAGCGGGTGCGGGGCTGTGAGGTGTACGTGGGGGTGCTGGGCACCCGGTACGGCTCGCCGGTGCGGGACAGGCGGCTGGTGTTCGTGCTGGACACCGGCGCCGCCGGTGTGGGGATCCCGCCAGATCAGTTAATTGATCACGCGTTCGGGGCGCGGCAGGAGGCGTTCCGCCGCCGGGTGCAGGCCAGCGGGCTGGTCACGCAGCCGTTCGCCAGCCCGGACCAGCTGGGCAGGCTGGTGGAACGGTCGCTGCGGGAGCTGGCCGCGGCGCGCCGCGGCCCGGGCCGGCTGCCGCCGGGCAGCGTGCTGCGGGTGTGGAACATCCCGGCCCGCAATCCGGGGTTCACCGGCCGGGAGCCGCTGCTGGCGGCGGTGCAGGCCCGGCTGGTGGCCGGGGACCGGGCGGTGGTGCAGGCGTTGCAGGGGATGGGCGGGGTGGGCAAGACCCAGTTGGCGATCGAGTACGCGCACCGGTTCGCCGGGGACTACGACGTGGCGTGGTGGGTCGATGCCGAGCAGGCGGCCCGCGACCTGGACCAGGACACCCTGGCCCGCCGCCGCCAGGTGCTCGGCGAGGACCACCCCAACACCCTGAACTCGGCCAGCAACCTCGCCGTCGACCTGAGGGACCTCGGCGAGCATCAGGCGGCCCGCGACCTGGACCAGGACACCCTGGCCCGCTACCGCCGGGTGCTCGGCGAGGACCACCCCGACACCCTGACCTCGGCGAACAACCTCGCCGCTGACCTGCGCGCCCTGGGCGAGGCGGATAGCCCCTGAATGCAAGGTGGCGGGCTAGCCGTCACTAGTCCGCGAGATGGACACGCCGCCACGCTGGTGTCGCTGACGGGCCGACCAGCAGTGCCAGCGTCGTCGCGGCCCACGGTCGCGACTATAACCCGTCTTCCCCCGGGGCCAGCTACGGGCGCACAATGATGCATGACTTATGGCCAGGCAGGAGCGGTGTGCCCGCAATGCGGCAGCGCCGCCGCTGTGCATTCGGTTGATGAACTCGCGGCGATGGCCCGCGGGCAACTGGGCCAGTATGGGCCCGGATACCAGACGCCGGGATACCAGGCGCCGCCGGAGCCTTCGTCTCCGGGGTCTTCGCCGCCGTCGTCCGGATTTCCCTCGGCACCGCTGTCGCCGGAGTTTCCTTCGTCACCGCTGCCGCCACCGCCGCCGCCTGACTATTCGGGAGCACCGCCGCCGGGATACACCGGGCAGGCACGTCCCGGTTCCGGCAGGTCGTCAAGGAGCTGGGAGAGCGGCGGCGACGACTCCATTGGGGACGCGGTGGCGGGAGTCGTCATGGATGCGGCCACGAAGTTCATCGGGCGGGCGATCGGCCGCCGGGTGAAGCGCGCCTACGAGGAGCGCGTCGTTCCGGCGATGGCCGCCCGGCAGGAGGCGGTGCTGCGCGAGCAGATCGCGATCGCCGAGCGTCATCCGGACCTGCGGGCCTGCCTGAACGATCAGGTGATCTTCCTGGCGGGCGGCAGCCGTGCGCTGCCGATGCCCAACCTGGCTGGCATCACCCTCCAGCAGGCCGACGCCATGGTCGCCCAGCTGCGAGGCGGCTGAACCGCGCCGTCAGGCCATCACGAGAAGTGCGTCGCGGGACGCTCCAGGAGCTGGCCGCCGACGAACGTGTCGACCTTCTCGTTGTAGAAGGCGATCATGCCGGTGATGGGCAGCAGCTGCCGGGTGGGGAAGTCGTAGGACCACGCCAGGTCCTTGTGCTCCGTGCCGTCGACCCGGACCGACCAGTAGCCGCTGGTCGCCCCCTTGTAGGGACACGCGGTCACCGTGTCGGTGGGGATCAGGTGCTCGAAGCGGACGTCGGTCCGGCTGAGGTAGTACCGCGTCGGCAGGCCGGTCTCGAACACCATGACCGGCGACTGCGAGTCGGCCAGCACCACCCCGCCGAGTTCGACGCGCACCAGGCGGTTCGAGCGCAGCGCGTCGACTCGCGTGTACGGGCTGCGGGGATGCACGAACACCTGCTCGTCTTCCTCGAACCAGGCGTCGAGCGCGGCCCAGTCGAAGCGGACGGTGCCGCCGAGTCCGTCGATCGCCGTCTCGGTGATCAGCCGCGCCGCCCGCGGCCGGTGCGCCTCGCCCACCCGCAGCCCGTGCAGCTCGGCCACTCCGCGGCCGGTCCGCTGCGTGTGTCCCTCGCTGACCAGCAGATCGCGGCGGACGTCGTCGAGCGGAATGTAGTACTGCGGGTAGTGCGGCCACTCCCAGACGTACAGTGCCCTGGTCGTGTCGAGCACGGTCTCGCCGCCGAGGTAGGCCCGGATCCGGCGCGGCACCGGCTCGACGTGGTTCACCGGGACGATGGAGGCTGGATAGTCGTTCACTGCGGCTCCCTCTCGCTTAGACGTCCAGGATGAAACGGGCGGCCGGGCTCAGCCGGGCCAGGGTCTCCGGTCGCAGGTACTTCTTCTGGTCGAGTTGCTGCCGGTTGGCGCGCCGGGTGAAGTAGGAGTGCAACGCACGGCGCGGCCGGTCGCTGCGGTTTTCCGTGCCGCCGTGCCACAGGTGGCTGTTGAAGACGACGACCGTGCCCGCGGGCGCGATGAGCCGGACCTCGTCCGGCTGGTCGGCGGACGGGTCGTCCAGCGCCTCGCGCGCCGCCCGGCCGAACCGGTGGGAACCGGGCACCACGCGGGTAGCGCCGTTGCTCGCGGTGAAGTCGTCGAGCAGCCAGACCGAGTTGCAGACCTGGTAGCCCCCGGCCGGGACCGGGCCGCCCCAGTCGGCGTGCAGCGGTTGGCGGCCGTGGCCGGGCCGCGCGGCCCGGAAGTTGAGCGAGGAGAGCCTGAAGTCGCCCAGTACGCGGGCGACGCAGGCCAGAACCCTCGGGTCGGTGAAGCAGGCGTCGAACATCGCGCCCTTGTTGATGAGGTCGGCGAGCCGGTCGGCGCCTGCCTCCTGGTGCACCTCGATGCCGGCCTGGTCGCCCTCGGCGGCAAGCAGCTCGGCCAGCCGGGAGCGGATCGCCGTAAGCTGCGCCTCGGACAAGACGTCTGGCAGCGGCACGTAGCCGTCGCGGTCGAGCCGTGCGGCGGTCTGCGCGTCGAGGCTGGCCTTGGTGACGCCCAGCCCGGCCAGCGCGGTCGCCATGTCCATGCCTGCACCCTACGGGACGACGGGAACCGGAGATATTTGAACGTGTTCAAATTGCCCGGTCAGACGGGGTATCGGGTTGGCTCTTTCGTGTAGTGGCGTCCGGACGGGGTGGTCCACCGGAAGGTGCCGTCGGGAAGCTGGTCGACGGTCCACTTGGGGTGCTGCTTGAGCCGGTGATCATGACGGCACTTCGGCCCGCCATTACACAGGCATGTCC
>Ga0209648_10006285_pt1 | contig 10212 bp, 10 predicted proteins | sample GraSoi2013_115cm_FD_185830 | JGI IMG/M metagenome (GOLD analysis project Ga0209648, IMG submission 185830) | Grasslands soil microbial communities from the Angelo Coastal Reserve, California, USA - Sample 9_17_2013_115cm (SPAdes) (version 2) | ecosystem: Environmental > Terrestrial > Soil >...
TGGTGCCGAGATCGGGAGTCGAACCCGAACGTCCTTGCGGACATCGGTTTTTGAGACCGACGCGTCTGCCAGTTCCGCCACCTCGGCGCTCGTGTGAGGAGCCTCGACCATACTAATTGGCTCATGCGAGCCGCCCGCATCCTGTGCCTGTGCCTTCTCGTCGCCGCCTGTGGACCCACGCTGACCCCGGCCGCCACCCTGAGCCCGCCCGATTCGCCCGCCTCTGTCGCGTCGGCACCGCGGATCGCGCAGCCTCCCGTTTCACCGCCGGCGCCGCCGGGAACCAACCTGCCGGCATTCGCCTGCGCTGACGTGAGCGGCGGCAAGACGGGCGTGGCGGGCGCGGTCACGGCCCGGCTCGCCGAGCAGATCGGCTACGACCGCTTCGTGCTCCAGTTCGACTCCCCGGTGCCGAGCTACACGGTCAAGCGCCAGGCGACCCCGACCTTTCCGAGCGGCGCCTCCGGCCAGACGATCACCTTGAGCGGCACCTCCGGGGTACTGGTGAACGTGCAAACCGCAAGCGGCGCCAACACCTTCACAGGACCGACCGACCTCCCGCACGGAGAATTTCTCGTGGTCAAGGAGGCACGTCAGACCCAGGACTTCGAAGGTCATCTTTCATGGGGTATCGGACTGGGGAAGCCGGCGTGCATGCGGGTGTTCACCCTCACCGACCCCGCTCGCCTGGTCGTCGACTTTTCCACGACCTGAGCAGAACGAGCCCGATTCGGCGCAGCAGCGGTTAACCTTCCCCGGCGAATGGCCATCCAGCCACCGCCGGCGCCGGCGGTCCCCCAGCAGGGCGTTCCGCCACCTGCGCCCCGGAAGGGAGGCTGCTTCGGATGCGGGTGTGGCGGCTGCCTGCTCGTGGTCGTCGTCGCGCTGCTGCTCGTGGGCGGAAGCGGCTACTACTTCTTTGTCGTCCAGGCGCAGGCCGCGATCGCCGCGCCGGCCGCGCTGGTGGTGATCAACCAGCCGGTGGACGTCAACGGAAACCCCGGCATCGCCGGCGAATCGCTCAATCCCAACGACACGGTGCACACCGGGGCCGGCGGCCACGCGGCGATCCAGTTTCCCGACGGCTCGTACGTGCGAATGTCACCTGATACGCAGGTCACGCTCACGTCGGCACAGCTCCAGAAGAACGGCAACCTGCAATCGGCCAGCGTGGCTCAGCGAATCGGCCGGACATTCTCGTCGGTCGAGCACCTGGCCGGAGGCGCGAGCTTCCAGGTGGCGGGACATTCGGTCAGCGCGCAGGTACGCGGAACCCAGTTCGAGGTCCTCGTGCGCAGCAACAACTCGAACCTGATCAAGGTCTTCGACGGCACGGTCACCGTCGCGGGTGCGACGACCGTGCAGCTCGCAGCCGGGCAGCAGATCGATGCGGACGCGAACGGCCGGCTCTCCAACCAGCGGGCGATCCAGCCCGATCCCCAGGACCCGTACCCCCTCACCGAGCAGTGCTCGAGGGCAGCGGCGAGTGGCAACACCACGGGCACGATCCAGTCCGCCGGAGGCGAAAGCCTCACCAACGGCCAGACCGCCGAGAGCGACTACAACTCGCCGGGCGGCAACCTGACGCTGGCTTTCTGCTACCCGGGGAGCTTGATGAAGGTGACCGTGACCGACCCGGCCGGAGGCGTTCACGCGAAGCAGGGCGCGCCGCCCCTGGTCATCAAGATCGCCAACGGCCCGCCGGGGGTGTACAAGGCGGTCGTCACGGCCCTCAACGTTCCTGCGACGGGAGAGGCGTACTCGCTCTCGTTCGCGACTGACGCTGCCTGCACCCCCGGCAACCTGGACACGGGCGCGGTGGTGCGTCAAACCCTCAGCAACTCGCAGATCGCGAACGCGCTGGCGCAGGCGGGCTCGACCAACATCTCGCTCCAGGTGCAGGGCACCTCCGCCAGCTCGGCGCGCATCTTCTATTACTCGAACTTGGGGGGCCTCCCGATCTCGTGGACGATCGACTTCTATGCCGCAACTCCGAACCTGGGAGCGGTCATCACCCAGGTGACCATCCGCGGCATCAACGTGACCACGCAGGTGGTCTCCAGGCTGAGCTCGCTCGGGGCCAACTCGATCAGCTCGATGCCGACAGGCTTCGTCGTCGACCGGGTGTACTCCTGCAATGGGCCCGGAGGCGACGACATGATGGCGATCGAGGGCCACCGCTCCACTTAGCTGTGGAATATCCCGCCAGCAAGGGCGCCTAAGCGGCTGCGTTGATCGGCCCGTGAGCTATCTTTCGCGGGCAACATGTCAGCAGTAGCCGCCCGAACACCCGCTCGCCGCGGCGGCGGCCGTCGCGTGCTCATCGTGCTGGTGCTCCTGGTCCTGCTGGTAGGCGGTGGCATCTTCTGGCTCAACAGCTCCGCCCAGGCGGCGGTTAGCGTCTCGGCGACGCTCACCGTCTATCAGCCCACCGCGTCCCTGGAGCGGAAGGGAACCGGCGCGTTCTCCGCCGCCACCTCCGGTACACAGGTCCAGGCCGGCGACTCGGTGAGCACAGACACGAAGGGCCGTGCCTCGATCCAGCTCCCCGACGGAACCCTCACGCGTCTTGCGAGCGACACGCAGGTCACCCTCGACGCGGCCCATTTCAGCAAGAGCGGAGCCCTCCATGACGCAAGGCTCACCGAGAAGATCGGCCGCACCCTCACGAGCGTCCAGCACCTGGTCTCGGGCGCCACCTTCCAGGTGGCCGGGCAGGCCGCCGTGGCGTCGGTCCGCGGCACGAAGTTCGAGGTCTACATCAAGGCCGACGGCACGATGATCGTGAAGCTGTTCGACGGCACGCTGGACTTCGACGGAAAGAACCACGTCCACCTCGTCGCGGGGCAGCAGGCGACTGCCGACCCGCAAGGCAACATCGGGCCCGCGGGCCCGATCCAGCCTGACCCGGCGGATCCTTTCGGCCCGGCGCTCGCCGCCTCGGCCGCCGCGGACATCGGGACGACTCCCGGCACCGAGCAGGACTTCATCGGAGCCCCGATCCACAACGGCGAGCAGCAACGGTACCTCTACAGCTACGCGGGTGGCAGCCTGGTCAAGGCTTCGCTCGGTTATCCCGGCAGCGCGATGCAGCTGAAGGTGCAGGCCCCGGACGGCCAGATGTACACCGGGACCGGGACCTCCCCGATCGTCGTCTCGGTCGTCAACGCACCGGCGGGCATCTACAAGCTGTTCGTGGTCGGGGTCAGCGGATTGGGCACCATCGGTGAAGAGCCGTTCCTCGCGGTGGCCGCTGTGGAAGCTTGCGTGAGCTCCGACATCGACCAGAACGGCGCGGTGCGCCGCGGCTACACCGACAAGGACATGGCGGCGGCCGTACAGGTGTCGGGCCTTTCCAACCTCACGGTGACCATCGCCCCCAACTCGCCGGCAGGCGCCATCGTGACCGGCCAGGGGACCTACGACGGAGTCGGATGGACCGGTTCAGTGCTCCTGGTGCCGCACAACGGCGTGGTCGAGATCATGGCCGTCGGCGCGACCGTCTTCGGAGTGAGCGTGCCGGCTCAGCAGATCGTTCAGCAGATCGGGTCGGCGATCGGGCAGGACCCGACCAACCTCAACGTCGGGTTCATCGTGGACCGCCTGTTCGCGTGCGACAGCGTCGTCATGATCGACGGCCGCCATTCCTAGCGGGGGGCGCTAGCGCGCTCCAAACAGGCGCTGGGCCAGGTGCATCACCAGGGTCAGGCCTGACCCCTCGAGCAGCCAGGCCGTTTCGGCCGCCCCGACGACCAGCACCAGCACGGCGCTCAGGCCGATGGTGCCGCGGTGCATCACCGGTTGGAGCCAGTGCAGGCTGTCCGGGTTGCTCCCGGGCGTCGTGAGCGCCGCCTCGAGGCGGTCCAGCAGCTCTCCAGCCGTCGCCGGGCGGCGGTTGGGGTCGCGATCCATCGCCTGCTGGAGCACGGACGCGAAAGAAGCCGGCAGCTCGGGCACGATGTCGCGCACGCTGGGCGGCAGCTCGTAGAGGCGGCGGCTCAGCGTCTCGATCCAGCTCTTGGAGGAAAACGGGCGACGCCCGGTGACCGCTTCGAACACGACCGCGGCCAGCGAATAGACGTCCGCGCGGCCGTCCACCTCCCGGCCGACCAGGCGCTCCGGGGCGACGTAGTCGGGTGCGACGGGGCCGCCGGCGCTGGGGCCGGTATTGAAGGACGCGACGGTGCCGAGGCCGAAACCGGTCAGCAGGGTGCGGCCGTCATCGGCCAGAAGGATGTTCGCCGGCTTGACGTCGCGATGAACCGCCGCTCGCGAATGCGCGTAGTCCAGCGCGCTTGCGATCGGGCGGAGCAGCTCGATCACCCCGAGAGGCTCATACCTTTCGCCCGCCTCGAAGACGTCGTCGAGCGTGCGGCCGGCGACCATCTCCGTGACCAGGTAGGGGGACTCTCCTTCATAGGCCAGCTCGTACAGGCGCGGGATCGCTTCGTGCTCCAGGGCGACGTAGGAGCGAAGCTCGAGGAGGAAGCGGCGCGAAAAGCTGACATCGCGCGCCACATTCGCACCGATGGTCCGCACCGCCACGCGGCGCTGCAGCCTCGGGTGCTCAGCCTCGTAAACCGCGCCCAGGCTGTCGGTCTCGATTTCGCGCAGCAGGCGGTAGCCGCCCACGTTGTGATGACCGTTGCTGGAGGCCTTGGGTTTGGATCCGTTCTTGCGCGCTGGCGCGCCGTTAGCGCTCCCTTGCGGGTCTTCCTGTCCCACGAAACCTGAACTTTAGGCCACCAGACGCGAATACAGCACCGAACAAGTGTCCCTGGGGCGTGAGGAGGGCTTAAGCGAGATGCGATTGGGCGGGGCGAATCCGCTCCGATGGCGCCAAGCGTGCGGATTCCGCTCGTCCGATTGGCTTGGTTGGCGCCAGACGTGCGGAATCCGGCCAGGTGTCGGCGAGAGGATTTGAACCTCCACGCCCTTTCGGGCACCAGCTCCTAAGGCTGGCGCGTCTGCCATTCCGCCACGCCGACGTACCGAGCGAAAACGATATGCGAGCCGGAGCTCTAGAAGTTCTCGATGTGGACCGGCTCGATCTTGCCGGCGACGTCAAAACCGAAGATCCGCGACAGGAAGTACATCTCCCCTTCGATCGCGCGCCGGATGTTCTTCTCCTGGCGGAAACCGTGCTGTTCGCCCTCGAAGGCTACATAGGCGTACGGCAGCTTCTTCTTCTGGCAGACCGCGACGAACTCCTCGGCTTGGCTTGGCGGCACGATCTTGTCCTCCAGTCCCTGGAAGAGGATCACAGGCACTTTCAAATCGTCCGCGAAGTGGACTGCGGAGCGATCGCGGTAGAGGTCGGCTCGCTCCGGGTACGGCCCCACGAGGGTGTCGATATAACGAGATTCGAACTTGTGAGTCTCCTTGATGAAGCTCTCGAGGTCGCCGACTCCGAAATGGCTGGCGCCTGCGTTGTAGAAATCGTGCTTGGTCAGCGACAGCAGCACGGTGTACCCGCCGGCCGATCCCCCGGTGATCGATATGCGGTTACCGTCGACGAGCCCCTGCTCGGTGAGATACCGCGCCGCGTTGATACAGTCGTCGACGTCGACCACGCCCCAGCTGCCGTTGAGGCGTGTCCGGTAGGCGCGACCGTAACCCGACGATCCTCCGTAATTGACGTCGACGACGGCGATTCCTCGACTGGTCCAGTACTGGTACTCGAAGGGATAGGTCGGCCCTGCAGACGCCGTGGGTCCGCCATGGCAATGCACCACCAGCGGCGGCTTCGTGCCCGGCGGTGGTTCGAAGTCACCGTTTCGCGGCGGATAGAAGTCGGCGTGCGCCGTCAATCCTCCCTCGGTCGGGAACTCGATGGCCTTTGGGATGCTGAGGTTCGCGGAGTCGATATGCGCGGAGTTGGAGACCTTGACGACCTCCTGCGCGCCCGTGTCGAGGTCGACCGTCAGCACGCGCTCGGCCAGAGTTGCCGATCCCGCGAAGAGCGCCACCTTGCGGCCCACTGACTGCACGCCGTTGAGCCTCGTGTACAGGAGCTCGACCTGCCGCATCGCTCCGGTGTTCAGGTCGATGCGTCCGAGCCTTGTGCCCCCTGGCTCGGAGTAGAGACAGACGATTTCGTCGGGACCGGTGAAGGCGTAGAAGCGCATCCCGAAGCCCCACTGCGGAGCGCCGAACTCGGCGGACCTCGGGCAGAGCGCTTCGTCGCCCTCGCCCCGTGCCCGGTACAGATTCCACCATCCGCTGCGATCCGACACGAAAAACAGGTCGCCCAGGGGTGACCACTCGGGCTGAAGCACAGACTCGCTGTGGCTGCCGGCGATCCTTCGGGACGTCGTGACGTGTCCGTCGAGATCGAGCTCGCCCACCCACAGCTCGCAGCCGTCCCAGGGCATGTTGGGGTGGTTCCACGTCGTCCAGGCCAATCTATTTCCGTCAGGGCTCAACTTCGGAGACGAGTAAAAATCGTTGCCCGAAGCCACCGTGATCGCGTCCCGCTCGCCATTCACGTCGAGCGACACCAACGTGTTCACGGCCTCCGGCGCACCGGTCGTGTGGTCCTCGCGGACCGCAACGAGCCGTTCGCGGCGGGTGTCGACGGCCATGTCCGCATGGCGCACATCCACAGCCGGCGTGATCGGCCGCGGCTCACCGCCGCCGTCCTGCCGGTACAGCCGCTGGTCCTTGAAGTTGGCGAACCAGACCGTGCCGGCGCTGACCGCGAATTGGCCCCCGCCATACTCATGAACGCCTGTGCGCGCGTTGAAACCGGGCGGTGTGACGTCGGTGATCGCTCCCCTGGCGTCCCGCCGGCAGACCACGATGCGGCCCGCCTCGTCAGGTCGCAGCTCGGACCAGTACAGGTCCTCGGCGTCCCAGCGGATCATCTGGTTGCGCATGTGCACGGTGCCCTTGAGGAGAAGGTCGACCGTTACCGGCGAAGCCCAGGACCCGAACGGAGCGACTTTACGTGGGGTCACTTGCCGAATACACCGCCCGCGACCGCTAGTATCACGGGTGCCATGAGGCCAGTCTAAGGAGGCTAGCGGACGGATGAGAAACGCTTTGCTGGCGGTGGATCTCCAGGCCGATTTCGTCCAGGGCGGCAGCCTCCCTGTCCCGAACGGTATGCCGGTGGCCGCGATGATCGCCCGGCACATCCGCCATTTCAAGACGGAATACCAGTTCGTCGTGGCATCGCGCGACTACCACGAGGACCCGACCGACCATTTCTCCAACACGCCGGACTTCCTGACCACGTGGCCGCCCCACTGCGTGATCGGCACCCCGGGCGCGGCTTTCGTGCCGCCCATCGCCAACCTCGTCCGGGAAAAGCTGATCCAGAGTGTCGTCAGCAAGGGACGCCACAACGCCGCCTATTCGGCGTTCGAAGGGCTCGACGCCCGCGGCCACGGCCTGCTCGACGTGCTGAAAGAGGAGCGCATCGACCACATCGACGTCTGCGGCATCGCGACGGACTATTGCGTCAGATTGAGCGCCCTCGACGCGCGCAAGAACGCCTTCCAGGTCCGCGTCCTGGTCAACCTGTGCGCAGCCGTCAACGAAGCCACCGGGCTGCAAGCCATTGAAGAGATGAAGGCCGCCGGCTGCCAGGTCCAGGCCGCGACAGCGCCGTAGGTATGAGAGAAAACCCGGATGGTTTTCTCTGCGCGCAGAGCGGCGATAAGGATGTGACCTATTGATTGCATCGCGCGTGCGGCGTTGCCGCAGGCGCTGCTCTCATTCCGGTATATGGATGGGATTTTTCTAAAAGACTTCTCCCCGCCACGCCCGGGAGCCTATTAAACAAAGTTGCGGCCGGGCGGAGCCCGGCCGCCCAGGCAACGCTAGCTAGCGACGCGCTTTGGCCTTGCTAGCGGTCCCCTCGTACTTGAAGGAGACGTTCAGGCGGACTCGGTAGCTCGTGATCTTGCCGTTCTCGATGGTCAGGTCTTGCCTCACGACCTCCGCGACGCGCAGATCGCGCAGCGTCTTGGATGCGGTCTCGATGGCGCCCTTCGCGGCCGCCTCCCAGGACTGGCTGCTGGTCCCCACCAGCTCGGTCACCCGATAGACGCTGTCGGCCATGACTGCCTCCTTTAATGAGCGGGCTGAGCGAACCTCTAGTTAGTCGCCATTGTCGCGCGACCGGGCTTACGCAGGTCGGGCAGCATCTCGGCGATCTTCTCCGCCAGGGCGAGGGGGCGTTCGCCGCGCAGGTAGATGACCTGCTCCGTCACGCCGAGCTCGAGGTACTGCGCGGAAAGCTCCAGCAGCTGGTTGCGATCCTCTCCGTCCCAACCAAACTGGAGCGACCGCCGGATCTCCGTTACGTCGCGCCCGACGATGCCGCACGCCTCTTCGAACTTCGCCGAGAGCTCTTTGACCCGGTCGGGATCCCCACCCGCGATGTTCCAGACGTCGCCGTGGCGAGCCACCAATCGCAATGTGCTTTCGCCGGATGCTCCGATCCAGAAGGGGGGGTGCGGCTTCTGGATGGGTTTCGGGTTGGCGATCGCGTCCTTGAAGTGGTAGTAGCGTCCATCGAAGTTCGTGCGCTCCTCGGTGAACAGCGACTTGATGATCCGGAGCGACTCGCTCAAGCGGCCGACGCGGTGATCGAGCCCTTCGAACCCGTACATCTCGTGCTCGATCTCCGCCCATGCGGCGCCGATGCCAAACTCCAACCGCCCACCGGACAGGTGATCGACCGTCACCGCCTCCTTGGCGAGCAAGGCGGGGTTTCGATAGGTGTTGCCCGTCACGAGACAGCCGATCCGCACCCGCTTCGTTGCCTCGGCCATCGCGGCCTGGAGCGTCCAGCCTTCGTAAATCGGACGATCCGGGCCACCCGGGCCGATCGACGCCAGGTGGTCGAAGTCCCAGACGTGGTCGAATCCCGATTCGTCCGCGATTCGCCACACCGCGCGCAGGTCCGCGATGGTCGTGTCCTGGCCGGAGTTCTTGAGTCCGAAACGGAGTGGATGGTTCATACGCCCCTCAATGAAAGCGGGTTGGCTTGACGAGAATGGCAAAGTGGTACTGGTCCGAGAAGACCTTCGGCGTCCAGTCGAAACCCTTGATCTGGTCGCGGTACTTGCGCACGTAGCCCGGGACCCTGTACGCGGGAGGCTGCGTCAAGTCGATGATCGCCGTCCCGTCGATGCGGACCACGTCCTCCCCGACGGGGTCGGTGTTGAGGTGCAGCACCACGTTGGGGTTGGACTGGACGTCGCGCACCTTCTGGCCGGGGACTGAGTAGATGAGGACGGACTTGCCGTCCCACCAGAACCACACCGGCACAGCGTGCGGGTGCCCGTCGCGATCAGCCGTCGCGAGCCAGATGACCAGCTCCCGCTTGAGGCGCGTCACCACATGCTTGGCGGGCACGGAATAAGTTTGCGACTTTCCAGATCGTGGCAAAGTAGAGGCGATGGCAAAGACTGACGTGACGAAGAAGTCCGAGGCGGAGTGGAAGCGCGACCTGACGCCTCAGCAGTTCCACGTGCTGCGCGAGAAGGGCACCGAGCGGCCGTTTACCGGCGAGTACTGGGACACCAGCACGCCCGGCGTCTACCTGTGCGCGGGGTGCGGCGCCAAGCTGTTCGAGTCTGAGACCAAGTTCGACGCCCATTGCGGCTGGCCGAGCTTCTACGCCCCCGCCGACGATGCGCCGATCGCCGAGCACACCGATCGAAGCCTCTTCATGACCCGGACCGAGGTCACATGCGCCAGCTGCGGCGGCCACCTCGGCCACGTCTTCGACGACGGCCCGCAGCCGACCGGCCTCCGCTACTGCATCAACTCGGCGTCGATCAAGCTGGAGCCGGAAGACAAACCCCTCTAGACGCCGATCGGCTCCCGGACAAGGATGACCGTCGTCCGGCCCGGCCTGAAGTCTCGCTCGATGATCAGCGTCCTTGTGATCGCGGTGCCGATGCCCAGCTGCTCGCGCAAGCGGGCGTCCTCCCACGGGAAGACATACTCCTCGATCCGGCGGAAGGCGGCGTCCAGGTCGGGCACGATCTTCTGGCTGCCCACGACGAGGATGAGCTTGCCGGCGCCTGACGCGTACGGGCCGATCTGGCTGCCGCTGGCCGAGGTGACGACCATCTGGCCGGCCTCGGTGACCGCCTGGACGCTGCCCAGCATCACTTCGGGCGCGGCCCCGAGCCTGCGGATCTCGTCCCCCTGGGTGGCTCGGTCCATCTTCATGGTGCGCCGCCGGATGAA
>Ga0209648_10006286_pt1 | contig 10212 bp, 10 predicted proteins | sample GraSoi2013_115cm_FD_185830 | JGI IMG/M metagenome (GOLD analysis project Ga0209648, IMG submission 185830) | Grasslands soil microbial communities from the Angelo Coastal Reserve, California, USA - Sample 9_17_2013_115cm (SPAdes) (version 2) | ecosystem: Environmental > Terrestrial > Soil >...
AAAAGTTCCATCTCCCAGGCATTTTTTGGTTGTCTCTCATGGCTTTGCTCCAGATGGCTGTTCTCATCTCCATGATTGTATGCTGCCAAGCTGAAATGAAACTGAAAAACAGGTCGAGCGCCAAATGAGTGTACTCACGAGCCTCCTACACTGTGTGGAGGGCTTTCATCCGCACCAGGTCGAGATGTGCACGGCCAAACAAGTGTCCTGGCTATCATCCTGAGCGCAGCGAAGGATCTCCGCGTCCGGCGAGCCAGACCCTTCGCTGCACTCAGAGCCTGCCCTTGAGCGCAGCGAAGGGGTGACAGGCATTCTCTCCAAATGTCTAAAGCTTCTCTAGAGAAGTTGACCTGCCTCAATATTTATGGTAATTAAGAAAGACTGGTGGACCGTCCATCATCAATTGAGGGAGAAATGTAGTGGCACCCCTCGCGGGTGCCAGGCTCACCGTATCAAATGAAGGTTGACTACCCACTAGCCCTAACATTTGTGAAACAAGAGGCTCAATAACCGGCTTGTCCTTGAGTCGCTGGCTCAATCATTGTGATAGCTCGCACCAAACCATGTAGTCCGGGTAGGAGGGAACGCGCCATGTTACGCATCATTTACATGGGTACACCGCAGTTTGCGGTACCCCCCCTGGAGGCGCTCATCGCGGGAGCCAGACCAGGGCTGGTTCTTCCAGAGGGTTACGAAATTGCCACCGTGATTACGCGCGTCGATAAGCCGGCGGGACGAGGGAGAGAAATTGTCTACTCCCCGGTCAAGCAGGCCGCGCTCTCACATGGTATTCTCGTCTGGCAGCCAGGCTCTCTCAAACGAGCAGAAAACATTGAAGCGCTCGCAGCCTATCATGCTGACCTGTATATTGTGGCCGCGTTCGGGCAAATTTTACCCCAGGCCGTACTCGATCAGCCTCGTTTCGGCACGCTGAACATACATGCCTCCTTGCTTCCAAAGTACCGTGGCGTCTCGCCCATCTCTGAAGCTATCCTGCAGGGCGATGCAGAGACCGGTGTGACGATCATGCTTTTAGACGCGGGTGTAGATACCGGCCCGATACTGCTCAAACGCAGTATAGCGATCGCTGAAGACGACACGACGGGCAGCCTCACGCTCAAACTGGCCGAGCTGGGCGCCCAGGCGTTACTCGAGGCGTTACCCCTGTGGGTAAAAGGGATGATCACGCCAGAGCCACAGGACGAGCAAAGGGCATCTCATACTCATATGCTGCGCAAAGAAGATGGCGAGATAGCCTGGGATCGTCCAGCCGCTGTACTGGCACGAGAGGTCCGCGCCTACACCCCGTGGCCCAGCGCCTACACGTACTGGCGCGGCAAACTCTTGAAAATTGTTTCCGCGCGTGCCGTCACGCTGGAGCCAGGTGAAGAACTAAAGCCAGGCACAGTCTTGCCGCGCAAAGAGGCGGGCCAGCAGGTGCTCTCGGTGGCTACCGGTCACGGCTTCCTCGAGGTAAACAGCTTGCAATTGGAGGGTAAAAAGGCCATGGGCGCCGCTGAATTTGTGCGCGGGTATCCACAGATCGTGGGAGAAGTGCTGGGGTAATGCAAGTTACCTACTACTGTTTTCCGCAAGTATTTCGCGATAGGTACGATGGTCCTGGCTTAGCATCTTGTGCTGCTTGCGCTCAACTACGCGAGTTGATATTATTATGTCCTGGAGCCTGGATTTGGACATAATGCGAAAGAGCGTGAGATGAGCGATACAACGATATCGGCACCTGGTATGGAATCAGCGGTGGGTGCCACTCCTCCTGCGATAGCGCATCGAAAATGGTATTGGTTGAGCTATCTACGTTCGCCTTTGTGGGCGTGCCTTTTGCTGACATTGATTGTACGTATATGGTTAACGATCCATACTCATGGGGTTATTGCTGGTGATGAAGCTAATGTGGGCATACAGGCTGAACATATTCTGCGTGGCGAACGGCCAGTCTATTACTATAGTCAGCCGTATATGGGGAGCCTGGAGGCTTATTTCATAGCATTTATCTTTCTGTTTACTGGTCCTACGGTGTGGGCATTCCGTGCTGAACCTATTCTCATCTCTCTCGCCCTGGTTTACCTCACATGGCGTTTCTCGGCGGCACTGGCCGATGTGGCATCTTTATCAGGCCGGGCTAAAAGGCTTTTTATGACTATTGCCACGCTTGTGGCTGCGTTTCCTCCCCTCTACGATATGGTGGAGGAAATGCGTGCCAAGGGTGGATATGTTGAGATATTTACGCTCACGCTGTGGCTCTTGTTATGTGCTTTTCGCCTGACACAACGATGGCGAGCACACGCGTCTGCTAGAGAGCTGGCGCTTCGTTGGGCTGGCATCGGTTTTCTCGTTGGATTGGGTTTGTGGGTAGATCCACTGGTTCTTTATGCGGTTGTAGCTATCGCGCTGTGGATTGGTTGGTATCTTGCTACACAGTTGATAAGAGCGATACGAGCGCGGCAAGCGGTGCTTAAGGAGGCGCTTCTTGCTGTGGCGGCTATTCCGGCCAGTCTTATTGGTTTTGCTCCTGGCATCTATTGGGGAGCTAATAATTCGTGGGCGAATATTGCCTATATATTCCACAACGGAGGCCCTACACCTCAGGGCCGTTTCCATACCATTTTACAAGTGCAAAGTCTCTATACGACCTGCCTGGCACCACGGGTTCTTGGGGGAGCATTGCCGACGCAACCTGATGTCACTCTCGCCAATCCACATCTATTGACGGTTGGGTTAGTAGTCAGTATCTATTGTCTCGCTGTGTGCGCTGTATATGTTGCGCTTTCTGTTTTCTGGCGACATGCATTGCTTGTGCGCATCCGTCAACTTACGATACTTCCATTGATCTTCTTCTTCTGTACATCTCTCATCTTTTGTACTGCCTTCATTTCTGCTGTTGCACTCGTTGGTGATTGTGGTCCATGGGATACGGCAGGCCGCTATGTTGTGCCGTTGGTCATTGCCTTGCCATTCTTTATTGCCGCTACCTTGAGTATCCCTTTCTTGATTGCAAAGGAAGGTCGGCAGGGTACCCGCTATAAAACGAAGAGCTTGCAGCGGGTTATCATGTCAGGGCTTGCACCTGTCGTGTTGGCTACCCTTGTGTTGGTTCCCTATTTCATTGCGCAAGGGTTCGCGTATGTAGATGCTGATCCGTCATATACGTTCCAGGGTACTGGTTGTGTTGCTGCCAATCCAACGAATCTTGATCCAATCATTCACTATATGCAACAGGAGGACATTCGTTACGCCTGGGCGACGGGATGGCTTGGCGATCCTATTACATTCAAGATAGATGGTGCTATTATTGTGACTCAGCCAGATGGGCGCGTTGGTGCCAATGATGTGGCTGTAATGCATGCTGATCGCCCTAGTATACTTTTATTGGTGCGGCATGATGATCTCCATCCCACAATATTGCAGCTGCTGGGTGCCAACAACGTAACGTATCGTATCGCGCGGTTCTACTCGGAACCAGGTGTCGATGCTCTGGTGGTAACTCCGCTGAATCGTACCGTTTCGCCGCTTGATCCGCATTTTGCGAATATGTTCAAAAAAGTGTTCACTGGTTGCCTTTAAACGTTAGTGATTAGTCTCATTCATCAAAATGACCGCGAGCGGGAGCTTACGGTCATCTTGTTTGGTTAAGGGCTAAATGCTTCTAGTCCAGTGCAGCTCTTGGGCGGTTAACGAGCGCCGCGAGCACACCAAGAACGGCGAGGCAAAAGAACGCGATTGCATGCTTAATGTGCTGGCCACTATCGGCAATAATATGGGGAACACCAGGAATCAGGAAAAACACCCCAAGGGCTATACCAATAATGACGAGCGCGATTCCACCAAAGAAGAGAGCCGGGTTCTTCATGTATATACCTTTCTTCGCTAAAGACTTAGCTTATGCGTTTTGAACACGCACATTATACCAGGTTCGCGTTACCTTGCAAGCGAAAGTACTATGAAATCTGAACCTGGTATAAATCTATGTACAATACTACACAATAAACCACCAGGAAACAACCTGTTTCGTTCCCTGGTGGTTACCAAAATCCATCGAGTCTGTCCCAACCTACTTGGCAACCGCTCTGGTGCGAGCCATGAACAAGCCAACCACGCCAGCAATCAGCAAAACTATGCCGACTCCGAGTCCAGCCTCAGCGCGGAAAGGATGTGTACCAGCTGCACCCGTCACGTAGTATACACCTACGGCGATGGCAATAACGCCAAGAGCGATGACAGCATAGAAAATTGCGGGATTCTTCATTTGTAGCAGCTACCTCTTCTAGATAAGCGAAACTTGTCGCTATAAAATATCTGTCCTGGCCTATCCAGGACGTTTTCTATTGTATCAAACGTGTAAAGTTATTTAAACTGCACAGCATTGCCCGAAATAGCCATTTTGGGTATCTTCTCAAATCTTTGGGAGTTGCAGGATTTCGTAATTGTTGAGACTGTGATCATAAACATTGAGACTAGCCTCGTGAGCGTCAATCTTGATATGGAATGGTTTTTATCAGTGTGTGAAGCACATTTCCTTTTCAAACAAAGATTGACGGTACACCAGTAAAGAGACTCGCGAGGATTGTGTGAGATCCGACATTTAGTCTCAAGGTGATGAAATCCTATATCAGGGGTTTATTCTTAATGCTTGGCGGCTCTATTACCCATTTACCGTTAGCTAAGAGTGCTAATCTCTCTATGAGTGTTTGGAACACTTTCTTTGGACACTCGGGCTTTGTGCATATCTCAGCATGCGCAGGATTATCTGGCTCATTAGAATCGTTAAAGATTGGTGCTGGCTCCACATCAACACTAAAGGTGTGGGTTAAGCCTTGCATTTTGTCGTGATACACAAGGCCATTTATAGCACGTACATCACCTGTCTTGATACTAACAACACCCGCGGGACCAGGATATGAAACCAATGTTTGCTGGGGATTATTCTCACGCAAATCTGCACGGTCTACTGAAATCCTATGACCACCTTCATAAAATGCTTGAGAGCTGATCCTAAAAGTTCCATCAAACTGCTTCTTTACAAATCCTCTATCATCCGGGATACGGCGATATAAAGCTTCATCATCAGATATTGGATCCTCGGGCATTGCTATTCTAACCCTATCAACCACATCCAGAGCTTTCGGCTGTCCGACACAGATTCGATAGAGCCGTCTGTAATCTTTGCATCTACATCGGTTCCCCAGACTTGCACATACTCAATGCTCTGTTCTTCAACGTACACAGTTAACTTTCTTTTTCCATACCACCACTCAAAAACTACACCGCCCTCGGGGCCACCAGTTACATTTGGTTTAATCCATCCCAGGCTCGCAACTGTCTGAAAAAGACTTGTAATCCAGGATCTTGCGTGTTCAATAGCAGTATGTTCAGGTTTTGGGGCACCATAACTATTCCAGCCGACATCCCACGTTCTCAACCTCCTAAGGTCATTAAATGTATCTCCTAAACTTCTCTTAACAAACCTTTCAAATATACTTGGATTTACGAACAGAGAGGAATCAGGCGGATAATTTAGGAGAACTTCTGACGATTCATAGTACATTTGTGTTAAATGTCTAAGATGCTCTAGTATTTCGTTTGCGGATATGCCCATCCCTCTAACAAGCCTGTCATCCGTTCCCAAAGCATCGCGATTCTGTTGAGTAGGTTGCATTACAACTGTCATCAGTTTATCAACTCCTCTGTTTTCTCTGTGATACTCTCCCTAAATACTTGGTTCTTTCTCTCACGAAGCTGCGTTAAAAAATGCCATATATCTTCATCGTCACTTTGCCAAGCCTGCTGACGAAATAAGTCGATATCAAAGATGACGCTAATAAAGCCAGGAGAAGGGGGAAGTGCTAATGTCTCATTGATTACCAACATGCAATTCAAATCCTCTTGCGGTATCTGAAGTTGCATAAAGAAAGAGCTTAAATTTTTCTGGGACAATCCAGACGCAATCTCTGGGGCTGTCTTCAAATAATCTTGAAGTTTTATTGGTCCTTCCACGGGTATGTCAATTCGATTGATATATCTTACTGCTGCTCTTGTCACAAAAGCTGGTTTACAAATATCCTTGTAGATTTCCCATAGATTTCTGGCATCATCGCTAAACTCTTCCCAAGAATTATATGGAGCAAGTTGGTTAAACGTAAAGCCTTGTAGTGTAGCCTGTAATATCCTCAAGCCATCTTTGCTTCTAAATAGAAAACCACTATGCTGCCGACTAGCATCTATCTGAATCTCAGGTCCTGCTTGAATAGCAAGCGAACCAACATGAATTGGTTCACTTGTGGGAAAGTGGTCACGAATTCGAGCATGAATTTCTAGGAATTTCTCAATAGGGAAATTGTCTGGCAAAATAACCTTGAGATCCAATATTGCTTCGCTGATGGGTGCTCGCGAGTAGTGCCTGACAGCTTGCTGCATAAAACTCAGTGTCCTGCTTTCTATGGTTCTATTTCGGGAAGAGTGCCGTCCGCAACCATTACCAGTACAAATGCAAACTATAAGCTATCCGTAGATGAAGTATAAGATGTGTGTTACTTCGTGTCAATGTTGGCTACAATTGTTGCCTTCCGTATTTGCCGTGTACGATGTGCATAAGGATCGTTGTCGGATAGAATGTCGTCGTATGCCTATCCTGGCTAGTTGGATGATCCGCATCTATCATGTCCCTGGGCGGTGAGGCGAGGGTTCACTTGTGGCTTTCCCTCACCGGTCGTTATGCCCCGGCATGCAGCACAGTAAGCAGCAAGACGAGTGAAACAAGCCCGGCCCCCCAGCAATAATAGGCAAAAGGATCAAGCCGTCCCGTTTCAAAGTACTTCATAAGGAATTTGGCACTCAGGTAGGATGTAATCCCTGCCACTATCATACCCAGCACTATATACAGCCAGATAGTAGCTGATAGACCAATAAGCTGCGGTACCTCCAGCAGAGCAGCTAAACCGATCAGCGGTGTACTCATTAAAAATGAGTAGCGTGCCGCATCTTCGTGGTTCAGCCGCACGCCCAGGCCCGCGACCATTGTGACCCCGGAGCGCGAGATTCCGGGAATCAGGGCCAGCGATTGCGCCACGCCAACAAGCAGCGCCTCTTTCCACGTCAGAGATGAGAGGGGGCGGAAACTTGCTTCGCGCTCCTTTACAGTAGCAAATGATATCTGACTCTCCGCGCGCCGCCGCATGCGCTCTCCGGCAAAGAGTATGGAGCCGTTGACGACCAGGAACGCCGAGGCAATTACCGGAGAACCAAAGAGCTGCTTGAGGAATGACTCCAAAGCAACTCCGATAAGGGCCGCCGGGACGATGCCTATAATAATCAGCCAGCTCACCCAGTCATCTGTCCCCGTACGTACTTCACCTTTTTTAATACTATTAAATAAAGTGAGAATGACCCGCAGCCAGTCGCGCCAGAAGTAGATGACGAGAGCGACACTTGTGCCAAGGTGCAAGGCTGTGTTGAAAGGCAGAAAACAGCTCTGCCCGGCACAGGATGTACCGCTCTGTAAATAGCCCCAGCCGAATAGCCCTGGTACGATCACGGTATGACCCAGGCTGCTGACAGGAAATGGTTCTGTTACTCCCTGGAGCAGCCCGAAAAACAGTGCTTGCCAGATAGTTAAGTTCATCGCTCAGGTACTCTCTTATTATTGTTGCAGATATTTCTGTATATCCGCATTGAAGTCCGCCTGTGTCTTATCATACACGTTATGACCATCCTTCTTGGAGAGGAAAAAGTAATAATCCGTCTTGGCCGGGGCAGCCGCCGCTTCCATGCTCGCAAGACCAGGGCTACAAATCGGAGTTGGCGGTAGCCCTTTATTTGTATAGGTATTCCACAGACTATTAGGAACAATATTGCGTCCTTTATCTAGCAGTGGCTTCCAATAGACCGTTGTCCCGGGTTGTGAGTCGCGTGCATACTGAACCGTCGGGTCAGCATCAAGAAATCCCAGAGTTTCGGTATTTTGCCTGTAAATACGATTCCAATAGACACTGGCTACAAGGGGACGATCACTGTCGAAGATTACCTCGCGCTCAACAATTGAGGCCAGGATAACCATCTGGTATACCGATAACTTGTTCTGCTTTGCCATTACATCGAGATGATTTTGCTGTACCTTGTCGGTGAACTCCTTCAGCATCATATTTACGACACCCTGTGCAGTAGCATTCACAGGTATCAAATAGGTATCGGGAAAGAGCAACCCCTCCATGCTTGCGCCTTGCGGTATAGATTTAAGTACGGGATATTTGGCGGCATCGGGGAACTGCGCCGGATTCTTTGTATACTTCAGAAAATCCTGCACATTGAACCTGGGTAGCCCGGCGGTCCCAAGTCGCTGTGCCATCTGTTCGATACGCCATCCTTCGGGGATAGCAACAACCAGGTAGTCGGGCTGAGCATTGAGTAACTGGCCGATGATGGCATCAATAGTCATGCTCGTGTCCAGGTTATACGCGCCCGCCTGTAAATGGGTATCCAGGCCTTTGATTCTGGCCCAGACGCGAAAAGCCAGCGCGTTACGGATTAAACCCTTTGCCTGCAGGTCGTCAGCAATCTGCAGGGTGCTTTCACCGCTCTGAATCACGAGGGCAATCGTTTTGCCCTGGCCGGTGGTCACAGGCTGAAAGATATCGGTAACGGTCGTCCACGCGAAGTAGACTCCTCCAAAAATCAGGAGGCCAAGCAAAAATACCGCAACGATTGCGATGCGCCCGCGCGATCTTCGTTTTTTCATACATCAATAGCCTTGCTATCCAGGTACTCCTGTAAGATTACAGTCGCAGCCAGAGCATCGACCTCCTGTTGCCCGCGTCTCCGCCTCGTTTGTTTACGCTGCCTGCCACCGCTGGCTCTCTGGCGTCTCCCCTGCTCAGCCTGCGAACGTTCGGCCAGCAGGCGTTCTGCCTCAACAGTTGAAAAACGCTCATCCCAGAACGTGAGTGGGATAGCGATCTGCTCTTTCAGGCGCTCAGCAAAGGCCTGCACGCGCCGCGCCTGTGCATGAATTTCTCCATCCAGGCTAATCGGCAGGCCAACCACAAGTCCCTCCGCCCCTGTTTCGTCGATCAGGCGTCGAATCGCAGCCCAGGTCTGAGCTTCATCGCGAGAGACATGCAGGGTTGTATACGGAGAGGCCAGGAATCCCGTTGCATCGCTTACCGCTACGCCGATTCTAGCCTCCCCTACATCCAACGCCATCAATCGTGCCATCTCGCTCTCTCCATGCAATACCCATTCTTGTGCTTAGGGGTCTTACAACATTCTAACGGAGAAGTGCCTTTTTTGTCCAGATCTTACACGATTGGGGGATGTATGTATTTCAATTTTAACCGTTAGGCGTCCCTTTTTCCGGCCCGGGTTGCACGTTCACATGTATTTGCTCTGCTCGTAAAGGCATGATGCTCAGGAAAGGGGGGAATATGTCAATCGAGGGGACGGTCACCCCGGTAATCCCCGCTTTGCTCACGATGTCGCTTCTCGCCTGGTCCACGCCCTGCCCGGCCACCAGGCTGCTGATACGCTGCGCTGAGACCTGCTGCATAATTTGTCCCGTGGCGGTCCAACTAACGGAAAGCGTTGTCCCATCAGCCGAAGGCGTATCTTTCTCTTTGCTGATGATGACGGGCCTCTGGGTAACAAGCACGAATGCAGGTTTCATCTTCATCTTAAGTTGCGCCTTGGACACGCCTTGAATAGTCACCGCGCGTATGACCAGGATTTTCACACTCACGCTGAGTACGCCTGTGAATTTACCCCCTGCCGAGGCCTGCCCGACTTGAGGAATCGCCGTCAGTGTTTCCTCCTTCAAAGTGGTGGGACTGTCCACTACATCCGGTAGCAGTTTCCCGCGTACATCGCCCTGCTGCACCTCTTTTGCTAGCCAACTAGCGATCTGCTTTTGTAAATCCGGATGCAGCGCCTTCGCCAGCGTATCGGTATCCCCTTGGGTCACTTGCTTCACGTTGGCCGATCCCCCGCCGCTGGTGGGACTGGGATTCGTAACGGCCAAGTTTACCGAAGTCGCAGGAATCGGGGTAGCCTGAGCTGCCACTATAGCTTGGAGGCCAGCGGGGGGAATGACAGTAATGGTACCGGCTGGGACATTGCCGCTAGTGCCCGGGTTTTGAGCCCGCACCGTGTCAATGCCACTGCTAGCAGGCAGAATAAGCGCATTAGCATTTGTGACGAACTGTACCG
>Ga0209648_10006287_pt1 | contig 10212 bp, 7 predicted proteins | sample GraSoi2013_115cm_FD_185830 | JGI IMG/M metagenome (GOLD analysis project Ga0209648, IMG submission 185830) | Grasslands soil microbial communities from the Angelo Coastal Reserve, California, USA - Sample 9_17_2013_115cm (SPAdes) (version 2) | ecosystem: Environmental > Terrestrial > Soil >...
CGATGTCTGCCTTGCCAGGCTCGGGGAAACCCTGGCCGGCATTGCCGCCGAGACCATGGGCTTTGCCGGCCGCTATGGCGGCGAGGAATTCTGTCTGCTGGTGCCCAACATCGACTCAAGGCGAGCCCTGGAGATCGGCGAAACGGTGCGCGCCGCGGTGCAGGAGCTGGCGATGCCTCATTGCACCTCTCACCATCAAACCGTCACCGTCAGCGTCGGCGTGGCCTGTGCCAGGCCAAATGACAAGCAGCAGCCGGGCGACCTGATCGAGGCCGCCGATGCCGCGCTCTATGCCGCCAAGCATTGCGGCCGCAACGCCGTGGTCGAGCACGGCGTGGTGCGAATGACCGACGGCGGTATTGCGCTGGCGAGCTGAGGGGTTTGCCGCCAACCTTTTGAACTGCCAACCCGTTGACCCCTCGCGGTCTTTTGTGGCCTAGTCCGCCGTCCTTTTGAACGGCCCCAAATCCACGAAAAGTCCTTAAGATTCCATGACCTCCGAACGCTACAACGCACGCGAAGCCGAGCCGCGCTGGCAACGCCGGTGGGACGAACAGGCGATCTTCGCCTCCGGGAACGACGACCCGCGGCCGAAATATTACGTGCTGGAGATGTTCCCCTATCCGTCCGGGCGCATCCATATCGGGCATGTCCGCAACTACACGCTCGGCGACGTGCTGGCGCGCTACATGCGGGCCAGAGGCCATAACGTGCTGCACCCGATGGGCTGGGACGCGTTCGGGCTGCCGGCGGAAAATGCCGCGATCGAGCGCAAGGTCGCGCCGAAGGCATGGACCTACGACAATATCGCGGCGATGAAAAAGCAGCTGCAGTCGATCGGGCTGTCGCTCGACTGGTCGCGAGAATTCGCGACCTGCGATCCCTCTTACTACAAGCATCAGCAGAAGCTGTTTCTGGATTTTCTCCGCGCCGGGCTCGCCGAGCGCGAAGAGCGCAAGCTCAACTGGGATCCGGTCGACATGACGGTGCTTGCCAACGAGCAGGTGATCGACGGCCGTGGCTGGCGTTCCGGCGCACCGGTCGAGCAGCGCGAAATGAAGCAGTGGGTGTTCAAGATCACAAAATACTCGCAGGAGCTGTTGGACGCGCTCGATACGCTGGATCGCTGGCCCGACAAGGTTCGCCTGATGCAGCGCAACTGGATTGGACGCTCGGAGGGTTTGCTGATCCGCTTCGCGCTCGACCCAGTCACCGCGCCGAATGGCGAGAGCGAGCTGAAGATTTTCACCACGCGGCATGACACGCTGTTCGGCGCCAAATTCATGGCGATCGCGCCGGATCATCCGCTGGCGCTAGCCGCGGCTGCAAAAGATCCAAAGCTGGCCGAGTTCATCGCGGAAGCAAAACGTCACGGCACCGCGCAGGAAATCATCGATACCGCCGAAAAACTCGGTTTCGATACCGGCATCAAGGCGATCCATCCGTTCGATCCGGACTGGAAGCTGCCGGTCTACGTCGCCAATTTCGTGCTGATGGAATACGGCACCGGCGCCATCTTCGGCTGCCCCGCGCATGACCAGCGCGACCTCGATTTTGTCAACAAATACGGGCTCGGCAATACGCCGGTGGTGTGCCCGCCCGACGTCGATCCAAAAACCTTCGTCATCACCGACACCGCCTATGACGGCGACGGCCGCATGATCAATTCGCGTTTCCTCGACGGCATGACCATCGAGCAAGCCAAGGAAGAAGTGGCGAAGCGGCTGGAACGCGAGTTGCGAGGTAATATGCCCGTCGGCGAGCGGCAGGTGAATTTTCGCCTGCGCGACTGGGGTATCTCGCGGCAGCGCTACTGGGGTTGCCCGATTCCGGTGATCCACTGCCCGAAATGCGGCGTGGTGCCGGTGCCGGACAAAGACCTGCCGGTGGTGCTCCCTGAAGACGTCACCTTCGACAAGCCCGGCAACGCGCTGGACCACCATCCGACCTGGAAGCACGTCACCTGCCCGCAATGCGGGGGCCGCGCCAGCCGCGAAACCGACACCATGGATACCTTTGTCGATTCCGCGTGGTACTTCGCCCGCTTCACCGATCCGTGGAATGAGAACGCGCCGACCACGCGCGCCGTGGTGGACCGGCTGATGCCGGTCGACCAATATATCGGCGGCGTCGAACACGCGATTCTGCACCTGCTGTATGCGCGCTTCTTCACCCGCGCCATGAAGGCCACCGGTCACATCGCGTTCGACGAACCGTTCGCTGGTCAATATGCGCAAGGCATGGTCGTCCACGAGACCTATCAAAGGGCTGACGGCACCTACGTCATGCCGGCCGAGGTCCGGATCGAGACCGGCGCCGATGGCCGCCGCGCATTCCTGATTGAAACGGGCGAAGAAGTCTCAATCGGCCCGATCGAAAAGATGTCGAAGTCGAAGCGCAACACCGTCGACCCCGACGACATCATCGCCACCTATGGCGCTGACGTGGCGCGCTGGTTCATGCTGTCGGATTCGCCGCCGGACCGCGACGTGATCTGGAGCGACGAGCGGGTGCAAGGGGCATCGCGCTTCGTGCAGCGGCTATGGCGGCTGGTCAACGAGTCCGCCGGCATCGCCAGGACTGCCCCGGCGGCGCGACCGGCGTCGTTCGGCGCCGATGCGCTGGCGCTGCGCAAGGCGGCGCACGGGGCGCTCGACAAGGTCTCCACCGGCATCGAAAGGCTGCATTTCAATGTCTGCCTCGCCTATATCCGGGAATTTTCGAACGCGCTGGGCGACGTGCTGGCGCGTGAAGGCCAGCCGTCGCCGGAACTGGCGTGGGCTATCCGCGAGGCCGCGGTCATCCTTGTTCAACTTTTCGCCCCCATGATGCCGCATCTGGCCGAGGAAAGCTGGCAGGTGCTGGCACAAACCGGCCTGGTTTCGGAGGCCAGTTGGCCCAAAATCGAACGCGATTTGCTGGTTGAAGACACGGTGACGCTGGTCGTTCAGGTCAACGGCAAGAAACGGGGTGAGGTCACGGTGGCTCGCGGCGCCCAAAATCCGGAAATTGAGGCTGCCGTTTTGGGCCTCGATGCGGTAAAACAGGCGCTCGGCGGCAAACCCGTCCGCAAGGTGATCATTGTTCCGATGAGGATCGTGAATGTCGTTGGCTAGCATCCGCATCGCTGCTCGGCTTTTGGCCGCGGCCGCTCTCGCGGCGCTGACGGCCGGCTGCTTTCAGCCGATGTATGCCGAGCGCGGTGACGGCACGCCGGCGCTCCGGGAAAAATTGATGGGGGTGGAGCTGCCCCCCGTCGACAAGCCCAACGCCTCGCGCGAGGCGCGGATCGGGGTGGAAATCCGCAACGCGCTGGCGTTCAAGCTCTACGGCAATGCCACCGGCATGCCGCCCACCCACCGGCTGGTGCTGCGGTTCAACACGAGCCGTACCTCGCTGATGACCGATCCGACCACCGCGCTGCCCACCAGCGAGAATTACGGCATCGATGCGCAATACAATCTGATCGAAATCGCTTCGAATAAATCGGTCATGACCGGTTCCACGTTCTCCGCGTGTCCTATGGACATGCCCGGCAGCTATCAGCGTTTCGCCCGTTCCCGCGCCTTCCGGGACGCCGAGGATCGCGCCGCCCAGGAAATCGCCGAAAATATCCAGACCCGGCTGGCCTCGTTCTTCGTCGCCGGCACCTGATGACAACTGTCATTCCGGGGCGCGAGTGCAACGAGCGAACCCGGAATCCAGAAGTTTATTGGCACGAGATTCCGGGTTCGCGCTTGCGCGCGCCCCGGAATGACAAACGATAGTCTGATCGTGGTCGCGCTTCGCGGAAAAGAGATCGACGCTTTTCTCGCCCGGCCCGATCCGGGCCGTCCCATCATCCTGCTCTACGGTCCCGATGCCGGGCTGGTGCGCGAACGCGCCGAGGCACTATTGGCCTCCGCGGTCGACGACCCCAACGATCCGTTCTCGCTGGTCAAGCTGGATGGCGATGAACTCTCGGCCGAACCCTCGCGGCTGGTCGATGAAGCGATGACGGTGCCGCTGTTCGGCGGCCGCCGCGCGATCCGGGTCCGCGCCGGCTCCCGCAGTTTTGCGAGCGGCGTCGACACGCTGGCCGAAACGCCCCTAAAGGATTGCCGCATCGTGATCGAGGCCGGCGAGCTGAGACCGGAATCGCCGCTGCGCAAGGCCTGCGAGCGCGCCAGGACGGCGGTAGCAATCGGCTGCTATCCGGACGGCGAGCGCGAGCTTGCGAAATTGATCGACGATGAATTGCGGCTTTCCAGCCTGCGCATCGCGCCGGACGCACGCGCGGCACTGACGGCATTGCTCGGCGGCGACCGCCAGGCCTCGCGCAACGAGTTGAAGAAGCTCGCGCTGTATGCGCATGGCGAGCGTGAGGTCACGCTCGATGATGTGACGGCGGTGGTCGCCGATGCCTCCGGATTGAAGATCGATCCGATCGTGGACGGCGCGTTCGCGGGAAATTCCACTGCGGTCGAAACCGAATTCGCCAAAGCCATGACGTCAGGCATTTACCCCGGTGTGATTATTTCCGCGGCCCAGCGCCAGGCGGCGTGGCTGCACAAATCCACTCTCGCGGTTGCCGATGGCACGCCGCTGTCGACATTGCTCGACACCGGGTTTCCGCGGCTGCACTTTTCTCGAAGGGGAAATGTCGAGACCGCGCTGCGCAGCTTCAACGCGGCGCGTCTGGTCGCGATCATCGATCAACTCGCGACCGCAGCGCTCGAGATGCGCAAGCAACCGGCACTGGCGGCCGTGATCGCCCAGCGCGCGCTATTGTCGATCGCGGTGAATGCGAAGAAAAGGGGATAGGCGCGAGCTTGAGTAAGCTGTCATTCCGGGGCGCGAGTGAAGCGAGCGAGCCCGGAATCCATAACCACGATCGGGCGTATGGATTCCGGGCCTGCGCCAAGAGGCGCATCCCGGAATGACGACTCAATTTTTGGCATCCAGCCTCCGCACAATCTCGTCGAGCTGTTCGAGATCACGGTAGCGGATGTGCACGGTGCCGCCGGGATCGCGGTGATCGATGCCGACCGCGAACCCGAGCGCGTCGCTGACGCGCTTTTCCAGCGCGACCGTATTCGGGTCCTTTGCCTTGCCGCCGCGCGCCTTCTGCGGTTTGCGCGCCGGCACGCCCTCGACATGCGCCAGCGCCTCGGCCTGACGCACGTTGAGGCCCTGCTCCACGATGCGTTTGGCGGCGGCGACCGGATCGGGCACGCCGATCAACGCCCGCGCGTGGCCGGCGGACAATTGGCCCGATGCGATGTAGGCCTGTACTTCCGCGGGCAACTTTGTCAGCCGCATCGTGTTGGCGACGTGGCTGCGGCTCTTGCCGACGATTTTTGCGATTTCGTCCTGACCGCGTTTGAACTCGTTGGCGAGCGCGTGATAGCCCTGCGCCTCCTCCATCGCGTTGAGATCTTCGCGCTGGACGTTTTCGATGATCATGATCTCGAGCGCATCGGAGTCGCTGACATCGACCGGCACGATCGGCACTTCGTGCAGCCCGGCGATTTGCGACGCGCGCCAGCGCCGCTCGCCGGCGATGATCTCATAGCGATCCTGCACGCCGCGTACCGGACGCACCACGATCGGCTGGATCACGCCGTGCTCCTTGATCGAGTCGGCGAGTTCGCCGAGCTCGGTGTCGGAAAAATCGCGGCGCGGATTGCGCGGATTGGGTTTCAGGAATTCGATCGGCACCTTGCGTTGCGCGCGCGGTCGATCCAGATGCGCGGCCTCGCCGCCGACATCCCCGATCAGACTTGCAAGACCGCGCCCCAGTCGCGAACGCGCTTCCTCGGCCATCGCCAGCTCCCTTGGATTCAACTTAAAGCGCTCCTGTTCACTTCGTCTTGTCATTCACCGTCATTCCGGGGCGCGCGTAAATCGCGCGAACCCGGAATCTTGACGTTATTCATTCTCGCCTCTCGAGATTTCAATCCGCTGGTGCGGATTGTCCGGAATGACGTTGCGTAGATCAATGCGCGCGCAGCTCGCGCTCGCGCTGGATCACTTCCGTCGCAAGCTTGAGATAGGCTTCGCTGCCGACGCATTTGAGATCGTATACCAGCACCGGCTTGCCGTAGGACGGCGCCTCCGAGATCCGGACATTGCGCGGGATCATGGTTTTGTAGACCTTGGCGCCCATGAACTGTCTGACATCGGCGACGACCTGGTTCGACAAATTGTTGCGCGAGTCGAACATCGTCAGCACGATGCCGTGGATCGACAGATTGGGATTGAGCGTGGTGCGCACCTGCTCCACCGTCTGCAGCAATTGCGACAGGCCCTCGAGCGCGAAGAACTCGCACTGCAGCGGCACCAGGATCGCATCCGATGCGGCCATCGCGTTGACGGTGAGGAGATTGAGCGACGGCGGACAGTCGATCAGCAGATAGGTGTAATTGGTCTCGGAGGTGGCGTTGGCGTTCAGCGCGGCGATCGCATTGCGCAGCCGAAACGCGCGATCGCGCGCCGGTCCCAGTTCAAGTTCGAGACCGGAAAGATCCATCGTCGATGCCGCGATATGCAATCGCGGCACCGCGGTCGGCACCACCGCGTCGCGCAGCGGCGCTTCGCCGATCAGCACGTCATAGGTCGAGCAGCTGCGGTTGCGGCGGTCGATGCCGAGACCGGTGGAGGCGTTGCCTTGCGGATCGAGATCGACGATCAGCACCCGCTCGCCGATCGCCGCAAGCGCGGTGCCGAGATTGATCGCGGTGGTGGTCTTGCCAACGCCGCCCTTCTGGTTGGCCAGCGCCAGGATGCGGGGATGGCCGACCGGGTTTGTCGCCTTATCCTCTTGATAAATATCATCAATTACGGTCATGCCCGATGGCCATCGACGTTCGCGGATTGATCGCGCCGCTCGACCTGGTCGAGTTCGACGATCCAGCCACCTCCGCCGATGCGGCTGGAATGCAGATAAGGCGTTAGTTTCCAATATTTAGTGGCTTCGGTCAATTCAGCCTCTACATCTTGGCCCTTGAGAAACAGGGCTTTTGCACCCTTTCTCATCACCGGCTCCGCAAAACCAATGAGTTGGTTTAGCGGAGCGAGCGCCCGGGCCGTGACGCAATCGACGGGGCCGGTGATTCTCTCCACAGTATCCCCGATATCAGCCAGATGAACCATCCCCCGTGCGCTGGTGACGCGCAGGGCCTCGCGCAGGAAGGCGGCCTTCCTGGCATTGCGCTCCACCAGATGGACCGTCGCGCCGGATGTTTCCGCCAGCGCGCAGGCCAGCGCCACGCCCGGAAAACCTCCGCCGCTGCCGAGATCGACCCAGACTTTGGCCGCGGGAGCGAGAGCCAAAAGCTGCAGCGAATCCGCGATGTGCCGGGTCCACAGATTTGGCAGCGTCGAGGACGCCACAAGATTGGTTTTCGCCTGCCATTCGAGTAGCAGGTCGACATAGCGATCCAGCCGCGCCTCTGTTTCACGTGAAACCGGCGTCAGGGTGAGGGCCACGGCCTTGTCAGAGGCGACAACCGCGTTGATCTGTTTTGCCATCTTGGCCATTTGCTCGATGGTAGTCGTCGTCCTGAGGTGCGAGCCCTCTTCGGCGAGCCTCGAAGGACGGCGACGAGTGTTGTGGCCCATCCTTCGAGACGGCGCTTACGCGCTTCCTCAGGATGACGCCAGCTGCACGACGCAACCATGTTTCACGTGAAACAGCCCTATTTGGATTTTACCGCAGTCTTCCGCCGCGCTTCCCTTCGCAGATACGCACCCAAAATGCCGAGCGCGGCTGGCGTCAGGCCGTCGAGCCGACCCGCCTGCCCCACCGTGCGCGGACGCGCAGCCTCAAGCTTTGAACGGGCCTCGTTGGAAAGCCCGGGCACCACGCGGTAATCGATATCGCCGAGAATCAGACCCTCGTCGCGCCGGAAGGCATCGACATCGGCGACCTGGCGCTTGAGATAGACGTCGTATTTGGCGTCGATCTCCAGATGCACCGCCACCGATGGCTCAATGGCCGACAATTCCGACCAGATGCCGCGAACCTCCGCCCAGCCGATCTCCGGATAGGCCAGCAGCTCAAAGGCCGAGCGGCGATGCCCGTCTCTATTGAGCGCCAGCCCATATCGCGCGGCCTCATTGGGCGTCAGCGTCAACGACTTCGCGAGCGCCTTGGCGGCATTCAACGCCGTCATCTTGGCGCGGTGATGGACCGACCTCACCTGCCCCGCGCAGCCCAGCGCGATTCCCTTGTCGGTCAGACGCTGGTCCGCGTTATCCGCCCGCAACGTCAGCCGGTATTCGGCGCGTGAGGTGAACATCCGGTACGGCTCGGTGATGCCGCGCGTCACCAGGTCGTCGATCATGACGCCGAGATAGCCGTCGGCGCGGTCGAATACGATCGGCGCGGACGCGCTTGCAGCCAGGGCTGCATTCAGACCCGCAACAAGCCCCTGCGCCGCAGCCTCTTCATAGCCGGTGGTGCCGTTGATCTGCCCCGCCAGGAACAGCCCGGGCAAACGCTTGGTCTGCAGCGTCGGATCGAGTTCGCGCGGGTCGACATGGTCGTATTCGATGGCATAGCCAGGACGGACCATCCGCACGCGTTCGAGGCCGGGAATTGAGGCCAGAATCCCAAGCTGCACCTCTTCCGGCAGCGAGGTCGAAATGCCGTTGGGATAGACGGTGGTGTCGTCGAGCCCTTCCGGCTCCAGAAAAATCTGATGTCCGTCGCGGTCGCCGAAGCGGACGATCTTGTCCTCGATCGAGGGGCAATAGCGCGGTCCGGTGCTCTTGATCTGCCCGGAATACATCGGCGAGCGATGCACATTGGCCCGGATCACCTTATGGGTGGCGGCGGTGGTCCGGGTGATGCCGCACTGGATCTGCGGGGTCGTGATCTTTTCGGTCATCACCGAAAACGGCTCCGGTGGATCGTCGCCGGGCTGCATTTCCACCGCCGACCAGTCGATCGTCGTGCCATCGAGTCGCGGCGGCGTGCCGGTCTTCAGCCGGCCCAGCGTGAAGCCGGCACGCTCGAACGACTTCGAGAGTCCCAGCGCCGGCGCCTCGCCGACGCGCCCCGCGGGCCAGTTCTTTTCCCCGAGATGGATCAGCCCGCGCAAAAAGGTCCCGGTGGTGATGACGACCGCGGCCGCGGACAGTTCACGGTGGTCTGTCAGGCGGATGCCGGCGACCCGGCCGTTGCAGACAATCAGATCGTCCGCCTCGCCTTCGATCACGCTGAGATTGGCGGTCTCGTTGATGGCGGCCTGCATCGCTGCGGCATAAAGCTTGCGATCGGCTTGGGCGCGCGGGCCCCGCACCGCCGGACCCTTGCGCCGGTTGAGCATCCGAAACTGGATGCCCGCGGCATCGGCCACCCGGCCCATAAGCCCGTCGAGTGCGTCGACCTCGCGGACCAGATGGCCCTTGCCGAGCCCACCGATCGCGGGATTGCAGGACATCGCGCCGATGGTCGCGAATCGATGGGTAACCAGCGCCGTCCTCGCACCCATGCGCGCGGCGGCGGACGCGGCTTCGCAGCCGGCGTGGCCTCCGCCGATGACGATGACATCGAATGATTCTTGCCGGGCGATCATGGCGGACTTCTATCGCGGGATGCGAAAACCGGGAAGCAGGAAGTTGGCTGTTGTGGAGGTCGTTTCACGTGAAACGAGTGCTTTGCACAGCACGGCGTCTGTTTCACGTGAAACAGGCATAACAAAGAAATGAACAAAGAAATATTACTTGCCTATACAAAAATCCCTAAAGATCGCATCCAAAATGTCTTCCACATCGACCCACCCAAGCAGCCGACCCAAGGAATAAGCCGCGGCCCGGAGCTCCTCCGCCGCAAGCTCCTCGCCCTTGCCGATCACTTCAATACTGCGCTGCAGCGAATCCGCTGTTTCCTCCAGCAGTTTTCGTTGCCGCGCCCGGCTGATCAGGCTGACCTCGCCCGAGCCCAAATAGTCCCTTGCGAACCCAACCAAGGCGGAGATCAACTCGGCGATCCCGTCGCCGCGGCTCGCCGAGATTCCAAAATCGCAGCCAAGCTGCCTCTCCTGCGCGATAACTCCCGCCTGGCTCGGCTTCGGCGAATCAGCTCTCACGGCATCGAGGTCGATCTTGTTCCGCACCGTCCATAACGGCGCGGTCCCTCCCTGCGGGCTCTGTTCGTGCTGCGCATCAATCATCCAGAGCACGAGGTCGGCCTCGGCCGCCCGCGCCCGCGCGCGACGCACGCCT
>Ga0209648_10006288_pt1 | contig 10211 bp, 11 predicted proteins | sample GraSoi2013_115cm_FD_185830 | JGI IMG/M metagenome (GOLD analysis project Ga0209648, IMG submission 185830) | Grasslands soil microbial communities from the Angelo Coastal Reserve, California, USA - Sample 9_17_2013_115cm (SPAdes) (version 2) | ecosystem: Environmental > Terrestrial > Soil >...
GCAAGCGCCACGTCCTTGCCCGCGGCGAGCGCCGCGAGGGTCGGGCGCAGGCCGGCGATCCCCGGCGTCGCGACGAGCACGAGATCGACGTCGTCAGCCGTGGCGAGGGCCACCAGGTCGTCGTCGATGCCCTCGCGCGGCTGGTCGCCCAGGGGTGCGCGCCGCACGTGGTCTTCGTCGGCCGCGGCGGCCACGAGGCGGCCGTGCTCACCGCGATTCGCCGCGCGGGGCTCGAGCGCCACGTGAGCGTTGCGGGCTTCGCGGCCGATCTGCCCGCGGTGATGGCCGCCCTCGACGTCGCGCTCTACGTGCCGCTGGAGTCCGACGGCATGTCGCGCGTGCTCTTCGAGTACCTCGCGGCCGGGCGGCCGCTCATCGCCGCGCGAACCGGCGTCGTGCCCGAGGTGCTGGTCGACGGCGTCCACGCGCTGCTCGTGCCCGCCGGCGACGCGGGCGCGCTGGCCGACGCCCTCGCGCGCCTGCTCCAGGACGGAGCACTCCGCGCGCGACTCGGCGACGCCGCGCGTGCGCTCGCGCTCGAGCGCTACTCGGGCGCGCGGCTGGCCGAGGCCCTCGAAGCCCACTACGCGCGTCTCGTGGCGTGAAGGTCTCCGTCCTCGCCTTCGATCTCTCGGACAACGCCACCGGGCGCGCCGACCTCCTCGCGCGGCTGCTGGCGCCGCGCTACGAGGTGGAGGTCGTGGGACCGCGGTTCGGCAACGACGTCTGGCGGCCCGCGCGCGACGGCGCGATCCGCTATCGCGCGCTGCCGGGCGCGCGCTGGCCGCGCTTCGCCGCGACGCTGCCCGCGCTCGCCCGCCTCGCCGACGGCGACGTCCTGCTCGCCTCCAAGCCGCGGCCGACGAGCTTCGGCGTCGGACTGCTCGCGCGACGGCGGCGGCGCCGGCCGCTGATCCTCGACATCGACGACTGGGAGCTCGGCTTCTTCTATCGCGGCGGCTTCTGGGGGCGCGCGGGGCGGCTGCTGAATCTGTCCAACCCCAACGGCCTGACGTGGACGTGGCTGGCCGAGCGGCTGGTGTCCCGCGCGGACGCGCTGACGGTGGCCTCGCGATTCCTCGCCGATCGCTTCGGGGGATTGCTCGTGCCGCACGTCCGCGACACGGAGGCGTGGACGCCGGAGCGCTTCGACCGGGCGGCGGCGCGCGCGCGCCTCGGCGTCGGCGACGCGCGCGTCGTCATGTTCCTCGGCACGCCGCGCGCCCACAAGGGCGTCGAGGACCTGGTGGAGGCGACGGCCGAACTCGACGGCGCGCGTCTCGTCGTCGTCGGCGCCGATCCCGCGAGCGCCGCCGCGCGGCGCTGGGCCGCGCGCGAGCACGTGAGGGTCGTCGGCGAGATCCCGTTCGACGACGTGCCGCGCTACCTCGTGGCCGCCGACGTCGTGGCGGTTCCCCAGCGCGCGACGACGGACACGCTGGGCCAGGTGCCCGCGAAGCTCTTCGACGCGATGGCGCTGGGACGGCCGATCGTGTCCACCGCCGTGTCGATGATCCCGGAGATCCTCGAGGGCTGCGGCGTGCTCGTACGCCCCGGCGATGTGACGGCGCTGCGCGTGGCTCTCGCGCGGATGCTCGACGACCCCGAGGGCGCCGCCGAGCTCGGCCGCCGCGCCCGCGCGCGCTGCGCGGAGCGCTACAGTTTCGCCTCCGCCCGCGCCGTCCTGTTCCCGCTGATCGACCGCCTGGCCGGCGCGCCGCCGCGAAGCGCGCGATGAGAATTCTGATCGTCGCCCGGCCGTACGCGTTTCACGGTGGCGTGGAGAGCGCGACGGCCGGGCTGCTCGGCGCGCTCGTCGCGCACGGCCACGAGGTGCACCGCGCGGGCCCGGGGCGGCAGCTGTCGCAGGCCGGCGTCACCGAGCATCCGCTGCCGATGCCGCCGCTGCCATCGGCGGCGCGCGGTGTGGCACTGGCGCTCGCCGCGGCGGTCGTCGCCCGACGGCGAGGCTGGGACGTGGTGCAGAGCCACGAGCGCACGCTGGTCCAGGACGTCTATCGTGCGGGCGAGGGCTGCCACCGTGCATATCTGGACGCGCTGGGCGAGCCGCCGGGGCGGCGGCTGCATCACGCGGTGACGCTCGCCCTCGAGCGCCGCGTCTTCGCGCGCACGCCCCAGATCGTCGCGATCTCGCGGCGCGGCGCGGAGGAGATCGTGCGGCACTTCACGGTGCCCGCGCCGCGGCTCTCGGTCGTCTACAACGGCGTGGACCTCGAGCGTTTCCATCCGGGGCTGCGCGGCGGGTATCGCGAGGCGGCGCGCATCGAGGCCGGCATCCCGGCGGGCGCCGTCGCCGTGCTGTTCGCCGGCAGTGGCTTTGCGCGCAAGGGCCTCGCGACGACGATCCGCGCGCTCGCGCAGCTCACCGACTCCAGTGCGCGCCTGCTCGTTCTCGGCCGCGGCGACACGGCGCCGTATCGCCACCTCGCCGGCGAGCTCGGTGTCGCTCCGCGGGTGGTCTGGCTCGGCGCGCGGCCGGACATCGAGCGCTGGTACGCCGCCGCCGACGCGCTGGCGCTGCCCACGCGCTATGAGCCGTTCGGCAACGTGCACCTCGAGGCGCTTGCGAGCGGACTGCCCGTGGTGACGAGCGTGATCGCAGGCGGCGCCGAGGCCATCGGCGAGCGCTGTGGCGCGACGGTGGCGCCCGACGATCCGGCCGGGCTCGCGGCGGCGCTCGAGAAACTGCGCGGCCGGAACCCGGCCGAGCTCCGGGATGCCGCGCGGGCGGCGGCCGAACCGTTCACCTTCGCGCGCCAGGTGGCGGCGCTGGAAGGCGTCTATCGCCGTTTGCAACGCAACCGCTGATTTTCCTTGAGCAAACCACATCGACAGACTAGACTGCCCGAGTGGGTGATCGCGCCGCTGTCTTCATCGACCGCGACGGGACGCTGACGGAGGAGGTCGGGTACGTGAACCATCCCTCCCGGCTCCGGCTCCTGCCGCGCTCGGCCGAGGCCATCCGTCGCCTCAACGCCGCCGGCATGGCCGCCGTCGTCGTGACCAATCAAGCCGGCCTCGCGCGGGGTTACTTCTCGGCCGACGTGCTGCGCGCCACCAACGACGCGCTCGTCGCCCGGCTCAAGGATGCGGGCGCGCATCTCGACGGCATCTACGTGTGTCCACATCATCCGACCGAGGGCACGCCGCCGTACCGCGTGGCGTGCGACTGCCGAAAGCCGGCGCCCGGACTGCTCCAGCGAGCCGCCGCCGAGCTCGGCCTCGACCTCGCGGCTTGCACGATGATCGGAGACAAGGCGAGCGATCTCGTCCCAGCGCGCAGCGTCGGTGCCCGCGCGGTGCTCGTGCTGACCGGCTACGGCCTCGGCGAGTGGGAGTACCATCGCGACGACTTCGGCGTGGCGCCGGACCACGTGGCGGGCGACCTGCTCGACGCGGTCGACTGGGTGCTCGCCGGGCGGACGGTGGCGGCCCTCGAGGGGGCGCAGCCCCGGAGACCGCGGTGAGCGGCGGCGTGAACCCACGGCTCCGCGCGCTCGTCGATGGCTTCACCGGCAGGACGCTCGTCGTCGTCGGCGACCTGATCACCGACGAGTACCTGTACGGCAAGCCCGCGCGCATCTCGCGTGAGGCCCCGGTGCTCATCCTGCGCTTCACCGAGCGCGAGGTCAGCCTGGGCGGCGCCGCCAACGCGGCGCACAACGTCCACGATCTCGGCGCGCGTGTGATGCCGGTGGGCGTCGTCGGCAAGGACGCCGCCGGCGACGAGCTGCTGGCGCTGTTCCGCGGTGCCGGCATTCCGACCGACGGCATCATCCACGAGACCGGTCGCGTGACGCCCGTGAAGACGCGGATCATGGCCGGCTACCAGGCCACGCGACAGCAGGTCGTCCGCGTGGATCGCGAGCCGGCGCACGAGCCGCAGCCGATCACGGAGGACGCGCTGCTGACGCGCCTGACGTCGCTGGCCGCCCGCGCCGACGCCATCCTCGTCTCCGACTACGGCTACGGCACCGTCACCGCGCGCGTCTTCGATCGCATCCGCACGATCGCGCGGCGCACCGGCGCGGTGGTGACGGTCGACAGCCGCTACGGTCTCCTGCGCTTCACCGGCGTGACGGCGGCGACGCCGAACGAGGCCGAGCTGGAGCACCTGGCCGGCGGGCCGACCGACGACGAGCGCGAGGTCGAGAAGGCGGGCCGCCAGCTGCTCGAGCGTCTCGACGCGCGTTTCCTGCTGGTCACCCGCGGCAGCCGCGGCATGGCGCTGCTCGAGCGCGACGGGGCGACCACGTTCATCCCCGTCCACGGCACCGACGAGATCGCCGACGTCACGGGCGCCGGTGACACCGTCATCAGCGCGTTCACCCTGGCGCTGGCCTCCGGCGCGCCGGCGCTGGAGGCCGCGACGCTCGCCAACGTCGCGGGCGGCATCGTCGTCATGAAGCGCGGCACCGCGACCGTTTCGCCCTCGGAGCTCCGCCAGTCACTCGGCGGCAGTGCGAGCTGAGCGGCCCCTGGCCGCGAGGCGAGCCTGAAATGTTCTTGGCAGAGGCCGCTCGATTGGCCGAGCGGTTACGGGCGGACGGCAAGCGCATCGTCCTCGCCAACGGCTGCTTCGACCTCCTGCACGTCGGCCACGTTCGCTATCTCGAGGCCGCCCGCGCGCTCGGCGACGTGCTCTTCGTCGGCATCAACGGCGACGCGGCGGTGGCGCGGCTGAAGGGCGCGGGGCGCCCGCTGATGCCGGCGCGCGAGCGCGCGGAGGTGCTGGCGGCGCTGCGCGCGGTGGACCACGTCGTCGTCTTCGACGAGGACACGGCCGACGCGCTCGTGGCGGCGGTCCGGCCGGCCATTCACGCCAAGGGCACCGACTACACGGCGGAGAGCGTGCCCGAGCGCGACACGGTGCGCGCCCACGGCGGCCGGGTCGTCATCGTCGGTGACCCGAAGGACCACGCGACGCGCGACGCCATCCAGACGATCGTGGAGCGGTTCGCGCGTGCCCGGTGAGCCGCGCGCCGTCGCCCTCGTCAAGCTCTCGTCGCTGGGCGACGTCATCCACGCGCTGCCCGTGGCCGAGGCGCTCGCGACCGCCTTTCCCCGCACGCGCCTGGCCTGGCTCGTCGAGCGGCGCGAGGCGGCGCTGCTGCGCGATCATCCGGCGCTCGACGAGGTGATCGACGTCGACACGCGCGCGTGGCGCTCGGCCCGCACGCCGGGGCAGGTGGTCGAGGCGGTGCGTGGGGTCAGTGCGTTGCGCCGGCGGCTGCGTGCCGCGGAGTTCGACGTGGCCCTGGACCTCCAGGGGCTCGTCAAGTCCGGCGCCGTCGCGCGGATCACCGGCGCGCCGCTGCGCATCGGTTTCGCGCCGGGCTGGAGCCGCGAGCGGCTCAACGCGCTCTTCACGAACCGGCGCGTGACGCCGCCGCCCGAGGCGCGCCACGTGGTGGACCAGTACCTGTCGCTGCTGGCGCCGCTGGGTGTCACGGTGCCCCCCGGCCGCGCACGGTTCCGGCTGGCGACGCGCGCGGCGGCGGAGTCGCGGATCGACGATTTCTTCGTCGGCGTGGGGCTCAAGCCACGGCACCGATTGGTCGTGCTCAACCCGGGCGCGGGCCGGAGCAACAAGCGCTGGCCCGTGACGCGCTTTCGGGCGCTGGCCGAGCGCCTGTGCCACGAGGCCGGCGCGCAGGTGCTCGTGCTCTGGGGCCCCACCGAGCGCGACGCGGCGCGCGCCATCGTCGAGATTGAGCCGCCACGCCCGGCCCTGGCCCCGCCCACCGATCTCGACGAGCTGACCGCGGTGGCCCGCCGGGCCTCCGTCATGGTGGCCGCAGACACCGGCCCGCTGCATCTCGCGGCCGCCGTCGGCACCCCGTGCGTCGGCCTCTACGGCCCGACCTCCGGGGCGCGCAACGGGCCGTACGGCGCCGGGCACCGCGTGCTCGCGGCCCCCGACGGCCGGATGGCCTCGATTGAGGTGGCGGCCGTCCTCGAGGCCGTCCGCGAGGTGCTCGGGCGATGACGCGCCGGTCCCGGCTGTCCGTCGTGGTGGTCACACGCAACGAGGAGGACCGACTGCGCGCGTGTCTCGAGGCGGTCGTGTGGGCGGACGAGATCGTCGTCGTGGACGCCGAGTCGGAGGACAAGACGGTCGCGATCGCGCAGGAGTTCACCGACCACGTCGTCGTGCGGCCGTGGCCGGGGTACGCCGCGCAGAAGAACACGGCGCTGGACCTGGCGACCGGCGACTGGCTGCTGTCGCTCGACGCCGACGAGGTCGTCTCGCCGGAGCTCCGGGCCGAGATCGCGCGGGTCCTCGCCTCCGACGGCCCCGCCGACGGCTACACCGTCCCCCGGCGCAACATCTTCTGGGGGCGCTGGGTGCGGCACGGCGGGCTCTACCCCGACCGCCAGCTGCGGCTCTTCCGGCGCGGCCGGGGCCGGTTCGAGGCGCGCGCGATCCACGAGTCGGCGCGCGTGGATGGCCGCGTGGAACCCGTGGACGGCCACCTCGAGCACCGCTCGTATCGCGACGTCAGCGACTTCCTGACGCGCGCCGACCGCTACTCGACGCTCGCCGCGGAGGAAGCAGTGGCTCAGGGGCGACGAGCGCGCGTGAGCGACCTCCTGCTGCGGCCGCTCGGGCGCTTCCTCGGCATGTACGTCGTGCAGGGCGGCTTCCTCGACGGCTGGAGGGGGTTCCTTCTGGCCACGCTCTATGCGTACTATGTGCTGATTCGGTCGGCGAAGATCTGGGAGAGGACCAAAGGCTGATGGCGAGAGAACGCGTGCTGTCGGGAATGCGCCCATCCGGACGCCTGCACCTGGGCAATTACCTGGGGGCGCTCGCGAACTGGGTCAGACTTCAAGATTCGTACGATTGCTTCTACTTCTCCGCCGACTGGCACCTGCTCACGGACCGCCTCGACACCTCGCAGGTGCCTCAGCACACGATCGAGATGGCCGCGGACTGGCTGGGGGCCGGTCTCGATCCCGAGCGCTCGACGCTCTTCATCCAGTCGCTGGTGCCGGAGCACGCCGAGCTGCATCTGCTCTTCTCGATGGTGACACCGGTCTCCTGGCTCGAGCGCGTGCCGACGTATCGTGAGCGGATCGAGCAGCAGGAGATCACCTCGCCCTCGTACGGGCTGCTCGGCTATCCGTTGCTCCAGTCGGCCGACATCCTCATGTACAAGCCGAAGTGGGTGCCGGTGGGCATCGACCAGGCGCCGCACGTCGAGCTGACCCGCGAGGTGGCGCGCCGATTCAACAACGCGTTCGGCGAGGTGTTTCCCGAGCCCGAGGTGAAGCTCACGGAGATCCCCAAGGTGCCGGGTACCGACGGCCGCAAGATGTCGAAGTCGTACGGCAACGACATCGAGCTGGCCGACTCGCCGGAGACGATCCGCGCCAAGGTGCGGCCGATGATGACGGACCCCGCGCGCAAGCGGCGCTCGGATCCCGGCAACCCGGAGATCTGCCCCGTTTTCGACCTGCACAAGATCTTCACGCCGGAGGTGGACTTGCAGTTCGTGGCCAACGGCTGCCGCACCGCGGGCATCGGGTGTCTGGACTGCAAGGACGTGCTGCTCAAGCACATGCTGCCGCCGCTCGAGAAGATCCGCGCACGACGCCAGCAGTTCATGGAGAAACCGGATAGGATCGTGGAGATCCTGCACGAGGGGAGTGGCCGCGCGCGGGCGATGGCGGGCCGAACGATGGAGGAGGTCAGGGCCGCGGTGCATCTGACCCCATGAACCAGACCGAGCTCAGGCTTCGCGTCGGCACCTTCGATGGTCCGTTCGATCTGCTCCTCCACCTGTGCCGCACCAACGAGATCGACCTCGCCGCGCTGCCCGTGCGGACGATCACCGACCAGTATCTCGCGCACCTCGAGGCGATGGAATTCCGTGACCTGGAGGTGGCGGGCGCCTACCTCGTGATGGCGGCCACCCTCATCTATCTCAAGTCGAAGCTGCTCGTCCCGCCCGACGAGACGGAGGAGCAGCTCGATGACGAGGGCCTGCTGCTCAAGCAGGAGCTGGAGGACCGGCTGCGCGAGTACGCGCGCGTGAAGACGCAGGGCGCGTGGCTCGCCGCCCGTGAGGCGGAGATGGCGCTGATCTGGGGCCGCCCGGGCGCCACCCTGCCGAGCCCGGACGATCTGCCGCTCGAGGACCTGAGCGTGGACTGGCTGTCGCGCGCGATGAGCAAGCTCATCGACGAGCAGCGCCGGGCGCGCCCGCGTAACGTGGAGCCGAACCCGCCCTCGGTCCTCGAGCGCATGACCGAGATCCTCTCGGTGCTGCGCGACACATGGTCGCTGCTCTTCAGCTCGCTCGCCGGCGGCGAGCGCAAGCGCTCGGACATCGTGGTGACGCTGCTCGCGGTGCTGGAGCTGGTGCGCCAGGGCCGCATCAAGACCCAGCAGACGGAGCTCTTCGGGGAGATCGTGATCGAACGTCAGGCCGTGCCGGCCGACGGGGAGGCGCCGAGTGCCCAATCCGATTGACGTGGTAGAGGCCCTGCTGTTCGCGTCCGATGCGCCGCTCGAGGCGGAACGCATCCGCGAGGTGCTCGACCTCGAGAACGTCGCGGCCGCCCGCGAGCTGGTCGGTCAGCTCGTCGAGCGCTACGAGTCCCAGCAGCGCGGGCTGGCCATCATGGAGGTCGGTGGCGGCTGGCGCATGGTCACGCGGCCCGAGCTGGCGCCGTGGCTGGTGCGCTTGGCGCGCGCGCGCACGCGCGTGCGGCTCTCGCGGCCCGCGCTCGAGACGCTCGCCATCGTCGCCTACAAGCAGCCGGTGTCGCGCCCGGAGATCGACGCCGTGCGCGGGGTGAACTCGGAGGCCACGCTCGACAATCTCCTGGAGCGGCGGCTGATCCGCATCGCGGGGCGCAAGGAGGCGCCGGGCCGGCCGTTCGTGTACGAGACGACGCGTGAGTTCCTCGTCGCCTTCGGCCTGCGCGACCCCGGCGAGCTGCCGAAGATCGAGGGCGAGCTGGTGATTCCCGAGCTCGCGGCGGAGGCGGCGACGGCCGATGGCGAAGCTCAGGCTCAACAAGATCCTGGCCCAGGCGGGGCTGAGCAGCCGGCGGGGAGCTGACCGGCTCATCGCCGACGGCCACGTCGCCGTCAACGGCGTCGTCACCCGCGAGCTTGCCACGCTGGCCGATCCCGAACGCGACGTCGTCACCGTCGACGGCCGTCCGCTGCCCCGCGCGGAGGCCAAGCACTACCTCGTCCTGCACAAGCCCGCGGGCTACGTCACGACCGTGAGCGATCCGCGCGGGCGGCCCGTGGTCGCCGATCTCGTCCGCGACGTGGACGCGCGGCTCTATCCCGTCGGCCGCCTCGACTGGGATGTCGAGGGGGCGCTGCTCATGACCAACGACGGTGCGCTGACCCACCGCCTGCTCCATCCGCGCTACGGTCTGCCGCGCGTGTACGAGGCAGAGGTCGAGGGCCGCGTGGGGCCGGGCGTGCTCGAGCGCTGGCGGCGCGGCGTCGTGCTCGACGACGGGCCCGCGCGGCCGCACGAGGTCGAGGTGCTGCAGGGCGGCCGCGATGCGACGCTCGTGCGGCTGACCTTCACCGAGGGGCGCAAGCACGAGGTCAAGCGCTACTGCGCGGCGCTGGGCCACCGCGTGCGGCGGCTGCGCCGCGTGGCGTTCGGGCCCGTGCGGCTCGGCGACCTGCCGCGCGGCCGTTACCGGCGGCTCACACCGCGCGAGGTCTCGGCCCTGCGCTCGGCCGCCGAGGGTCCACGACCGGCCGAGATGCCGTGAGCAGCCGCACCAACTTGCCCCCCCGCGGGCGTTGGCCTATAATCCCCGAGTATTCTCGATCGCAGCGTGGGCAGGTGTCCCTATGGACCTGGCCGACTGGCGGACCAGGATCAACGACCTAGACAACCAAATCCTCAACCTCCTCAACCAACGCGCCGAGGCCGCCCTTCAGATCGGCAACCTCAAACGACGGCAGGGGACGCCGTCGTATGTCCCGGAGCGGGAAGCTGAGATCCTGAGGCAGTTGTCCGCGCAGAACAGCGGGCCGCTCACCGCCGACAACCTGGCCGCGATCTGGCGCGAGGTCCTGTCCGCGTGCCGCGCGCTCGAGGGGCCACTGACCGTCGCGTATCTCGGTCCCCAGGCGACGTTCACCCACCAGGCCGCACTCGGTCGCTTCGGCGCCACCGTCGACTTCCGCCCCGCCCGCACGC
>Ga0209648_10006290_pt1 | contig 10210 bp, 8 predicted proteins | sample GraSoi2013_115cm_FD_185830 | JGI IMG/M metagenome (GOLD analysis project Ga0209648, IMG submission 185830) | Grasslands soil microbial communities from the Angelo Coastal Reserve, California, USA - Sample 9_17_2013_115cm (SPAdes) (version 2) | ecosystem: Environmental > Terrestrial > Soil >...
GACTGGTGGGCAATCGCCCGGCGGCCAGCAGTTCGGCCAGGGGTCGACGGGCCCCGCCGAAGGTAGACAAGGCGGCACGACCTATGGCGGCGGCTCTTCCGGTAGCTACGGCGGTATGAATCGCGGCCAGGGCTTCAACGGTGGAGGCGATCCCGCGATCGTGGAACGCGGCTATCGTGAAGTGCAGCGAGACCTCTCGCGTCTACGCGAAAGCCTGGGTGACAATCCCGATATCGCGCGAGATGTTCAGGATCTGATGCGTGAGATGCAGCGCATCGACCCGCGCCGCTTCACGCAGGAGCCGCTCCTGGCCGAACGCATCAACGCGCAGATCGCGAGCCTCGAGCAGATCGAGCTGCAATTGCGCCGCAAGGTTGAAGAACAGCAGGGTGGCAACGTTCGTAGCGGCGCCTCGGAGCCTGCGCCCGCCGGCTATGCGAATTCTATTGCCGAGTATTTCCGTAAGCTCAGCAAAGGGAAATAGTCCCAACGGGGAGTAATAGGTTAACGCTTGGGCTTAACGTCGTAGCACCAAAGCGTACCTAGGTCGCGAATGTAGAGTCGGCCATTTGCCACCACCGGATACGCCCAGGCATGCTCATCGCGCGAACCCCCGCCGCTCACATGTTTCGGTTGGGCGGGCGGCGTAAAGCGACCCTTCTCGCGATACGCCTCCGGTGTCGCCTCCACCAGCGCCACGTCGCCATTCTCGCCATGCACATACAGTCGACCGCTCGCATACTGGACAGCGCCCGGTCCAACGCCAGCCGATTGCCATTTTATTTTTCCCGTCACGAACTCAATGCAAACCATGCCCTTCGGGTTCGTGCCGTAGAGATATCCATCGACCAGCACTTGGCCACCCAGAGTATTAGGCGCGTCGCGCTCGAAATAGACTTCCTCCGCGCTAACGCCGACTCCATTCGCGTGTAGCTGCACCAACCCTCCGCCAAAGCGCCGCGAATTCGCGCTGTAGACATATCCATCGTGCGCAATGGGAGTAGCGATGTTGGCTGGACCTCCGCTCGTCTTCTCATAGCGCCACAGGAATCGGCCGGTCTTCGCATCCACCCCCACCAGACCCTTATCCAGAAACTGGATGTATTGCTTCCGCCCCGCGGCTTCGGCAATGATCGCCGACGAGTATGCCGCCGCGTCGCCCCCCGGCACTGCGGACTTCCACAGCACAGCGCCAGTCTTCTTATCCAGCGCGACCAATGTAGAATCGGCGCCGCCCGGCGTAACGATCAGCACGTCACCATCGATCAGCGGCGATTCCGAGTAGGCCCACTTGCCCGGCTTACCGCCGAAATCGCTCTTGAGATTTTTTCGCCAAAGCACCTTGCCCGTGGCTGTTTCAAGACATGCCAAATCGCCATCCGAGCTGAGCGCGTACAATCGGTCGCCGTCGACGGTCGGAGTGGACCGCGCCATCGGATACGGCGGCGACTGGTTAGGATTGCCGACATTGCCCAGCCGCGTGGACCAAACTGGCCTACCGTCCTCGATCGAGAGAGCCTGAACAAACTCATTCTCCATGCCCCGATTGCTGAGCAAGTAGAGCCGAGGCCCAACGACAGTGGGAGTCGCATAGCCATCCCCGATGTCCGCAACCTGCCACAGCAACTTCGGCCCCTCTTTGGGCCACTCCACCAGCAATCCGCTCTCTTGCGAAACTCCGTCCCGCAGCGGCCCGCGCCATTGCGGCCAGTCGGCGGCATTGGCTAGAGAGCCGGCGCCAACGCAAATGAGAAAGCAGTAAGCTGGTTTCAAAAACGCACCTCAAAAATGAATTGCCCCAATTATGTGAGAAGCGGAAAAGCTTGTCAACTTCACACCTTCGCGCAGGCGCCGTTGCAATCAAATTGAAACACGGAACCACTATAATAATCACACTATGAGTTTTCCTTCTCGCGTCTCTGCTAGGATCATCTCCGTCGTCCTCCTGGCCACTGCAGCCATGTTCGCGCAGTTCGACACAGCCGATGTTCTCGGAACCGTACGAGACAAGTCAGGCTCGGTGCTATCGAAAGTAAACCTGACCCTGATCAATCAGGACACCGGAGTTCAGTCGAAAGCAGTCAGCGACGATAATGGTAACTACGATTTCTTCAACGTCAAAGTCGCCTGGTTTTTCGAAGTTTTCCACCTCCGATGTGACGGTGAACGTGAACGCCCGCCAGCGCGTCGACGTTACGATGGACGTCGGAGCGGTTACCGAAACCGTTGAGGTGAAGGGCGCAGCCGCTGCGCTGGACACCGATTCGAGCGAGCGCGGACAGGTGATCAACACCCGGCAGATACTGGAATTACCGCTGAATGGCCGTAGCTACGCCGATCTCGCGTTGCTGACCACCAACATTCACCGCTCTCCGCTGGCGACCGTAGCCACGCCGCGCGAAGGGTCGTTCAACGCGAACGGGATGCGCAGCACGTACAACAATTTCCTACTGGACGGGGTCGATAACAACGCGTACTCGACCAGTAACCAGGGATTTTCCAATCAGGCGGCGCAACCCTCGCCCGATGCCATCGCCGAGTTCAAGGTGATCACCGGAAACTACAGCGCGGAGTATGGCCGCGTCGGCGGCGCGGTGGTGAATGTCGCCATGCGCTCCGGCACGAACCAGATCCACGGTACAGCCTATGAGTTTTTGCGCAACACGAAACTTAACGCGATCGGCTACATCTTCGGGCAACGTCCGGCGACCTTTAAAAAGCCCACGCTCCAGAGAAATCAATTCGGAGCTTCCATCGGCGGACCAATCGTCAAAAACAAGATCTTCTTCTTCGGCGATTATGAAGGCTTCCGCCAATTGCAAAGCGGATTGAACTTCGACACGATTCCGAACCTCACTGACCGGCAAGGCATTCTCCCGGTAGCGGTGGTCAATCCTCTGACAGGCACAGTCTATCCGGCAGGCGTAAAAATCCCCGCAACGGCATTTGCCCAACAGGTCTTGACCGGATTGCCCGCTCCGAACGGCCCAGGCCGATCCAGCGATTATCAAGCGCTCCTCTCCACTCGTGATTACGGCGATAAGTACGACGCCAAAATTGACGGCCAGATCAACGACAAAATGACCGCCTTCCTGCGCTTCAGCCAGCGCAAAGACAATCAGTTCTATCAGCCGGATATTCCCGGTCCGTCCGGCGGCAACGGGAACGGCTACGTGCGCGTCCTGCAACAGGCTGCGGCGTTCTCCTATACCTGGGTCGCAACCCCGAGTTCTTTGCTCGACGTGCGCCTGGGCTTCTCCCACATTCTCGGCGGCAAGTTTCCGGTCTACCTCGGAGGCGCCAGTTTTCAAAGTCTGTACGGGATTCCAGGTCTGCCGACTTCCCCCAATCTCACCGGCGGCCTCGATACACAAAATATCAGCGGGTTCAATACGCTCGGCCGTCAGGCGACCAACCCCCAATTTCAAAATCCGACGGTTTGGGATCCGAAGGTGAACTATTCGTGGATGAAAGGCCGCCACGCGCTCAAAGTAGGCGCTGAGATGCAGATCATCCACACCGAGGTGATGGACATCAATCCAGTCTATGGACTCACCGCCTACGCCGGCCAGTTCAGCAAACCGACCTGCGCGCAACTGGGCCAGGCCACCGGCTGTTCGATTCCCTCCGACGCGACAAGCTACAACCTTGCCGACTTCATGTTCGGTTTGCCCAGTCAGGTACAGCTCGCCAATTACCTCATCGGAAACTATCGACAGCGTGAGTACAACCTATATGTTCAGGACGATTTCCGCGTGAACTCAAAACTCACGTTGAATATCGGACTGCGCTGGGAATTCGCAACACCCCGCTGGGAGCGCGACAATGTCCTGTCGAACTTCAATCCGGCTACCAACTCCATGCTTACCGCCAAGAACGCTAGTCTGTATGACCGGACGCTGGTGAATCCGGACTACAAAGACTTCGGCCCCCGCATCGGAGCCGCCTACAGCTTCAATCCGAAAACAGTTGTCCGGGCGGGATATGGGATCAGCTATGTGCACCTCAACCGGCTGGGCAGCGCCGACGAGCTCGGCATCAACGGTCCGCAGGTGAATATCGGCACCCTAAACCAGAGTCCGCTTCTGGCGAACGGCCAGCCCAATCCGAACTTCATTACCACGCAAGCTGGTTTCCCGGCGTCGGTCTTCAGCCCCAGCGCTTTCAATCCGGTCAACGCGAATGTCGCTTACATTCCGGCTGACACCAGATGGCCTTACGTGCAGACCTGGTTCCTCGCCATCCAGCGGGAGCTGATGAAAGACACTGTGCTCGAAGTAGCCTACAGTGGCAACCATGGAGTTCGCCTGCCGATTATCGCCGACTACAACCAGGCTCTTCCCAATCAGCCCGGCCAGACTCTCGGTGTGCAGGCCCGCCGGCCCGATCAAAGTTTCGGCGCGATCACCTGGGTAGATCCCGCCGGTTCGCAGAGCTACAACGCCCTGTCCGCTCGGCTCGAGCACCGCTTCTCGGCAGGCTTGTACTTCCTGAATTCGTTCACCTGGTCGAAATCGCTTGGCAATACCGAGCAGGCGCTCGAGTCGGTAAGCGGCTATTATGTGGCCAATCCTCAGAACATTTACAACCTGAAAGCGGAGCGCGGTCCTTCCAGCTTTGATATCACCTTGATCAACGTGACCAGCATGGTATATCAACTTCCATTCGGTAAAGGCCGCAGGTTCGGGTCTGGTTGGAACCCATTGATCGATGGCGTCCTGGGCGGATGGGAATTCAATACCATCCACACAGCCAATACGGGTACGCCGATCGATGTCACCTACACGCCGACCGCGGCCAACGATGTCACCGGCCGCCTTGCCGATTTTCGCGGTGTTGCTGAAATGCGTCCGAACCTCGTCGGTGATACCACCGGCCCCAGCGGCCCGGCCAGGCTGAATCAATACTTCAACCCCGCCGCATTCGCCGTGCCCTCAGCCAGCGCGCCATTCGGGACCCTGGGGCGAAATTCGCTGCGTGGTCCGAACTTCTGGCAATGGGACATCGGTGTGAATAAGAATTTCAGGATCCCGTACCGAGAAGGAATGGCGCTGCAGTTCCGGTCGGAGTTCTTCAATGTCCTGAATCACACAAACTTCGGAACTCCCAACGCGAATATTTCAGATGCGGCCTTCGGACAAATCCGCACGACGTTTCAACCCAGGCAGATCCAGTTCGCGCTGAAGCTGATGTTTTAGACCGACCTCCAGGTTACTCGCACCGGAACGGAGAGGCCTACGGCCTTGCCCAAGTCGCTCTGCCGCCGGTCAAAGGTATAAAAAGCGTCGGCCTTGAGCACCAGTGCTGCTGCTACGTGGAGAACGTCCAGTGTCCGTGCGCCGATTTTAGCGGTGTGGCTTCGGGCCAACTGCCGGGCCTTCTCGTACATCGCCGCCGGCACTGGGATCTGCGAAAAGACTCCTTCTCTCAAATCTGACTCAATTGCGGCCAGCGCCAGTTTCACTTCCGAAGCCGTCAGTTCTCGACGAAAGAGTCGCAGTTCAATTGCGTTCGTGAGTTCCACCTCGCCGAACGAAGTGAGGAGGAAGACGTCCCGACCCCGAATTCTTCTCGCTGCAACTCCGGAGTTCGCATCGGGGGTGTAGAGTGACACCAGAAAGCTGGTGTCGGCATATACCCTCAATATCGGTCCCGTTCTCTAGCCAAAAGATCGCTCCCCGAGACCTCAAGCCGCTTGTCGCCATAAATACGCTTCAACCGGGCCAAGAAGTCAGGTCGCTTTGGGGGAGCGCTTGGGCGAGCCGGCGCAATGCGCGCGACAACCCTCTTTCTCTTCACAATCTGAATTTCCTCGCCTTCTTGCAGCAGGTTCTCGATCACCGAGAATCGGTATCGTAAATCGCGCACGGTGGCCTTTCTCATGTGATCTATTTTGGCATCACAGCGGCATGCAACGCAATACTTAAGGAACCATAAAGACCTCATATCGGTAACATGAATATGAGAAAATGTGACTAGAATGGTTGTCGACGGGATCTATTATGCGCTGGCTCTAACTGCCGGCGGCGCTGTGGTCGCTTATGTGACACGACCGTGGTTCGCACTGCCTCTTTTTATCCTGGCTGTCTTTTGTCTGTACTTCTTTCGCGATCCCGACCGCAGCATTCCAACTGGCCCCGTAGCAGTCTCTCCCGCCGATGGCAAGGTGGTTGCCGTGAAAGCCGAATCGCCCTTCCTCACCCGCATCAGCATCTTCCTGAATATCTTCGACGTCCATGTGAACCGCACACCCATTCCCGGCAAAATCACCAGCGTCAGCTATCATAAGGGACAGTTCCTGGTGGCCAGCAAAGAGGAAGCCTCTTCGCAAAACGAACAGAATACCGTCACCGTCGAAGGCGACGGGACACGCGTAATCTTTAAGCAGATCGCCGGCTTGATCGCGCGCCGCATCGTCTTCACCAAAAAAGTCGGCGACACGCTTGCGCCCGGCGAACGCGTTGGCATGATCAAGTTCGGCTCCCGCGTCGACGTGGAGCTCGGCCCCGAATGGGAGATCCTGGTGAAGCCGGGTATGCACGTATCCTGCGGATCCAGCGTGATTGCGCGTCGAAGGAGCTGAGCATGGCGAAACTGAATATGACCGAACGGATGGAGAACCTGAAGCCCCCTGAGCGCCATCCGCGCCGTGCCGCCTATGCCCTCCCCACGCTATTCACCTCCGGCAATATTTTTCTCGGATATATTTCCCTGATCCAGTCCTTCCAGGGCGCGATGATTGCATCCTCAGGCGGCGTAGGCGCTGAGCCGCACTTCGAACTGGCGGCCAAGTACATCGGTCTCGCCGTTTTTCTGGATGGCCTCGATGGCCGGATCGCGCGCATGACCCATACCACCAGCGACTTCGGACGTGAGCTCGATTCCCTGGCCGACGTGATCAGCTTCGGCGTCGCGCCAGCCGTTCTTGCCTTCGCCTGGGGGATACAGTTTCTCGACCCGTCCATCGATCCATTCTGGGGCGAACAAGTGCGCCGCGCTGGATACTTCATTTCATTCCTGTTCCTGCTCTGTGGATCCGCCCGCCTCGCCCGCTTCAATATTCAGAAGAATCCAGTGCCTAAAAATCCGGGGCGCCCGGACCGCAAGTACTTCGTCGGCCTGGCGATTCCCGCGGGCGCCGGCATGGTGGCGTCGGTGGTCTACGCGTCCGGTAGCTCCCCGATTCACTATTGGCCTTTGGCCGCAGCCTGGCTGGCGCTGTTAGCCCTGCTCTCGTTCCTCATGGTCAGCACTTGGCGCTATTACAGTTTCAAGGACATCAATTTGATGCGGCCACGTTCGTCCTTGATCGCAATCCTGGCGGGTGTTCTGATCATCCTCATCTGGAATTATTCCCAGGCAGTCTTGCTAATTATGGCGAGTATCTATGTGGCCAGCGGAATCGTCACCCGCATCGGCGGCATCCTGCGGCGCCGCTTTCGCCGCATCCGCCCGCCTGAACCGGAGCGTCAGCTTGGCTGACATCGTTCGCCAGATGGCAATGGTCGCTTTAATGGGCAGCGGATCTCTCATGGGCCGTGAGATCCGCGACCTGCTCGCTACCACCAACTTTCCAGCCAGTGTGACTCTGATCGCATCCGGCGAAGACGAAACCGGGGTGCTCACCGAATTCGAAGGTGAGCCCACGATTGTGAATAAGCTGGAGCCGGACACATTGAGTGGCGCCAAGGCCGCGTTTCTCGCCGGATCTTTTGAATCTTCGCAAACCGCGCTGGCGCTCGGCGCCGACATCCCGCTCATCGATCTCACCTATGCAGGCGAAGAAAGCCCCCAAGCGCGTGTGCGCGCCCCGATGGTCGAACCGGCCGGATATAGCGTCCCCGCCGATGCAGTACACGTCATCGCGCATCCAGCAGCAATCACCGTGGCGTTGATCTTGAACCGGCTGCACTTGCTGCGCCCCATACAACAATCGGTAGCGCACATCTTTGAGCCGGCCAGCGAGCGCGGCAAGCCCGGTCTCGATGAATTGCAGCAGCAAACCGTGAATCTGTTTTCCTTCAAAGGCCAGCCGAAAGCGATTTACGACGCGCAACTGGCCTTTAACCTGCTCGCCCGCTACGGCGATGACGCGCCCAATCCGCTCGAAGACATCGAGCTGCGAATCGAGCGCCATCTGGCCACCTTGCTTTCCGCTTCGAGCCGCGCGCCGATTCCCTCGATGCGGCTGATTCAGGCGCCTGTTTTTCATGGTCACAGTTTTTCCCTTTGGGTAGAGTTCGAGGAAAACCCCGGTGTCTCCGAGATCGAGCGCGTCTTGAGCGCCGGAAACATCGACGTCCGCGGCGGGGATCTGGAGCCGCCGAACATCGTCGGCGTGGTGGGCGAGGAAGGAGTCTCGGTGGGCGCGATCACCATGGACCGGAACCATCCTCACGCCTGCTGGATGTGGGCCGCTTCGGACAATCTTCGTCTCATGGCGTCAAATGCAGTGGCTGTGGCGCGACAGTTGCTATGAGGTGGCTTCTTCTGCTTCTGCCGCTTCTCACTTCATGCGGCTATCACGTCGCCGGTAAGGCCGACCTGGTCCCAAAGCGGATCCACACCATCGCCATCCCTGAGTTCGGAAATGTAACCCGGCGCTACAAGGTTTCTGAGGGAATAACCAACGCCGTAACCCGCGAATTCATTTCGCGAACGCGGTTCCATATAGTAGCCGACCCCAGCCAAGCCGAGGCCATACTGACCGGGGCGGTAATCAATTTTTTCAGCTATCCTACTGTCGTCGATCCCGCTAGCGGCAGGGCCGCCGGCGTGCAGGTGCTCGTGATTCTGCAAGTGAAGCTGACCGATCGCTCGGACAATAAGGTGCTTTTTGAGCGGCAAAACTTCGAAGTCCGCGAGCGCTACGAGATCAGCATCGATCCCCGCGCCTACTTCGAGGAAAGCGACGTCGCCATGGACCGGTTAAGCCGGGACGTCGCGCGCTCGGTCGTCAGCGCCGTCCTCGAGAATTTCTAACCATGTCGCCCGACCAGTTCCTCTCGCGAATGAAAAAGGGCGCTATAGCGCCTGCCTATCTCTTCCTCGGTACCGAAGCGTACGGCCGCGACCGGTGCCGAGAGGCCCTGATTGAAGCAATGCTGGGTCCTGACGACCGTGACGCCGGTCTGGCGCAATACGACTTGCGCGAATCCGCTCTCCCGGATGTTGTAGAAGACGCGCGCTCGCTCTCGCTGTTCGCCCCTAAGCGGGTGATACTCGTCGCTAATGCCGAGATGGCTCTTCCCCGTCTGAAGGCCGGGGAAGAAGAAGACGACGACGCGGAAGCGCCCACAGCCGGCGGCGCGCAATCGCTCGACGAGTATCTGAAAGACCCCACACCCGGCATCGTCCTGCTATTTGAAGCCGTGCGTTTTGATTTCGAGGGCGAGGAGAAAAAGCGGCTGGAGCGGGTCCGCAAATTTTACGCGAGCGTCGCCGAAACCGTCGAGCTGCGCCGTTACAATATGGACGACGCCCGTCTCGCAGCGCAGGACCTGGCCAAGCGGGCCGGCTTGTCAATTGAAAGAACTTCGCTCGATATGCTGGTCGAAGCCCTCGGCGCCGACGTCGCCCGGATCGCTGTCGAAATCGAAAAGTTGCGTCTATACGGAAAACCGATCGGCGACGAGGAAATATCCACGCTGGTCCCGGAAGCCCGCGCCACTACCATCTTCGCTCTAGTCAGCGCGCTTGGCCGCCGCGACCGCCGCCGCTCCATGCAGATTCTGGATACCCTCACGCGAGATGGCGAGTATCTGCCGCTGGCCCTGTCGTTCCTGTCCGCGCAGTTCCGCATGGCCCTGGTTTCGAAGGAATCTAGCCTGCGCAGCGCGCAGCAGATCCAGGGACACTTCAGTCGCCTGGGCGTGCCCGTCTGGAGCTCCCGCGCCGAGCAGATCTATCAAACCGTCGGGAAGTTTTCGAAGGAGCAGTTGGAATTGGGGTTGAAGCTGATCTTTGAGGCCGATCGTGACATGCGCAATACGCGCCCCGACGACCGCATCGTGATGGAGAAGTTTATTTTTGCGCTGACCCGGTAAGCGCCTTTAGTTTCAAGTGCAGCTTCGACTTATACCGCGCAGCCGTGTTCTTCTTGATGATGCCGATCTTTGCCGACCGGTCGATGATGGAAAAGGTCTTGGGCAGCAGCGCTTCGGCTGCCTTCGCGTCCTTGCCGGTGACAGCCTTCCGCATATCCCGAATC
>Ga0209648_10006291_pt1 | contig 10210 bp, 8 predicted proteins | sample GraSoi2013_115cm_FD_185830 | JGI IMG/M metagenome (GOLD analysis project Ga0209648, IMG submission 185830) | Grasslands soil microbial communities from the Angelo Coastal Reserve, California, USA - Sample 9_17_2013_115cm (SPAdes) (version 2) | ecosystem: Environmental > Terrestrial > Soil >...
CGCCGAATCTTCGGCTGGGCCTGGGCCGTGCGCGGCCCCTCAATCGATGATGCCGCCGCTCCACCGAGGAACGTAAGAAAGTCGCGCCGCCTCATTGTTCCTGCCTCGCACGCTTAACGTGTACCAATGCCGTTTCTTTCAACTTCCGGCTTCTGTTCAACCGTTGGGACACAATGGCCCAGCCGGATTGTGCCGGGAGTCGTGGCGCAGGTCCTTGGGCAAGATCTGAATCGTTCTGAATCGTTCTGCTGTGGGATACACGCGAAGAGCGCATTCCGGCGCAGGATCGCCAACCTTAAATTGTATCCAATCGTGAAGCCTCGTTTTCCTGAATCGCCCGCGCGCAGCGAGGACACGCTGCGCGGTGGGGGTGACAAAAGCCCGCGCGCGCACCACCATCGCGCGCTAATCGCACGTAAAATTAGACCTCGGAATGTGGGCGATCTCTCAATGAATTGTTCTCTTGACTACGATCTGCGATGCATAGTACAGATTCGCATCCTCGCTTCTGAGGGGCGCTTCTAGAGGCGATCCTAAAGGCGGAGCGAGGAGTGGCGTCCCGCGGCGGCGACTCGCAACCGTTTGCCCCGGGAGGTTCGGCACCCCGCCCTGCGGGCACTACGACCCGTGTGCGAGGAGCTCGCTAGAACCGATCCGGTTGCTCGCCGAAGCGCAAGCTTAGGAGGAGCTGCCGGTGAGGGAGAAGCGCGGCGCCCGGCCCAAAATCGCCACGGTGGAGCGCCGAGAGGCGAGCGTCTCCGAGAGACGCAAGGCGCCTCGCAAGGCGTCTGGCGTGCCGCGTTAAGGCACGCCCCGCCGGTGCACCGAGCACCGGAGCGTTATCTCGGCGCTCCGCCACCCCTCATCCGGGTGCGCGAAGCAAAAAAGCAAAACCCGGGCGCAAAAACGCGCCGCGGGAACGAAGAAACGCGTGCTGTTTGACAAGTGAATACGACCACGACCGCGTCCGATTGTCCCGGATGCGAGGTAGCGCGCCCGCATGAGATGTTGCCCACGCTGCGTCGCCTATTCGATCACCTCGTCGGCGCGGGCGATGAATGTCGGCGGAAGCTCCAGGCCGAGCGCCTTGGCGGTGCGCAGATTGACGGCGAGATCGAACTTGGTCGGCAGCTCGACCGGCAGGCCGGCCGGCTTGGTGCCTTGCAGGATTCGGTGCACGTAGGTGGCGGCGCGCCGGAACAGGTCGGGCACACTTGCTCCGTAGGCCATGAGTCCGCCGGCCGCCACGTTCTCCTTCGCCCCGAACATCCCTGGCAGTCGGTTGTTCGCCAGGAACTCGATGATGCGGCCGACCTGAAACTGGTGCAGTGGATCGGTGGTGACGATGACCGCGTCGGGCCGCTCGCGCATCATCGCGGCGAAGGCGGGCTCGAAGTCGCCGACGCTGCGCACCTCGACGGGAATGAGCACCATGCCGGCGGCCGGCGTGGCAATCTTCATTTCGGCGAGGACGGCCATGCTGGAGGCATTGTCTGGATTGGCCACGTAGGCCACGCGCGTTACGTTCGCGATCGCCTCACGCAGGATCTGCAGGCGCTTGGGGCTGAGGTCGGGGCCAATCACGGTGTTGCCGGTGATGTTGCCGCCGGGCCGGGCGAGGCTCGCGACGAGGCCCGCGCGCACGGGATCGCCGACGCCGACCATGACGATGGGGATGGTTGCCGTCGCCTCCTTGGCCGCCTGCGTCGGCGGCGTGCCGTAGGTCGCGATCACGTCGACCGGCCGGCGAACGAGCTCCGCCGCGACCGCCGCGAGCCGGTCGGCCGCGCCCTCGCCGTAGCGGTATTCGTAGGCGATGTTCTGGCCTTCGATATAGCCCAGCTCGCGCAAGGCCTGCCGGAAGGCCTGCCACATGGGCGTATCGTCGAGGATGCCGATGCGCGGGATTTTTGCCGGCTGCTGCGCGCGCGCCCCGAGCGGCCACGTGGCCGCGGCGCTGCCCAGCAAGGCTATAAATTCGCGGCGTCTCACTCCGACACCTCTGCTGACCGACGGTCGCGCAGCCAGCAAGCTACGCCAAAATGCGCGCCGCGCCCACCTTGCCAAGGGTGAGCGAGCGGCGCGTCGGGCAAGCCAGCCAGCGGCGGCCATGCCGGCCCCTGAGTGGATAGTGCCGCAGATCGCCCAACCGGTCCTTGGGCTGGATCTGAATCGTTCTGAATCCGCTGTAAGGTGGGAACCCCTATCTCTGCAAAAGCCGCGCGCCGCGGTTACAGCGCGGACGGGTCGAGCCGTCGCACGGTCAGCATCGTGATGTCGTCGGACGGGAGCGCCGTCCCCACAAACCCGCGAACCGCCTCGTCCACCGACTTTACGATCGCGGCCGCACTTGCGCAGCCCGTGGCCGCGCGCAGCACCGATTCCAGGCGCGCTTCGGCGAAGAGCTCTCCCTCGAGATTGGCCGCCTCGGTCACGCCATCCGTGAAGACGTAAATGCTTTCGCCCGGCGCCAGGGAGGTCCGTCCGGTGACGTAGACCGCATCGGGGCGAACGCCGAGGATGATGCCCTTGCCGCCTTCAATGGCGGCCAGGCCTTGCCCGTTCAAGCGGTACGGCGCGTTATGCCCGGCATTGCAGAATTCGACCTCGCCGTTTGACGGCCTGAGCATCGCAAAGAACAGCGTTACGAACATCATGTCGCCGTTGTTCTGGCAGAGCTCGCGGTTCACCCGCGCGATGATCTCGGCCGGCGCTGCCGACGGCCCCTCCCGCGAGCGCATGAGGTCGGTCGCGATGCGAATGAGGCTCTTGGTGCGCGCCATGAACAGCGCCGCCGCCATGCCCTTGCCCGAGACGTCGCCCACCAGGAAGCACAGCATTCCGTCCTCGGTGATGAAAAAGTCGTAGAGGTCGCCGCCAACCTCCCGCGCCGGCTCCATGCTCGCGCACAAGTCGATCGGAAATTCCTGGCTCGGCGGCGGGAATGATTGCGGGACCATCGCCATCTGCAGCCGGCGCGCCGCATCAAGCTCCTCCTGCAGACGGGCAAGATGGGCGTCGATCTCGTCCCGCAACCGTTTCTTCTCGAGGGTGGCGCCGAGGCGCGCTTTCAGCAAAACTGGATTGAACGGCTTGAGCAGATAGTCGACGGCGCCGAGCTCGATGCAGCGCGCCATGCTGTTCATCTCGGTGAGCGCCGAGATCATGATAACGGGGAGATCGCGCAGCCGCGCCTGATCCTTGAGCCAGGCGAGTACCTGGAATCCGTCGACCTTGGGCATCATCACGTCGAGAAGGACGAGGTCGAAGGCGCCGGTCTTGAGGCGCGCAATCGCCTCCTCGCCGTCGCGCGCGGTCTCGATCTCGGTATAACCCTCGAGATCGAGATGAAGCTTCAACGTATAGAGGTTGTCGTCGTTGTCATCGACAACGAGGATGCGGGGCGGAGCTCCCATCGGCCGGTCGCCGCTCACGGTGCTGTTCCGATTCATGCCGAGACAGCACTCTAGACCATGTCCGTCTCATATCGAACCACAAGCCGGCATGGTGGCCGCGCTCAGCCAGGCTCCTTCGTCCCCGCGAACGCGCATGGGCACCAAGTAGGTCCTGTCCCCGATGCGGTGCAGCGCGAAGCAAAGCGTAGCGGTGCACCGCTGATCCGGGACCGCCACGGAGCGGAATGGTCCCGTCTGCGGCGCACCGTCCCCTTCGCTCCGCACTGCGCCGCGCCCGGGACACGCCGCCCGGCCGCGAAGCGTGAGTTCCTTGCCACTGAATCGATCTGAAATCTTCTGAACGGGAACCGTTTGAGCATTCCGCCGCCAGGGGAATACGGCTAAGACAGCACCGCTGTGGATGGCGGGCCAACGGTGCGGCATGGACATCTCGGTCGACGATCTCGCCGGCGGCATCACCAAGGTCGCCTTGCGTGGGCGCTTCGATACGACGGGAGCGGTGGTCGTCGAGTTGCCATTCAACAAGATCGCCACGGAAAAACAAAAGATCATGGTCGATCTTTCCGCCGTGAACTTCCTCGCCTCCTACGGCATTCGCGTTCTCCTCGTCGGCGCCAAGATCGTCAAGAACAACGGTGGCAACTTAGTCATCCTGTGTCCGGACAATAATGTCGCAAAGGTGCTCAAGACCGCGGGGATGGATGCCCTGATCCCTATCCATCAGAGCGAAGCCGCTGCAACGGCGGCGCTGGCATCATGATTGCGATGGCGAATAACGAAGCAAGTCGTCTGGTGCTCCGTAAGGACGTTGCCGAATTGAAGCGCCTGGCGGGCTGGATCGAAGGGTTCACCCGGAAGCGCACGTCGCCCGACGTGTCCTTCGCCGTGCAGCTCTGCCTCGAAGAGGCGGTCGCCAATATCATCATGTATGGCGGCGCAAGGGACGATCCGCTCGAAATTGCCGTGGAGCTCGAACGCAACGGCGGAAATCTGGTCGCCCGGATCGAGGATAACGGCCGCCAGTTAGATCCCACCCTCGAGGAGGCGAAGGTCGGGGACGTTGGCATTCATCTGATGCGCAGCTTCGCGAGCGGCATGGATTACGAACGCCGCGATGGTCGCAATCGGCTCACCTTGCGGTTCCTCGAACCGGCGGTGCCGCCGGCGGAGTGATCCCCAATGAGCGAAGCTTTCGTCTTCGGCCCATTCCGATTGCTAATCGCGCGGCGCGAGCTGTTGGCCCACGGCGTCCCGGTCACGATGGGGCAGCGCGCGTTCGAGATCCTCCTGACGCTGGTGAGCCGCCACGGCCAACTCGTGACCAAGGACGAACTGATGGCCGAGGTCTGGCCCGGCGTGGTGGTGGAAGAAAACAACATTCAGGTTCACATTTCCGCCGTGCGCAAGGTGCTCGCCGCAGCAGGCGACGGCGACCGCTATTTGCTCACGGTCGCCGGACGCGGCTATCGCTTCTTGGCCCCGGTCACACGCGAGAGCCCTGGGGAACCCAAAACAGCGGGAGTGGACGACCAAAGCGCGCCGGCCGGTGCCGACATCGGTGCCGCCACCAATAATCTTCCCCAGCAGTTGACCAGTTTGATCGGCCGCGAAGCCGATCTCGCGGAGATCAAGGCGCGGCTGAGGGATCACCGCCTGGTGACGCTCACCGGATCGGGCGGGGTGGGCAAGACCCGGCTCTCGATCGAGGCCGGCCGCAGCCTGCTCGATCGCTACCTCGACGGCGTATGGCTTGCCGAACTCGCCCCGCTCAATGACGCGCAGCTCGTAACCTCCATCGTCGCCGACGCTTTGGGTGTCAGTCTGAGCGCGACCGCCGGCGGCTTGGACACGCTCACATCCGCCCTCAGGACCAAACAGCTTCTCCTGATCATCGACAATTGCGAGCACGTCATCGCCGAAGCCGCCCGTGTCGCCGAAGCACTGATGCGCGGCTGCCCGCGCCTGTCGATCCTGGCATCGAGCCGCGAACGGATGGCGATCGCAGGAGAAAGCGTCATCCGCGTGCCGTCGCTGCCGGCGCCGCAGCCCGACGAGGCGGCCACGGCGGCGCGCGCGTGTGACTACGCCGCCGTACGTCTGTTCGTCGAGCGCGCGAACGCGCTCGGCTGCGGATTCGCGCTCACCGACGCCAATGCGGCCACGGTGGCGTCGATCTGTCGCAGGCTTGATGGCATCCCGTTGGCGATCGAGCTGGCGGTGCCGCGGCTCAAAGTGCTGCCCGTGGATAAGCTCGCCCGCGGCCTCGATGAGCGCTTCCGGCTCCTGACCGGCGGCAGCCGCACCGCCTTGCCGCGACAACAGACGCTCCACGCCCTGATCGACTGGAGCTATGGCCTGCTCAGCGATGCGGAGAAGACGTTGCTCGCCCGGCTGTCGGTGTTCTTGGGCACAACCTCGCTCGCCTCGATCAGCTCGGTGGTTGGCGGTGACGACATGCCGCCGGAGCAAATTGGAGATCTGCTGCTGTCGTTGGTAGAGAAGTCGTTGGTGCATGCCGATCTCGATAGCAACGATTCCCGCTATGGGTTGCTTGAGTCGACCCGATATTTTGCGGCCGAGAAGCTCGCCGATGCGCCCGCCCTGCGCCGCCGGCATGCCGAGCATTTTGCCGCGCGGTTCGCTCAAGCGACGTCGGCATGGGAGACGACCCCGACCCGGGAATGGATCGCATCCTATGCATCCGACGTCGACAACTTGCGCGGCGCGCTGGACTGGGCGTTCGGACCGGACGGCGATGTCGCAGTTGGGCTCGATCTCGTGGCGCACAGCCACATCTTGTGGGCCGAGCTCGGCTTGATGCTGGAGCACCGGTACTGGGTGGTTGCGGCGCTCGAAAAACTCGGCAACGGGACGCCGCCCAAAATAGCGGCGCGGCTTCTCTCCTGGCAAGCCGGCGACGTGCGGGAACTCGACGATCCCGCCGATTACGAGGAAGCGATGCGCGCCGCCGACCTCTACCGCAAACTCGGCGACAGCTTTCACGAGGGCCGAGTATTATTGCGGGCCGGCACTGCGCGCCTGTCGCCCGACAGCGCCGAGGAGGGCGAGCGCCTGCTGCGCGAAGCGCACGCACTGGTGCGACCGTTCGGGACCACAAAGACGCTGGCGCACTGCCTCAGCGCGCTCGCATCGGCTCGTCTCTTCGCCGGTGATCTCTCGGACGCGCATTCGCTGCACCGGCAGGCACTCGACGTTTATCGCGATCTCGGCGAGGGCTCCGATGATCGTGCGACCTTTTGAGCCGCGCGCGCCCGCAGCGGCCAAATTGGCCGCATTGTCGCCTGGCTTTCTAAGCCCGGGGCGCAGGCGATATGATGAGGGCGCCTGCTTCCGCCCTCGAAATCAGGGCAGCCGACGCGATTAGCCGACCGAGAGGAGCTCGAGCTAAGAATGGCAACTGATCTCCCCGGTATCCTCATCGTCGACGACAACGAGGACAATCGATACACGCTGCAATTGCTGCTCGAGACGGATGGTCACGAGCGCATCTCCAGCGCGGCTAGCGGAAACGAGGCGATTGCGCTGATCGAGAAGGAAAAGTTCAGCCTCGTCCTGCTTGATCTGATGATGCCGGACTTGAACGGGGACGAGGTGCTCAGGCTGATCAAAAGCGATCCGGACAAGCGCGATATCCCGGTGGTCATGATCAGCGCCGACACCGACGCCGAGAAGGTCTCGCAATGCATCGAGCTCGGGGCCGACGATTATCTGCCCAAGCCTTTCAATCCGTCGATCTTGCGTGCGCGCATCGGGGCGGCGCTGCGCAGGCACTCGCTACGGGCGCTGGAAAACGAGTATGTCGGCAAGATCGAAAACGAGAAGCGCCATTCCGAGAACCTGTTGCGCAACATTCTGCCGGCGGAGATCGTGACGCGGCTGCGCAACGGGGAAAGCAATATCGCCGACCATTTCGATGACGCTACCGTCATTTTTGCCGACGTGGTCGGCTTCGGCAAGATCACGGCGCGCATGAAGGCGTTTGAAATCGTCGCCTGTCTCAATCAGGTGTTCAGCGAATTCGATAAGCTTGCGGAAGAGGCCGGCATCGAAAAGATAAAGACGATCGGCGACAACTACATGGCCGTCTGCGGCCTCCCCACGCCGCGCCCCAATCACGCCCGGCTGGCGGCGAAATTCGGACTCGACATGATCGGAGCGACCGCGCGATTGCGCTCGCGGCTGCCGGTCCCGTTCACGATCCGGGTCGGGCTACACTCCGGCCCAGTCATGGCCGGAGTAATCGGCACGCGAAAATTCGCCTACGATGTGTGGGGCGATACCGTAAATATCGCCGCGCGCATGGAGGCCGCGGGTGCCCCCAATCGCGTGCTCGCGTCGGCCGCGACCGTGAAAGCGCTGGGAAACGATTACAGCCTCGATGGGCCGCACAAGATCGAGAACAAGGAAGGCCGCGTGCTGGAGGCGTTCTTCGTGGCCCAGCGATCGTGACATGCTGGCGCCCTGCAAGGCTTAAGTCTGCTGCGCGGCGCTTGCGGCGGCGGCCTGCTCCTTGGCTTTGTACTGATCGATGATGCCTTCCAGGCGCGCGATATTCTGCAACAGTCGCTCCGTGCTCAGGCGCAGGAAGTAGTAGCCGAATTCCGGATTCTGGAAGTAGATTTCGAGCAGCCGGTCATAGGTGATGGCGAGCATTTCCCCCTCTTCGATGCATTCGAGCGACTGCGTGCGGCGGTTGTCTGGTGAGAGAAAAGCGAGTTCACCCACGAGCCGTCCGGGCGGCAGCTCGATCGCCAATTCGGTCACGAGAAATTTTCCCGTCACCGTGAAGAACATCTCATTGGCCCCGTCGCCTTTGCGGAACAGCACGTCGCCTTTGGCGTACTTGCGCCGAGTCATGAACGGCTTGAGCCAGTCCATCGACAAATCGCCTTGCGCCGCGGCGCGCGCCTTCTTCACGAGCTTGAGCATCTGCGCGAGGCGGAAAATGTTGATGGGCAGCAGCAGAAGATATAGCGTCAGAGTGGTGAACGTGGCGGACAGCACGCCGTACCCGATGAAGAACACGTCGCTGATAATGCCGGCCACCCGCAGCGGTACCATCGTGCGCATCAATAACGTGGTGACGAAGAAAACCGCGCCGACCAGAGCCAACATGTTGGCGACGGTCACCGAGGCCAACGCGAGATCCACCACCCGTTGGAACAGGGCGTCGAACGTTAGGTTGCTCGCGTCGAGCTTGAGGTGAGTCAGCAACTTCGTGAGGATGTCGTCCATCGCCGCATCCATTGCGCCATTCGCCAGCGCCGCCACAACTAGATCGCCTGTCATGTTCCAGTATTCCTGCTCAGGAATGTGCGCGCTATCGCGGAGCGGACCGCGACCGCGGGGGCGTCCATATGCCGCGCATCTGCGCGGTGTAGGCCAGTAGCGTCTTGATGCAATTACACGATCCGGACGGCCAATCAACGACCCATTCGCCGGTCAGGGCGGCCGCGGCAGCGGCTCCCGTCACGAACAAGTGTGCTATGTTGCGAGCAGGACGGGAGCAGCGATGAAACCAACGGGAAAAGGGAACACGGTCGCCGGCGGCGCCGCGATCCTTGCAGCCTTGTTCGCGGTGATGCCGCAGGCATCGGCCGCGGATCTGCTCAAGCTCGCGAGTGCCCAGCGCGGGGCCTGGGAATCGGCTGCGCCGGAACTCGGGCAAGCTGCCGGCATCTTCAGCAAGCACGGAATCACGCTCGATTTTCTCTACACGCGTGACGGCGAGGTCGAATCGGCGGTGGCGTCCGGCAGCAGCGACGTGGGGGTGGGCGTTGGCACGATCGGAGTGCTGCGTGCCTATGCCAAGGGCGCGCCGTTGCGGGTGATCGGGGCGAGCACGACCGGCACCGCCAACTATTGGTACGTCCAGGCTGCCTCGCTAATCAAAACGATCAAGGACATGGACGGCAAGACCATCGCTTATTGGACGAGCAATGCGGCCAGCAAATACGACGTGTTCGATCTGATCAAGCAGTACAAGCTCAAGGCCAGGCCGACGGTAATCGGGGGACCGGCCGCGACCTTCAATCAGGTCATGTCGGGTCGCATCGATGTCGGCTGGGCGGAGGCGCCATTCGGGGTCGATGCCATCGAGGAAGGCAAAATCCGTGTTGTGGCGCGAGCAGCCGACGTTTCCGCGATCCGGCGCGACACGGTCCGCGTGCTCATTACTAACGCGGATACGTTGCAGAAGCGTAAGGAAGTGCTTGGGCGCTTCCTGCAGGCCTATCGCGAGACCATCGAGTGGATGTATTCCGATCCCACCGCGCTCAAGCGTTACGCGGAGCTCGCCGGCGTATCGGAAAGTGTCGCCCAGCGCCTGCGCGAGTTCTTCCCGAAGGAGATGCTCTCGCCGGACAAGGTCATCGGTCTTGACGCGATCATCAAAGAGGCGATGACCTCGCATTCTCTCCAGGTGCCGCTTTCGAAAGCGCAAATTTCCGAATTGGTCCAAATTCCCACAGCGACGCGCTAGTTCTGTTTGCGACGACGAAACCTTCAGCCGGCCGGCTGCGAGCGCTGATGTGCTCTGAGCGCTGCGAGGCGGCGGTCGCGCCAGCGCATGCGCGCGGCGACCTGTTCGGGTGCCAAAGCTTTTCCCCACTGTGCGAGGATGCGCGCGAGGTTCTCGCCCGCGTAGCGTGACGGATTTGCCGCGCTCAACGCGCTGAGACTCGGACCATAGCGCCGGCAGTAGTCGGGGATACCGGCGGGGGCATTGAGCTCGATGGTCTCGAATGGGCCCATGAACGACCAGCGCAAACCCA
>Ga0209648_10006293_pt1 | contig 10209 bp, 10 predicted proteins | sample GraSoi2013_115cm_FD_185830 | JGI IMG/M metagenome (GOLD analysis project Ga0209648, IMG submission 185830) | Grasslands soil microbial communities from the Angelo Coastal Reserve, California, USA - Sample 9_17_2013_115cm (SPAdes) (version 2) | ecosystem: Environmental > Terrestrial > Soil >...
CGCAAGAACGCCAGCGATTCCGACCGGCTCCACGGAGAATTTGCGCGGCAGGCCGGCGTACCGTACGGCATGTTTCGAACGCCGCTTCTCGCACCGAGCGGACTTCCGTGCAACCCGCCGCCCTGGGGCACCGTCGCCGCCGTCGATCTTTTCTCGGGGAAAAAAGTCTGGGACGTCCCGCTGGGAAGCTGGATTCCGGGTATGAATACGGGAACCATCACTCTCGGCGGACCCATGGTTAGCGCGGGCGGCCTCGTGTTCACTGCCGCTGCCATGGACAATTATCTTCGAGCCTTCGATTCCGAAACCGGCAAGGAACTCTGGAAATTTGAACTCCCGGCCAGCGGTCAGGCCACTCCCATGACCTACACGCTCAAGGGCAAACAGTACGTGGTCATCGCCGCCGGCGGCCACGGCAAACTGGGCACGAAGCAAGGCGACTACGTTATCGCTTTCACGCTTCCTTAAAGGAATCGCTCGAGCGAAACCTTTTCCTCGCTCTTGCGTAACTACAGATACCCAAATGAAAATCACCGCTGAGCAAGCGTCCGCTCGCAACGATCAAAGGCAATCCTTCCTCGCGGATGGCATGCTCCTCGTCCTATTTCTCGCCTTTGCGAATTTCCTCCTGCATCTCTACTTCAACAATCAGTATGGCTACTTTCGCGACGAATTTGATTACATGGCCTGTGGGAACCATCTTGCCTGGGGCTACGTGGATCATCCTCCCCTGGTGCCGTTCCTCACAAAGATCTCGCGGCTCCTGCTGGGTGACTCGCTTCGGAGCATTCGAATCATACCCGCGCTGGCATCCTCGGCTGCCGTCATTTTGACGGCCATGATCGCTCGACATCTCGGTGGCCGGCGTTTTGCGGTTGTGCTTTCCGCGTTGGCGTTTATCGCTGTGCCCATGTATCTCAACGACGGCAGCGTCATGACCACCAATTGCCTCGAGCCATTGCTGTGGATGGGCTGCGTTTATTTCGCAATCCTGGCGATCAAGCGCGACGATCCACGCTATTGGCTCCGGTTCGGGGTCGTGGCAGGCATCGGTCTTGAAGAGAAATACTCGATTGCCGTGCTCGGGTTCAGCATCGTTGTGGGTCTCTTGCTGACCGAGCAGCGCCGCCTCTTTACCAGGAAATGGATCTGGTTCGGCGGCGCGCTCGCTTTTCTGGTTTTTCTTCCGAATCTTCTTTGGAATATTCAGAATCACTGGCCCTTTGTGGAACTCATGCACAACATCAAGGCCGACGGCCGCGATGTTGTGCTTTCTCCTGCAGCGTTCTTCGCCCAGCAGGTTCTCATCGTTCACCCCATCCTCGCGCCGATCTGGATCACTGGTGTGCTCGCTTTTCTTTTCTCCGCCCGTCTGAAGCCATACCGGTTCCTCGGATGGTGTTATCTAGCCGCGTTCACCGTATTCGTCGTTCTCAAAGGCAAGAACTACTATCTCGCGCCAATCTATCCAGTCTTCCTGGCATCCGGAGCGGTGGTGATCGAGAGTTTCATCGCGCGATCGCGTCAAGTCTGGCTGAAGCCCGCGATCATAGTGTTGGTTGTAGCAGGAGGAGCGTGGCTTGCCCCGGTTGTCATGCCCGTGCTCCCCGTTGATAAATTCATTTCCTACATGGATCACCTGCCTTTCAAAGTGCCTCGCAGCGAGCATAGCCACCTGCGCGCCATCCTCCCGCAACATTTCGCCGATGAATTCGGATGGGAAGAGATCGTGGCCACTGCAAATCAGGCCTACAGCCGGTTGTCTCCCGAAGAACGGGCGGGGTGCGGTATTTTCGCGCAGAACTACGGGCAGGCGGGCGCCATCGATTTCTTTGGCCGCCGCTACGGACTGCCATCCGCCCGCAGTGGCCATCAAACTTATTTTCTGTGGGGCCCGCGGGGCTATTCTGGAAATTGTCTGATCATTCTTGACGATTCCAGGGAAGTCCTGGAACGCGAATTCGAGCACGTCGAATACGTGGGCAAGTCCTCCGACAATCCCTACGCGATGGAGCGCCAGATCCCCGTCTTCATTTGCCGTGGCGCAAAATTCGGGTCCCTTGCCGAGATATGGCCGCGCTTGAAGAGATGGCGCTAGAAATGCTTCGCGACCCGCAGGGGCGCGCCTGCTTCTTGATATACAATCGGGGCCAGGAAAAATGACTGAGAGAAGAGACCCTGCCCGTGGCCTACGTCTCATCGCCGCCTTCAAACTCTTAAAAGGCTTGGCGCTGCTCGCACTGGGCATAGGCGCGCTCAAACTGCTTCACAAGGACGTCGATACCGTGGTCGAGCACTGGATCAACATTTTCCAGGTTGATCCGCACAGTCACTACATTCAGCTGCTTCTCGCGAAGTTGTCGATGGTGGATGACCGGAGATTGAAACAACTCAGCGTAGGCACGTTCTTTTATGCAGCCATTTTTCTGACCGAAGGCATCGGCTTGGCACTGGGCGTGCGTTGGGCCGAGTATCTTACGATCGTCACGACTGCTTCCTTGCTGCCGCTCGAGGTCTACGAACTCGCCAAACACGCCAGCATCGGCAAAGGTGTCGTGCTAGTGATCAACCTCGCCGTGGTTGCCTACTTGATCCGCGAGCTTCGCCGCTTTCCAAAGCGGTCCTGACGGCTCCGCCCGATTTTCAGGCTGGACGGCAGCGCTCTTGATGGCGCGTGTCGCGGAGACACCACGCCGAATAAAAATGGCTTATTGCGAAAGAAAATTGGAGAAGGTTGGCTTGACGGCCAAACGCTACGGAATCGTCAGGCTGTACCCTTCACGCACGGCCGTGGCGCTCTCCTTGCCTTGATAGCGGTAAACAACGATCAAAATCTTGTCCGCGCCTATCGCTGGATCTCCACCCAAGGCGCTATTGGTGACGACGAAACTCAGCACGCCTTCACGAATTCTGCTCCGAAGGACATCCGTCACGTTCACGGTCCTTCCCTGCACGCCGTAATAACCGCCGATGATTTTGAGGCCGTTCCAGTCCTCCCGATCTCGGTCGCCGTAATGCGCAGGGCGGGCATCCCGATCATGGTCGACGTTGTTCGCGGGGTGGTCGTCCCGATCATCACGGCGAACGGTGTACATACGGGCTTCAACGAAGCCGCCCTCGTTGTAATTGAATTCGCGTTCCTCATTCCTGCGATTTCTGGCGAAGATGTGCAGAGACTTGTCTTTTCCTACGGCGGGATCGCCGCCCATGGTTTGATTATTCACTGCGACTCTGCCATTTACGCCACCGCGCTCGATGAGGTCTTTGAGAATATCGGTGACGTCACTCCGCTGATTCTTGAAACCATAGTCGGCGCGCAAGATCTGCCAGCCTTCCTCTTGGGCGCCCAATCCAGCCGTGAAAAGGGTGGCGCCAATGGCGAAGATGACCAAGGCGATGACGAACAGAACATATCGATTTGCAAGCTTCATTCGAGGCTCCTCCAGGGCGCAGGCCCTCTGCGTTCTTTGTCCCACTTTAACTCTGGCGGCGGCTCCCGGTAATAACTAATCGAGGCGGGATTGTCCTGAATGTCTACAGTTGTAGGTTACCTTTTGAGAGGCGAGCCTCCGGTTGAATAGTGGTAGCGGAGTGATTTTTCCCGCTCCGATTTGCAAATCCTGAGGTCTTCCCTCATCATTACTAGTTTGTTTGGGGACGCGGCACGCTTCCGCTGCGGCAATTCTTTTTCTAGCTTCATTTTTTCTGTCGGTCGTATTGCGATCGTTCAATAAAAGCGCCCGCCAAGGGAAAACTGGGAGTACTGCTCCCGGGCATGGGCGCTGTCAGCACGACCTTCATGGCCGGAGTTGAGCTCGTCCGCAAAGGCAAGGCACAGCCCGTGGGATCGCTCACGCAGATGGGCACCATTCGGCTGGGCAAGCGCACCGACGCACGCTCGCCGCTCATCAGGAAATTCGTTCCTCTTGCCGAGTTGAAGGACCTCACCTTTGGCGGCTGGGACATTTTCAAGGACAACGCGTACCAGTCCGCGGCGAATGCGGGCGTCCTGAATCCTCAGGACCTGGAAAAAGTGAAGCCCTTTCTCTCCACCATCAAGCCCATGAAGGCCGCGTTCGATCACGATTTCGTGAAGCTGATCGATGGCCCCAACATCAAGAAAGGCAAGAACAAGTACGAACTGGCATTGCAAATCAAGGAAGACATCGCCGACTTCCGTAAGACTTCACGCGCTTCGCGGCTGGTGACCTGCTGGTGCGGTTCAACGGAATCCTTCGTCAAGCCCGAAGAGGTGCACTCCACTCCGGAAAAGTTCATCGAGGCGATGAAGTCCAATCACCCGGCGATCGCGCCCTCCATGCTGTACGCCTGGGCCTCGGTCACTAGCGGTGTGCCATTTGCCAACGGTGCGCCAAACCTGACCGTGGATATTCATAAGCTCGCACACGACCACAACGTGGCTATCTGTGGAAAAGATTTCAAGACCGGTCAGACGCTGATGAAGACCATCCTCGCGCCGGGCTTCAAGGCGCGCATGCTGGGGCTGGAAGGCTGGTTCTCCACAAACATTCTCGGGAATCGCGACGGCGAGGTTCTGGAAGACCCTGGCTCATTCAAAACCAAGGAAGAGTCCAAGCTCAGCGTGCTGGAATATATTCTCCAGCCGCAGTTGTACCCGCAGCTCTACGGCAAGATGTGCCACAAGGTGCGCATCAACTACTATCCCCCGCGCGGCGACAACAAAGAAGGGTGGGACAACATCGACATTTTCGGCTGGCTCAGCTATCCGATGCAGATCAAGGTGGACTTCCTCTGCCGCGATTCCATTCTGGCCGCGCCGCTCGTGCTCGATCTCGTCCTGTTCCTGGACCTGGCGCAGCGCGCGGGGATGCGCGGCATCCAGGAGTGGCTCAGTTTCTACTTCAAGTCACCGATGACCGCGCCGGGGCTGTACCCCGAGCACGATCTCTTCATTCAGTCCATGAAGCTGAAGAACACGCTTCGCTGGATGAAGGGCGAGGACCTCATCACCCACCTCGGGCAAGAGTATTACGACTAGATCGAGCTAGCCGGCGTGGGTGGCAGCGGATTTTGCATCGACGGCATCCAGCACGCGCGAAGAATAGACCAGCGCGGCGCCTGCGTTCATCGCGACAGCGACTCCGAGCGCTTCGCTGATTTCTTCCTTTGTGGCGCCGGCTTTCAGCGCTGCGTCAGTGTGCACAACGATGCAGCCGTCGCAGCGAGTTGTCACCGCTACGGCCAGCGAAATGAGCTGCCGCGTTTTTTCGCCGAGCTTGCTCGTCTTGGAATTGGCAGCGCTGAGCGTTTGATAGCCGCGAACCGTGTCGGGCGAGACCTTCATCAGGTCTCCGATGCGGGCGCCGACTTCCTTATGGTATTGATTCCAGTCTATCATCATGCGTTTTTTCTCCTGTTCTCTAAAACTAGAAACGCGGGCGATTATACTCCCGGCTTTTGCGAATGTGATATCTTCTCCAGTTCACCCGAGCCTGCCGCGTTTTACGGCGGTTGTTGCGGCGCGGCGCAATCCTTTCGTCGTGCGCCAGTAGAGCAGTCGAACTTATTCCAAGGAGCCGTGTTCATGAAGACTTCGTATAACGGGAAGGCCATTCCCTCCGAAGGCAAGCCGATCGGTTACAGCGGCGGCGAACTGCAAGTGCCGGACACGCCGATTATTCCGTTCATCGAAGGGGATGGAACGGGGCGCGACATCTGGAAAGCGTCAAGGCGAGTGTTCGACGCGGCGGTGGAGCACGCGTACGGCGGGAAGCGGCGGGTGGCGTGGTTCGAAGTCTTCGCCGGCGAGAAGGCCTTCAATGCCTTCAAGGAGTGGCTTCCGGGCGATACGGTCGACGCGATCCGCGATTTTCGCGTGGCCATCAAGGGGCCGCTGACGACTCCCGTGGGAGGGGGAATTCGTTCGCTGAACGTGGCGCTGCGGCAGATCTTGGATCTGTATTCCTGCGAGCGGCCGGTCCGCTATTTTACGGGTGTGCCTTCTCCGGTGCGCGAGCCGGAAAAAATGAATGTATTCATCTTCCGGGAGAACACCGAGGATGTGTACATCGGAATCGAGTGGAAATCCGGCTCGCCCGAAGCGAAGAAGCTGCTGGAATTCCTGAACAACGAGATGTTGAAGGATGGGAAGAAGCAGATTCGCTGGGATTCTGGCGTGGGCATCAAGCCGATTTCCCCCACGGGAACGAAACGGCTGGTGCGGCGGGCCATCAAGTATGCGCTGACAAACAAGCGCAAGAGCGTGACGCTGGTGCACAAGGGCAACATCCAGAAGTTTACCGAGGGCGCGTTTCGCGATTGGGGCTATGACTTGGCTCGGGAAGAGTTTCGCGCACAAACAATCACCGAACGCGAGAGCTGGATCGTCGACAACCTCGACAAGAATGCGGCGCTTACGGTGGAACAGAATGCGGCGCTGATCGAGCCGGGGCTCGAGCAGGCCACCGACGCGTTCAAGAAGACGGTCTGCGGCGAAGTGAAGCAGACGATCGACGCGATTTACGCCACTCACGGCAAGGGAAAGTGGAAGCAGAAGCTGATGATCAACGACCGCATCGCGGACTCCGTGTTTCAGCAGGTGCTGTTGCGGCCGGATGAATACAGCGTGCTGGCGACGTCCAATTTGAATGGGGATTATTTGTCGGATGCGTGCGCGGCGCAGGTGGGCGGGCTCGGCATGGCGCCGGGGTCCAACATCGGAGATGGATTTGGCGTTTTCGAAGCGACGCACGGCACCGCGCCGAAGTATGCGGACAAAGATGTCATCAATCCAAGTTCGGTGATGCTCTCAGGCGCGATGATGTTTGAGTTCCTGGGATGGAAGGAGGCGTCCACGCTGATCGAGGATGGCGTCGCGCGCGCGATTCAGCAGAAGCGGGTAACTTACGATCTCGAGCGGCTCATGCCTGGCGCGACGAAGGTGGGCACGTCGGCGTTTGCATCAGCAATTATTGAGAATATGAAGGAGGCTGCTGTGGCTCGCTAGTTAGAACAAATATTCTAACGCAGAGACGCAGAGCATTCTCGGAGAAGACTTTTATCGGAGACGAGGAGCGGCATGAGCAGAAAAAAGGTGACGGTCGTGGGAGGCGGTTTTGTCGGGTCGACGACGGCGCAGCGAATTGTGGATCTGGAACTGGCCGACGTGGTGTTGACAGATATTTTGGACGGACCGCCCGCTGGCAAAGCGCTGGACATGATGGAGTCCGGGCCGATCACGCGGACGGATTCGCGCGCCACCGGCGTTTCCACGGCGACCGGCGATTATTCCGCGACGGCGGGAAGCGACGTGGTGGTGATCACCGCGGGGTTTCCGCGCAAGCCGGGGATGAGCCGCGACGATTTGCTGAAGGCCAATTACGACGTGGTGAAGGCCGTCGTCGAGCAGATCGTGAAGCATTCGCCGAATTGCATCATCATCGTGGTGACGAATCCGCTGGATACCATGGCGCAAGCGGCACTCAAGGTCAGCGGTTTCCCGAAGCACCGCGTGCTCGGCATGGCGGGAGTGTTGGACTCAGCGCGCATGAGCGCGTTTGTGGCGATGGAATGCAAGGTCAGCGTGGAAAACGTACACTCCTTTGTGCTCGGCGGTCATGGCGACGACATGGTGCCGCTCCCGCGGTATTCGACGGTGGCGGGAATTCCCCTCCCCGATTTGCTGCCGAAGGAGCGCATTGACGCCATCGTGGAGCGCACGCGCAAAGGCGGCGCAGAAATCGTGAATTTGTTGAAGACTGGCTCGGCTTACTATGCGCCCTCCGCCGCGGCTGTGGAGATGGTGGAAGCAATTCTCAAGGACAAAAAAAAGATTCTCCCCTGCGCCGTCTACCTCGACGGAGAGTACGGGATCAAAGGACTGTTCGTCGGCGTGCCCGTGAAGCTGGGCACCAAGGGCGTTGAAGAGATCATTCAGATCAAGCTGACCGCGGAAGAAAATGCCGCGTTGCAAAAGTCGGCGGCCTCGGTGAAAGAATTGGTCGCCGTGCTCGGAATTTAGCCAATTCTCACCATCCGAAGAGTTTCCCCGCGCCGTATACCAAAGCCAGCGTGAATCCGGCGATCACCACTTCGCCGATAGCTCCAACCGCGAACGGACGAAGCCCTTGCTTGCGCATATCGCTGAAATTGGTGCGCAGGCCGACCCCCGCAAAAGTGAGCAGAAACGCCCAGCGCGAAAGATTGGCGAGCGCTCCGACCTGTTCCTTGCTAAAGAAGTGATAGGTCGCAAGGACCGAAATCAGCAGGAAGCCTAGAACAAACTTCGGAAATTTCTGCCACAGGAATGCCGCCTTGTTCCCTACTGCCTGCGCCTGCCCTTTGCTGGCCCAGTAAATGGCGTAGCCGAGTACGACGAATCCGATCATGGCGTTGCGCGTGGACTTGACGAGCACGACGAGTTTTCCGGCAGCGTCGGAGTACAGCGCTCCCGCGGCGGTAGCCTCCGCTGTATTGTCCACCCCGAGGCCGGCCCACAAGCCGTACACGCGGTCGCTCAGATGGAGGAAGTGCCCGATTACCGGAAACGTAAAAAGAGCCAGAGCGCCGAGAGCGAGAATCGCCGCGATGGAAAAGGAAGAATCTTCGTCGTCGGCTTCAATGGCCCCCTTTGTGGCGATAATGGCGCTCACGCCGCACACGGCCGAACCAACGGCAAGAAGCGTCGTGAGTTTGGGTTTGAGCTTGAACAGACGGCCGAGAAAAGTCATGAACGCGAGGGAACCGACGATTTCAATGGCCACGAGAACCAGGCTGACGCCGCCGAGCTTCAAAATGTCACCCAGAAGAAATCGTGCACCGAGCAGTACGATGCCGGCTTTGAGCCAGAATTCGTAGGTGGCCACGCCGGTACGGAAAATTTCCGGGACTCCCACTGTGTTTGAGATCAGCAGGCCAAGAATGATGGCCCACAGCACGTATTCAATATTCGGAAACGTCCAGTGAAGCGCCTTGGCGTAGCCGCCGACGTTTTGTTCCAGCAGTTTGCCCGCATACCCGACGGCCGCGAGCAGCAGCACCCCGGGAATGACGCGCAGAAATCGCAGCGCCGGCTGCACCGGCTGAACTTGAGGAACCGTGATTACATCAGCCATGTTTCGTTATCTCCATTTTTCCAGCAATCTTCACCAAGGGATGTGCGTGAATACGCCGGTGCGGACCAGCAGCGCCAAAAGCAAGGCTACCAGCACTGCCCAGGTGTCCAGCGACAGCTTCCAGCGGCTCCCGGTCTTCCCTGTTTCCACTTCTGCACTCATGGGTATGCTCCTGACGATTTAGCTCACCGATGTTTGTTGCAAATCCGGAACTTTCCGATTCGTGCCCCAGAACTGCGCACTGAGATTTTCAACCTCGCATGAGGCCACGCGGCCGACAATCAACAGGGCCGGAGCCGGAAGTTTTTCTTCGCTGGCCAGTCTGGCGACATTGGACCAGCGCACTTGCTGTTGGGAACCAGTTGCCCGAGAGACGATCACGCACGGCAGGTCCGCCGGAAGCCCGCCTCCGAGCAAACGCTCTGAAACCTCGGCATAATCTGCGCCGGGCATGTAGAGAACGAGCGTGGTCGTGCTGGTGACGCAACCCCAATCCATCGCGCTGCCGTCGATTCCGCGCGAGAACGTAGTAAGTAGAATTTGCGAGGCCACCCGGCGATCGGTGAGCGAGATTCCTGCGGCCGCCGCGGCTCCCAGGGCGGCGCTGATGCCCGGAACGATTTCATATTCAATTCCGGCTTTACGAAGGGCTTCGATTTCTTCTCCAGCGCGCCCAAAAATCGTTGGATCGCCGCCTTTCAGCCGGACAACTCCCCAGCGCGTCCGCCCATACGAAACCAGGAGCGCGTTGATTTCATCCTGGGTAAGGAGTTTGTGGCCGGCGCGCTTGCCCACGTTAATGATCTCGGCAGCGCGTGAAATCATCGCCAGGACAGCATGGCTAACGAGTGCATCGTGCAGCACAACGTCAGCACGAGTGAGCAGGCGCGCCGCTTTCAAGGTGAGTAGTTCGGGATCACCGGGCCCCGCGCCAATGAGATAAACCTTGCCCATCATGCCACGCACTCGCCCCGGCCCAGCTTTAGGGAATAAGTCTCTGTGTCTCCCCAGTCCACGAAGATATCCTCGGAGGTGGCCGTCACCTCCGCCAAGGGGAGCAGCCGCTCTTTGATGGTCTTGTCCGGCGTGCGCGCCACCCACGCGGTAAATGTCT
>Ga0209648_10006294_pt1 | contig 10209 bp, 9 predicted proteins | sample GraSoi2013_115cm_FD_185830 | JGI IMG/M metagenome (GOLD analysis project Ga0209648, IMG submission 185830) | Grasslands soil microbial communities from the Angelo Coastal Reserve, California, USA - Sample 9_17_2013_115cm (SPAdes) (version 2) | ecosystem: Environmental > Terrestrial > Soil >...
ACCCGCCATGCCAAGGACGGCAAGCACGCGGTCTGCTCGAAATGCGGCCGGCGCTCGGAATTCAAACGGTACGACACGACGCAAGAGCGCCAGTCGTGGACGTGCGTGGCGTGCGGGCACCACCTGCACCCGACGGCCGGGACGATCTTCCACAAGTCGTCCACGTCGCTCCACCTGTGGTTCTACGCGATCTACCTGATGACCAGCACCCGCTGCGGAATCTCCGCGAAGCAAATCGAGCGCGAGCTGGGCGTGACCTACAAGACGGCATGGCGCATGTGCCATGAGATTCGGCACAAGCTGATGACGCAGGGTGATGGCCCGTTCTCCGGATCGGTCGAGGCCGACGAGACGTACTTCGGCGGGCATCGGCGCGGCACGAAGCGGGGTCGCCCCGGCCCGGACTCGCATAAGGTCGCTGCGTTCGGCATCGTGGAGCGTGGGCGACGCGGGCGCGTCATGGCTGTGACCGTCCCCAATGTGGCGAAGATGACGCTGCTCCCGCACGTGCAAAAGCGGGTGCTGCCGTCCACGACCGTCTACACGGATGAACTGAAGTCCTACGACGGGCTGCGGAAACAGGGCTACGACCACCGGCGCATCAACCATTCGGAGCAGGTCTACGTGAGCGGGGACGTGCACACGAACACGATCGAGGGGTTCTGGTCGCTGACCAAGCGCGGGATCGGCGGCGTGTACCACGCGGTCTCCGCTAAGCACCTTCAGGGCTACCTGAACGAGTACGCTTGGCGGTTTTCGCACCGCGGCGACGAACGGGCGTTCTTCCAGACGCTACTTCTTCGGGCGGCGACGGCGTGACTTCGCGGGCTTGGCGAGCTTGGTCAGGTTGCGCAGGAACTCCCCGCGCTTCGGGATCGGGATGTCTGCGCCTTTGGGCGTTTTCTGCCTCGGCTCCGACTCTCTCATAGGCCAAGTTTACCTCATGCCGCATCCGCTCGATGGAGCGTTCGAGAGGGTAAATCGGGCAGGAGAACACCTTGCGGATCTCAAACGGCACATCGACGAGTTGAGAGAGACCCACGAACACCGCATTCTCGATCAACTCAATCCGGAAGATTTCAGTAACATACCGCCATTCGGCGGCGCTGGCGCCCTCCCCCTGCCGCGCGGGCTCCCCCGTTTTGTGGTCGGGGGCCCGCTGCCCGTGCCTTTCAGGCTCGGCATTCTTGTCGGCGAGTGCATCTATAATCTCCGAGCCGCCCTCGATTACCTCGTTTACGAGCTCGCGCGCCAAGATTCCGGAAGCCTTTAGGAGGGCACGCAGTTTCCGGTCGTGGACACGGTTGATGACTTCACGAGACGCAGACACACGTGGCTCAAGGGCGTCAACCAGCGCCATGTCGCAAGCATCGAGGGATATCAGCCGTACCGTAGATGCGATTGGACGAAAACTCTCGTCTCCCTCTCGAACCCAGACAAACACAAACGGCTGACGATCGGGGTTGTCCCGCTCGCTGTTGAACTTGGCTGAGCGCGACGGCAGGGCATCATACCCTCAGTTCACAGCAGCGCGGGGGATACCGACAGAGCGGCCCCCCGCGAGAAGATCGATCCTGAGCCAATGGTGGCCTTCGCCTTTTTGCCGACGGTGATCACGATGACTCACGCGGCGCGCTCCGCGGCCGCGACGTTCCCGAGCGCGGTCACGAGCGCGCCCAGCTCGCCATGCCTCTTGATGCGCCGGAAGCGTTCGGCGGCACGGAGCAAGCCGAGCCCGATCCACCGTCGCCGCATGTCCCCGTCGCGCCAGCGCTTGATATTCCGCGTGACGTGCCGCAGCGTCCCGATGAGATTCTCGATGCAGTTCGTCGTTGCGAAGAAGCGGCGGAGCGTTGGGGGCAGCCCCAGCTTTAGCACCGTGAGCGTTTCTTCCAGCCCTTCGCGCACACTCGCGGCGGCGTCGGCATGACCGTTGCGCTCCAGCCACGTCGCGAGCGCCATCAGTTGCCGGCGCGCCGCCGGCGCGCTGGCCGCCTGATAGGCCCGGCGCAGGGCGGCCCGGACGTAGGCCTGCCGGGTCTTCGGCACGAGGGCGGCGAGGTTGCGGCCCTTGTGCAGCTGGCAGCGTTGGATCACCGCCGCGTCGCCGAGGACATCGCCGAGCGCCTTGCGCAGCCCCTTGCCCCCGTCGATCACGCACAGCACGCGCCCCTCGAGCGCGAGCCCGCGCGCCAGCAGGTCCTGCAGCAGCTCGGTACACACCACGGCGTTCTCCGTCGAGCCCAGGCGCAGTCCCAGGGGCACCTTACCCCCGGCGCGCGTGATCCCCAGGACCACGATCACCGTCTGCTGGGCCACCACGACGCCGTCCATGAATAGCGCCACCACCTCGAGCCCCTCCAGGCGCCGGGTGAGCTGCTCCTGCAGCCGCTGCCGGGTCCGTCGCACCACCGTCCGACTGACGGCACTCTTGCTACTGCCCCGGGTGCGCCACCCGCTCGGCCGAGCCTCGAGACTGGCTTCGTACTGGCGCGTCGACACCCCGGCGAGCAGCTGCTGCATCATCCGCGCGCTCAGCGGATCGCGGCCGCGAAACGCCGCCACGGATGGCAACGTCGCTTCCCCGCCGATCGTCCGCCGCACCCGGGGGCGACGCACCTGCACCCGCCGGCCGCCGAAGGTGAGCTCCGTCGCGGCCGTCCCCCAGTGATGATGCGTGCGCTGCGTCTGCTGCCGGCCCTTGGGGCCCGCCAGGGCGACGGCCTCCTCGTGAAACAGTTCGTCCAGCGCCGCCAGTCCATGGGCATGGACCCACGCGAGCAAGTGATGGCGGGTGGTCGTCATCCCGGCGAGCATCGGCTCCACCAGGTGAGCCAGTTCCGGGCCGGCCCCATTCTCCGCTTGCGTTCGCTGCGCTTCCGCTGTTCTCTTCGTCATTGGCGGCTCCTTGGTCCCGGTGGTGGGGACCGTTTGTCTTGGTCGACGCGATTCTCACGCCGACCAGGGAGCCGTCGCTACTCAGTTCTCAAGTTCAACAGGGACCGGGACATCCCCTGACGATCTTGGCGCACGACTTGGTCGGATACCCGCGCGCCGCTCTCAGTCCCGGAGCCCTCATGGATCGGCCGAGCCCGATACGTGGCGCACAGGACACGTCCGGCCAAAAAGTGTATGTGCAGTTCTGCATCCATGTGGAGGTAGCACTCAGCGATGGGACGCTGGTTCCCGAGACGCTCCAGAAATTGAAATTCTACGTTGGCGAGACCCTTTACGAGTTCACGCCTGAGTTCTCGGCGACGTTCTAGGCGATTCATCTTGGCTTTCTATTATACAGTCATGGGATAATTGCCATACGGAAAGGCGGGGGGATGCCATGGCCGCGGCTGAGGTCGTCGTCGTCGGGGGCGGAGTGAACGGGGCGAGCACGGCCTTCCACCTGACCCGGCTGGGCGTCCGGAACGTCCTGCTCCTCGAGCGCCGCGGGCTCGCGTCGGGCGCGACGGGCAAGTCGGGCGCGCTCGTCCGCATGCACTACACGAACGAGCACGAGTCGCGCCTGGCCTTCGAGAGCCTCAAGGTGTTCCAGAACTTCGACGCGCTCGTGGGCGGCGAGTGCGGCTTCGAGGCGATCGGGTTCCTCGAGCTCGTGCCGCGCGGCTACGAGGCGGCGCTCCGGCGGAACGTCGAGACGCAGCAGCGCATCGGGATCAAGACGGAGCTGGTCTCGCACGACGACCTCCGGCGGCTCGCGCCCGGCATCCGGGTCGACGACCTCGGCGGCGCGGCGTGGGAGCCCGATTCGGGCTTCGCCGACCCGAACGCGACCGCGTTCGCGTTCGCCGCCGCCGCGCAGCGGGGCGGCGCGCGGATCGAGACCGGCCGCGAGGTCACGCGGGTCCTCGTCGAGCGCGGGCGCGTCGCCGGCGTCGAGACGCCCCAGGGCCGCGTGGACGCTCCGGTGGTCGTGCTGGTCCCGGGCGCGTGGGCCGGCCGCCTCCTCGGCCCGCTCGGCCTCGACTTCGGGCTCGAGCCGTTCCGCATCCAGGTCTCGATCTTCCGCTGGCCGGCTGGCCTGACGCGGCCCCATCCGGTCATCATCGACGCGGTCCACAAGTCGTGGATGCGTCCGGAGGGGAGCGCCGCGACGCTCATCGGCATCGAGCTGGGGCGCGGCCACGCCGACCCCGACGCGTTCAACGAGGGCGTGGACCCGGGCTTCGTCGCGACCTCCCGCGAGGCGCTCGCGGCGCGGCTGCCCGCGTTCGCGGGCGCGACGATGCGCGGCGGCTGGGCCGGCATGATCATGATGAGCCCGGACGGCCGGCCGCTCATCGACCGGATCGCGTCCGTCGAGGGCCTCTTCGTGATGCTCGGCGACTCCGGCACGAGCTTCAAGACGGCGCCCGCGATCGGCCGGTGCCTGGCCGAGTGGATCGTGGAAGGCAAGCCGCGCCTGCTCGATCTCACGCCGTTCCGCGCGACCCGCTTCGCCGAGGGCAAGCCCTGGGTGGACGAGTTCAACTACGGGCGCGAGCGGCTGTCGATCTCGCGCTAGTCGCGCCGCGCGGCGCGGTCCCTCACGCCGAGCGCCTCGCACACGATCAGCGGCAGGAGCCAGGACCCCACGTCGAACAGGACGACGAGGAGGACCGGCCAGAAGCCGAAGAGCGCCGGGCGGTTGAGCGTCGCCGACAGCACGCGGAGCCCGAAGACGCCGAGGACCGTCACGATCGCCGGGATCGGCGACCGCCCGGCGCGGCCGACCGCGCGGCGAGACGCGTAGACGGCGTTCATCACCGCCAGCGCCACCGCGAGGAAGAGCGCGAAGTAGCCCAGGAAATGGGTGAGCAGGACGATGGATCGGGCGCTCATGGGTCAGCCCCCCTCGGGCTCGGCGAGGTGCGTGCGGCGCACGCGCGCCTGCACGTCCTGGACGACGCCCCGCTCGAGCGCGATCTCGACCTCGTGGTGCTCCACGTCCCAGCGGCTGACGGTCGCGACCCAGCCGAAGCGCCGGCGCCGGCGCGGCACCACGGTCCGCCCGCGGTAGACTAGCACGCGCCGGTCGGGGGCCGCGAGCTGCTCGTGCTCCTCGGGCTCGGCGCCGCAGAGGCCCAGCACCTGGTCGAGCGTCGTGACGCCGGGCTCGAGGCGCGCGAGGGTCTCGCGCCGGACCACCGTGCCCGTCTGTCGCGCGGCGCCGCCGCGCGGGTCGACGTGGATCCGGCGGGCGACCTTCGCGCCGACGCGCCGCGCGGCCATCGCGACGAGCGGGCCGGCGAGGTTGCCGAGCGCGAAGAAGACGATGGGGATCAGCACCGGCGCCCACGACTGCCAGCCGGTGTAGTAGCCGAACTGCACGGTCAGCACCTGCGGCACCGTCCCCTCGGAGTGGTCGAGGAACACCGAGACGACCTCCGTCGACTCGAGGGTCTCGCTCCTCCGGCGGTCAGCGGTCCGCGGGAAGACGTCCTGGATCTTGAGCTCGGCGGCCTGCGCGAAGTCGATCAGGAGCTGCGCGGGCTCGTCCGCGAGGCGGACGAGCCGGCGCCGGTTCTCGAGGTAGAGGGGGAACATCGCGCGCGGCCGGACGTCGTTGAAGCTCAGTGACGCCGTGTAGCGCCGGCCCCAGAAGGCGTTCTCGATCCAGCTCGCCTCGCGCGGCTTCACGAGGCGAGGCAGTCCCATCCGGAGCTGGATGAGGAACGTGCGGTTCACCAGCATCGGCGTCCACGGGATGCGCACGTAGCTGACGGGCGCGGTGAGCCCGAGCGGCCCGCCCTGGCGCACGAACGTGACGAAGGGCGCCCCGCCGGCGATCGGCTCCGGCGGCTGCTCCGTGCGGGCCTGATAGAGGCTCTGCGCGTAGAGCGGCAGGCGGCCCTCGCCGACGACGGCGTAGCCGCGCTCCTCGACGTAGCGCGCGAGCGCGGGATCGGGCGGGCCCGGCGTCATGAGGCCATCCACCTCGTCGGGCCAGAGGAGGTAGAGGTCCTGCTCGACGGCCGCGCCCGAGCGCGTGGGCGGGATGACGAGGCTCCACAGGAGATCCACCCGGGCCGCCGCGAGCGCCGGCGAGACGCTCGCGCGCACGAAGAGCGGCCCGATGGCGAAGTCGGGGTTCGGCCGTGAGGCGAGGAACACCTGCGCGCCCGCGGGGGAGGCGGCGGCCAGGATCGCGAGCAGCGTCGCGAGCCCGCACGCGAGCAACGGGCTAGATCTTGACAGGCGTGAACTCGCGCGTGAGGTGCTCCTCGAGCGGGAGCTTCTTCCGGATCACGGCGTACTCGAGCAGCGTGCCCTGCATGACCGCGAGCGCGGTCAGGTCGATGCGGCCGTCGACGGGCAGGAGCGGCCCGGAAATCTTGTGGGCGGCGAGCACCGCCTCGGGCGTCCAGCCGAGCCGTTTTGCGCAGAGCTCCGCCGCCTCCTTCGGGGTCTCGCGCATGAGCCGCATCGCCCGGAACATCGCCCGCATGCTCTTCCGGATCTCGCCGGGCCGCGCCTTGATCGCGTCCTCCGACGCGTACTGGATCTGGCTGATCCACCGGCCCGTGACGGCGTCGAAGCGCAGCAGCACCTTCGACTTGCCCTGGAGCTCGGTCACCGCGCCGCCGTCGCCCCAGACGTAGGCGCCGATCTCGTGGCGCGCCATCGCCGCGAGCTGGGCGTCGAGCCCGCCGAGGCCCACGATCTGGACGTCGCGGTCCGGGTCCCAGCCCTGCTTCCGGGCGAGCATGCGCGCGAAGATCCACGTGGTCGCGCCGGCCCGCGTGACGCCGATCGCCTTGCCCTTGAGGTCGGCCACGCCGCGCACGTCGGTCGCGACGTTCAGCGTGAAGTGGTTACCCTCGGTGTGGGTCGCGACCATCTTGATGGCCGAGCCCGCCTCACGGAACACGAGGATGTCGGTCGAGCCCGTCACGGCGACGAGGATCTCGCCCGCCATCACCGCCTTCAGGAGGTCGGGGCCGCCGCGGAAGGGGACGAACTCGGTGGCGAGCCCCTCGTCCCTGAAGAAGCCCTTCTCGAGCGCGACGATGATCGGCCCCGCCATCGAGTAGTCGCCGAGCACCGCGGTGCCGATCTTCACGGCGCTCCGGGCGCGGGCCGGCCGCGGCGCGAGGGCGGCCGGCGCGGCGGCGGCCGCGGCTCCGGCGAGGAAGCGACGTCGGGTCAGCGAGACGCTGGGCATGGCTGGTCTCCTTGACATTCTTTCAGATCTTCCCTACGTTGGGTCGCGCTTTCCATGAGTGACACCCTGGTTCCCACGCAGTGCTCCCGCCGATGCTACATCGCGCCGCGCCCCCTCGACAATCGCGGCGCCGCGGGCACGCCGGCCTCGCGGGCCCCGTGACCGACGCCCCGGTCACCTACGCGGCCCGCGACGGCGTCGCGTGGATCACGCTGAACCGGCCGCGCGTGCTCAACGCGCTCGACACCGAGCTCGCCGCCGCGCTCGCCGACCACGCGGAGGCCGCCGCGGCCGACGCCGGCGTCACGTTCGTGGTCGTCCGCGGCGCCGGGCGGGCATTCTGCTCGGGGATGGACCGGACGGCGCTCGCGGCCGGCGCCATCGCCGAGCCCTTCTACCGCCACTGGATCCGCGCGCTCAACCACCTCGAGGACATGCCGAAGGTCTCGCTCGCCGTCCTGCACGGCCACTCGATCGGCGGCGGTCTCCAGCTGGCGCTCGCCTGCGACCTCCGCCTGGCGACCGAGGACGCGGTCCTCAGCCTCGGCGCCACGCGCCACGGGCTCATCCCCGACGGCGCGATCCTGCGACTGGCGCGCGTCGTGGGCGTGGGGCGCGCGAAGGAGCTGACGCTCCTGAACGACGACGTGAGCCCGGCGGCGGCCCGGGCGATGGGCCTCGTCAACTGGGTGTGCGCGCCGGCGGAGCTCGAGCGGACGCTCGCCGAGATCATCGCCAAGGCGCACGCCGCGTCGCCGACCGCGAACGCGCACGCGAAGCGCCTCCTCCACGAGTCGTTCCACCGCGACCCGCGGGCGATGATCGAGGAGGTCGTGCGCTCGCAGAAGGACTGCATGGCGTCCTGGGAGATCGAGGAGGCCAACCGCGCCTGGCAGGACAAGCGCGAAGCCGTCTTCCATCCACGCCGGCGCGAAGCGCGCGACGGCTCCTGAAGGCGCCCCGCGAGGGGAACGGAGACGTCATGGCGTACACGGACATCCTCTACGAGAAGCGGGACGGCGTCGCCTGGATCACGATCAACCGGCCCGAGGTGCGCAACGCGTTCCGGACGCGGACCGTCGCCGAGCTGACCGAGGCGTTCACGGACGCGCGCTGGGACCCGGCCGTCGGCGTGGTGGTGCTGACGGGCGCGGGCGACAAGGCATTCTGCTCGGGCGGCGACCAGAAGGAGCGCGGTCAGGGCGGCTACGCGCCTGGCGCCGCAGGCACCGAGGTCCAACGGCCCATGGACGTGGAGGCGCTCCACAGCGCGATCCGGCACATCCCAAAGCCGGTGATCGCCATGGTCAACGGCTTTGCGATCGGCGGCGGGCACGTCCTCCACGTCCTCTGCGACCTCACGGTCGCCTCGGAGAACGCGGTCTTCGGCCAGACGGGCCCCCGGGTGGGCAGCGTGGACGCCGGGCACGGCACGGGCTACCTGGCGCGCCTCGTGGGCGAGAAGAAGGCGCGGGAGATCTGGTACCTCTGCCGCCAGTACACGGCGCAGGAGGCGCTCGCCATGGGGCTCGTCAACAAGGTGGTGCCCCTCCGGGACCTCCGGGCCGAGGTCGAGCAGTGGTGCCGGGAGCTCCTCGACAAGAGCCCGACGGCTCTCGCCCTCGCCAAGCAGTCGTTCAACATCGACTCCGAGCAGCGTGCCGGGGTGGCGCAGTTCGCCCACACCGCCCTCAACCTCTACTACCAGACCGAGGAGGCGATGGAGGGCCGGAACGCGTTCGTCGAGAAGCGCCCCGTCGACTTCAAGAAGTTCCGCAGGTGACCAGAAAGTTTCCGTAAATGGCACGGCGGTGACACGTTCGCTGACACGGGGCCGGGCGTCTCGGTGATCCGTTCCGAAGAATATCGGGTACTTCCGACGGCGTTCACGCTGGCAGGGACCTTGCCTATGCCCCGGGGCATGACGCTTCGGCTCTTCGTGATCGCCGCCGCCCTTCTCGCCGGTCTCGCGCTGGTCGCCTCGGGCGCCTAGCCCGGGTCGCCGCGGTCCCCCGAGGCCCGCGGATGAGCCCGCCCCCCGGCCGGCTGGACGTCTACCCGGCGCCCGGGCGGGAGGGCCGCCTCCCGAAGCCCGTCTGAGGTAAACTCCCGCCCGGCACATGGCCTGCTCACTCGCCCGCTTCTTCGGCTTCGCCGAGCGTCGCACGGACCTCGCGACCGAGCTCCGCGCCGGCGTGACCACGTTCATGGTCATGGCCTACATCATCTTCGTGAACCCGATCGTCCTCGGCTACGTCGGCGTCCAGGGGCTCGAGGCCAAGGGCCTGCCGTTCGCCGCGACGCTGACCGCGACGTGTCTCACGGCGGGCGTGCTCTCGATCGTCATGGGCCTCGCGAGCAACTACCCCCTGGCGCTGGCGCCCGGCATGGGGCTCAACGCGGTGGTCGCCTTCGAGCTCGTGGCGGGGCGGGGGCTCACGTGGCCGCAGGCGATGACGGTCGTGTTCCTGGAGGGCGTGGCCATCACGCTGCTCGTGCTCACGCGGTTCCGCGAGGCCGTGATGGACGCGGTCCCGCTGGGGCTCAAGCGCGCGATCAGCGTGGGGATCGGCCTCTTCATCGCGTTCATCGGCTTCTTCACCTCGGGGTTCGTGGTGAAGCCGGCGGCGGGGCCGCTCCCGGTCGGGCTCGGGTCACTCAGCGGCCTGCCGATCGTCGTCTTCCTCCTGGGGTTCATCCTGACGGCGTGGCTGATGGCGCGCCGGATGCGCGGCGCGCTCCTGCTCGGAATCGTGCTCACGACGCTGCTCGCGATCGTCCTGAACGGCGTCCTCGCGGACTGGCGCGGCTTCGCGACGCCGGGCGCGGCGCGGATCCCCGGCGCCATCGTGCAGCCGCCGGACCTCTCGACCTTCGGCCGCCTCGACTTCGGTCTCGTCGCGAAGCTCGGCGTCGTCACGGCCGTCCTCGTGACGTTCTCGATCATGCTGAGCGACTTCTTCGACACGATGGGCACGATCATCGGCGTCGGCGGCAAGGCGGGATTCCTCGACGCGCGGGGCCGGCTCCCGGGCGCCGGCCGGGTGCTGCTC
>Ga0209648_10006295_pt1 | contig 10208 bp, 11 predicted proteins | sample GraSoi2013_115cm_FD_185830 | JGI IMG/M metagenome (GOLD analysis project Ga0209648, IMG submission 185830) | Grasslands soil microbial communities from the Angelo Coastal Reserve, California, USA - Sample 9_17_2013_115cm (SPAdes) (version 2) | ecosystem: Environmental > Terrestrial > Soil >...
TCAGGCCGCAGGTGACGCTGGTCGTCGGCGCCGACAAAAACGGAGCTTATTGGGGCACTAGAGAAATCAGGCTTACCAAGTTGGGATCCGGCCTTGTTTGCGCAAGGGGTTGTCCTTTTCGCTTTTGAGGAACTCTTGCCCGAAGGAGCGCGGGTGGCCCTGGCAAAACGCGCCGTCACCTGGGCTGATTCGACCGTGGATGCTAAAAGGCTCTCCAAGTAGCCGCGCAGATTACGAAGCACCCGTTTAAGGGTAATCGAGAGGACTTATGAACCTAGAAATCATTTGGCGCAATCCAGCATCACCCCCCGAGACCAAACGGCGGATCGAGCAAATAGTGGCAGATGCCTATGGGGAGGTTTACGCGGTCCGCAGTGCAGATGAGACGACAGTGTTTGAGTTGATTCTGCGTAGCGCCGCTTAGGCTACTCAGGACTCTTAAACAAACTCCAGAAATCTGGAGGGAACAGGTTCCATGGCGATTAAAACCTCAGCAGTTCTCGAAGACACGGTGCAAAGAATTCCAATCGCGGAACTTACCGCGGGTGCGCCCCTGTTCGAATGGACAATTCCGCCACGTGAGAGCGACTCCCAAGCAAGCCTTGAGCCCATCATCCAGATCGAGCCGGACAATCCTCAGATCGCCCTTGTCGCCTTTCAAAGTGGTCAAGATCGCGCAGGCGGGGATCCGCAGCGAGCTGGCAGGATGGACCGACTTCTGCTTTTGCCGTTGACCTGGCGAGAGCTTGTAACGCGAGTCCGCAACGAACTGGGGCATTCAGACTCCTTCGAAAGCAAAAACATCGTCCGGTTCGGCCAAGTGAGCATTGATCTCCTCTCAGTGGAAGTCAGTCGATCTGACCGCCCAGTGAGCCTGACTGCAATGGAGTTCAAGGTGCTCAAGTTCTTTGTGTCGAATCCCAGGCGAGTAATCTCGCGCGACGAACTCCTCAACGAAGTGTGGGGCTATGACAACTATCCTTGTACCCGCACTGTTGACAACCACGTTCTTAAACTTCGGCAGAAACTTGAGTTGGAACCGGCGCATCCCGTTCACTTCCGAACCGTCCACGGGATGGGTTACAAATTTATTCCCTAAAGCAGGCTGATGTTCGACCAAAGGTTGCGAGGTGTCCGTGGAACTGACAACGACTGAAAATGTGAAATCCTCGATGGGGTGCACTTTCGACCAAGACCTGGCACTCGTCCACGCTTGCAAGAATGGAGACGCTGCCGCGTTCGAGCAACTTGTGAAGCGATACGACAGCAAGCTGTTTCGCATCGCTCAACACATCACCCACAATCGGGAGGATGCGCAGGACGCCGTTCAGGAGGCCTTTCTGAAGGTCTTTCGGAAGTTGACACAATTCCAGGAGAATTCACAATTCTCGACCTGGCTGACTCGGATCACAGTCAATGAGTCCCTGATGAAGCAAAAGCAGCGCTTCAGCAGAGAAGTCTCCATAGACGAGGATTTTCAGACCGAAGAACACACAGCGTTTCGTAACTCGAAGCCGCGGTAGAGTTCCTCACAGGGTTAGGGGCCCAATCAGCTAACTCGAACGCCGGCGATTGCGAATCTCGTCGTTTTGCAATGCAGATGTATTGTCCGTACGAAAGTATCCAGGGGCATTGGGAATCCACGAAAACATTTCCCGTCCTTGGTCGAGCATCTCCTGTGCCGTTGTCTTCTCATCCGAAAATACTTCGATAGACACTCCGGCATCGCCAACCAAGGGAGAGATTGTCTGCACGATTTTCCTGTATTCGTCCATCTCCTCCCTGTTCGAGAGTTTGTGGCACCTGATGCGATTAGTTCCTTGATGTGCGGGTTCTTCGCAATCAGAGATGGGTTGGTCGTCTGTCCATCGACAAACCCCAACAATTCCTTGACCTGCCGAGTTTCCTGCGGGTCACCACCATCCACCAATATTTTCGTCTTGGGTCGAGTCATTGGAATGCTCCTTTCCGTGCGAACTTCAGCCTACACCCCAAGGTGCCCTGTTCCCCTCAGCAGCCTGAAAACTCCTCTGTGCGGACGTCATCTTCGTCTGTTCCAGCAGTCGCCAGCATTTGCCTCAGAGCTATTCGCAGCTCTATCGCGCGATGCGAACCGCGTTACCGGCGCTTGCCCAGGGTGCGTCCTTGCGGACTACCGCTAAGGTCTGGAACTTCTTCGCCAAGCGCAGTGGCAGAATTACTGCGCGCCACGGTCGAAGAAGTTTACGCGATCCGCCCGGATTCGCGAATCTCGTCCGGCGTCGAAGTGGGAATGGCGTTGTAGTTTAGCTTTCCCGTTCGCTCGCGTGAGGTCATCGAACGAAACGAACACAATCCGGCAAAGGAATGTAACGCGGGAGCCGCAAGCTGCATCCCTTGATCAGTAAGTTCGTGACAAAAGAAAGGAACAAAATGTCGAATCCGGTGTATGTGTCCAAGGTTCGGATTGAACGGCGGTCTGGGCCGCTCCGATTAGCCCAGCTGCCCGGAGAGTCGCAGCCCATAGCGTTCAGTGTCCATGGTGCCATTGCCGAACACTACGGCCTGGATCCAGCGAAACTGCCTGAATCGCATGGTGAAGTCGAGGGGTGGCGCGACGGTTTAGGTGCGGCCTAGCCGAGACCGGCCCTTTCGTCTGCCGGTGCCTCATTAGCGTCACCATGCCACGTTTCCACACCCCCGCTTATCGAACCGGACAGGCGCAGTTAACGCATCCGGCTCTCGGAGAAAGTGTCACGCTTTCGCCCACGGAAAACTGCGGGTCCGCGCTGTAAGTCGAACCAAGCCAAACTTCTGATGCAGGGCCTTCTGGGGAAACCGCGTATTCCCTCCAGCCCGCTCTTTGTGTTTGACACACAGCCACTGGCGTAGCCGCCGGCACGTATGTTGCTCCACGGCGCGGTAGGCGTTACTGACCGGACCCAAGCAGAAGTAGTTAGCCCAACCATTAATCTTCCGGTTGAGCGCTGCTACCAGCGTTGCCGCATCCTGTTGGGTTTGACTCCGGCGGGTCATCTCGCTGATCGCCTTACACAAACGCTGCACTCGTTTCTTGGATGGAGTGGTGCCCCAATAGGCCCGCCCCGTCTTCGGCGAGTAGCATCGACCAAACGAGTACCCGAGAAAATCGAACTTCTCTTCCGGCAGTCGACAGACCCGCGTCTTACTTTCGTTCACCGTCAACTTCAGCTTCAACATCATGTTCCGCATCAGGACCAGTGCCTCATCGGCTCGGCCACGACAACAGATCACGAGATCATCGGCATAATTAATGATGTACGCTTTCAGGCGCTTCTCGTGCCCTAACTTCTTCCACCCGAGCACGAACCGACGCATGTATAAATTACTGAGCAGCGGGCTGATCGGAGCTCCTTGCGGAGTACCCCGACCTTCGTCCCGATTCCGCGTACTCCGATGTTTATTTCCGCGCTCGTCGGTTTCTTCCACTGGAGCGTCTAACCACATCTTGATCAGATGCAGCATGGCTCCATCGACCACCCGACGAGCTACCGACTTAAGCAGCTCGGAATGCGGAATACTATCGAAATAGCTACTGAGATCTGCGTCAACAATTTCTTGATGGCCAGCATAGATCAGCTTATGGACTCGATTCACTGCGTCCAACGCGCTGCGGTCTCGCCGATAGGCGTACTGTTCCGGCTGAAGATCGGCCTCGAAGATGGGTTCGAGAACCAAAACTGCCGCCATTTCCGCCGTCCGATCCCGGATAGCGGGCACTCCTAACGGCCGCTGCTTCCCGTCCGGCTTCGGTATGTACACCCGCCGCACGGGTAGTGGTTGATAGGTTCGACTCTTCAGCTCTTGCGCCAGTTCGTCCAACCATCGTTCGACTCCGTATGCTTCGATGTCCTCGAACCTCTGGCCGTCCACTCCTGCTGCTCCACCATTGGCGTGGCAGCATTCATAGGCGTAAACCAGAACGTCCTTCCGATACACCTTGTCGTACAGAGCATAGAAGCGAAAACTGGGCGATTCCTTCGCTTTCGCGTGCAACGCCGTCTGCAACTTCTGAACACTTGCGGGGGTTACTGGACTCATCGTCAATCCCTCTGCCTTCGTCGCTTCTTGCGTTTCCTTTCAACTGAGGCCCCTTCCCTCCACCGGCATTACCCGGCTTCATCAGTACTGCGAGCCTCTCCGTCACCCCAGACGGCCCGGCCTAGCTCTCGCGAGTTGCCAGTTGATCCCGACTGCGATCTCCGCTGGGGCTTCCCGTGTTGCCTCTGGTCCCCTATGTCTGCATGCCGTCGCCACTACCCCGGCAGGTCCGATGGAACCGATTCGCTCAGTACTGCTCCATCGACTTCGGCCTTCCCCAGATAACGGACAGGTCGGCTCCTGCATTATCAGTTTCGTGGCCTGCTCAGCGTTCACTCACGTTACGACCTACAGACTCGCCAAGTCGCCTTACGCGACCCTCTACACCGGAGGCTCCGACGGCTTTGTTGTCTCCACCGCCGCTCCGATTGCTACCGGGTGGAGCGATCCAGTTCCCGGGCGGGCCTTTCATCCCGCTGTGGACCAGCGCTTTTCACGGCGCACCGCAAACGCCTGATTGCATCAATCGCCAACGTTCGATAGTCGCTCCGCTTGGAAACCCATGTGACTCTTCAAGAATCTGTGAGAGGCCAATTAGTCGGCTGGAAATCGTGCCAGGACTTGTATGCGTCCAGACCGTCGGCAACAGATCAGTAATGTCTCTACAGCCATGAACTCGTGTCAAACATTCCAAATTAACAGCAAGGGCAGCATCCCTCTGCTGACGTGTGGCACTGGGGTCGAATTCTACTAGGCCGTTCCACAATTGCTGGCTAGTCCCATGAGGATTCACGTCGAAACCCACACCACAGCCGTGGGCACACAATCCCTGCTGCACATGAATAACAGGGCTATTCGGAGCATTGAGTGCGGTTCTGTATTCAAGCATGGTGAATTGTAAGGAACCCCGGTAAACGGTGAACCAGACATTCATTTCCGTATAAAGGTACCAGGCGCAACTTCGCGATAGTTGTGTTCGACAAGCTCATTTGGTATTGGCAGAACTGCCGAGGATCACAGCCAAGCAGTCGCACTTTGCGTCCAGACTTCTTTCGCAGCAGCTCAAAGCTTGCTGTTGGGTCTTTGGGGGTTCCTAGCTCTCGGAATTCTCTCAACGCTGTCAGTACCGACACGGAATGATGCGCAGAGAAGACAGCCTCGGCGTTTCGACAACAGCTTCTATCGCAGATATCGCGAACTGCGAAACGAGGAGGTTACGTCTACCCTAATCTGATCGAGTAGAACGACCTCTTGTTCCTCACGTGGTGCTCAAGCTTCGTCGAGCTTCCCCAAAACGAACTCCTGAATAGCATTGATGCTGCGAAAATTCTCACTCGTGATCTCTTCGTCGCCGATCGCCACCGAGAAGGTCTCTTCCACGAAAAACACCAGCCGGAAAATCCCCACCGAGTCCAGCACACCTGTGCTCGTAAGGGAGTCGTCGTCGGCGAGTTTCGGCACACCACGGCGTACGGCGATTTTCATGATGAATTCGCGAACCCAGTCTCTTATGAGTGCTGGTTCCATCTTTCCCATTCCGCCCCCTTTTCCCCTAGCGCATCCTGCGGGTGAGTCAAAGTCATACGCCGTAACTCCTCGCTTTCTCCACAGACTCAAGAACTGGTGGGTTGTACTTCCGCTTTCAATCGCTCGCGATCAATCTTTCCCGTGGAAGTCCTGGGCAGATGCTCGCAGAGCTGAATATTCGCGGGCACCATGTAGCGCGGCAGGTGAAGAGCGCAGTGCTGCTGCAAGTCGCTCTCGCTTAATCGCGATCCGTTGTGCAGGGCGACGACTGCATGGATGCGCGAACCGTTCACCGGATCCGCCGTCGCGAAGGCTCCCGCCTCGGAGACCGCGCTGTGGCGCAGCAGGGCTGCCTCGACTTCCCCAAGTTCGACACGATAGCCTCTAACCTTGACTTGATTGTCACGGCGGCCCAGGAAGTCATAGTCTCCATCGCTGCGCAAAACGACGACGTCGCCGGTGCGATAGACGTTCTCGGCAAAGTTCGGCTGGAAAGGATTAGGTACTACCATTTTTCGAGTCTTCTCCGGATCGCCCCAATAGCCCAGCGTTACCGACGGACCGCGTACATAAAGCTCGCCCTTTCCACCCGCATGGATTACACGCTGGCCTTGCTCGTCCACCGCGAAGACCTCGGTGTTTCCGCAGGCGCTTCCGATGGGAAGCGCTTCCATTTCAGCGAGGCGCGAACGGTCGACCGGGTAGTAAGTACAGACGTTGGTCTCGGTTGGACCATACAGATTATAAAGTTCCACGTCAGGGAGAAGCTCCGCCAGCCGCTGCAGGTGCTTGATCGGGAAAACCTCGCCGGCAAAAAGAATGGTCCGCAGCTTGGGAAACCGCTCTTTGGTCAACTTGCCATGCAGCGCCAGTTGGACTAACGCGCCTGGCACCGAATACCAAATACTAATGTTATGCGTTTCGATGAACTTCGCCACACTGGCCGGAAAAATCAGGATGTCTTCCGGAACCATGTGCAACGTCGCACCCGCTTCGATGGCGTTGTAGATGTCGAACACCGACAGATCGAAGTGCAGCGGAGCGTGGCCTGAAAGTTGATCCTCTGGATGCACATGGAACGCGTTGGCGCACCATTCGACAAACGTGAGCGCATTTTGATGCGAAAGCATCACGCCCTTGGGCTCGCCGGTAGAGCCCGAAGTGTAGAGAATGTATGCCAGATCCGTGGTCACAGGCTGTAAGTCGAGTGGGCGGTCGCTACGATAGCTCGCCAGCGATTCCCAGGAAACCGAATTTCCCAGTTCCTTTTCAGCTGGCTCACCGGAAACGATTTGCAAAGCGAGGCGCCCGGTCGTCTCGCGATCCAGCCTGCCCAAACGTAGGCTGTCGGTGACCAGCCCCTTCATCTTGCAATTGCCGATGATGTATCCCGCTCGCGCCGGTGGCTGTTCCGGATCGAGCGGCACATAGCCCGCTCCCGCTTTCAAAATTCCGAACATGGCGACCAGCGATTCCACCGACTTGGGGAAATAGAGCCCGACCCGGTCGCCTTTTTGGATCCCCCGCTCGCGCAGTAGATGAGCCAGTTGGTTGGAACGTTCTTCCAGTTCGCGGTAGGTCAGAGTACAGCCTCGGGCGCAGACGGCTGTCGCCTGCGGCCGCTGCTCTGCACTTCGCCGCAACAGTTGAGGAAGATGGTATGCCATGTTCTTACCTTAGCCCTCGGCACAACTCACAGCCCGTGGAAGCCCGCAAGGATCATCTTTTGGATCTCGCTTGTCCCCGAATAGATCTTGCCCGCAATCGAGTCCCGCAACTCACGCTCGATCTGGTAATCAGTCATGTAGCCATAGCCGCCGTGGATCTGGATCGCGTCCAGGCAACTCTGGATGCAGGCCTCGCTCACATAGGTTTTGGCGATGGCAGCTTCCCGCAGCGGGTGCTTCCCCTGCTTCTTTAGCCAGCCCGCTTTGTAGAGGATCAAGCGCGCGGTCTCCAGGCGGATATCCATGTCGGCAATCTTGCTGGCAACGGCAGGGAACTGGCCAATCGGCTGGCCGAATTGCTGACGGTCGGTAGCGTATTGCAGGGAGGTCTCCAGCAGCCGCCGCATCATCCCCAGATGGCTAGCGAGAATGCAAATGCGCTCCCACTCCATCGAGGCGGTAAAGATCGCCTGGCCGAGGCCCTCGCGGCCCAGCACGTTCTCCGCCGGGACCTCGCAATCCTCAAACACCAGCTCGGCCATGGGGGACGTGCGCAGTCCCATCTTGTCCAACTTCTTGCTGATGGTGAAGCCAGGCGTTCCCCTGTCGACGATGAAAGCGGTAATGCCGGCCGGGCCCTTGGTGGGATCAACATTGGCAAACACGATTACGACATCGGCGATCGGCGCATTCGTAATGAAAGTCTTGGTGCCGTTGATGACATAACGATCGCTCTTGCGTTCCGCGCGTGACAGCAGCGCGAACGCGTCCGATCCAGAAGAGGGCTCCGTCATTGCGTGCACGCCGACGATCTCGCCGCTCACCAGCTTCGGCAAGTACCGTCGCTTCTGTTCCTCGCTCCCGAAACTCTGGAAGGGAATTTCGGAGCTCCACATGTGAGCATTGATGGAGAAAATCAACCCGTTGTCGCGGCAGCCGTAACCCAAGGCCTCCAGGGCGCAGACCGTCGTCAGGATGTCTGCTCCGCCCCCACCGTATTCCTGGGCCACGGGCAATCCCTGGATGCCAAACGCGGCGCACCGTTTCCACCCATCCCAAGAGAATTCCTGTTTCAGGTCGCGCGCAATCAGATCCTGGTTCAGCTCCTCGCGCGCAAACTTGATGATCGACTTCTGCAGCGCTAGCTCATCGTCACTCCAGGCGAAATCCACGACGATTACCTCTTTGAACTGGATCGCTGCGCTAAATAAAGATGCAGGCAGGTTGTTCTGAACCGAGACATACGAGCGGAAGCAGCTTGTCGGCCGAACAGTCGCGGGCGTCTACCCGGCGGCTGTGTACAAGAGCCGAAGTGCCTCAGGATATGACAGCACCGGCGCCTTCCCGCTTGGGCGTTGCCGCTGCCGCAATCTCAGACGCGGCGCGTCTCCGGCGGTACTCCGCTTTTCCACCCAATATGAATGACGTAGGGATGGAGCGCCCGATGCTGATCCGTGCCGGCACGCCCGCTACGGTAGTGTCGTCTGGCACATTGGCGATCACCAGGCTATTGGGGGCGATAACTACGTTGTTGCCGATCGTGATTGGCCCCACGACCTTGGCTCCGGATCCGATCAGCACGTTGTCCCCAATAGAGCGAACACCATAGGCCAGCACGACACCAGTCTGCACCGTGCAATTCGCGCCAATCTTGGTAGGGGAAATAAAGATGCCGTACACCGTGTGGACGACAAAGCCGGGCCCGATGGCAGCCTTTGAGGAAATGTGGACGCCCGTCAGTAACTGACTAAGTCCCCGCACTAACAGGACAGGCATCCAAGCCAAGTGCCGGACCACCGGCAGCCGGATACTCCGCATCAAGTGGCAGAAACGATAACTTAGTACCGCAATCGTACCAGGCTGAAAAAACACCCGGAAGCGCCGATCTCGATCACTGCCGACATTCTCCTCGCGCGCCATCGCGATATCGGCGCGAACGTTCTCTAGCATCGCACCACCTCCAACTCCCCACTGAGGCTTGCCTTTGGGTGGTCCCCAGGCCGCCGTAAGACGGCCCAAACCCAGGAGGATGTTGGCCCACAAATCCCACAAAGTCAAGCGCCCTGGCTGCTTCGTGTCATGAAGTGTCCCCATCTTCTCCACACCATAGAAAATGTCGTCGGTTTTCGGTGTCGCCACGCCCAGGAAAAAGCAGGAGTTTTCATTTTCTGCCAGCCTTGTCTCCATGGATGAACGTTGGGTAAAGAGGAAATGTGGCGGTGCGGTTCAATCGTCTCAAGTGGCGATCGCGGTAGGGACAGCCGTCGCTGGCTGCCCCCCGCACGGACCCGGACGAGCGCTGATTAGCGCATCCGGTTCTTATCTCGGATGAGTGGCGGCGAAGCGAGCGTCAGGAAAGGGATGGAGCGCACGCGGTTGAGGGAGCCATCGTTGAGCCAATATAAGGAGGCGCGTCCAGTTGATCCGGTGTCTCTGGCTCCGTCGGCGAATGGTACGCCACCAGAGAGCAAGCACCCGATCGCGGAACACGCCCAGACTCTTGAGGTTTCCCGGTACCGCGTAGTAGTTGAAGTAGCCTTGGACGATCGACGGGAGCCACTGGCCGGTTTGGGGCACGGGATCGTGCATGCGCTCACGGAGTTGCTGCTTAATCTGTCGCAGCTTGGCTCGCATGCGCTTGCGGATCGTCGTGCGCCGCACCATGAATCGCCCCAATCCGTTCTTCCCGCTGATGTGCTTGAAGCCCAGAAAGTCGAACGTTTCCGGTCTACCTTCCCCTCTTCGTTCCCGGTTTTGTTCGGCAAACCGACCGAACTCAATCCGGCGCGTCTTATCGGGATGGAGTTCCAGCCCAAACCTCCCCTGGCGATCGCGGTAGGGACAACCATTGCTGGTTGCCCCCCGCACGGACCCGGACGGGCGCTGATTAGCGCATCCGGTTCTTATCTCGGATGAGTAGCGGCAAAACGGGCATCGGGATAGGGATGGAGCACT